>Ga0247764_1000018_pt1 | contig 135624 bp, 139 predicted proteins | sample UWRJL051202B4_FD_179932 | JGI IMG/M metagenome (GOLD analysis project Ga0247764, IMG submission 179932) | Plant litter microbial communities from Arlington Agricultural Research Station in Wisconsin, United States - UWRJ-L051-202B-4 | ecosystem: Environmental > Terrestrial > Plant litter >... | reverse complement strand
CGGTCGTCCGGGTCTCGCCGGGCAATAGTTATACAAGGGTCGTCACGTACGAGGGTCAGGCCATCGTCTACGAGCACCCCTTCGTAGTGAACTTGCAATATGTCGCCATACATATCCGGCGGCGTTGAGGCGGCGGTTGTCTCGCCGAAAGGGTTAGCCATGAGCGCTAAGCGGTAACTGGTGGCGCTGTCGACGATGCGCGTAGCGGCAGTCCGGCCATCATTCCGGCGGGCAATAACCTGCTCTGCGACACCTGATTGCTGTAATATGGCCGCGGTTTCGGCTCGGGCTTGCACGGTCAGCGGATGCCGCAGGTTTATGAATGACTCCGTGGCTTCGTCGTGCTGTGCCTGGCTGTGTGTACTGAGCTCAGTGTAGTGGTCTTCTAATATAGGTACCTCATACGGCTCAATGTATTCCGGGTAAAAATGCCATGTCTGGTCCGCGGGGTCGTAATGGCCAATATCGGCGGAAAAGGTGCGTGGCGCGCCCGGCTGGCCTGGCTCGAGCGTGTTTCCGTGTGACACTGCTACGACCGCTCTGTTAGCGGTGGCCTCTCCCTCGATATTAAACAGTGTTTGGGGCGCAGCGCCAGTAGCGGGGTCCGGGTTGAGGAGGTCGAATCGCCCTCGTACATTGGCAACCCGCTCGGCGACCTCAGCAGCGTCTATGGTAGCTTGGTCGTCTGTTTCGGCTTGCAGATGGTCGTCGTCAAGGGGGTGGGGCGTGTTATCGGCCGTCTCGCTGGTTTCGGCCATCTCACGTTCAAGATCGGAAAAGAAACTGTCATCACCACCCTCGCGAAAGGGTTCTCTATCCATGGGTAGATAATAAAATATTGTCTGTATATCGTCAAATCGTATCCGTTATTCAGGATACTGGTGCGGTGGCAGCTCTTCGCCTATGACGTCTACGACGGCGCATTTTTGCATTGAAAAATGCGGGTTAACCGCTTTTATACCTTCCAGTATGGCTGGAGCGTGCTGTAGTGCGTTCCATTGCCGGGCAGTTACGTAATCAGTATCAGGTGTCCATTCAGTCTCGCCGTATCCACGATGGCCCACTGGTACGACAAGGGCGGTACGGTAGATTTGCTCGCCGTCGGTGGTTAATACGCCGTCATAATACGCGTTCAGCGTTGCGGCGCCTGGCCGGTGGGCAGCAGCATCTACGCTGGGCTCGGCGTATGATTCGGTTGCGGCGATCGGGCTAATTCCCAGCGTATAGGAGGTACTTTGGTCGATAGTGTGCCGGATGCTGTTCGCCCGTCCACGCACTTCGTCTTGGGTGCGTAAGTGTTCATCGTGGCGGTCAACAATAAGTTCTGCGGTACCGGCGCCCATGAGTCGCGCCATCTCTATGCGCGCCTGGGCGGTCAGCGGGTCGTGTACATTTGGCACCGCTTGCACTTCGCCGTAGCCAAGGGGCCGCCTTTCGAGCAATTCTTGGTGCCGTTGGGCTTCAAGATCGGTGAAGACGCTATCAAGCTCTTGTGCTTCCTCTGGTTCGATAAGCTCCGGGTAGAATACCCATGCGCCTTCTGCCGGGTCGTAATGGCCAAGTGAGGCATTTTGCTCTCCCCAGCCATTCGGTGCATCTGAACGGCTTCTGACGCTGGCAACCGGGCAAACAGTAGCCTCAAGGCTCGTGGTCAGGCTATAGTCACGCGTTTCGCCAGGTGCGGTCTGCGTAAAACCGCCGCCTGTTCGGGCCGAGTAGCGTTCTGCGACAACTGCAGGGTCAACGCCAAAGGGTGGTTGATCACCGGGCTCGGATGTTAAATGATATTCGGTAGCATCGGTAAATTGATTTTCGAGAGCGGCGAGCGGGTCGTTTTCACTTTCTGGACTATCGTGGTGGTTCGTTTCGTCCGGTTCGTGGTCGCCATTGAAGTCTTCTGGGTTGGGGTCGTTTATTTCCATAAGCGTACAGGTTATGCTAACCGGCACGCAATGTCAATTTGTTTCCGGAAAGTCCACCATGGCACAGTGTTGCAATGAAAAATGCGGGTCGTGCATCTTGTAGCCTGCAAGTATTCCGGGGGCGTTGCGCAGTACTTCCCAGTGGCGTGGTGTGACGACGTTTGTACGCGGTTGCCACACGCTTTCGGCTTCCGGGCGGCGAGCAAGTTCAACGACGAGGTTCTCACGCCACACGCCATCTGCTGTACGTACCACGGCACCGTCATAACGGGCGATCAGCCTGGCCGCAGGATAAGGCCCTTGTGCTGCCATGCCGGCGCGTTCGTACGCCTCAGGTGTGTGGGATTGGATTATACAGAGCGAGTATGTCGTATGGCCGTCGACGCTGTAAGAATTGGGATTTGTCCCGAAAGGATTATGCCGTTCGGCGTCGGTGGCACGGTCTAGTACGATTTCGGCAATACCGTCCTCGCGCATCATAGCGGCGGTTTCTATGCGGGCCTGTACCGTTAACGGGTGTCTGAGGGTAGCCAAGGGAATGCTCGCGTTCGCAGTACTCGGTGTTGTGTTGCCGCCCTCTACATTTTCGGTACTGCTTGCCATGTCTTCAAAGACGGTTTGCAACTCTTCTACTTCATCATCATGTACGAGTTCAGGGTATAACTTCCATTCGCCCTGTGCCGGGTCGTAGTGCCCGACTGGTGTCGTCCGGTATGTCGCACCAAGCACCTCGTTATTTGCCGGGTCACGGGTCACGGTCTCCACAATAAGATTGGCAGTAAGACTTGCTCCGTTACTCGGCTCACCCATTACATTCAGCGAAAAATTTTGCTTGTCATTCGGAGCGGTTTCACGATCGCGTACTAACAGTAATCCAGAGGCAAGGCCGTATCGTAAGGCTAGCTCTTTCGGGTCAACGCCAAACGGTTGCTGGTCGCCAGTTTCGGCAACAATATGCTCAGATTCCTCATTGGTGGTGTCGTTTTCCCACGATGACAGGTCATATACGCCGCTGTCATGCGGCTCGATAGCACCGTCGGGGTCTTGTTCGCCTGAAAAATCATTATTGTCGGGCGGCCCGCCGCCGATATTTTCCATAGTTATCAGGCTATGTTAACGGAGCAATGTTGTCAACTTTTCATGCCGCTCATCGGGGGGAAAATGCGCCATTGCGCAGTGCCGCAATGAAAATTGTGGCTGCTGTGCTTTCAGCCCCTCCAAGAACGCCGGCGCTTCCGATAAGACCATCCATTGCATAGGTGAAATAAGCTTTAAGCGTGGCGCCCACCGCGGGTTACCTTCCCGCCGCTCGGCCAGGCAGAGCGTACTGCTCATGCGTACGACGCTGCCATCGAGCCCGGTGACCCGTACGCCGTCGTAGCGGACCATAAGCCGTGAAGGCGGCAGCGGGTCGGCTAAGGCAATGGCAACGGGGTCGAATAATTCAGGGTCAACCTGGTCAATATACAAGTAGCACGTCGTGTATTTATCGGAAAGCAGTGCTGGTCCGTCTGTAGCTGCTTGGCTATTGCGGATATGCCAGCTGTTAAAAGCATGATCATAGCTGTTCGGGCCGAGCCGGCCGAGCAAGCTTCGGCTGAGTAGTTCGGCAGTTTCTATGCGGGCGTGCGTCGTGAGCGGATGGTGGACATTTGCGGATATTTCGTATGGCGTATAATCGACGCCGGCGCGGGCATTGCGCAGCATGGGGTCTTCCTGTGCTTCGACGTCTGATAGGACGGCTTGTAATTCTGACACTTCTTCAGGCTTGACGAATTCCGGGTATAATAGCCACTCGCCTCTTGCCGGGTCGTAGTGTCCGATTTCGGCATTATGGTGTGTTGTTCGGGCGTAGGCCGTGTCGTCGGATGGCGACATTAATTGCGTTACGACAATAGCCTTCGGCACGGCGCCTTCTTCCTGATCTAAAACGGTAAACGAGAATACTTGCGGCGGTCCGTGACGGGCAATGGTGGTAAGGAATGGCAATTTGGCTTTGTCGTATACGCGTTCTGCTATGGTTTTTGGGTCAACACACATCGCCGGCTGGTCGCCCGCTTCGGCAGTTAGGTATGCATCGTCGTTTTCTGTTGTTTCGGCAAACAAGCCTTCGAGATCTATACCATTTGGCTCGGGCTCGTCCCCACCGCCAATGTTTTCATCAAAGAAATTATTACCCTCACCCGGCCCATCGTTTGTTTCCATACGTATACAGGCTAAGCAGTTTTCAGGGTGCTGTCAATTATCATTCCCATTCAATAGTACCGGGCGGTTTTGAGGTGATGTCGTAGACGACGCGGTTGATGCCCTGTACCTCGCTGATGATGCGGCTGGAGATGCGCGCCAGCAGGTCATGCGGTAATTTTGCCCAATCGGCGGTCATGCCATCCACGCTGCTCACGGCCCGTACGGCACACACTTGTTCGTAGGTACGGCCATCGCCCATAACGCCCACGGATTTTATGGGAAGGAGTACGGCAAAGAACTGCCACACCTCTTTACGGACGTTACTTTCTTCTATTTCGGCGCGGACGATGGTGTCGGCTTTGCGCAATATGGCCAGGCGGTCTTCAGTTACATCGCCGATGATGCGGATAGCCAGGCCAGGGCCTGGGAATGGTTGGCGCTGCACGATGTGCGCCGGCAAACCTAGCTCCGCGCCCAGTTCACGCACCTCATCTTTGAACAATTCGCGCAGCGGTTCGATAAGTTTGAGTTTCATTTTTTCTGGCAGGCCGCCCACATTGTGGTGCGATTTGATGGTTACGGACGGGCCGTTGACCGACACTGATTCGATCACGTCCGGGTACAATGTGCCCTGCACTAAGCATTGTGCGTCGGCGATGCCGGCGGCGGCTTCTTCGAAAATCGCAATGAATTCCGCGCCAATGATTTTACGTTTTTGCTCTGGATCATCAATGCCGCGTAGTTTGGTGAGAAACCGTTCGGCAGCCCGCACGGGTTTAACGTGCAGCCCGATTTTTTTATAGGCGGCCAGGACGTCATCGTATTCGTTTTCGCGCAGCAGTCCGGTGTCTACGAAGATGCATGTTTGCTGGGCGCCGACGGCTTTGTCTACCAGCGCAGCGGCCACTGACGAATCCACACCGCCGCTCAGGGCGCAAATAACCTTATGGTTGCCCACGGCTTTACGGATAGCAGCCAGCTGCTGTGGTATCGCTGCCGCTGCTGACCAGTCGCGTGCAAAGCCGCACAGGTCTATGAAGTTTTCCAGTATCTGCCGCCCAAACTGGGTATGGACGACTTCGGGGTGAAACTGCAGGCCGAAGATCATTAATTCCGGGTCCTCGATGCCGCATAACACATCGCCACTCTTGGCAGTTACCACAAAGCCTTCAGGCGGTGTTGCTACGTGTACGCCGTGGCTCATCCACACGGTACTGCCGTCCATGTCGCTGGTGAACAACCGGCTTTTGTGGATGAGCTGCATGGTCGCCTTGCCGTACTCGCGTGCTGGCAGCGCTTCTACGGTCCCGCCTAACTCGCGGGCGATCAACTGCATACCATAGCAGATGCCAAGGATCGGCACCTCCAGTTCAAAAATACCTTCTGCCAGTCCTGGTGCGCCATCATCGTATACCGATGCTGGCCCGCCTGACAGTACGATGCCCTGTGGGTTGTATGCCCGTAAGTCTTCTGGCGATGTACTGTACGGCACGATAACGCTCAATACGCCCAGCTCTCGTGCCCGCCGGGCGATCAGCTGCGTGTACTGTGATCCATAGTCCAAAATGAGTAATGTTGCGGCGTGTTCCATGTCTTTAGTATATACGCCGGCCCGTTAAATACCTTACAGCATTGCAGGTGACTTATTCGCTATGCTGTCAATGAAAGGAAAAGGAGCATTATGGAACCATTACACGAAACCAAAGCTGATGCCATGCGGACCGATACGTTCCGCAATTATTTGGTCCGTGCCAATGAAGGCCGGTTCCGCGACCTGGACCCTGCCCGGCAGCGGGCTGCCCAACGGGCTGGTGTCGTGGTAATGAGCTTTAGCGAAATGCTCTTTTTGAATCTTGATCTATCGCGCGACAAGCGCTCACCGAACCGTCCTGGAAGTTTTCGCTGGCTACCCGATATCCACGGCTGGGTGTTTCGCTAAATAACTTACGCGGTGATGTGCAAGTCGCCCACCACGCTATCGAGCGTGCGTGTGGTGCGGTCCATTTTTTGGCGTAGGTCTTCAATCTCGGTAATATCGTTTACGATTCCGGCAATCTGCACTACTTCGCCAATGGCACTGACTATGGGAATCAATTTAACACTGTAGTGCATTTGCCCGATAGGCATCGAGTACACCTGCGTGTACTGCACCTGCTTTTTCGTTTGTACGACTTTACGATAATTACGCAGTAAGTGGGCGTACCCTTTTGGAGAGACAATATCTTTTATGTCGTCGCCAATGACCTCTTTTGTGTAGCCGGTTTTGGTAAAGAAACTTTCGTTTGCCATAAGCAAGCGAAATCCGTCTTTCGGTTCGACATTTATAAGAATGATGGCTTCGTCGATGTTATCAAACACCGTCGTTAAGTATTGTAGAAACACTAATGAAGACATCTCATTTTGCATACGTATCTTGTATCATAACGTACTCGCCAGCTAATTGCTAAGACCTATCTTATTGCAACGGTCTGGCACTATCCCCTACACTGTATAGACGTATGTATGATCCGGATAAATATAAGGCAGCCCGCACGAAACCGCTCCAAGCCCGTGGCAAAGAGCGCGTTCGCGTTATATTGGCTGCTGCCCTCGAGCTGTTTAAAGAACGTGGTATTGAGCAAGTAACAACCAACGATATCGCGCTGCGGGCTCAGATTCCTATCGGTTCGCTGTACCGTTACTACCCGAACAAAGACGCTATTATCGTCGCCCTTACGGAGCTGTATGTTGACGACGTGTGCGATATTTTTGAAACGATTTCCCAGCATCCTATGCTGCGGTACTTGTCGTGGGATGAAGTGCTGCTGTTAATGGTGGATGCGTGGGCTAACTACACCAGTCTGAATGGGCCTTTCAGTTTTTTGTACGCCGAAAAGGCCAGCCCGCACTTGTATGCGCTCAACCGCCCGGCGTGGCAGCGGTTTACTGACCACTTCAATGCGGTCATTAAAAAGCGCTGTCCGGAAGCCACAGCTCGTGAAATGCTTATTGCCTTCCAGCTGTCGCTGGCGGCGGTAGAACTCGGCACGAACGAGGTGTATAAAAAGATCGGCGGCCAGCATATCCACCACGAGGCAGTCGGTGCTATCGCCGGGTACATGCTGAAGGTCTGTAATGCCCATGATCATGGAGTGGCGTAGGATGAATACTTTACACGGCAAGCGTTTTGCCCATATAATGGCGGTTACTAGATGAGCAAACACACCCGGACTACGTATATACTTATTGCACTATGTGCCGTTTTGCTTTTGGGGAACATTGGGTGGGCGTTGCAGCACCATGCCAGCGACTCATCGGGCACGCCTTCATTGGCCGCACAGCAGAAACAATACCCGCTGTTATCGGCAGACGTGCTCGCCGATAACCCGAACGATATCCTTATTAACTTCGTACCACTGCGTAAAACGCTGCAGGCCAAGTTTGACACCATTAAAGACAGCAAGCAGAGCTTTTATTTTGAATATTTGCCCGATGGCACGTCAGTTCGCATTGGCGCAGACCAGCAACTTGTAGCAGCGTCGCTTATAAAGGTGCCGCTGGTCATGAACCTATTTAAAGCATCAGAATTAAAGCGTATTAACCTCGATAAGCCCATGCCCGTCACCGAGAGTGAATTGGACAATGCCTATGGTACGCTCTGGCAGCGCGGCGCTGGCTTTAACCTGACGCTGCGCCAGGCGGCGCAATTTGCGCTGGAACAGTCCGACAACACCGCTACGCATTTTATCTTTGACCACATGCAGAATATTCTGAGCTACGACGAACAATCACTTGCCCGGCTTGATGTCGATCAAAATACCGATAATGGCCAAGCCGTTATCACGTCGCGGGCCTATAGTTCAGTACTCAAAAGCTTATATTTCTCGTCTTATTTAGAGAAGAAAGATTCACAGGAAATGTTAGGCTACCTCACCCACTCTTCAGAGACTGACCGCCTCACAAAGCAGCTACCCGCCGGCGTATCGGTGGCCCACAAGAACGGGGTATACAATAAAGATTGGGCTGAAAGTGACTGTGGCATTGTATATGTCCCCCGCCGTCCATACATGATCTGCGTAATGGTCGGCTTACCGGAAGATCAAGCGAACGACTTTATAGCCGGCGTCTCTAAAGACGTCTACGACTTCGTTACCAGCCAAAAGTAGCCGGTACCGTACGGGCTAGTTGCTTTGTTTCCAGGTGATAGTCGCCCCTTTCTTTATAACGGGGAAACTAACTGCCGTAGCAGTGTTCTGGGCGAATTGGAACTGAACGGTGCCTGCGGTGGTAGAGTTTAGTACCATGCCGCGCACTTGTATGAAGTGGGCTGCCAGGTTAACAGTGGTGTTGGCGCAAGCGGTGCCTGAAGCGACAATGTTGCAAATTACATTGGTCGTGGCAGCGCTGTAGTAGTTGGTCATGATGTTCAATGTAGCGCCGGTTGGCGTGGTGAACGTGTATTTTGAGTCGGCGGTAGCGTTTGAATCGTTGATAGGAATCCAGGCATCAAATACGTAGGTGGTGTTTGCGGCTGCAGCGAAGCCGAGCGTAGTGACGTTTTGCATAGTGGTGGAGCTTTGGGTTGCGGCCTGGTCGGCTGCCAAGACATTGGTGTTGAAGCCGGTGGTGCAGTCGGCCCAGACGCTGTTCTGGGCGCAGCGGAACTTGTTATTGGCGCTGTTATAGTATTCGCCGCCGTTGACCGCGGTCGGGTCGCCGGTGGTATTTTTGTAGTCAAGCACTAATAGTGTGGCGGTGGCGTCAGCTGTGGGGTTGCCAACGTAGAGGCGGACGTTCTGCGTGTCTGCGACCAAGTATTTGACGTTAGCTGAATCCTGTAAGGTGAACGCGGTGGTGTTGGCGGTGATAGGTTTAAGTACCATGCCTCCGGTGCCGGATTGTAGGGTAAGTGCCGTAGCGCCCGTGGCATTGCCGATGACAATCGTTTGGGCGACGGCATTGTTACCTACTCCTAAGGTGCCGGTGCCGGTCGTGGTGATGCTAATACCACCGGTGCCAGACTGCAACACCGTGGATGACGTGCCGCTTGTGCTGCCCACGGTGCTGGTATGCACCGTGGCGTTATTACCAATGTCACAGGTGCCGGTGCCACACAGGATGGCTACGGCGGTTGTGCCCGTACCGTTGCCGATGTTGATGTCCTGAGCCACGGCATTAGTACCGACGTTCAACGAGCCCGTGCCGTTGGTGGTGATATTCAAGTTACCGGTACCGGCTTGTAAGGTCAAACTGCTGCTGCCGCTGGTGGAGCCAAGACTGACCGTCTGGTTGCCGGCCCCGGTGCCGATGTTCACGGTACGTGCCTGCGCCCCGGTGCCGATGCTGATCGTACCCGTGCCTGAATCGATGGTAATTGCGGGGTTTGAGGTATTATTGCCGATTTGTACTGCTTTGGCGTTGCTGTTCGCAATATTAACGGTTGGCGTACCCGTTGACGTTGTGCCGGTATCCACCGTAATGTTCCCGGCCGTACCACCTGATGAGTTACCGGTTAAGATACTGACGGCGCTGGTCGCTCCGGCCGCGGCTGGTGTGGTGATGGTGGTACCGGCAAAACCTTGCACAGTCAGCGTGCCGGCGGTTGTGGACCAAATAGACGCCGCGCCGCCGGTGAGCGTTAAGGCGTTTGCACCATTGCTCTGTATGGTCAGGGCGCCAGCGGCGCTTGGTTGTATGGTGGAGCTAATGCTTATGCCGTTGACTGCGCCGGCAGTGATCCCGCCCGATGTAATCGTGCCGGAGATGTTTATGCTGCCGCTTTGCTGGCCAGATGGCGTAAGCTGGACAAATCCTGCGGCGTCTATACCATCCAGTAAGTCGCTGTTAAAGGCCTGTGGTGCGGTGGTGAGCCTGACGCGGGGCGTCATTTCTGCGTCACTGCCAACTTTTACCCCAAGGTACAGTCCGCTCAGGTTGAAGTCGACGCTGCCCGGCAGTGTGGTGACGCTGCCGAGATTTACCTGGAACAGCCCGGATGCTACTGTCACCGATGCTTGTGTTTCTTCCCACTTACAGGTGTTTGAGCCAGGCAGACAAGTGTTGGCGGCATCGGCCGTGGGGTCGGTGTAAATGCGAAAGCGAATCGAGAATGTGCCGTCGGTTACGTTCGTGCCGTCAGTGTTTGTTAGCTTGCCCTGGAAGCTCATCAACTGCGACGTTGTAGCTGCCGTGTGCGCCGGGTGTAATGATACAACGCCCAATACCGCTAAAAACACAAATGCCGCCGCTAGTAGTAGCCGCTTCATTTATGCGTTCCTCCCAATAAGTATGCGCCGTTTGGGTTTATTGGGGTCAACGGACGGCCCCGGCCGTTTTCGGAAATGCCGCATATATGACGCGACACGTTTGAGACTCCGAACGAGGTATAGCAGTAAGCCGATAGCTAGTAGGGTGATAGCAATGTGCCACCAGGCTATAAAGAAATATGTCCGGTCGGTTGTTTTGTCGGTGGCGTCACCGCCAAGCCCATATGATACGGCCACCGTGTACGTGCCAGGCAGCCGCGCATCGGTTATCGCGGTAATCGGTACGGGTATTGCCAATTCGCTGCCGGGCTGAAGTGCTGCGGACGCAGTATTAAGAGTGCCCTGCCCAACGAGCTCACCGCGTGCATCGGTAATGCGTACCGTGCCGCGGGGGATGGCGATGACGTTCCCGGTATTTTTTGCAGTGACCGTGATAGAAGCTGGAACGCCCATCGTGAATCGCGGGCTGGCGACATTCGTCAGTCCAAGGCTCCTGATGGCTCCATCGTCTTTGATGATCGTGATCGGCAAGCGTACCGCAGGCAGCACACCGACGCCGGCACTGGCACCGGCGGCACTCTGGGCGACAACCAGGTTCGCGACCTGGCTGCCCGGCGACAGGTTTTTGCTGTCGCGGAGTGTGATAACTTCGTTGGCAGACTGCCCTGCTGGGATAGTCATATCGGCGGCGCTGAGACTGACTAACGTCGTGGGGTCAGCGGGTGATGATGCGATGTTCTGGTCGGAGCGCTCAACTGACAGGTGCACGCTTACGGGCGCTGCGTAGGTATTGGTAATAGCGATGGTTGACACGACGCTGTCGGCGCCGTGGTCGAGTTCAAGGCGGATAGCAGCGGGCGCAATGCGGATAGTGCCTGCTGGAGCCGCATGGACACGAACCGGCGTTGCCATCAACAGCACCGCCAACACCATAACAGCCAGGCCGCGGCCAATACTATTTGCGGCGCGCTGCATAGCTGCGTACCTTCCGGGTACCGTTAAATAGCAGACGTCCCCAGCCGACAATGCCCATCACCAGCAAGAATGCCACAATAAGGAACGCAATAATAAGGGTCCACGGTATGACCCAGAAAACAGTCGACGTAATGACCGGCACGTCGCGCTTACCATCGTTATACACGACTACCGCTTTGGCTACGTAGCGTCCAAAGCGCAATTCATTCAAGTGCTTCCAATCCCAACTCAGGTGCTGCTGACCATCATCACCCCTCACGTACGCCGGAAATCCGCTATTCCAGTCTACGGAAAAACTACGGTCTGTGCCGGGCAATACGTAATTTCCACCAGCGTTGATTGGCAGCGTGGCGATTGGTTTTGTACTATCGTAGGAGCGCTGTATGAACAGCGAGCCGGTCGGTTGGCCGATAATGTTCCCCTTGTTTTCGACGTTCAGTGTAAAGTGGGCTGGCAAGAACTGATACTGGCCACGATCGGCAGCCAGGTTAGAGACGTCCAATAGGCTCTTGGCGTCAGGACGGTCGATATTTACAAGGCAGAATATAGCAACCGAACCGCGCAGATGCAGGCCATCTGGTTCTATGGCTGAGCCCTGCGTGCGTGACAATGTAATAGCTGCGTTGTAACTGAACCCGACATCTGCCGGCGTATTGAATGATACGGTGAGCTGCTTCGTGCTACCCGCTGGCAAATTAAGCGAGTTTTCGTTAAACGATACCCATGATGACATATTGGCCGGGACGGTCTCTAGCAGCTTGATATTATCGCCGTGCTTGCCGATAGTAAACCCGTTGAGCCGTGGGTATAGCGTTTCGGAATGGTTGCTCACGTTACGCACAGAGAGCGTTGCAGTCTTGTCTACGCCTGGCTTCAATGTAATAGCCAATGGTGATGGCGAAACTTGAATACTAAAGTCCTGACTGGTATCAGCTGCCGAGACCTTGTGCAGGCCGGCAACCGGAACCAGAAGTACTGCTATGGCTGCTATTGCAAGCGCCCACGCTCCCTTACGACGCAACCACTCGTGTGTGACATGGTTGATGGTTACTCTCACTTCTCTCTCAATGAATGTGAATAAGTTAATTAGATGTTCTAATTATGGCTTAGAACATGCCTGCCCCGACAACGGTGATAGTATCAGCGTAATCGGTGGCGGCTGCGGTGTTGGTGCCTACGGCGGCATTGTTCTTCAGGGTCATGGTAGCGTTGGCAATGCCCGTTGCGCTGGTGATTAAGCGTAGTGAAGTGTCTAAGCCACCGCCCTTACCAAGGCTGCCACCGACGAATGGTGTCGCAACGGTAACGGTGCCGCTACCACTGTTGGTTACCGACGTGACACCCATGTTGTAGCCTTCGGTACCAGCAACCAATGTGCTGTTCGTGCCGGGAGTGGTCGATGCGATGGTGTTGGTGGCACTCGGGGAATTCAGACCAGTCGACGCGTCCTTTGCCCATATCATCCAACCGGTCGAAGCGTTGGTTGTCACAGCAACGGTGGCTGGTGTTGCGCTCGTGCTGACTGAACCGCTGGTCAATCCACCGAGGTTGTCGCTCGGGTTCGTTAAGGCGAATGTAAATGCTTGAGCGATGGAAGCGCTGACGCTAATTTGGTCAGTTGTCATGCTTTGGGTACTGAACGGTGATGTGTCGATGGTAGCGGGTACGCTGTCACGGGTGGTGATAGTACCGCTGTTGTTAGCGCTGGCGCTCGATTTGACGGTGACCGCGGCAGGGTTTGCCCAGTTAAAGCAGTATAAGGTGCCCACGACGAGGTCGGTGCTGGCAAAGGTTACAACCTGGCCGGTTACGTTTGAGGCGGTTGCAATGCCCGGCCATGCGGTACCACCGGTCGGCCAAGCAGTGTTGGTCGTGTTAACAGTAAAGGTTGCTGCTAATCCAAGCGTGTACCCTGTAGGGAATGTTACCTGGACGGTTGCTTCGGTGGAAGCCGTACTTGGCTTGGCACATACGGTACCGGTTGTCTGCTGTGAAATTTGCAAACGGTCAAAACGTACGAACGCAGTGCTGAGCGCACCGGCGTTTGCCTGCCCCGGCTGTAATACAGCAACAACGGCGGCAAAAGCCATAACCGCTGAAACTGAGTAAAAGCTCGCTTTCTTGGTTGATAGCTTGATTGAGGATAGTAGCTGCATGAGGTTCCCTTCTTATGCTTATGCTTTGCCCATAAGTATGCCCGGAACTGCCAGCTAATTCAAGCACGAAATCTAAAATAATAATGAAATAGTAAGCGTTACAACATCGCTGTAGTTGGTTGCCGCCGGCACGTTAGCGTCGGCTTTTGCCAGTAAGCCAAAGGTCAGGCTGCCGGTGTTAATGGGCGAGTTGAAGCTTGCTAGTTCCTGCCATGCTGTAGTCAGCCCGCCAACAGCATTGCCAGAGCCGTTAAAAGGGCTGACGGCTACCATCGGACCGCCGCTTGTCTGGGCGGTGCTGCTAATTTGGGCGCCATAGCCTTTGGCGGCGACCCCGAGGTCGGCCGTGGCAGACGTGAGTGTATATCCCGCCGTACTACTGTTCAGCCCGGCGTTTTGGCTTTTTACCAGCACTTTGCCGCCATTTTCAGGGTTGGCGGTAATGGTGGCAGTTACCGTGGCATTGGCGGTGGTCACCGTGTTGGGCGGCAGGCTGGTAAACGTGCTGATGAACGGCGGCGTAGACGTCAGTGACGTAACAAGGCCAAATGATACGCTTGGCACACTTGTACTGGCCGTGGCTGCCGGCCCGAAGGCGCTACCGGTGTTCACGCCTTGCAGCGCGGCGACCTTCGCTTTATAGGTAGTGCCGTTCGCAAGCCCCAAGATCGTTATGCCACTGGCTCCGCCCCAGCCTGCGTATGACTGGTAGTTGCTGATGGCGAAGGTGCTGGCGATGGTCTGGTCTGTTTTAACATACTTGGTGGTTACGAAGTTATCACTGCTAATGGCGATAGCAAATTTCGTATCGCTGGGCGCAGTCCCCGGATTAATAACAATTTTCAGGCGGTCGTAGCTGTTATCGGCATTGGTGAATGTAGGCGCTGGTGGCACGCCGACGGTCCGTGAATTTTCAATGCCCGCGGGTAAGGTGTACGTCGTGCTGGCCAGGTTGCCACCGGCAGTGCCTGCCGTGCCGCGGAGGTTATAGTTGCTACTACTGCCGGAACCGCTGCCCGTCCCGAAGTCGTACGTTTGCAGTACATAGTTAGTACTGGTCGGCACTGCGGCTAAGAGTGATAACAACACTGCCCTGAACATAATAGTTAAACTATAGCACGATTATTCGTTAGCGGCATGGGGCGCTGCCTGGCACAGTGGGGGTTACTGGCCGGACGATGACGAATTGTTAGTGCTAGCCGGCGGGGTAAGTAGCTGTTGCACGTAGGCTTGTATCTGGCTGAAGTCGTCGATACCCTCACGCGGGATGAGCGTGCTCTGCCCCAGTTTGTTCGTATAACTGGTGAGCATGCTTTTACCATTTACGTCATTCAGCCCAACGCTGCTGACGGCACTGTCAGGGATATTTTTGCTAATTTGGTAGAGGCGCTTGGCATTACCGAGGGTGAGGTCAGTTTTGACGTTGTCGCCCAGCGAGTCGAATAGTTCGCCCAGCTTGATGGGGTTGGTGATCGTACCGCTTGATGCAGCTTTATTTTTCAGTGCTAATAAGATGGCGCGTTGGTTTGTAGTGCGGGTAAAGTCGCCGGTGCCGTAACCGTAGGCGCCGTATCTGTCACCACGGGCGCGGGCCAATCCCAAAGCAGCCGTGCCGTCGAGGTGGTTGACGCCGTTGCTCAACTTAACGAGTGGTTTGTAGTTGTTATTAAGGTCAACACTGGGGTCGTAGAGGCCGCGCGGGTCGGTACTGTTGATGGTCACGTCAATGCCGCCCACCGCATTGACTGCCTGCCGCACCGCCGCGTAATCAACAAGCGCATAGTAGTGTAGTGTGATGCCAAAATGTTCAGATACGGTCTTTTCCAGCAGCCCCATACCGCCTGACGCATATCCCGACTCGCTAAAGTGTTCACGTTCCCCGTCTTGGTAGGCTTCGTTAATTTTGGCGTAGCCGTTGCCGGGGATATCGACGTATAGGTCACGCGGGATGCTAAGCATAAAGGCTTTATTATTTTTTGTGTCGATGCTGACAATCATAATAGAGTCGGTAAGGTTGGCGCCGCCGTGGTTGGCGTCGTCGGCCGAGTTGCCGGCAAGCAGTAAGTTCACACGGCCCTTATCTTCACCCTTCAGCTTATCTTGGTTCAGCAAGCTGGTAATGCCACCCCAGCCAAATATCTTCAGCTCGTTCCGCAGCAATTTCCAGCCGACCCAGCCCCCTGCTATCAGGCCGACGCCAATAATAATACCCAAGAACCAGTACAATACCTTTTTCCAGGTGGCACGCTGTTTTTTAGCGGGCGCTGCCGTTGGCCGTGCTGCGCGTTGCCCGCTAGCGGGGTGGTATGAGTAATTGGGGAGCGACCGGTTTAGGTCAAGTAAATTGTCCGGGTGACCGTTATTACGGCGCTGTGGTGTTGTTTTTTTGTGTGGCATATCACTACGTATTATACGGCTTTTGCTGAAATATTGCTTAAGGAGTACGTTCATTTTGACTTGCGGCGGCGGGTCGGTTGTAATAGATATATGAAAGAACGGTACGCGTACTGGTTTATGGGCCGCCTCTATATCGCCCTGCTGTGCATGGCGGTCGTGCTGGGCTTTGCCGTAAAAGGTGCGCACAACAGCCGTGCGGCCGTTATGCCGCCGCTCTACACGCCGCAGACTACGGGGTATGATGTATCGTGGCCAAACTGTGAAGCCAGTGTCCCAAAAGACACTGCTTGGGGCGTGGTTGGTGTGACTGGTGGCTTGGTGTTTCGTAAAAATCCGTGCCTAAAACAGCAAGCGGCCTGGTTTCGGACGCCTGCATTATATGTAAACACCGGGTACGCCGGTATTGAAAAAGCCCGGCATTATGCATCGGCTCCGCATACGTGCGGCGTGAACGATGAACAATGCCTGGCTTACAATTATGGCTACCAGTCTGGGGTGTACGCCGTAAAACAGGCCACCGCTCATGGGCTGTATGCACGCATGTGGTGGCTGGATGTTGAAACGGAAAACAGTTGGTCGGATAATACGGCGGTAAACCGCCGGTCGTTGCAGGGCGTCGCCGACGCTATCCGGCATGACACCGTCGGCTCAGCTATTGGATATTATTCGTATCCTGGCCAATGGGACCGGATTACCGGCGCCTGGCATAACGGTGCGCCTGCGTGGGCAGCTACGGGAACAAGTAGCCGCCTTGAGGCAATCGCCGCATGCAAGGCGCCGGGTTTTACCGGTGGCCGGGTGTGGTTCACGCAGTACGTGACCACACTAGACCGCAACTACGCCTGCTAGCCTACAGCTCGTTGGCACCGGCGCGGCGACCGACTTGACGGACTTTGTCTTGGGCTTGCTCGGTGGCGTATTTGCCCTTTTCCATCATCTCTTCAGTTTTGTCGGCGGCCTTCTGTACGCCCTGCAAGATCTTTTCGCGTTGCTTGTCGGCCTGAGCCTTCATTTTGTCGCGGCTCTCGTTGGCTTTGTGCATAAGGCGTTCGCGTGTTTCGCTGCCTTCGCGTGGTGCCATAAGGACACCTGCCGCTACCCCGGCGCTGACGCCTGCAATAAAAGCGAGTACTGTATCTGATTTGGTCATAATGGTCTCCTTTCGCCAATTACTAACATTCCTCTCTTATCCTAAAGATGTCTGTGGATATGCGCTGTAAAATAACATACGCACCGGTGCCTGTTGGCATACGGCGGACACGGCTGCTGGGCATAAGCCTGTGTACGTATAGCGTTTTTACACAGCCCACAGCACTTGCACTGCCAACTGCACCAGGCCTATACTAACCATTAGCAACGTGAGTGCTGGCCTAGCCTTCTTACTCACGGGCTTATGTGTTCTTTAAATCGAGGGTGTATACACACTGGCCATAGCAATATGGAAACAGCGTCCCTGCACTTCTATCAAGCATTGTGCGCAGCGCGTGCGTGAGATATTGACGGTATCTCTTGTTGCTGCATCACTCTTATTAATCCCGTCTACGCGTACCAACGCACCGTTCTTTCAAATAAATTACTAAGGTATAGGAGCTTGACCTATGAGTAACCGAGTAACAATCAACCAAGAAGTCATCGTACCGGAACTGTTTTTCCGCAGCCAGGGCGAAGTGCAAGGCGAACTACGGAGTTATCCGCGCCGCATGGAGTTCGAAGGCCGCGACTACACGTTCATGGACGGCCTGCGCTATCTGGTCCACAAAGGCCAGCAGCTGATACAGGTGTTTGACATGACTGACGGCGCCCGCGATTACCGCCTGTGGTTCGACACCGCAGCGAAGTCCTGGACATTAGTCGATATGACCCGTTAGCCACTGCCTTTCACCGAGGCGACTTCTTAAAAAGCCCCTGTTCGCAAGGGGCTTTTTGTTTGCTGCGCATATGCTGTGCCTTACTAAGATAGCTTATCCGTTGCTATACCGAGCCGATTACAAACGTATACGAGCCCCTCTATGTATAGGTCTGGGCGGTTATAGTTGCCCTGCAGATGCTCGAACATACCGGGCGCAATAGCATTGATCCGCCCCCGGACTTCCGTGAATGCCTCGTCGTCGCGTGCGCCAGCTATCAGAGCCGGCCACAGCGCCGGGTCACGGTCAATGAGGTGGCCTAATGCCCGCGCGTTGAAGGCGGGGGCGGGCACAGTAACGGCTCCATCTTTGTTAAGGTAGAGGTGTTCCGGAGGCACGGCCAGCCGCGTAGCATCCGCGACGTACGTATGGCCCTCTACTCCGGCAAAACCTTGCGGTTTGCCGAGAACCTCTTTTACATAGCGGCCGAATCCTTGCTGGGCAACGCCTTCTTCAATGAAATCGCCTATAATTTCATCTGCCAGCAATCCGCCGTCGTATACGGCTACCTCATGTCCAAACCGCCTCGGCTCCACATATAAAGGACCTTTGCCACTAGTAGTGACCTGGATTTCTACTTTACCACCACTATGCATTAATTCGTGTACCTGCAGTGCTTCGGTTAGTTCAGGCCCGTTTTCTTGTTCAAGTGCCGGGTCGCGATAGGCGACAGCGGTATCTGTTTTAATCGCATAAAAACCGAGGCGTCCATGGGCGCTGGGGCCGGCGCCTTCAATAGGCATGAGCGCCCTTTTTAGCGCGTTACCGTCGCGGCTGGGAACGATAACTTGCCTGTCTGTAGCGGCAACACCAAGGCCGTCAACGAATGCCCTCGTTCTGTCTAGGTCGAGCCCCTCACGGTCTTGCTCGAACCGTGCATATACTTCGTCTGCGGTAGTGGTATACAGGGTGTGGAGTTCTTGGGTTGCGCTATCCGACAGTCTAGTAGGTTCATACGTGCCGTCTTCGCGCAGGAGTGCGACCCGTATAGGCCGGTCGGTTACCGCCACGTGCTCGTTCTCGCGGGTGGGCGCGGTAGCGCCCTCATCGTACGTGTCACTGTTATCGGCGTCATCGCGGTAATCTGCCGGACACAACATGTCGGCTTCGACATCAACATCAGCGGCAGTGCCACTTATATCTTCCGTGTTGTCGTCAAAATTATGAGGATATGGTTCGGGCTGGTCGTGTATTTCAGGCATAATGTTTGTTATTTTACACAGCTTTCGCCCTTAAGCAAGTGCGGGCTGGAATAGCGTCTGTGGCGGTGAATATGGTACGCTACATGCATTACCACAGAACAGAAAGGTGGATATATGTCTAAAGGCAACGCTCACCCCAAGCGCGAAGAAAAGAAGCCAAAGAAGCCGAAGGAATAACATCCTTGCTGATGTAAAAACTGCCCTCCGGGGCAGTTTTTACATTGCTCATTGCAACAGTGCTGCTAGAGCCGGTCTGGCCATATGCCTAGTCTGTTGCAGACGTACAGTACTCCGTGCCCATAGAGCGTTTTGTCGTTATAGTTGCCCTGCAGATGCTCGAACATACCGGGCGCAATAGCATTGATCCGCCCCCGGACTTCCGTAAACGCTTCATCATCACGAGCACCGGCGATTAATGCCGGCCATAACGCCGGATCACGATCTATGAGGTGGCCGAGCGCCCGGGCGGCAATCGCGGCGTTGGGCGTGACGATGAGTCCATCCTTGCCGATGACGGTATGTTCTGGGGGTACGGCGAGCCGCCCGGCGTTGGTGGCGACAATGTGTTTGTCTACCTCCGCAAAACCTTGCGGTTTGCCGAGAACCTCTTTTACATAGCGGCCGAATCCTTGCTGGGCAACGCCTTCTTCAATGAAATTGCCTACGATACGTTCTGACAGTAATTCGCCATTGTATATGGCTACCACATGGCCAAACCGGCTTGGCGCGGCATACAAAAGACCGTTGCCACTAGTAGTGACCTGGATTTCTACTCTGCCGCCGCTGTGCATTAACTCATGCACCTGCAGTGCTTCGGTTAGCTCAGGGCCGTTTTCTTGCTCAAGCGCCCGGTCGCGATATACAACAGCAGTATCTGATTTGATTGCATAAAAACCGAGGATATCGGAGGCGATCTGACCTGCACCCTCAATGGGTATGAGTGCTTTTTTCAATGTGACACCGCTGCTTCTGGGAATGATAATGTGCTTGTCTGTGGCAGTAACACCAAGGCCGTCAACGAATGCCCTCGTTCTGCCTAGGTCGAGCCCCTCACGGTCCTGTCCAAATTGCGCGTACACCTCGTCTGCGGTGGTGGTATATAGGGTGTCGAGTTCGTCGAGTACACTATCGGCTAGTCCAGCGGGCTCATAGGTGCCATCTTCACGTAAGATCACAGTGCGTATAAGCCGGGTAGTGATCGGCATGTGCCCCTGTTCGTAGGTGTAGGGCCCGTCGCTGTAGCCCTCCTCCCCTTCATCATCGCGGTAATCTGTCGGGCAGAGCATGTCAGCTGCAGCGTCGACTTCGGCATTCGTGCCGTCGATGCCTTCTGTATTGCTAAAATCATGGGGTTGGGGGTCGGGTTGGTCGTGTATTTCAGGCATAGTTACCTACTGCAAGCGGTCGAGCGGTATGTCCAGTTTGGCGCAGACATAGGCGAGCCCCTGTCCGTACCATGCGCCTTTGTTGTAATAGTCCCGCAAGCGCTCAAACATACCGGGACTGATAGCGTTCATGCGCCCGTGAACTTCGGCGAGCGCTTCGTTATCACGCGCACCGGCAACAAGCGCTGGCAATAGTGCTGGGTCGCGGTCTATCAGGTGGCCGATGGCGCGCGCGGCAATCGCCTCAGTATGTATACCTACGTCCCCTTCAGGATAGCGGAAGGTGTGCTGTAACGGAATTGCTAGATGCCCGACTGCATCGTCATACGTAATATGGGGCGAGCCGCGCAGGCCGGCAAAGCCGTTGGGCTGGTCCAGCTTGTTCACGACATACAGGCCAGCGGTATATTGGACGAAACCTTCTTCGATAAAATCACCGGTTACATATTGGAACTCCATACCTTCGTATACACCACGTTTGTACCCCATCTGGGCCGTACCAACTTCTGAAGATCCTTTGTTTTCTGTACGCAAATCGATTTGCACAAGACCGCCGCTGTGCAAGAGCTCATGCACGAGCTTTGATTCGGTATACCCAGTTCCGTTGACCGCTTCCATGTCCTGTTCCCGGTAGACAATCACGGTATCGGACTTCGACACATACCAACCGCCCACGGTTGGATTGACGACTTGTTTGCCTTCAATGGGTATCAGTGCTTCCTCAAGGGCAGCTTTGTCGGCGCGAGGCACGATAACCATCCTGTCGGTGGCCGTGACGCCAAGACTTTCGACGAAGGCCTTTGCCCGCGGTACGTCTAATCCTTCGCGGTCTTGCGTAAAGCCGTCGTAGATAGCATCAGCTTGGGTCGTCCACAAGTTATTGAGGGCATCTACCGTATCTTCTGGCAGATCGAAAGGTTCTTCCGAGCCGTCTTCGTGGACGAGGGTACCTGTAAACGTCCGGTCTGTTACCGATACGTGCTCTTGGTTGTCCATGTATGATGTGTCATCATAGCCCTCATCGCCTCCGTCATCGCGGTAATCTGGCGGGCAGAGCATGTCAGCGTCAGCATCAGTATCAGCCGCTGACGCCTCGAATGGCTCGTCTACTGGAGTGTTGTCAAAAAATTCAGGGTTTACGTCGGGTTGGTCGTGTATTTCAGGCATAATCATCTACTGTACACGGTTTTCGTGGCGTGGCAAGCGGGCGGCGGCGCACGTCGTGCTAGTGTAAACGGTGGAGCGGTATGCCGAGTCTATTGCACACGTACAACAGACCTTCTTCGTACCGTGCATCGCTGTTGTAGTTGTCCTGCAGGTGCTCGAATGAACCAGGAATAATAGCGTTCATCCGCCCCCGGACTTCCGTAAATGCCTCATCGTCACGAGCCCCGGCGATCAGTGCCGGCAGCAGGGCTGGGTCGCGGTCAATGAAGTGGCCTAATGCCCGGGCGCCTAAGGCAGCGCTGGCAATAATGATGCCACCCTTGGGGCCGCGCGACGTGTACTCTAGAGGAATCGCTGCTGGTCCGAGACTTGAACGGTGTAGGTGGTGTGCGCCGCGCAGGCCGGCAAAGCCGTTGGGCTCGCCCAGCTCGTGGGCGACGAATTGGCCGGCCACGTATTCGGCTACCCCCTCTTCGATAAAATCACCCACTGTATTAGTGAGCTCCATGCCGTCATACTGGGGAATTTTGTAGCCCAAACGGTCGTTGCCTATAAGTACATCACCGTCTCCGGTGGTCATCGCCCGTAGCTCCACCAGACCGCCACTATGGGCCAGCTCATGGACGGTCAGCGCCTCGGTCAGGCCGGTGCCGTTGATACGCTCCAGTTCCCTGTCACGGTATATGAGCGCCGTATCGGACCGTGAGGCGTATAAGCCTCTTTTTGCCTGTGCCATGCCCAGCTGCCCTTCGATAGGTGCCAGTGCTTGTTCGAGGTCTCTTTGCTTGGCGGTTGGTATAACGACAATCCTGTCAGTAGCGGTTATGCCCATATCTTTAACAAAGCCGCTTGCGCGGGTCAGGTCGAGCCCTTCACGGTCCTGAGCGAACTGCGCATATATGGCATCGGCCTGAGTGGTGTGCGCCGTATATATTTCCTCCAGGAGGTCATCCGGTATCGGTTCGTGCTCTGATGAGCCGTCTGGGTTGACGAACACGCCCCGTACGCTCCTGCTCGTTACCGGCATATGCTCTCGGGCGTTGATGTAGCCTTCGCTTCGGTCTGCGCTGTCGCGGTAATCTGCCGGACACAACATGTCGGCTTCGACATCAACATCAGCGGCAGTGCCACTTATATCTTCCGTGTTGTCGTCAAAATTATGAGGATATGGTTCGGGCTGGTCGTGTATTTCAGGCATAATCATCTCTTATATTGTTATTGTTGAAGCGTAAGCTTTAACTGAGGCCAAGTATGCCGCGTACGTAATCCAGGCCGTTTTCATATTGGGTGTGGGTATTGAAATTGTTTTTGAGCGTATCCGGCATCCCTGGTGCAATTGCCTCCATCCGGCCTGTTGCCTCCCGGAACGCTTCATCATCACGCGCACCGGCGATCAGGGCCGGTAAAAGCGCTGGGTCACGGTCTATCAGGTGGCCGATGGCCGTAGCCGCAAACGCTGAGGCGGCAATGTCAACCCTGCCTGCCCTGTCGAGGAATGTGTACCGTGACGGTACACTGATGGTGCCTGGCGAACTGTACCGCCGGACGTCATGCTGGGTAGTCGCGAGGTTTGCCAACCCTCCCGGCCGGTTGAGCTCTTCGGCGACGTAGGTGCCAGCCAGATATTCTTGCACGCCTTCATCAACGAGCTTGTTGTAAGGGTTTCCGGCTGTATCTTGCCAGGCCAGCCCCATCTGCGCATCGGTAAGTTCTGGCAAGCCGCCGCGGTCAACGAACCACCGGCTGTAGGCACCGCCGCTGTGCCCTAGTTCGTGCAGGCGGTCTTTGTCGGTAATTTCTGGCCCGTTCAACTCCTCCAGACGGCCGTCACGGAAGGTGAAGACCGTGTCTATTTGTGGTATGTACATGCCGGATAGACCAGGTTCAGGCGCGTCTACGCCTAGTGGCTGCAGTGACCGCAGCACGGTGCCGCGGTCTTTGACCGGCACTTCTATGGTGGTTTCGGTGGGGAGTACGCCCATGTTCGCCAGGAATGCACCGACACGTTCGATGTCCAGGCCGTCCCGATCAGGGGGAAAGAGGTCAATAGCTGCCTGCCTGGTCCTCTCGGCCATAATCAGGCCCCGGGCTACGAGACGGGTCGGTACTTCTATAGGTTGCGGCGGCTGGCCCGGGCGCTCACGGATGCCAACGACCGGCCGTTCGAGGTATGACGTGCGTTCAGCTGCTGGGCTGGTATTGCCCCCGTCTAGTGGCCTCGATGGCGCATCATCTGTACTGGTCTCGTCATCGTCCGGGTCGTCTTCCGGCTGCAAATCGCTCAACATGTCAGCTTCTGCGGTGGTAATACTGTCATCAGCACCGCCGGTTTCGGCGGTAGGTTCAGGTGGTGTGAAGACGCCTTCAGGCTCTTCGGACGGAGATGCAAAGTGGCTGTTAATCTCGGGCATAATCACCTACTGTACACGGTTTTTGCCAAGCAACAAGCAACAAGCAAAAAGTACTTTTTATTTCTTTCGGTAGGCGTTGAGGAATTGTTCGGCCTTCGTTTGTTCAGAACGGGTATGCTCTATGATGCTTTCAAGGCGTTCGAATAATGAAAAAATGGGGCTACCCGGCGCGATAAGACCACTGGCATTGGCGGCCGCCCGAGCGTCAGCCACATGCTGTGCGGTAATGTCGCAGAGGCCTGGCAGGCTGCGGTGCCAGAACTGGCGCTGGGCACGCGGCAGGAGTGTTTCCAGGCTGTGCTGCCCATGCTTGAGCCGTAAGGCGCGCAAGATCACCTGTACTACATAACTAATATGCCCGCGGCGCAAATCTTGTTCCCAATCGTGTACATCGTCGTTCAGCTGCCGAGCGATCAGATAATGCGTCAACATTTGCCTGATAGCCGTTGCCTGTGCGCTGCTTGGCGCATAGCCGATGCTGCTCATGATGGCGAGCGGCCCAAGCGTGTGGCCTAATGAGCGTTCAGCGAGGCGGATGCGCTGGCCATATCGCGGCAAGGTACCAATAGTTATATACCGTCCGTGTATGGGGAACCGGCAGTGCGTCACTTCCCAAGCATTGGCAGCGTCGATACAGTCAAAGGTCCGGTGAACAAGTTTTTGGAAACCGTCATGGGTGGGCAACGACTGTAAAAATCCGTCCAACGACCGGCGCAGGGCGATGTTGGCCACTGATAACTGCACCGGCTTGCCTTCATCATCTAAAAAGTCGTCGTAAATGGTGTACGCCAGCCAGCCAAACAAGTTTGCCGCACCCAATCCGGCTAGCAGCGGCGTGGGCAGTATCTGCTTTATAGCTAAGGAGCGCATAAACTGGTACGGGATGCCGACAATTTCATGCGTCTCATCGCCTTCGACCGTTGTCTCCAGCATGCTGCGGGCATGGCTGCGCAGCGGCTCGTCGAGCTTGGCCGTGGCATGCATGGCTATTTGTACGGACAGTGCAGACAGGTCATTTTTAACCGGCGATTTGCGGCGGACCGAAGCGGTCTGCTGCTTGCTGTAGCGATGCAGCGCCTCGATTGCCAGTGCCGTCGTTAATGCTTTGCTGCCGTGATAGAAGGTGGTACCGCGCCTTGCCGGGTCAATGCAGTAGGCTTCGGCTGGCCACGAGCCATCAGTGTTCTGCCAGCTGCGCAACTTGTCGACGGCCGGGCCGAGTTCAGCGTGGTGCCCTAACTCCAGCAGTGCGGATATGATGAGTGCCGTGTGCAGTGGCGTATCGACGGGCTGTTTGCGGATATGGGCAGCCAGCGCCTGTTCATGCGGCCCTCGATACGCCCGGGCAAGGTAGTACAAAAGCGGTGTAGCGGCCGGATAATACGGCGATGTAAATGCGCCGGAGCGTATGGCAGTTTCCAGGTACGCGGTCACATTGGGCAGCGGTTCGGCAACGAGCCGCAAAAAGTAGGCGATATTGCTATTGACTGCGATGTCTACATCTTTCCATATCGCATCACTATCCGGTGTTGCCAGCCAGGTACGGTACGGGCCGCCCACGGTATCCTCGGCCGCTATAAGCAGTCGTACGACGTTGCCCAGCACGTCAGCGGTTATCAGCGACGGGTTATGATTATGCAGCCCGATTAATGTACAAAATGTATCGTCCAGGTCGTCCGGGTATTGCATGGTAGTGAACTCTTTGCTGGTACGCGCCCAATAGTTAAACGACCAGTTAGGACTTCGCTGTTCCATGAGCCAGCCGGCTATCTCATCCCGGACTTCTTTCGCTTCAGGAATATCAGCCAACGCACCGAGAATGATTGCCGGTGTAAAGGTGGTATGGTAGGTTATCTGGGGTTTGAATGGCCGGATGCTGGCGCTAGAGCGGCCGGCGATACTGCCGTCGGCTAATTGGACGGCGCGAATGGAGTTGATTCCCCGAAAAATGACCCCACGCATGTCATTCGCTGCCATCACTACCCCTTTTTAAGCATGATCATAAAACTGGTGTGTCCCAGCGAATCATCAAGGCTAATACTACCCCGGAAATTTTCCTCAGTAATGCGTTTGGCAATGAACAGTCCCATGCCCATACCGGTTTGCTTGGTGCTGTAAAACGGTTCAAACAGCCGGTTGCGGTCGTCAGGACCAATGCCCTTGCCCCAGTCGGTAATGGTAATAAGTATCATAGAGCCTGCCAGTTCAAGGGTGACGCGTACTTCGCGGCGTTTGTCGCTGCTGATACCCTCGTAGGCATCAATGCCGTTCGTTATCATGTTGGCCATCATCTGACGGAAGCGAATCGGTTCGCCTTTGCAGCGTAGGTCCTGCTTGCTGGCCAGTAACTCGTAATTTAAGTACACGCCGGCTTCACTCGCCTTGTGCGTGAGGATTTTCATGACTTCTTGCGTCTCGGCGCCTACATTAAATAGTTTTATATGTACGCGGCCGCGTAGCTGATCGCGTACCCGGATGACCATTTCGTCGATGTATTTGATGCTGCGTTTGGCACGCCGCAACACGCCGGAGTGTTTTTCGGTTTCGAGGCCTTCTATATCGAGGGTCAGCGTCGTAAGGTGGTTAGCAAGGTCGTGCAGCAATGCGGTGCTCAGCTGGCCAAGCTCCGCAAAGCGGTACAGCTGCTGTATTTTTTCAAGCTGTGCGACTTGTAGCTCACGGGTACGTTCCTCTACTTTGCTTTCCAGTAACAGTTTTTGGCGGCGTAGCCCGTATTCGGCGCGCTGGGCCCGGTGCAGGGAGTTCTCGGTACGCATATTAAACAGCCATGATATAAGCGCGATAACGCCAAATATCATGCAGTATCCAGATACCGTGCCAAGGTTGAACGGCGAATCCATCCAGGAGAGGTCAGGCTTAATGACCCCTTTCAGCTGGGCCGTCTCAATACCGAGGGTAATGACGATGGCGATGCCGGCTACATATAAGCTATACGGCGAACCGAGCACTGTCCCGGTGATCATAATTACCATGCCGAAGAGTAATACCGCCGACGGCAGCGTAACACCCCAACGCCAAGCAGCACTTGCTGCCAGCGACATGTACATAATTATCAGCAGCCACGCGGCGAGCCGGTGCCACCCGGACCGCGATAGTAGTAAGATGCAAAACGTAAAGGCGAACACGCCTACAATGGCGAATGAACGTGTTAGTACATACGTGTTGCCCAGCGCCAAGTAGCTGTACGCTAAAATAAGCAGCGCGCAGACAATAAGTAACAGTGTGCCGGCCACGAGTACATTTAAGACTAACTCGCGGTTCCGGAGGTCTTCATTTTTTTGCTGAGGTTGTATAAATGTTGTATAGAACTTGTTGAGCATGGTTTTTGTCTTGCCGGGTGCTACGGCTGCAGCACCCGGCATTTCTAAGGGATATTATGCAGCACTTGCCCATGCGCCGCCAGCTTCAGCCGACTGAATCAAGTTCCGTTCGACCGTTGCAACGCTCCGCATAGAAGTGTCCGTTAAAATACTCGTAATGACATCACTCATAATTGTACCCTCCTTTCACCCTCTTATACATCATCGGCTATCATATATCCGATACCGTACGCTGTTTTAATAAGTTGACGCTTAAATGGCCGGTCAATTTTATCCCGCAAGTGTTTGATATGTACGTCAACTGTATTGTGCCATGTTTCGCGGTCTATGTTCCATACGTGGTCAACGATCATGGCGCGCGACACCGCTTTGCCCCGGTTACGTACCAGGTACTCTAATATGTCGAATTCTTTGCGCCGCAGCGGGATGTAGGTGCCGGCCCGTTCGACCCGGCGGCGCGACGGGTCGATAGTCATGTCGTCTATTTCGAGAACATTTGCGGTATTGATGCTTGAGGCGCGGCGCAGGAGCGCGCCAAGACGGGCTTTGAGTTCAGCCATGCTGAACGGCTTGGTGACGTAATCGTCTGCCCCGGCATTCAGCAGCGTGACCTTACTGGGGATATCAGTAACGGCGGTTAGGATGAGTACGGGCGTATTTATCTCGGCTGCGCGGATAGCTTTGCATATCTCGTAGCCATTCTGATCGGGCAAATGAAGGTCAAGGAGGATGACATCGTATCCGCCACTGAGTGCCCGGCGCGTACCCTCTTTGCCCGTGTTTGCGACATCAACAGAAAAATTTCTGCCGAGGTGTTTCCGCAAGCTTTCGATAAGCGACCGGTTATCTTCAATAATTAAAAGTTTCATCGCAAACTCATACCATACTATCGTACCAAGACAATTATTAAATAGTCCTTAACTATTGTGAATTTCCAGAGAAAACATTAACCATATTATTGCTTTTTTTACATAGTTAATGCTTTTTTAATGATTAAGCTTATATAGTATGTAGGTGCGATGTGGCCATATGCTGCAACATATTGCCCATTTCATACCATAATCCGGCTGGCCCGCAGTAATAGTTTTCCTATCTGTCTGCCCTAGTGCTGACGTGGCCGCTCGGACTATTGGGTGGGCATGTCTGAGCGGCCATGTAAGCATTAGTGACTGTTGGCTTTTTAATTGTGCGTGTAGTATACACTACACTCCTAATGGTTAGTATAGCATTAACGTGTTAAGCGTTCTAGACACTTGCCCGGTAACTAACGTAGCGCTTATTATTTTTTCTTAGGCAGGCTAAGGGTAAAAGTCGTGCCCTTGTTTTCTTCAGATACAAATGACACACCGCCGCCGTGCCGTTCCATGACTGCCTTAACGAGGTATAGGCCGAGGCCTGAGCCCTGTGTTTTGCTGGCGACGGCATTGCTGGCCCGGTAAAAGCCCTTGAATATCTTGCCTTGTTCTTTCGCGGGGATGCCTATGCCGTGGTCGATGATGTTAATACGGTGGGCGTTTGGCGTGTCTTCATAGGTGACGGTTACGATACTGCCTTCAGGCGTGTACTTGACGGCATTGCCGATGACGTTAAACAGCGCGCGCTTTATTTGGACAGGGTCGCATTCGACGTTCAACTGCGCGGGCCACGAGGGGTCGAGGGTTACCGTAACCGTACGCTGCTGTGCGCTAAGGCTTTGGGCGTCGATGACGTCGCGTACCAGCTTGGTGAGATCAGTGGTGGCTATAGCGAGTCCGCGATGGTTCATTACTTTCGACAGTTCAAGGATATCTTCAATGCTAGCCTGCATACTGGTTGCGCTGTTGCGGATAGCTTGGGCAATCCCCTCCACTTTGTCGTCTTTAATAAGCGCCTGGATACTTTCAGCGGCCCAGCGGATGCCGGTCAGCGGTGTGCGTAGTTCGTGCGAGGCGACCGACATGAGCTCAGAGCGAACAGCCATTAGCTGGAGGTTGCGCTGCCGCTGCCGTTCAAAAATGGCAATAACCATAATAATGCTAAAGCCAGCAAGTACCGGTACTGCAACCGCCGCGGCGATGTCCCGCCAGTACGTGTCGGCGCCCACGTCTATGCCGAGCACGGCCAGCACGCTGCCGTCACTCGGGGCGAATATAGGCGCTAATCCGGAGATGAACGTACCGTAACTGTCGGTGACTGGCCCTTCAACCAGCGGACTGCCGTTTTGGAATATGGCTTTGTCGGCTTCGGTAGAATCGTCATACCATTCGGCGGCACTGGAGTAGTCGCGGCTGTCCGGCTGCTCGGAATCAACAAAGAAAAATAACCGCCCGCCGTGCTGTCCCATTATGTAGATACTGCGGGCATCGGGATTGGCGCGTTTGATGCTCGCTAATGACTGCTTTAGATTTTTATACGTGGTCGTGTTGGCGTCGGCCGGTTGGCCGGCGAGTTTGGCAATGGTATTCGGGCCAAGGGCTGCGGCAATAGTTTGGCTGCGCTCGCTGAGCTGGTCGCGGATACGGCTGTTGGTAGCCCGGCCGGTGATAAACGCCACGAGTGCGCTGGCTATGACGACAACGATAACCAGTGCAATGGCTATCCAGCGAAAGCGATCAATGTCTGATGATGATGTACGCATGTGTTTATCGATGGTCCGTGGTGCGGTTAACCATAACTGCAATATAGTATGCGGGCGGTTCATTGTGGTTGTCAATGCATTCCTGCGTGCCCTGCACTGCCAGCAGGAACATACTGTTGCAGTCTTCAGTAAGTTCTTTCACAGACGGCCAAAATAGGGCATGATACTTATGTATGATGACTAATGACGAACAAAACACTGATCTTATTAAACGACGATGGCCCGAAGGTGCCATCGTTTACCAAATTTACCCGCGGAGCGTGCAGGATGCCAATGGCGATGGCGTCGGCGACCTGCAAGGTGTGGTGCGGCGGCTGGATTATCTCCAGGACTTAGGCGTGAACGCCTTATGGCTGTCGCCGTTTTACCCGTCGCCAATGGCTGACTTTGGCTATGACATTGCTGATTACTGTAATGTTGACCCGCTGTTCGGCACGCTTGATGACTTTAAACGGCTGCTAGCCGAAGCACAGAAGCGTAATATAAAGATAATTGTTGACCTGGTACCGAACCACTCATCCGACGAACACGCGTGGTTTAAGGAATCACGCACGTCGCGTACGAACTCAAAATCGAACTGGTACATATGGAAAGACGCGCATCCTGATTCCGAGCCGGGCAAGCCGCAGCCCCCCAACAACTGGCTCAACGTGCTGACCGGTGATAGCGCCTGGGAATGGGTGCCGGAACGCGAGCAATTTTACCTGCACAGCTTCCATAAAGGCCAGCCCGACCTGAACTGGCCCAACCGTGATGTGCGCCAGGCGATCAAAAATGTGATGCGTTTTTGGCTTGATATGGGTGTTGACGGTTTCCGCGTAGACGCCGTGTACTGGATGGCGAAAGACCCCTTCTTCCGCAACGATCCGTTGAATCCGCATTACGATGCCGGCGAAGACAAGCGCTATGAGATGCTGCGCCACACAAACAGTTCCGGCTGGCCAGCGGTATATGCCTATTTGTCTGAAATGGCTGAGGTGCTGCGCGAGCCGCAATACGCGCCAAAGGACCGCTTTATGGTCACTGAAGCGTATCCGCAGGACGACGATGCCGTGGCATCGTATATGGCCTTTTACGAAGGTATCGACCCGGTGGTTGCCGCGCCATTTAACTTTGAAGGCTTGACGCTACGCTGGGAAGCTGGCCCATGGCGGCGTTTCCTGCGCACCTTCCACCATGCCCTGGAGGCGCTCAACCCCCACTGTGTGGCGAGCTATGCCTTTGGCAACCATGACCAATACCGCATGGCGACCCGTTTGGGCGACAAAGCCGCCCGCAGCGCTGCAGTTATGCAGCTGACGCTGCCCGGCATGATATTCGTATATTATGGTGAGGAAATCGGCATGCACAACGTATCGATCCCGCGCGACATGGTTCAGGACCCGGAAGCCTTAGGCGATCCGCTTGGACAGGGCCGCGACCCGGCACGGACGCCTATGCAATGGTCTGCGGGTAAGAATGCTGGTTTCTCTGAGGCGCCTACAACCTGGTTGCCTGTTGCCAATGACGCCTCGACACGGAATGTCGAAGCCGAACAGCACGACCCGGACTCGTTCTACAACTTATACAAGAAACTCATGAAGCTGCGTAACAATTCAGACGCACTGCGCCACGGTCTGGTCCAGGTGCTGGAATTAGGCCACCCGGACCTCGTGGGCTATGTGCGCAGCGATGGCGGCGAGAATTACGTAACGCTTATTAACTTTTCGAACAAGCCGGTCTCATGTATCCCCGGCGTTTCGTTACGATCGTTCATTCTCTCCAGCGAGCCGGGATCCAAATTGGCTGATGGTATTGACGGCGAAGTCGAGCTGCTCCCGCACGAGGCTGCCCTGTTTTTGCAATAATGGCAGCTGTATCTGATGGGCGGCGCGGTTGTGCTGCTCATCAGCGGCCATAATAGCTAATAATTTATCAACCGACTGCGCTGCGGTGAATTTAGTGCAGGCATACATGCGTTCGGCTGCGGTGAGCGGCCCAAGATAGGCGGCTTTGGCAATACCGCTCGCCAGTGCCTGTGGGTCGTCTGGCTTCACCAGTATGAGGCCGCCGCAGTCTGTTTCAGGGATACCGCCGGCATTGGAGGCAACGACGCGGCTACCGGCGTGCTGGGCTTCGACAGACACAATACCGAATATCTCCTGCCAGAAGATGTTTGATGACGGCATAAGGACAATATCGTGCGCCGCGACTAACGTAGCCATTTCCTGCGGCGTACGGCGTGCTGGAATGACATTGACCAGCGGGTTGGCCTGCAGCATAGGCAGTATGAGCTGCCCGTCACTGGAATCACTGGCAGCATCGGTGACGGTGAGCTCGTAGTCCATATTCTGCATGCCTTCCATGTGCAACGCAGACAGCAATGTGTAAATGCCTTTATCTGGCGTCAGGCGGCCGGCAAATAATATTTTGATTTTCGCATCGGTGCGTTCCGGGCGCTCAACTTCGCTAAAACAAGGCTCGGCAAAAGGGTATACGGCCGGTATACGGCTGGGGCGCATGCGGAGTGTCGTGCCCCACAACTTGGCGGCGAACTTACTTGGTGCCAAAATGTGCGTTTTGTCGATGCCATGCAGGTCAAATAAGGGGTCAGGCCGGGCGCAGGTTTGCATCGGGCAATGCAAGATAGCATACGATTGGCGTTTTGTATCGACATCGAGGGGATAGGTAACATACACTAATGTGTCGTCTAAAGCCGCTAATTCTTCTTTGGTGTCGAGGGCTAAAAAATTCAGGTCGGGGAAGCCGTCGCGCCCGTCGTCTTCGCCGAGGCCAATAGTAATGAGGCGTGTTGGGATGCCGCGGCGCTGCAGCTCGCGCATTTGCCCTGCAGTGTAGTTCTCTGAACCGCCCCGCCCCGCCCAAAATTTATTCTTAGCTGACCACACAAATGAAATCATGTCTGTTGCCCCTTTCGGCAGCTACGCTGCCACCGCCGTGATCCGGCACTAATACTAGGTTATATAGGTGTTATATGAGGAGAGAAATGATTTATATCATACGCTTGCATGCCGCGAGTGATAGGTTGCGCGCCCAATAACAGCGCCGATGATAGCGATAATAATGAGGGCTACGATGGCTGCCCAGTCAATAACGCTGGTTGTGGCAGTTCCTGGCCCCACGGCCGTTGCAGCCGGCTGGTTAAAAATGCCGGCAAAGGGCGTGATGAGCGGCTGGCTGAAGTTGTAGACCCATGATACGAATCCTGCAGCCGGGTTAGCGCCCAGCAACCTGAAGACAATGCGCAGTGCTAACAGTGATTCTGCGAAGCCGAACAGTAAGTATACGATTGTTCCTAACATATTTCGTCTCCTTTTAGACTACCCCTATGATACGGGATGTCGGAGCTGGCGGCAGTAATCTATCTTACACTACCCTAACAGGGGTAGAGGGGCTCAATAACTCTCTATGGCGTCAACTAATGACTGCTGAGTCGTAACGTCCAGCGACCCATCTTTATAGACGCTGTCACAGCTGCCGTTGGTGTAAATGTAGGCGGTGCGGCCATCGGCGAGTGGCTTGGTGGCGGTTTTCTTAAAGCCGTTCTGTACGACGGTGTCGGCGAATTGGATGATGAATGTCTTACTGCAGGACTGGTAGGTATTCACATTTTTGAACACTTCACTGCCTAAGGCGTTGTAGGCGGCGTTGAGCGAACTCTGGCTGCCGAGGGTGATCTGTTCTTCGGTGTTGGTGCTTTGGTCGGCGGGCGTGTAGAAATAGCGGAAGTTGTCGTAGTGGTTTTTTGCCGCCGGGAAACGGACGGCTGATTCATATACATATTGTTGGCGGCCGACCGGGTCTACGGCGACCGGTGTGTAGAGTGCCTCATTGGCGTCTTTTATATAACCGCGGACAGTGGACAGATCGCTGTTGTGCAGCCCCCATAAAATACGTACTTTAGAGCCTAGTATGGCCGTACTCAGCGCGAGGCCGATAGTGATAATGGTGAGGATAATGAGTACGAGCGTCGTGTAGCTCGGTTTGGGCAAGTGTATGGAGTGAAGCTTATGCATATATGCCAGTATACCGTAATACCGCACCCTGCGCCTATCGGTGTTATGATGGAGGCATGAAGCCATTGAAATCGGTTTTTAAAGGTGCTGCAATGCCATTTATTAAGCTGTACCGGGATGTGGTCATGGGCCGGCGGCAGGATGACCTGACATTTTGGATACTGGTAAGCTTTCTTATTACCTTTACGCTGTCGCGGTGGACGGTGCGTTTATTCCCTGCGCTGTTTCTGGATGTTGTTGGCACGCACATCCACCACTTTACCTACGGCTTTATAATTTTGGCGGCTACGGGTTTTATTGGCGTAACCGGCGCACTGCATCGTAACCGATGGCTGGCAATAGCCTATGGTGTTGGGTTGTCGCTGGCGGTTGACGAGACCGGGATGTGGTTGTCGCTGACCGATCACTACTACAACGATGTTTCGTACCACGCGATTATCTTTGTGGCTGCGCTACTGATGAGCGCAGTGTATTTCCGGCACTTTTGGGCGGCAGTTATCCGCTGGATATTCCGCCGCCGCTAGGACCGTAAACGCTAGCCGATAGTCCGTGTCACCGGTGGCGCAGGGACGCGATCCGTGCGCCGCGCGCTACTGATAGCTGTCAGGCTGCCGTCACTGAGCCGGAACGTGGTATCTGTTTTACCCGCAATCTCGAGGTCGTGCGTCACCACCAATATGGTGGTGTTTTCTTTGCGCGCCAGGGAGTGGAGCAAGTCAAATATCATTTTGCCGGTCTGGGAATCAAGGTTGCCGGTCGGCTCGTCGGCCAGGATCAGCTTTGGCCGGTTGGCCAGCGCCCGGGCGATAGCCACGCGCTGCTGTTGGCCGCCGCTGAGCTTGCCGGGCTTGCGCTTGCCCTGCTCTTCGGTCAGGCCGACCTCTTGCAGCAGCTCGGTCGCCCGCACTGCCCGCTCCTTTTTGGGCATCTTAGCGAATTCCATGGGCAGCATCACGTTTTCCAGGGCGGTCAGGTTTGGTACCAGATTGTAGTTTTGGAAGATAAACCCAATGCCGGTGCAGCGGTATGTGATGAGTGCGTGGTCGCCCAGTTTGGTAATGTCCTGGTTGCCGACCTGTATCACGCCGCTGGTCGGCCGGTCGAGTGCCCCCAACAGGCTGAGCAGCGTACTTTTGCCACTGCCGCTTTTGCCGATGATGCTGGCAAACTCGCCATCCGGCACCGTGAAGCTAACTTTGTTGACGGCGGTGACGGGGTCGCCACCGGTTTTGAATGTTTTTTGTAAGTCTTGTACGCGTAACATGGTCGCTCCTAGTCTGCCCGCATTACTTCGGCGGGGCGGATTTTACTAATTAAGAGTGCTGGCAGGGCGCTGCCCACGATGGCGATGGCGAACGCTGCGCCCACGCCGTAGCCGAGAATGTCCCAGCCCACTGAGGCTTGAATATTCTTGACGTTGGTCAGGCTTTCGTTGCCAAAGCGCCGGAAGCCGCCGCGTGCGCCACCTGGACCGCTAGCTGTCTGGGCGGTACTTGTTGTGCTGCTGGAACTGTTGTTAACCAGCGTCTTGGTGATGGGATTGGCTGCAGCGATGCCGATACCTAAGCCGACGATCAGGCCAAGGAGGGTGAGCGTTACCGATTCGGCGACGAACTGGAACATGGTCTTAAGGTTTGATGCGCCTATGGCTTTCATGACTCCGATCTCGCGGCGGCGTTCACGGACGATCATGGTCATGGTCAGCAGGATGATGACTGCGCCTGCCACCAAGGCACCAATCAGGCTGTAGGTAGAGATGCTCTTGACGTTTTCAAGCGGTGTAATCGCCTGTTTGGCACTATCTTGGTCATTCACGACGTCGGCACTGGTGCCGAGGGCACTTTTGATAGCGGTGACGGCAGCGCTGATGTTGTCTACGGAATTAACCGTGACGGTGGCACTGGTGACATCGCCTGGTTGGTTGGACAATCGCTGGACGGTGGGCAACGGCATGATCAGGCCGGCGTTGGAAAACGTGGTGCCGGTGTCGTATATGCCGGCGACCGTAATAGTGGTGCTGTACGCAGTGAATGTTGAACCAACATGCAAATTGTTCTTTTCGGCGAGTGCCTTGCCAATGACCGCAACATTTTCATCTTTGGCCGGGTCAAATGCCTGCCCGCTGGTAAAGGTGACGCTGCTACCGCCATATACGCTGGTGAGCGTGACATTGTTGGTGCCAGTAACGGTTACCGGTGGCGTAAAGGTGCGGGTCACCTGCGTGGTTGCGCCACTGCCAGTACTACTATCAATACGGGCGCCTACGCCGTCCGGCGGTGCAGTAAAGCCAACGCCATTGTTGCCTGCCGCCCGTTGGCCGAGTGAGCCGGCTTCTATGGCAGACGTCAGGTTGGTGTCGCTGGACGTGAGCCGGTCGCTGAGCGTTTCAACCACGTTCGTGACGTTGGCTATACGACTGACCTTTTTCAGCTGGTCGGTGGTCAGCGGTTCGCCGCCACCATCAAAGCCGCGTGCGCCCGCCGGGGTGATACTGACGGTATTGCCGATGGAACTTTTGACCGACTGGATTTTTTGCTCCACAGTTTGCCGGGCGACCAGCATCGCCAGCGCCAGGCCCACACTCAAGCCGAGGATTACGACGATTGAAAATGTACGGATGGAGTTACGGAACGCGTTCCGCACCCCTCTGCTTACTACATTCATAGCTTTCCTTATTGTTACGTTATGCCCCTATGCTAGGCGGCGAACTTGAAAGCAAGCTTAAAAGGCATCACGGTTACGCGTAATAGTATCCCGTCGGTAAAATATGTTACTGCACCCCTGCCCGATACCGGTTATAGTTACACTGCAATCTAAACGAGGAGCGCAATTATGGGAGACATGAAAGACAAGATGGAAGAAATGAAGGGTAAGGTCGAACAAAAGACGACGGACACCGCCGATTCTATGAAGACCCGCATGGAGCAAATGCGCGAGGAGAACGCCAGCCACTCGGCGAACGAAGAATAATTGGCGCATAGCAGCCGCCATGCCCCCGATCATAAAAAGAGGCCTCCCCGGCCTCTTTTTATATGTGTACATCGTGTAGTCTATCGGCTGGGCGGGATGACGCGCTGCAGTGCGATGGTGAAGGTCGAGCCCTTGTCGATGGTCGATTCCACGCTAATTGACCCGCCGTGCAGCTGGACGACTTCTTTTGACCAATACAGGCCCAGCCCCGTGCCGCCAACCTGAATGGATAATGGGTTGTGGATGCGCGAGAATTTTTTGAATAGTTTATCGAGGTCTTTGGCTTCAATGCCTACGCCCTGGTCTTTGATGGTCACGCAGACGTTATCAGCCCCCTGTGCGTAGACGCGCACGCTGATACTTTTGCCCGGTGGCGTATATTTACTGGCGTTATCGAGCACGTTGCTAATGGCCATGCGGATGTATTCTTGGTCGGCAGTGGCATACAGCGGCTTGGTCGGCTTGGTGTAATGCACGGTTTGGTCGCGCTGTTTGAGCGGGCCGGCGGCGTCGGCAATGATTCGTTCTAATAGCTCGCCCAAGTTAACGGGCTGGGTTTCGAGGGCCATTTTTTTGAGGTCCAGCCGCGCCACCAACAGCATGTCATTTACTACGTGTATCTGCCGCTCGTTGCTGTCGTAGGCGCTGGATAGCAGCTGGCGCTGATGGTCACTGATGTTGCCAGCGTAACCCTCCAGCACCATACCCACGTATTGTTTTACCGCGGTTGCTGGCGTGCGTAGCTGGTGCGATGCCAGCGCGATGAATTCATCTTTCGAGCGGTTGATTTCCATGAGCTGCTCAATGCGCTGGGCTTCGCTGTGTTTACGCTGGATAGCATAACGCAGCACGCGCGACAGCAGCTCGGCGTCAAAGGTGCCTTTTACGAGGTAGTCGGCGACACCCATAGTCATGGCCCTGCCCTCTACCCGGTCGTCGCCGGCACCGGTCAGGATGATGAATGGCTGCGGCCGCTGCACGAGGTCGAAGCGCTCTAGTAGTTCTAGGCCGTTTTCCGGCCCGAGCCGGTAATCGATGAGGTATATGTCGTGTTCTTGCAATTCGATGGCTGCGACGGCTTCATCAATAGTCGACACCCAATCAATACGGAACGGGGTGCCGTTGATTTTGGAGACAAGACTGCGGATGATCAGGTAATCATCTTCGTCGTCGTCTACCAGTAATATCCGGGTCTTATCGTTGACGTCCATCTTGTACGGGCAATTCGACGATCTCAAACCAATATTTACCGAGCGTCTTCATAACCTGGATGAGGTTTTCAAACGTCACCGGCTTGGTTATGAACGAGTTAACGCCGAGCTTGTACGATTTGTACACGTCTTCCTCAGCTTTAGATGTTGTAAAAACTACAATGGGTATGTCTTGAAGGTCAGGGTCGGATTTTATATCGCGCAGGGCCTCACGGCCGTCTTTACGCGGCATGTTGAGGTCGAGTAAGATGACGCCAGGGCGCGGACATTCCGCAGCCTTGCCTTTGTAATCGCCCTCAAGGCGCAAGTATTCTATCAGTTCTTCGCCGTCACGCACGCGCTTCAGCTGATTGAGCAGCTTGCTTTCATCGAGCGCCTTGCGGGTCAATAAATAATCGTCGTCGTCATCATCGGCCATAAGAATTACAATGCCTGATTTATCGGTGCTCATGTGGTTTCCCTCTTTTTCTTATGCCTAACCGGCAATGTAACAATGAATGTGGAGCCTTCACCAGGCTTACTCTTGGCGGTTATTGTGCCGCCGTGGCGCTCAGTGATTTTGCGGCACACGGCAAGTCCGATGCCGGTACCTTCGTAGTTCTCACGGCTGTGCAGCCGCTGGAAGACAGAAAAAATGCGGTCGAGGTACTTTTCATCGAAGCCGACGCCATTATCGTGTATGCGCAGCGTGCAAATCTCTGTTTTGTCAGCACGCGACGGTGTTACCGTGGCGCTGACTTTTACCACCGGAGAGTGGCCTACCTTATGGAATTTTAAACCATTGCCAATTAAGTTCTGTAATAATTGTCGCATTTGCGTTGGGTCGGCCTGGATGGTGGGCAGCGGTCCGATGACAACTTTGCCGTCGGTGTCCTGTACGCGCGTTTCCAGGTCGCTCATGACTTCTTCGGCAATAGTATTGAGGTTGATGTTCGTGAAGTCCCGGGCCTGTGTGGTCACGCGCGAGAATTGCAACAGGTCTTCAATGAGTGTGCTCATGCGGCCGGCGGCGTTGCGCATGCGCATCAGGTAGTCACGCCCCTCGCCCAGCCGTTCAGCGTATTCGTTTTCGAGCAAGTTGCCAAAGGCTTGGATTTTGCGCAGCGGCTCTTGCAAGTCGTGCGACGCAACGTAGGCAAAGTCTTCCAGCTCGCGGTTGCTTTGCTCGAGGCTGGCGTTCGTGGCTTCTAGTTGCGCGGTGCGGTCACGCACCCGGCTTTCCAAGCGTTCATTGGCCTGGCGTAGTTTTTCTTCCAGCTCACTGCGCTTGACGATTTCTTCCTGGGCGCTCTCATACAGATAGGCGCTGGTCATAGCTAGCGACGCCCGGTTGGCGAGTTCTTGGGCCATCTCAAAGTCGGCCTCGGTGTAGTGGCGGCCCTGTTCGTTGAGTACCAGTGAGAACGTACCGACCGGCTGGTCGTTAATGCGCAGTGGTACGACGATGACCGAGTTAATACCGATTTCTCTCAGTATTTTGAGCTGTCGTTTGTCGTTGGTGGAGGCGGTAATTATCTCAGGCGTTACCGTTGGATAAAATGCGGCCTTCCCGGAACGGATGACTTCGGCGGAACCGGCAGGATCATCGCGGTGGATGGGGTATACTTTGCGCAGCTCTTTCGCCCAGCGGACTTTGGCTGGTTCGCGGTGGGCGATAGCCACCTGCTCTACGACGCCTGTCTCTTGGTTGAGGATATCAACGCCGCACCAGTCAGCAATGTCGGGGACGACCATTTTGGCAATGGATTGTAGCGTTTTCGTGTAATTAAGTGATGATGCCAGCGTGGCCCCTGCTTGGGCCATAAAGCGCAGATTTTTTTCGGCCAGCTTGCGGGCGGTGATGTCCACGAGCGCGCCAGGAAAAAATGCGGCTTCACCAGCACCATTGGTTTCGATGCGCCCCCGGGCGATAACCCAGTGCATGCTACCGTCACTGCTGATGGTGCGGTATTCTTCTTCGAATGAGCCTTTTTGCTTGACTGCTTTGGCGATTGCTTTTTTTACCCACGCGCGATCATCTTGGTGGATAGCGTTCGTAAAGGTGTCAAGTGTCATGCCTTTGGCAGCATCAGCCTCCTTTATGCCAAACATCTTGGCAAGGTTTTTGTCGCCAACAACCACGTTACGCTGTATGTCCCACAGCCAGGTACCAATCGAGCCGATCGATAAGGCTTCGGCCAGCTGTTCTTCCGCCCGCTTCAAGCGGAAGCTGGCAAGCCGCTCTTGCGTGATATCGTTGGTCGCCTGCAGCACGTACTCCACTTTGCCGCTATCATCGAACATCGGGTAGTGCGTGACGCGCCAATGGCGTTCATTAAACGTCCCGTCCGCGGCTTTAATGTCGTAACGGAAGGCGGCCATGGTGTCGGGCTCGCCGGTTTTGATAACCTTGCGGAGCGACTCAAGCAAGTCGCTGACGCCGGTCTTACGGTATTTTTCGGAGTTGTCTGGGAAGACATCGAAGAGCGGTTTGCCAATGACCTTTTTACGCCGCATGGATACCATGTCAGCGTGGGCGTTGCTTTCTTCGGCTATTGTAAAATGTGGGTCATCGGCAGAAAAAACAATAAACCGGGTGGGCAGCGTATAAAACAATTTTTGATAATCAAACTGTGGGTGCGCCACGGGTCCCCCTTATGGTTTGATGCGCGAACATATACAAAACAAATAGTTCTGTTTTTATATTACCAAGTATATGGTCTGATTACAAAACAGCGACAGGGTGGCGGCTACTCGCGGGCCTGCGGCAGGTTGCCGGTGGGCAGTGGCTGCTGCGGTGGTTGGGTCATGGCGTCGCCGCTGGCGCTGGGGCTGAACACGACCAGTGATACGACTAAACAAGCGTGCATAGCGCCAGTACGTATGCGGCTATAGAGACGGCTCATTGGATGAATTGTTCCTTTTTGTTTTTGTAGACTGCGCTTAATTATACTGCGGATTTGCCCGAGGTTCAATCAACTTATGGCTACAAAAGTGACGGCTGTGATGACGGCGTGGTCTGCTCGTCGCCGGCCTCAAGCAGTTCCAGCCCTTTGATCTTGGGCATAGAAGCCTGCCCGATATGCCCTTGCATGCTGCCGATAATATTGGCCGTGCCCATCAGCAGCGTGCTGGCTTGGGCTTCGCGCTGGGCCCATATCTTCTGGAAGGCAATTTTTTCTTTGGTGATCTGGACGGACATTTCCTGGTATGTTTCGACCATTGATTCTATCTGGTGCACAAATTCGTGGCTGGTGACGAAGTTGAAGAGGGCTTCAGCTTTGGTGCCGCGGTTTTCGGCCAGGGCTTTTTGCAGCCCGGCGTCCAAGAGGCTCTTGCGCAACAGTGTTGATAAGATAATCGCCAGTGCTGGTTTACAGACCCATACGCCATTTAGCACGCCCATGTCTTCGTCTATCTGTTTAGGCATGGCTTCGGTGACGATAATGGGGATATTGGCCTTTGCGCTGCGCAGGTCCTCTTTGAGTTTGGGGATCCAGCCGTCCACCCAGTTTTTAGTGCGCTTGATTTCCCACAGCATGATGCCACATTCGGTACCGCGCGGGCTTTTGACGACCTGCTTTATATCCGCACCGTTCACGCCTTTGGCAACCGGCACGATGTCATCGTCACGGAAGGCATTGGCCAGTGCTTGCTCTAGGTCTAATTCCATCACTTCGCCCTGCATCTGCTGGGAGCCTTGAGCGGCTTTGCGCTGCGCTTCTTCGAGTGATTTTTGCAGATCGGTGATAGTTTTGTCGCGCGCCGCCATGTCCATACGCAGCTTTTCTTGCGCCTGTTTGGTGGCATCTTCGCGGATTTTGCCTTCTTCTTCGGATAATTTCTTTTGCATATCCAGTTCGGCGTTCTCTTTGGCACGGCGCTCTTCACGCAGTTCCTGCATCAGTTCGCTCAGCTGGCCGCGGAGTTTTTTATTGGCTTCCTTGCCCTCCTCGGCTTCTTCTTTCAGGCTTTTGACCATGTGGTCTTGGTCGGCAGCGAGCTTTTGGGTGGCTTGCTCCAGGGCGTCGGCTTTAACCTGCACGAGTTGGGCGGCGTGTTTGTCGTGCACGGCCTTGAGGACCTGCTCTTCGATCTGCCCCTGCAGTGCAGCGGTGATTTCAATTTCGTTCCGGCATTCCGGGCATTTGATGGTGCTCATAGACTTTTTATTATAAAGCGCTTGGCGGCAATGTGCGATATATCGCATGATATTTGCCTAAATGCTGTTATTATTTCTTATTAGGTATTATATGCACATAGAGAACCAGTGGCGAACCCTAGAGCATGACCAAGCACGATTTTTTGTCGGGCAGTTGGTTGCGGCCAGCGAAACGGTGTTTGGGCCAACGGCGCAAGAGGCGGGCATTACGACGCTCAGTGCGCTGCGGGCACCAGCCCAAGTTGGCGACGAATCATACCCGTCCATTACCTGGTCAGACCCCTTTGCACAGGACGGTACGTGCGTATTGGTGAGCAATCGCTATCGTAGCGAGGTCGCACCGTTTGTATTTGCCCGTGTAACGCCAGAGGAGGGTGTGCACCGCGTGGAAGGCGTTGCGCTGAACATCGGCCCAGACCAATCAGTCAGTCTATACGGCAACATGACCGTGCCCCGCCCTGAAAACAGCCATCGCGCCGACCAGATTGCCGGCGTACGCTTTTTATTACAAGCAAAGAAGCTGGCGACGCCCGACAACCCGGAATGGCGCCACTTACCTGGCAATGGCGGGGCATCCGGATTTGGCATGGACAGTGCGAAGACCGGGCGCTTAACGCGCTCGATATTATCGCTTTATTCTAATGTGGTCGTTGGTGGCGTAGCCATGGAACGCGGACACGTCGCAGACAAGACGTACACATTGGCGCGCGGCCTGCTGGCAGTATCGGTTGATGCCCACGCTGCCGGCAAGCCGGTGGCCGATTCCCGGCCGATATACGGCGCGCAGAGCCAGCTACTTGGCGCGATGTTCGAGGCGCCCAAGGGCGAGTTTGTTGCGGTACGCGAAGTGCCAGGCGCTGCCCGCGCCCTAGTGGCGTTAACCGTTGCCAATGGCCCGTTTGTTGAACAGTCTTTTATAGAGGCAAAAGGCGTTTTCCGGACGTGGGCCACGCTGCCCGAAGGCACGAATGCGCGCGCCGAACTTATGGGCTTGATCCCTTCGTTGGATAGCGCCCTTGGTGAAGATATGAGCATGCGCTCCTATTTGGAAGGTGGCGAACTGACCGCGCTCGATGAAAAAATCGTTGACCTCACCCAGTTCCGCGTCCACAACCGCGTCGCGTAGTCGGGGTTTACACAGATACGCCTTCGCGTGTCTGCATTACCATAAAATGTATCACCCGCCGCCGGCGTATGAGCATGAATAACACGCGGCCCAGCCAGCCGCTTACTGCTGTTGGCTGGCTGAGGCTGGTGAGCTGCCACTGGATGATGCGTTCCGGGTCGTAGGCTTCACGCGCCTGCTGCGGGTCGGCAATCCGGGCAATTAGCTGGACGACATATAAGACGTCGTGCGTAGCTAATAATTGCTTGAGTGCTTCTTCGGGCTGTTCGTGCCCAGCCAGTTGTAAGATGACCTGCAGTTCTTCGGCGATTGCCGGCGTGATTTCGTGGTGTTTAAAGGTAGGGTCGGCGGCCTGCTCGGTAAAGGCAGCTGCTATGGATTGGGCCAGTTCCTGGATGCGCACGTGGGGCGCTGGTTCGTGTGCGGACAGTTCAGCGTCGCCGGTTAGCATTTGGGCTACGCCGAATGCTTCTTGCGCGGGTGCTTCGTATAATACTGCCAACATCTCCAGCGTGTCGGCTGCTGGCTGGGTCGGTGCGCGTTCGCGTATGGCTGACAGCTGCAGGACGGGCACGGCGGGGGTTTCGGCTGCGGTATCTGCTGTTGATTCTGATGCTGGCTCAGTACGCGGCGGCGCGTCTGCGATACGTGTTTCACTGCTGTCGCTGGCCGCAGTATCAAATGGCAGTGGAATTATTTCGATAGCCGGCGGCGCGAACGGTAGCGGCGCTTGTTCTGGTGGTATTGTTTGAGGGCGTATTTGTGGCCGCGGCGCGCTCATACGTGGCACTGTTGTCTTTGGTGGTGTTGGCTGTTGCCGGCGTGGCTCGGCTTTTCGGGTTGCCGATACGGGTACCGCAATGGGGGTAATCGGTTGTGCAGCGCGGGTCGTTTTAATGATTGGCAGTGCAGTAGCAGGCGTGTCGGTATCCTCACTCGTTTGCGCCGGTAATGATGGCTCGGTATTTTCGCTATTCATCGCCAATGGCGTACGCTGCTCGTTCTCTGTGGTGACTGCTTCTATAGGCTCTGCACGCACTTCTGCGATAGGTTCCATGGCGTCGTGCGGCTTGGGCGCTTCGGGAGCGGCTACGGCAACCGCGATTACTGCGTCTATGGCTTCGGCTACTGGCACTGGCGTGTGGCTGGTAATGTGCGCTTCAGCAGTTACCTGCTGCGTTTGTGCCGGTTCGGCGGCCTCCGGTTTTTTAGTGCTGGGTGAGGGCTCGTTCGTTTCGGCGGCGGCCTTCCGTGCCGCTTCGAGCCGTTCGCGGATTGCCTTGCCTTTGGCGGCCATTTCGAGGAGTGCTGGGCTGGCATATATTTCAAAGGCTACTTCTCGTTGCTCGACGGTCATGCGCATAACTGCCGGACATACTTTTAGGGCCATTGCAAGTGTACCGTCCGGCGGGTGCCCTTCGGGTATTATCAGGGCAGCGTCAACAGTTTCAGCTACTGTATTGGCTTCTGATGCTTCGGGGGTGATGTTCGTAACGCCTGTATCGGCATTGGGCGTATCATCAAAACGCGGGGCCGCTTCGGGTATAACTGGCGCTAATTGCTCTAGCGCGATTGAGGTGTTATCGAGCGTTTGTTCCACCGGCTATACAGCTCCTACGACGTTGCTTGCGGTGCGGGTTGTTGCTCTGCAGGCTGTGGCTCGCCGAGGTAGGCGGTCAGAAAGGTGGCGACATACGTACGCATTGCTGGGTAGTCTGGATCGGCAGGGTCCATGGCCATAAAGCCGTAGAGTGTGTCTTCAGTCTCTGTGCGCATTGGCGATGCACCGTAGCCTTCTAAGAAATTTCGGCCGGTAATACCCGGTGCCGCGCCGCCCACGGGGGCGTCCAATTGCCGTTCACTGTAACCGAGTGCGGCCAATACCTGTTCTTCAATGCGGGCCGGTGGTTCGGCGGCGGCTTCTACTGTCATAATAACAATATCGTACCATTTTTGGGCCATAAGCGAAATGGTGGCATGTCCCCGTCGCCCCTCGGATCATTGATATTGTAGTGGTGGTGACGGTTTGATACCGTTGATGCATGCATGAAGATATTGGTCCGGATTTCCACGATAATCCTGATACCGGCCACGACTACCAAGCCGGCGATGATATGCCCGGTACTGACCCAGAAGATGACTTATTGTTGGTGCCAGGCGCTGGCGACCAAGTAGTAGATGATGAGCCGGCAGATGACGATTCTGAAAACGTCGGCTATGTACCCTCGTATGACCCGCCAGCTGAACGCGCCGCGCAGGATGATATATATGGGCCCGCTGAGCCCCATGCACCAAAGACCGTTGATGTTGGCTTTCGTACCCTCTCAGGCGTGCAGATGTACTTCGGAATGGGCCCGCTCGTCCTTGCCGATAGGCCGATGGGCAGGACCTTTATGAAAACGACCGCAGAGGCTGTGGACCTCGTACGGGAATATGAAGTCACGCTTCCTGAGTACGTAGCCGCCCAACCGAACAAAAACGACGAGTTTGCCACAGAGTTGCAGGACGTCGACAAGAAGATTGTTTCGGACTACGGTATTGGGAATGCGTTGGGTCCGATGGTGGTTTTGGACACACCGGCTTACTATATGGCCAGTTTATTGCCTGGAATGCGCAATGTTGATCAGGAACCGTCATTCAATGCCTATGAACATACCATTGTGAATGGCAATCCTGAGGATATCGACCTCTATGGCCCTGATTTTATTTTTAGGGCTGCGTTGCGTGCCCGCGTGACCGGTGTTGGTGAGCAGCGGCTCCTTATAGGTGGCGTACACGACCAGGGCGGCTCACGTTTGCGGTCGTGGATGCCCGCCTTCCGGCCGAACGAAATTGTCATTACCCATACCACAGGGTATGTGCATTTTAATCCCAATGCACCCCGGGGCATCGGTGGCGCATTCTGGGAAGAGGGTTTTAATGAGCTGTATAGCGTTGAAGGCGCGTATGATTCTGGCCGCACATGGGAGATGTCCGGCATAGTCCCCGTCTACAGGGACGGCGAGGCCCTTATGGCATATGTGGGCCGCAACGCATCAGCGCGGGTAGTGCAAGGCGGCGTTGTCAATTTGCCTGCGTCTTTTGCTCCTGGTATCGCCACATTGCCTGACGGGAGTGCCCGGACTATCCATAATCCGGGCCTGTTGCCAGCCTATGGCATCCATTTGCTTGATACTGCCGCACCGGGCGTGTTCGACGACATGAAGCAAGGGCGTATTAATGCCGACGCTAAGCAGTCGTTTGTGGACCGGGTCAATGCCGTGCAGCCTGGCCTGTACCAGGAATTATCTCAGCTACCACCCACGCAGCGTGGCTTCCGCAAAGGGCTGCTCAGAATCATAGATATATTGGGTATCCGCGACCGGCCAGTCGCAGGATAACGGTTGGCGATGCAAGAACAGTACCTCCATCGGGATACCTATGATGGAGGTGATTTTGAGGGAGTCTTTGACGGCGACCTAGCCGATGACACCGTCGGCGTGCCATTCGATACAGATACGATGACTGACGATGACCAGCTGACCGTGTCCGACCTCCGGCGTACGGTATACGAGCAGCCGCAGATGACGGCGGAGGAAAAGGCGTCTTTATCATTAGAGACGCCGGATGAAACAACGGTTTGCCGTACGCTGGAGCTCGTGGCCCCGCCGCCCAACGGCCGGGTGCTGGTGAACGCCAATGAAAGCGCCGCCGTTGGTTTGGAGCCAGATCAGGAGGCTATGGTGCTGACCGGCTTTTTGGGCGGCTGCACCAGCGCTGCCGCCATCATAACGCTCGCCGACGGCTCGAAGGGAGTGTTTTTGTCGCATACCGGCCCTTTTACCGATAACACGGTTCGCGACATGGGCGGCGACACGCTCACCAACAGCTTGTTGCAGCAATTCAATACCCAAGTGAATGCCTATGGCGAGCCAGAGCAGCTGATACTAGCGATTGCCTATAAAAGCTCTATTACCAGCAACCGCACCTATGGCACGCGGACCGTTGATTACGCACGCTGGCATTTTTTAGACCAGTTAGAAAATACCGCTGCCCAGTGGCGGGCACGGGGTGCTGAAGTAGTCATGCTGCCCTATGGCGATACTGACGATGACGCCGAACAGGCCCATACTATGGCTGCTGGCGCTGACGAACTGGGCGCTGCGATATATTTTGACGGTAAGCCGGTCATAATCTTCTGATTGTTGCAAATGGCGCGGCCGTCCGCTACAGTGGGCGCATGGATAAATACCCCGCTGACCAGCCGGATACTTTTAATGACCGGCCCCTCGTACAACCCCGTGAGTATTCCGTGCGGGCGTAGACCATGGTAGATCGTGAGTCAAGACCAGTACTGTGGGACGCCGATGATAGTGCCGGTGCTGCCGGCTATACCGACCAGCTCGTTACCGATGGTGGGTATTATGATGACGGCGAGTTGTTGGCCGCAGAGCGCGGTGATGAAGACCCCGACGCGTTCGATGCCGATAGCGAGGGCGGTACGCCACTTGTCCGCTCATTGTTATTCCCCAGTGTAGCCACCTATGACCGGGTGGTCGACACCACGGCCGCCGATATCGGCAGCGAACCGCTACACCCATACTTGCTGTCGTCTGCGGAAGTAGCGGCGGTACGAGAAACGGAAGGGCCAATCGGCGTGGTTTCGACGGAGCTGCGCGAAGTCCCCGACGACCCATCTCTGCAGCGCGTGGTCGTGGGTATGAATAGTAATGCGGTGCATCGCCTGAAATCTGATGACCACAGTGTGCTGGTCACCGGTGAGCTGAGCGGCTGCAGCGTGGTAGGTGTCGTTGCTGATATGGCTGACGGCACCCGTTATAACTTTATATCCCATGTTGACCCGCTGGCAGATTATAATGTCGATGGCCGCCGTGGCGAATATGCATCAATCACCCTGCTCAGGCATTTCGTGGGTGAGGTTGAACAAAGGGGCGTCGTGGACGGTCTGCGTATTGCTGCAGCATATGACGATGCCTATGCGTGGGGCGAGAACGCCTTTTCGCGTAAGCAATGGGACTATGGCAACTGGTCGTTCCCTGACCGGTTACAGGCGTACGTCAATCATAAGGAATTTTCACTGCCAGTGCGATTGGCTGTCCGTACCTATCAGCCAGATTACCAATTACATACTTTCGCTAGTGCCATCGACGACAACGGGGCGAATATGTACTTTGACGGCGAGCCGATTTTTGTAGATTAAACAACACGTATGGCAATTTGTTGTAATTATTATATAGCTGTATAATGTACTATTCTGAAATAGAGATACCCTGATATGCAAGAGATACCTTACGAATTACCACTGCCCCATGAACGAGCCTCCTCCTTTGATCTGGGCGAGGATATGCCAGGTATCCCCGATCTGGAAGATGTTGGTGCAGATGCCGACATGCTCAACACGCAGACGGCACCGGATGAATCATATGACCTGTATGATAGTGGCGACACTGGCTCCGTGTATGTTCGTGACCGGCCGTCGCACCCCGATGAAGTAGCGGGCGGCGCGTACGAGGCACCTGCTGCCGTATTACCTCCGGTTGCCATAGTACATTTCCAGGCCGATGGCGGTATTGTTACCGGCGAACACCCGGATGCATATTTACGGTCGTTAGCCGAAGCCGCCGCTGGGGAAATTGGCGCACAGTACGCGCGGATTGATGCGGCAATACGTGCTATGCCTACCTATAATCATGTCTTCGGACCGGAGATTGCCATTATGCGCAAACAAAGCGGCGACGTGCCGATTGCGATACTTGGGCCGGCGGAGTATGGCAGGCTATCTAAAATGATTGGCGCGGATGAAGGTTTGTCTGCGGCATTTATTGCCGGTACGGTTGTAATCCCCGTTACGCAACGGGATATGGACGTATACGGGCCCCGCGATGTCTTGCGCAAAGGGTTACACGAGATGGGCCACACAGAATGCACCGATAAAATGCCGGCCCTCGCCATCTACGAATGGCCCGTCATCGGTGCGAACGTAGGCTACGTAGCTGGGGAGCTAGGCACATATTCGGCGGTCAATATGATGATTGGCGGGCTTGCCGTGCCCAACCCATACGCGACCCACGAGCAAAATATAAAACTTGGTTCGTTTTGGGACGAGGGCTATGTAGAGAGCCGCAGCGTGCGCACTACCGAGGACCATGACATGGGGTGGCGGACACAAGGATCGCATACCGCGCTGGGGCTCGATCTTGGGGGTGGCAAAGAAATCTTGTATGCTGACACCACTGAGAATAAGCCCCATCTTGAGGAAGGCCGCCTCTACCTCCCCTGGAAGTATGTAGGCGGTTTGGCGCAGTTTAGTGATAAGCACGTGACCGACGTCATTACCGTAACGCCGGCGTTCGCCGCATATGGTATTGATTTGCTCGATGCGTACCTCCCTGGCCTGTTCAATACCATGCGCCGCAGTCAAAAAGAACCGGCGCTTCGCCATGAGGTCAAGCGCCAGATTGATACCGTGCGGCCTGGTTTGTATGACCAGCAGGCTGCCCTGCCCTATACGCCGGAGGGTTTCTATCGGGGTGTCGTGAATATTATCGCGGCACTTGGCATTCAACATGAGTTAGTCTAGGATGGGTGGATGACCGAAATACCCCACAATCCTATGCCCGGCGATTTTTCAGATAACGACCCCTTACCATATGCCGAGGGCGACGACGACGCAAGCGCTATCCGCGACACTGCCGATGACGTTGGCGCAGACACCGACATGCTGAACAGTGAGCGTGACTCAGCTGACGGCGAAGATGACTATGATTATAGCAATGACCCGGCTCCGCTGCGGTTTAAAGAAGTACACCTTATAAACGGCGTATTGGTAGAAGATGAGCACCCCGACCCCGGTGTGCGGGATGCTGTTTTAGCCGAGAAAACCGTACAGTCGCTCATAGATTCTCAGGTGCGTATCTTTGCTGAGGAAGTCCCAACGCTGAATGATCGTTATCCTGAAGAAATCGCCGCTATCCATGCCAAGCTGGCTGCCGATTTCGGTTTGGCGCCGGGGGATGCGCCTATCTTGTTATTAGATAAGAGTTATTACGAGGTGGCTACTTCTTTTGCGGGCCACGAAGGTGATGCTTTGGGTATGTATGTGTCGGGCCATGTTATTGTGTCTGCCGATGATGAACTTGTCACGGCGTATGGTCCGCAGTACATTCGCCGGGTTGGATATCATGAAGCTGGCCATGCTGCGGTGTCCGATCAGCAATTTACGCTCGCGACCCGTCCGGCAGTGGCCGGCGACAAGAATATTATTCATGGCACAACGGGCGACTATGTTTTAATTGGCGATTTTTCTGGCGGCTATGGCGAGCTGGATATGCAGGCCACCGGCAGAGGTATGCAGCGTGGTGATTTTTGGACCGAAGGTATCGTTGATAGCAACAGCATTCGCGGCATGGTTGCAGATGGCCTGGCGGCGGAAGTTCTGGATGTAGAGGAAGCTGTTCCACTGACTGGTACACGGCGCGTTCATCTAACCGGACTGGAAAGCCGGGCAGTTGTAGCCCGTGACGGCCAGCCAAACCTCCCCTGGAAATACGCCACCGGCGTGCAGATGCATGACGGTTCGGTGGGTGGTATCACGTTTAGCTCGCCGGCCATGGCTGCCTATGCGATTGACAGGCTTGACCGTGAAGTGCCGGGGCTATTCGACACCATGCGCCGCGGGCTGCAGGATGAGTCCCTCCGCCCCGTCGTGCGGGCGATGGTCGACAGCATCCGCCCCGGGCTATACGACGAACAAGCCCGGCAACCGTATTCGCCCGCTGGCTTTCATCGTGGCTTGATGAATGTCATTGAAGCATTGGGCATCGCCGACGATTGGGTTTAGTGCCTGCGTGGCAGCAAAACAATATATACTAAGGGATACTTATTTACGGAGTTGCCTTCATGCCTGAGATACCGCAAGACCGGCCATTTGAATTACCTGATTTTTCTGATGCATCGGTATCTGAAGATTACGCCGATGGCGTAGAGGCGGCCGCTAACCCCGACGATGATGCCGATTTTTTGAATAGTGATTCAACGAGTGCCGATGACCCTGCCGAAACCGGTGACGATAGTCTGGAGATTGAGGACGCCCGCGGTGAGCTAGTGGGCCCTGAGCCGATAGCCGAAGTGCAAGCACATCGGCCACGGGCGCTGGCATTCCATGAAATACATTTTATCGGTTCGTCTACCCTGCATGACACCCCCCACCCCGATGAACGCCTGCAGGAACAGATAGCGATCCGCTGCAAGCGAGAGTTAGCCGACCGTGCGCGGTTAGCTGATTATTTGGACAGAATACCCAATAGCAATGGGCAATACGAAGCACAGATTGCAGCTGCTACCGATTGGTCTGCCCGTGAATACGGCGTGAACCCGCCAGTTACGGTGCTCCCAATGCGGCAGTTTAACCAAGCACACCGGTTGGTTGATGCGCGAGCCAGCATCGGCACCCTTGGGGCGGTGCTTTTAGGCCAGGTGCTGCTGCTTGAACAGCCGCATGCCCGCGAAGCGTTTGGCCCGGATTATATGGGCGGCTTGATTGTCCACGAGTTGGGACACTATTCGGCTGACGACGGTCTTGCAATTGTTACCAGAGAGATGGACGTTGCCCCACCGCTCTACCATCACCCACACATCTATACTGGTGACGGCGGGCGGCAGTACGATCTACAAACACTTCCAGAAAGCGGTTTTGTACGTGTACCGCCTGATTTTGGCGTAAACAGCGTTGCCCCGCCTGTCGGTTCGTTTTGGGAAGAGGGCTTTGTGGACAGCGGCCGGGTGCGTTTTATGCAAGAGCAAGGTATTGCCTGGCCGGTTGAGGCTGGCCATGAATGGCAGAATTTTATTGCTGACCATTCTATGCGGCTCGATTTAGCAGACCCTACGCCAAAGAAGGGTCTGGTCCGCACTGATGGCGCTCGCTCTACGGTACGGCTGCCATGGCGCTACACGAATGGCGTGAACCTTACCGGTGCTGAACCCCAGACTCTGATGTCAACGCCGGCGTTAGCTGCATATGCCGTTGATCTGCTTGACCAGCGGTTGCCAGGATTGTATGAAACGATGCGGCAGAGCCGGCGGCAACCGGCATTACAGCAAGAAGTAAGGGATCGTATTAACAGCCTTGCCCCCGACCTGTACGAAACACTTGAGCTGCATTCGTATGATCCCGCTGACTTTAATAATGGGTTGCGCAGCGTGATTACAGTACTTGCGCAGGAGCGTGGCGTGCGGAAACGCTAATGGCGGAATCATTTGAGCAACCAGATGTGGTGCATCATTTTGGCGATATGACCGATGACCCGGCGCGGCTCAGCGCCAGTGCCGAAGCAGCTGAAGCTGACGCAGCAATGCTTGCCCCCGCCCGTGACGAGCAGGACAATTTGCCAGCAGGGTGTGACCCGTTTTATTTCAAGGTAGTGCATTACAACGAAGACGGCACCACGGTGTCCGGTGATCATCCTGACCCGGCCATCGCGGTTGCCGTTGAGCACTATCGGCATGATAAAGCGTGGCACGACCGGGATACGGCTGACCGCCTGGCAACTGATGTTACACCGCTCACTGGGCAATTTAGCAGCGAACTGGCCACAGTGCGCGCGCAGTTGGCAGCCGATTTTGGCGCTGCAGCTGGCGATGTACCGGCCATAGCTATTGCCGCCGACGAGTACGATGGGGTTTTTGGTTTTGATACGGCCGGGGTACTGGCGCTGGGTAGCATTATGCTTCGTGTTGATCAGCGGGATATTGATGATTTTGGCCTGCGCCCCTTTATCGTAACCGCGTTCCATGAAGGCGCGCATAGCAGCGCAGGTCTAGAGAATGAAATAGTCAGTTATATGCACGCACCGCCGGTACATGCAGAAGCGCCCTTTGCCAGGCCTGGCGTCTACCGGGCCGTCGCAGTATCACCGCGCAGTTTTATCCGGCCGGTACGCCGCAGTTATGGCGGCATGGAAATGGGCGGTTCGTTTTGGGAAGAAGGTTTTGTTGAGTCGTATGCCTTGCGCCGTGCCGAGCAGATGGGCATGGCTGTTACCGCGAGCCATACACGGCGAAGTACCAAGATACCGCTTGCCTTCACGACGGACACTGCGGCGATGCCCCACTATAGCGCCGATGAACATAGGTATTTTTTGCCATGGCGCTATGCCACGGGTGTTACCAATGAGGGCGGAGCTCATTCACGGCTCACCATTACGGAATCGTGCATGCCAGCCTATGCCGTTGATTTGTTGGATGAGGCGCTGCCAGGCCTTTTTGATGCCATGATTGCCAGCCGCAGCAATAGCTCGCTGTTGACGGATATCAAACGGCGTATCAACAGTATCGCCACGGGCTTGTACGATGACGTGGCGCGTTTGCCGCACGAAGGCGAGGCATTCCAAGAAGGCTTGTTTTATGTAGAACGTGCCTTAGGCGTGCTTGCTCTGCCTGTGCGCGACCTGCGTACCGCGTAGTATTATCTAGCCGACTTCTATATCGCCGACGGCGATTGGCGATAGTACTTCCCCGCCCTCGCCGAGACCTGTCTGTAGTGTGTGGTATGCGCCGTCGGGCGTACGGGCCACTGCGCCGTAGGCGCCGCTGCTGTTATTCACGAACAGGAGCGTGCCATCTGGCGCGAACGAATTGTCGCTGGAATCGCCGGGCAGCACATGCGGGTTCGTTAGCTTTTTGCGGTGTTCGTACGGCTCTTGCTGGGTGACATTCATCTGGTAGATGGTGTCAGGGCCGTCAGCCTTATCTTTCGAGGTAAATGCAATGACGCCAGGATGCGCTGGGTCGGCTTCGCCGTACCAGTCTGCCCACGTGTTTTCGGTAAGGCGTTGTGGTTCGGCGTTGTCGTCGGTCGTATCGAGTGACCATAATTCATCAGTTTTGGATAACGCGGCTTTGCCGCGGCCGTCGTCGTGGTGGCGGCTGGTGAAGACCACGACGCCATTACCGGCATCGGTCGGTTTCCATTCTTCGCTCGGTTCGCCGTCGCTGTCTTTCATGGCACCGGTCAGGTCACGGCCAGGATTGGTCGTGGTGCTGTCTTTCATCCAAATGTCGCCATAGCCGTCGGCGGCATTCGATTTGTAGAAGATATCACCTTTATGCGGTCCGCTCATGACGTAGGCAGGGTCGTAGTTGTTGGCGCTTTCGTCGGTGAGCCGGGTGATGTGTTTGGACGCGAGGTTGATGCGGTAAATTTGGTAATTCCCCACGTCATCAGTTCCTGCGTACACGGCATCGTGGCGATTCGGTGATAGTTGGGGGTTCAGTTCGTCGCTGTTGGGAGTATTGGTGAGGTTGGTGACTTTGCCGGTGCGAAGGTCTTTTTCGTAGAGGTCGTGCGGTGCATCTTTTGCAGTATTGCCAGCAAACAAGATCTTGCCCGCCGATTTGCTGAGGGTAAGTTTTTTGAGTGCCGTAGCTGACTGCGGGTGGGTCGGTGTTTTCTCGGCAGCTGAAGGCGGCGGTGCTATTGGTGTTTCGCTAGGAGTTGCAGTCGCACTGCCTTCTTTGGAACACCCGGCCATGCTTGCGGCGAATAGACCGGCGGCAAGGCCGACTGTGGGGAGCTTTTTGAGGAGTCTATTGTGGTTCATGGGTATGAACTATACAACATTTCGACCCGTATGTCACACCGGGTGCGGGGTTTACTGATATATGGCGGCCGATTTAAACTGTTCGGCGATCGCTTGCGGCGACACGTTTACCCAGGCTTGGTTACATTCTTTTGTGGTACTGGCGTAGATTTGCAAGGTGCGGCCGTCTGACAGTGAAACCGATGCATAGAGCGGCTGAGACGGACTGTAAGCGTCTGCTTTATCCTCAATTTTTAAGCGCACCATGTCGCTGCAGCTTTGGGTATGTACGGCGTGGTCGGTCATGAGGGCTGAGGTAAGGCGGACGTTGTTCGTAGTGCCTTCCTCGAAGCTATATCGCAGGGCGCGAGTCTGCAGGTTGAGTGGCACGGTCAGGTTTAACTCCGGTACGTAGAGCCTGTTTTGCCCCGGTAATACAGAGAGCGATAATAACTGGTTGTTCGTGTCTATGGTGTTATAGGTGAACTGGTTGGCGGCATCACTGTCGTTCCGCGTGGTGCGGTTCGCATGCATTGTTACGCCAAATAATACTAGTTGGAGTACGAATAGTCCGGCCAAGCTGGCGGTGACTATCGTTTTGAATGATGTTTTTGCCGGTGCGGTGGATGCCTTGTGTGCCATATAATCCTTTATACAATCTTATGCTTTGTACTGTACCATAGCGTTACGGAGAAGCGAATGTATGTGGCCAACCGATAATATACCTCAGGATTTTTTAGATATGGCTATGCCGTTAGTGCATAAGCAGAGCATTACCGAACGTGAGTTCATTGACTTGTGCAAATTAGCAGTGGCAGAAATAGACTCAGGCGTCGTGCCACTATACGCCCGAAGTGACATGGCGCTGTACATTGCGAACCTATGGCTTAATCATGAGAATATTAGCAGCCGAGATTTGTTAGATGAGATAGGTGGTCAGTTCGCAGAATGGGACATTGATGGTGCGCTGGAGATAGAAAACGAGTTAATCCTAGAATTTTGGGAAAGACTCAAGCGATGGCTTGTCGCAGCCGACGAAAAATTTTAGTAGCTAGGCCGATTGTGCTTGTCGGTGCGCCAGTAGATAGGTGGTGACGATAATAAGCCAGATGGTTTGCGGGTAGGCGGTCAGGCGTTCGGTGCCGCCGATGCCCAGGCTCAGGTAGGTGTGGGTAAAGAATAATGCTAACGAAACCAGTGCGCCTGTGCCGAATATGAGCGCGCAGGCCCGCAGCGCCCGCGGCAGCGGCAGCGCCCGGCTGAACAATAGTAAGGCCACGTTGCCAAGCGTGAATGGCAGCGTGGCGCCTACTACGTGCACAATGCTGACCGTATTCTCTGGGAATAGCCCCACCAGTATCGTGCCAATGCCAGCCAGCACCATGCACCACAGGCCAACGGCGGCGGCTTTGCCGGTAGGGCGCAGGCTGCGCTGGATAAGCAGTGCACCTAAGATCATGCCCATCCCTAGTGCCACGAAGGATAGATTCATCCAGGTATGCAGGGGCGAACATATGAGGGCATCGCGGTATGGACCGCAGGTAGTGTTTCCTAAGTCGCTGATAGTATTGTGCAAAACGCTAAAGGGCTGCGCCCACTGCCCCGCAACGATGATCTGGACCGCGAAGTATTGCACGCTCAGTAACCAGACGGTTATGCCAAGTGGCCAGTTGCGTGCGGTCCGAAATGGAGTGCTCATCCCCCTATCATAGCCTACTGGTTGATTTAATACTGCCGCATGCTTATGCTTAGGGTATGAAGAGAATAATTATTACGGCCGCCGCAGTTGTCGTTTTGGTGGCCGCCGGCGTACTCGCCGTCCGACTGCGCGCAACGTCAAATGGCGTGCTGCCGAACACCTATGCGCAAGCCCGGTCAAGCGGTCGCGGTGCACCGAAAGCCTGTCTGTCCGCCAACAAAAACATCACATTGGATGATACGGCCCGCGCTGATCTTGAAATGGCCGTCATCGGCCAGCTTATTGACGTGCCAGCGGGCACGAATGTAGACGTCAATGTCGCCACATATGATGCATCGGCCGCAACCGGCTCCGAAATATATGGGAAAGACTTTGGTACGTATAATTTCACGGTCCGCAAGGACAACGCCGGTGACTGGCGCGTCACGTCGCTCGTTCCCTGTAGTAAATAGCCGTTATTTGCGGCATTTATGCGTGGGCGCGTGCCGCGGCAAGTGCTTGCTGTGCATAGAACTGTACTGACGGCGATAGGTCATACTGTGGGTCCTGCAGGTCGGCTTCGGTCAACCAGCGCATATCCGTGTGTTCGCGGGAGAGTGTGAATTTGCCGCTATGCGCCCTCGCAAAGTAGATCAGCCCGATATGTTTGTGCGGCGGATTGGCTTCATGCACGTCCATGTATGCGGGGGTGAGCAAGAACTTCGTCCCGGGCGAGACCATCTCCGGGCGGGTGCTGAGTACGGTAACTTCCAGGCCGGTTTCTTCTGCTATCTCGCGGAAAAGTGCCTCTTCGGGATCTTCGTCTAGCTCAACATGACCGCCCATGGGAATCCACTTGTTATAACGGGGGTGGTTTACCAGTAACACAGCATTGTTATAGACGATAAATACGGTGACCGTGAAGTCATATTGTTCGTGGATATGCGGCATAGTTGCTTTATTATACGATTTTTTTGGAAGATTTGAGGACGATTTTCTTGACCGGCCGCACAACGAGTTCCTCGGCGGGAAATAAGACTTGCAGCAGGTTGTCCACCGATTGTTCAACCGTGAACAAGTTGATTGCCTTGTTGCGGATTTCTACCGGCGGCGGCCCGCTGATAATAGCTTTTTGAATGCCCTGGGCGAGTGCTTCGGCGTCGTCCGGCTTCACAAGGATCACACCGCCACAATCGGTTTCCGGCAAGCCGCCGTCGTCGGATGCTACGACCCAGCAGCCGGTATGCTGCGCTTCTATAGATACAATACCGAATGTCTCGTGCCAGTACTGGCTATTAGACGGCATAACGATAATGTCGTGCTCAGCCATCAGCTCGGCCATGGCGGCCGGTGTTTTACGGGCGGGCATCACCGTTACATTGGGGTGGGCTTCGACGAGTTTCTGGATGATCTGCCCCTCAGGTTTGTCGGACCCGGCGGTGGTCACGGTGAATGTGAGCCGTGGGTTATTCACCAGGAGGTCTAAGTGCAGCGCCTCCAGGAACGTATAAATACCCTTTTGAGCACTCAGGCGGCCGGCAAATAATATACGGATGGTGTCTTTGGTATTTGGCTTGCGGATTTCGGTGCCAAAGCACGGCTCTGCAAACGGATAGGCAATGTGCACATCTTTTATATCGCGCGGGATAAAATCTGCCCACAGCCGGGCGGCATACTTGCTGGTGGCGATAACAGTGCGCCCTGTGGTCATGGCCCGAAATGTTTCCCATTCTTCTTCCCGGAACGGCGGCGGGACGTGCATGATAACAAACGCTGGCTGTTTTGTTTGGGCCGCACTCGCTTTGTTGATGAATACGACGACACCATCAAGCGATGAAACATCTGCTTCAGTGGGCAGTGATTTAAACGGTATGTCGATAAATTCGCTGCGGCCGTCGTCAATGCCGAGCCCCATCGTCACTACTTGTGCTGGTATGCCCCGCCGTATAAGTTCCCTGACCTGCCCAATGGTATAGTTTTCAGACCCTCCGGTGCCGGCGGGTAGTTTATCCCCTGCTTGCCAAACAAAATTAATCACGTAAGATCCTTATCTTTACCTCTAGTATGGGCGCATATTCCTATATATACTAATTAACCGCCGATTTTGATTGACCAATATCACACAAACTGATAGCTACGAGACATAGCTATACTGCGCGCTGTGCGGCAGACTAGGTGTATGAGGAAGCTTACATGATAGGGAGAATGCATATCCGTGATGACGAGGCTGCTGATTTAAGTGACCGGCAGCGGCGCATATACGCGTTTTTGCATAGCCACCATACGGGCGTGCTCTCGACAGTAACGCCGGATAATAATCCGCATGGCTCGGTGATATATTACGCTATTGGCACTGATTTTAAGGTGCGCATACTCACCAAGACCGGTACGCGCAAGTACAATAACCTAGATCATAATGACCGCGCCATGTTAACGGTCTATGACCCCTCTACCCAGACGACGGTCGAACTGACAGGCGTAGCAATAGAGCAATCCAGTGCTCATGAGGTTAATATGGCCGCTACCGCTATTTTTGGCTACAGGCCCCCTGCTGGTGATGCTATGCCGCCGATTGTCAGGTTGCAGGCTGGTCCTTTCACGAGTTTTGAGATTGAACCGATCGATATCCGTATGGCAACATATGCCCACCATGCCCCTGGTGGATACGATGAGTTGTTTGAATCAATTGAGTCTTTTGAAATGAATAATGAAAGCTAAGCGCTAAACGTCGCTACCGAGAGCAGTTTCGAGCAGGGTTACGTCTTTAACGGTTATATTGCTTTTTGTTACCGTCACCCACCCGCTTTCTTTGAGCTTGCTCATCTCACGGCTGATTGTCTCGCGCGACAGCCCGGACCGTGCCGCTAAGTCCAGTTCGTTGGTTTTAAGCACGTAGGAAGTACGAGCGCCTGGCTGGGTCTCCCCAAAGCGCCGGCATTCGATAATAAGTTCGTAGATCAAACGGCTCCTTGCCGTGCCGGACATCAGGTGTACGAGCCGCCCGTATACCCCTTCAAGCCCTTTATAAAGCCGGCTCAGTAAGTCTAAGGTGACATCAGGGTTTTGTTTGAGGAGCGCAAGTGCCGCCTCGCTGGGCACCACATGCAGTTCGACTTCTGTTTCTGTCTTATAAAAATACTTGTTTGGCGTTTTATTCAGCGCCCACGACATCGGGAAGAATGCGGGCGGCTGGAATACATTAATGATGACCTCATCGCCGCGGTACGATACGTCGTATTTTCTGACGCGCCCTTTTATAATATAGAAAATATGCTCGGGGCTCTCGTCCGCAAATACCAAAATCTGCCCTTTGGGATATTTCCGTAAGGGGTACTTAGAGAAGTGTTCGTGGATGATCTGTGCGATTTCAGACGGCATAGTGGTTACTGCCTCCACTATAGCCTTCATGCGTCATTGCAGCAATGACTGCGGTCACAGTGAAGCCTGTTCAGCGCTCGCTGGCTATAGCTCGTCAATTATAATCTTGTGCATGGGCATCATGCGCGCGTAGGCGCCGGGTTTCTTTAGGAGTTCTTCCATGTTTTCGGGGGTGATTTGCCAGCTGACACCGTATTGGTCTTTGCACCAGCCGCACTGCTCAGATTCCGGGACTTTAGATAGCTTGTCCCAGTAGGCGTCGATTTCGGCTTGGTCTTTGCACGCTACAATGAGTGATATTGCTTCGCTGAAGGTGAAGGTATGGTCGGTGCCGGAGTCCATGGCGGCGAACCACTGGCCTGCCAGCATAAAGTCGCCGTACATGATCGCACCCTTTTTGGCCGGGCCGGTATCGTCGGGGTATCGGGCTAGCGTGCCCTGCTTACTGTCCTCGAACACCGATAGGTAAAAGTTCATTGCTTCTTCGGCTTTGCCGCTCTGATCACCGGTAAACATCAGGGATGGCACGATGAACGGGCGTGGCTCGTTATCACCGCTGGTCAGCATCAGCTGCCATGTTACGCCAAATTGATCTTTTACCCACCCGTAACGCTTGCTAAATGGGTATGCATCCAGGGGCATGAGCGCTTCGCCGCCGTCAATAAGCTTCGCCCACAGTGCGTTTAGGTGCTCTTCGGCCTGATCGTCCTGCGACGGGTCAAAGTTCAGCATAAACGATATTGACGGGTTGAGCTTAAATGTTGCATCGGCATTCAGGGCCATAAATTTGTAGCCGCTCAGTTCAAAATTGACGGTCAGTACCTTACCGGCCATGTCCAGTTGGAAGTCGGCGAGGCCTTCTTCGGCGGTCTTTGGGTAGTACGCGGTTTCGGTAATTTTAGCGTCATCAAACGCTGCGACATAAAAATCTACTGCTTCTTTGGCGTTGCCGTCAAACCACAGACATGGTGTAATTTTTTGCTTCGTATCCATAGTGGTTGCCCCCTTTGCTAGCTGCTTAATGCAACATACGCACTACAGTATACCACTCACGTATGGGGGCTGGCTGTGGGGATTGCTACTCTTGCAGCGTCGTATCTGCGCGTTTGTTAGGCGTTGTCGTTGTCCTCGTCTTTGCGACGGCGGCGGGCGGCGGCGATGAACCACCACAGGGCGCCCATCAGCAATATGGTCAGGCTGCTGCCGATGATAATGTAGCGGGCGTTTGCGGCGTCGGCAGTGCGTGGTGTACTACTGGCGGTGCGAAGTACGGTTGTTGTCGGTACGGTAGCTTCCTTACTTACGGGCGTGGACAGTGTTGTTACTTCGGCGGCTGGTGCGTCTGCTACGGTGCTCTTTTTAGCGCTGGTGGGTTTGCTTGCAGCGGTGTGCGGCGTGGGAACCGAGAACAATCCGAATGTTGAGAAGCCGGTGGTCGTACAGGTAACGGTGTTGGCTGCGCTGTCTACGCGGCAGTTGTCCAGCTTTTGCCAGCCGCTGCCGTCGTCCCAACGGGCGATAACTAATGATGTTTCAACCAGGCCGGTGATGTCGCTGTCTTTATACGTAATGGTGAGGGTAATGGGCTTATTGAAGCTGGTGATGGCGGTGTTGTCGCTGCGAATGAGCTTGATGTCGTAGGTGTAGCCACCGGCTACGGTTAGTCCGGTTGGCGTGCCGATGCTGCCCAAGGCGGCTACGGGGTCGATGTGCTTGACCTGTAGTGTGGCGTCGTCGGTGCTGGCGTTTGCCGGTGTGGATATATCTATGCCCGTTCCTGCGGCATTGCCTGTGTTCATGAGGCTGAGGCTGGCATCTTGGGTGTGCGGTACCGCGGTTGCCGTTTGGGTTAAGACCTCTGCTGAACCAGCGCAGCCAGCAGTCGTGAAGCTGTCGTCGGCGCTGGTTGCTATATTGCCGCTGGCATCGGTAGAGACCGTTTGGTAGTGATAGGTGGTGCAGGTTAACAAGCCGGGCAATGTAATGCTATGGCTGGTGGCCATGGGGCTGCTATCGGTGACCGCTGATTGGCTGCCATATCCGGTGCTGGCACCAAAGCGGATGAATGCCGATGTTGGCTTACTGGTCGTCCAGCCGATGGTAATGCTGGAGGTTGTGGCTTGTCCGGCACTGGGTGCGCTGGGCAATGTTGGTGATACGGTGTCGATTACGACGCTGCCTGCTGCCGTATAGGCTGTGGCGTTAGCGAGTGCATCGGCTGCTTTAACTCGGAAGTACCATGTGCCGTCCGTTAGGTCGCTTGGCTGGGTAAATGATGCACTGGCTGCTGTTGCACTGCTATTGCCACTGGCAAACGTAGCACTTTGTGACCACTGGACGGTGTACGCCGGACTGGCTAGGCCGACGGTTACGTCGTTGCTGGCGGACCATGTCCATGTTGGTTTTTTGGTGTTTGTCGGCGAAGCAGTGGTTGGCGTGCCGGGTGCTGTTGGTGCGGTGGTGTCAATTTGCACACTGCTGCTCTGCCACGCAGATACATTGCCCATAGCATCGACGGCCCGGACACGGAAGTACCACGTGCCGTCCGCTAATGCACTGGTAGTGTATGCTGCGGTATTGGGCGAGGTGTTGTTGACACCACTGGCAAACGTAGCGCTTTGCGACCATTGCACATCGTATGCCGGGTTGCGCAAACCGCTACCGCCATCGGTGCTGCCTGTCCAGCTAAAGGTAGCCGTGTTGTCGGTGGTGGGGCTGCCGCCGCTGACACTGGGCGTACCGGGGTTGGTAGGCGGTGTGCCGTCGTTGATGTTGAGCGTGACGTTCTTGGCTGGCACAAGGGGCATATTGCCGCTGGCACCGTACTCTACGACATAGCCGGGCAAGGTGGTGCCACTACATGGCAGGTCATTCCACTTGCCTGTGCCGCCGCTTAAGAATTGGCCGCAGTCTTCGTTACTGCCAGAGTCGTTCGGTTCGCCGTTATTCCAGTTCTGATATTGGCCGGGTGCTGCTGTCATGCTGGGAGTGTTGCCGTTAGAGAAAGTCGTGCCGTTTTCGGGCCCTTCTACCCATTTCCAGACGCTTTCAGTAGTGACATCGCTGGCGCCCATCCAGCCGGCGTTGGTGAGGCGGGCTGCCACGAAGTCGTTTTCCTCTTGGCTGGTAATAGTCGTTAGGTAGCCAGTTGCGCCGTATTTGCTGCGCAGTTTGGCGGCAGTGTCCGCCTGGCCCCAGGTGGTGGTCGCAGAGACGTATTCGTATAGGTGGTTGCTGCCAGTAAAGAATACTTCGCCCTGGTTTACTAGTGAGACTTCGAGGGTATCGGTGCCCGTGCCGCCGCCAGTTTTGCTGTAGCGCAGGGTGGTCAACGCAGTGTTGACGTCCGACAGCGTACCACTAAAGTACAGCGTTGATCCGCTTGAGCCGCCGGTGAACGTCAGGCCGGTCGTCGTAGTCATCGATAATGTACCGCCGCTTACCAGCAATTTGACGGGCACTGTGGGATTGCCGCTGCCGCTAATTTGCAGGTCGGTAATGTTCAAGGGTACGCCGACATCGCCGTTGAGGCTGCTGGCGCCCTGTATTGCCTGGCTGTTAATATACACGCTGCCATTGGCAGAGTAGCTGGAGCTGTTGCCGGCCACATCGTTTGTTTTAACCCGGAAGTACCACGTGCCATCAGCCAAGCTGCTCGGTTGGGTGAAGCTGGCGGTGTTTGCTGTGTCGGTCGTAATGCCGCTGGCAAAGCTGCTGCTTTGGGACCACTGAACGGTATAGGCAGGGTTGGCTAATCCGCTGCCGCTATCACTGCCAGCCGTCCACGTCCAGGTCGGCGTGTTTATTGCGGTTGGCGAGGAGGTGCTGGGTGTGCCTGGCGCAGTTGGCGCAGTGGCGTCTACCCGGAAAGCTATTGCCCCGCTGTTGGCGGTGGTATAGGCCGAGGTGCGTGCCCCGCTGTCGATAGCCTGGACGCGCCAGTAGTATGAGCCGTTGCTGAGCGTTTGGCTGCTGGTGCCGGCGGTGTACGTGCCGCCGCTGGTCGCCTGGCCAACGGTAAAGCTGCGGGCTGTAGTGGCTGCCGGCGCGAGTGCTGACGTGTAGTCGACGACCGGTGAACTGAAGTCGGCGGTGTCATCAATTTGAATCCGGTATTTACTGGTATCGCCCGTGTCACCATCAACGATATTGAAGTTCGCCGTTGGTGTGCCGCCCGTGTAGCTGCCGTTTACCAGTGCTGTTGGCGCAAGACTGTCAGGCGCTTGCGGTGCGCTCAGGTTCCAGCCGGTATTGCCGCCGCCGTTGGCGATGCCGTCGGCTTTTATAGGACTGCCTAAGTTGTTGCTATCTTGTAGTTGGCCGGTGGCGTAGGTGACCGTACCGTTTGGCTGGAGTTTCCACTGCCTGCCCTGCTTTGTTGAGTTTAACGCCAAGACCCCCGATCCAGACATGTGCATAGTGCCGTTAATGGTCGTGGTTGAACCGCCGCCAAAGTAGAGTGTAGATGTGCCGCTGGCCAGGTCTTTGGTAAGGTTATAAAACGTGTTTGAACTGTTTATAGTTTGGTCGGCGCCTGTCAGGGTGACGGTGCCGCTACGCGGGGTAAACACACCGCCGTTATTTTCAAAGTCCCCAGCCACATTGACGCCATAGTTTGATGCTGATACATCCAGGCCGCCACTATTCAGCACTAAGTTGCCATTAACGGTAACGGCGGCGCCGAGCGTGCTGGTGCCCGCAGCCGTTGCCGGTTCGTCACCAGTGCCCAGCCGGCCGATTTCGGTACCGGATAGTGCCCGGCCGTACACGCGTACGTCGTCGGCTAAGCCGTTTAAGTATTCAAAATAAGAGCCGCCGCTGCTTAATTTACCGCCGATGGTCCAGGGTGTGGATACGCCCGGTATGCCGTAGGCGCTGGCAGCGTGCGAGCTGCTCAGCGTGCCGTTTACATATAAGTATTTCGTGCCGCCGGATACCACGCCGGTAACGTGATACCAGGTGCCCGTGGACAGTGTGCTCGCTGATTCCAGGTTGTCGGTCGCGCCGTTACTGCCGTCGCCGGTCCAGAAAGCTAGTTTGCCGTTACCGTTCAGCTGCAGCAGATATTGCTGGCTGACCCCAACCCGCCATTTGCCGGCGATGGTCTGCGTAGTGGCGACGGTGTTGAATTTTACCCAGGCCGATAGGGTTACGTCGCCGGTGCTGCTGAAATTGCCGTTATCGGCAATCGCCAGCGTATCGCTGCTGCCATTGAAGCTGGTGCTGTACGGGTCAGCAAAATTGACCGCTGGGACATCGGTGCTGGCGGTGGGTACGGTGCTGAGCTTGTTCATAGTATTAGCGTAGCCAGATGCGTCTGTTACAGTGCTGGGCGTTGCTTCGTCCAGCTTCCAGAGCCCCAGCAGCCCGTCATTCACGATCAGATTATTGTAGGTATTGCCGAGCTTGAGTCCGGTCGCGTTGGCCGTGTTGGTATACATGACCGTGCCGTCGGTGCTGGTGACCGGCGGCGTTGTCTCACTGTTTTTGGAGATGACCGTACCGTGGTTGATAATCGAGGTGCTGTTACTAAGGCTCAGGTTAAAGCCGTTCAGATTAAAATAGGTGCCGCTGTTGACCGTCAGGCTGCTGGCCTGCACCGCTTGGGTCAGCTTAGGGTATATACTACGTGTTGTAATTGTTACTTCAGTTGCCGCGTCAGGTACGATGCCCGTGCTCCAGTTAGCGGCCGTGCCCCAGTCACTCGAAGACGCAGCCCCTGTCCAGGTGGCCGATACGTTACTGCCGCCGCCAAGCGTGCCGACTTCCGTGCTGCTGAGGGCGCGGTTATACATGCGCAGCTCATCTAGCTTGCCGTTGTAAAAGCCGCTCCAGTTTTGAGATTGGCCAATCAGCAGGTTGGTGGCGTTCGTCATGTCGCCAGCGTTGATGCTGGTGTATGTTTTGTCGAGCACGCCGTTCTTGTACCACTTAAATGTCTGGCCACTGGCGTCGTACACTGCCGCCCAGTGCTGCCAGCTGCCGGTGGTGACAGCGGATGCTGAGTATAAATAGTCGTAGTTGTTGGCGGTGCCTTTCATGCGCATGTTGAGGTATGGTTGGCATGAGCCGCCGCCACAGCCGGTAGTCGAGCCGTCGTCGTATATTACGTAGCCCGCCTGGGCAGACGGGTTATCATACTTTTTGCTGACAATTCCGGCGCTGGAGGCGTTGTTCCATGCGGCCGGGTTCATCCAGAATGAAATAGTGAAGCTGCCGGTGAAGTTCGTTGTGCTGGAGCTTGGCGCGCTGGCGTACTGTGTACTGCCATTTAATATCAGGCTGCGGTTGTCTGGAAAACTGGTAGCTGGTACATCAGTAGAAGGTGTTGGTGAGGCGGTCGTGGTACCCGTATTGCTGTTGCCGGAGGCGTCGGCTAATGAGCTACCGCTCGTTTCGTCAAATTTCCAGTAGGCCATGAGGTTGCCTAACGCAACAGTGCGGTCGTTGCCCGTTTGCCACATTAAACCGGCGCATGCCACCACGGCAATAAGAGCCGCGCCTATTGTTGCGCGGCGTTGCCAAACGCGGCGATTAGCGTGCATAGAGCGCACGATTGCCGTTGCCAGCTTTCCCCTATCCATGTTGCCCATCCGTTCTTTTTGGGTTGCCCCGTTGTATGTTTCGCCTCACAAAACGATATGCTTTTATTTAACTACATGACGCTTAACAAGCACAAGCGTGAAATATATTACCAACAGCCGAACGCTATTTTAGGCTAGATAAAGCGGTTAATGTGCAATGCTGCGCCAATGCGGCCGGCGATTTGCATAAAGGCAGACGGCTCCTCGTATGCTTCAACGGCGGCAAGCTGTGCGGTGAGTTCCTGCTCCGCACGGACTGCTTTGCGGTGAGCGTCGTATCGTTCTTCAAAGGCGTTAACTTCAGCAGCCAGGCGGATGTTTGACGGGTCATCGGCAGGTCGTGCGGCATCGGCTCGAAAGCTACGCACCGTTGCGTTCCAGGCGCGTTGCAATCGCGCCGGATCATCAAATAAGGATGTTTCTGGTGCCGGACCAGTATGCGTAACCTGTTCTGTCTGTGGCACTACCCACACGGCGTCGCCCCGGTAAAAAGATGTCATAGTAACAGTATTATACTAGGCGCTCAGCGATTTGCAACAGTTCCGGGAAGCGCTTGTATTTAGGGCCTGGCTCGGTGTTAAAGTGGCCTTGTCCTTCAATGGTTATGAGCTTGCCACCGGTTTGCTTGGCAAAGTATTCGGCGTGCTCTAGCGGGGCGTATGGGTCGTTGTCGGCATGGATGTACGTAAAGCTGGTGCAGTGCGCGGCAATACTGTCGAAATCGAGCGGTTCGGTGAACAGGCCGCTTAAGTTATCCCAGCCTAAGTCGTCTTTAAACACGCTCACCAGGATGGCGGCTTTTATCTCAGTGCCTTCGGGCAAGTGTTGCAATAAGTGCAGTATTTCTACAGCACCGGACGAGTGGCCAATAAGAATGGTGTTTTCATCAAAGGTAAAATCTTTGTTTGATAATAAGAACTTTGTGTAAGTATCGGTGTCCGGTGCGCCCGCGCCAGGCAGCTGTGGCAGCCATACATGGTGGCCTTTGCCAACGAGTGCGCCTTTCAGCCACATAAACCAGTTATCAGCGGGCGTTGCGCCAGTGCCGTGCAGTATAAGAAATTGTGCCATGCGCATATCATACTATACATTTGCCTATAAAAGCGCCAGTGCATTTTATATGTACACTGGCGCCCTGTCTATGCAGGCAGTTTATCGAGCCTGGTTGACCGTTTCGGTGGCGCGGTTGGCGGTACTTTGCGCATCGCCAGCTTTGTTGAGCGCCGACACTGCTACCCACAATGCAATTGCGGCCAGGATCATAGCCATGATGGAAAGCCATTTGGCCAGCTGAGCGTTGGTGTGTGCGTCGCGCACGTCGCGGCGCATGTGGTGCAGTTCGTTACCGTTGTTATAGTCGTTGTATTCTTCGTTAGCCATAGGATGTCTCCCCCTTGTTGTTAGTAACTGCATTATTTCATGCATTTCTTCAGCAAGAAGTAAGAATACTAACTAAACATCAGAATTGACAATAACGCACGCTCTTCTTTTGGCTGCGCTTATGGAGCGTTTATTGTTTGTCGGCGAAGACAACCAGGCGGTTGGTGTAGCTTGCTTTGGCAGCGTTCCAGGTCCCACCGCAAGTTATGAGGTTCAGATGCGCGCCGTTATCTTGGGCGGTAAAAACTGCCGTGGCGGCTTGGTTTTCGGTGTAGTTTTCGGTGGCACGCACTACAAAATGAATGGTTGCTCCCTTTTCGTCTATCACCGATATACTGTCGCCCTTTTGTAGCTTGTGAAGATTGTCGAAGACTGCCGGAATAGCATTTTTCCAGCCAAAGTGGCCATCAATAACGGCGTTCCCGCGCTCTCCTGGCCGTGGCCCCTTGTCGTACCATCCGGCGGTTGCAGGCGTGGCGGGCGCGGCTAATGCGCCGCTCGCGGTCAGGCGGACATACTCCAGGGACGCATCGACGCCAATGGCCGGTATCTTCAAGCGTACTGGCCATCGGACGAGCGGTACCGGCGTGGCCGATGCTGTTGTTTTGTGGACGCCTATAGGCGTCGTGGTAGCGGTATGCCCAGGTGTTTTACTAGTGCTTTTAAAGCTAAAGGCACTAGCCGCTATCCCCAGCACAAGGAGAATAGTTGCCATCGCCCATATAAGATGGCGCTTAACATGTTGCGTGCGTTTCGCAGGGGCGCCGACAATAACGCGGCTCGGTTCCGTAACCGGCATACTGGCCGGCACCAGAATCTCACTGCTATCTGGCTGCGGCTCGCGGTGTACGTACGTGATCGGACGGGATATATACGAGCTTTTGAGCCGGTTGTATGGCAGAAAATTGTCAGTTGTTTTGCCCGGCACGTGGGCGTCTTTATGCGGTTCGTTTTTTGCGGACTACGTATAATACGATGCCAGCAAGGCCGGCTGCGCTTGCCGGTGCAATGATTGCCCATGAGGCGTTCCGCTTGTCGATAGGTGCATACCCTGTGTTCGGCAGCGTCGGTGTGGTACCTGAGCCAGATCCTGATCCAGAGCCAGAGCCGGTTCCTGTACCGCTCCCTGTGCTGACGGTGCAGGTAGGGCGCGTGATGATATTACTGTTGAGCGTAACCGCAGCATTACGGGCCAGGATGCGACCCTGGATAGTGGCGCTGGTGGTAACGGTTGCCGACGTTAATGTCATGATTGTACCAATGAATGTCGAGTTAGTCCCGAGAGTGGCAGACGACGTAACCTGCCAGAAGACGTTACAGGCCTGTGCGCCATTTATAAGCTGTACAACGCTGCCTGAAGCCGTGATGAGATCGGAAGAGGCCTGGAAAATAAACACGGCATTGGGGTCGCCCTGCGCGTCGAGTTTTAATGGGCTGGCGGCCGTAATGTTGGCTGTTGTGGCATGTCCGAATGCGTATACGCCACCGGTCAATGTCTGTCCGCCAAGCTGGTTGTCGGCTGCTACGAACGTGGTAGTCGGTGTGCGCCCAGCGGCGTCTATGTACGCAGCCGTTAGGTCATTCTTCGCGGTCGTAAGCAGCGCTGGGTTGTTAACAGACCCGCCAGGGCCGGCACCATCTACGGCATATATTGAGCCGGTTACTTCACCAGCTGTTAATCCGGTGTAGTTACTGCCCGATGCCGGGCTTAAGCCGACGTCGCCCGTAATAGTAGAAGTCGGGGTGTTGGTGATGGCGCTGCCTGCCAGCACGGCAAAGCCTCCTGCGGTGGCGAGATTGACGGTGGTCGCTGCCCATACCTGTCCCGCTAAGCTGACGGCAAACAGCGATACGACCAACCCTACTACTAACGAATATCTATTAATTTTTTTCATGAATACCTTATGCATTTTTAATTGTTGGTTTCGGCACGACAATAAGCAGTGAGGCTTTTCGCATCTTGCTTGGTGAAATTTTGAAGGCTTCTTTGAAGGTATCGTTAAACTGGCGCAGGCTTGCAAAATCAGACCGGAAAGCAATATCAATAATGGGCAACGAGGTCTCTAGGACAAGCGATTTGGCGATGGTCAGCCGATTGGTATTGTTGAGGCTCGTGGGCGAGACGCCGGTCTTTTGGCGTACGATCCGCCGCAGCTGGCGTTCACTAATATGCAACGCGTCGGCGAGGCCGTGCACGCCATTTTCAGTAAGAGCACCCGTTGCAATGCGGGTTAAAATTTCTGCCGACAACCTATCTTTTTGTTGTGCAGCGCTCGATTGTGCTAGTTTGTCGATCCCACCAGTCATACGCTCATCTTGGCATGGCGCTCTTGTTTATACTAGCGGTAATCGGACATTGTGGAGCGTATGCTATATAAGCTTTGGAAGGTATGCAATAATAGCTACAACTTCGCGCATGTAATAATGCGCCAGATCTATGGACTTGTAATACGACGGCTTCGGGGCGTCCCAGTACACATGGTTAAACCCTACATGTTTCGCGATAGCGACCGACCGTGCTAAATGATACCCGTCACTGACCACTATGACGTTCTGTGCGTGTGGTGCAAGGGCTCTGGAATTGCTGAGATTTTGGAAGGTATTAGCCGACCTGGTCTCCAGAATAATATGTGGCATGTTGCCATGTGTTTTTGCGATCCGCTCTTGTATGACGTCTTGCATCGCCTGCGCTTCGGACACTGGTTCGCCTGGCCCGCGTGCGCCAGACAGGATGAGCGTATTCGTCTTCCCTTCTTCGTAGTATTTGAGGCCGGTCAGCGTGCGATATGTCAACGCAGGCGTACCAACTTTTGCGCCCAATACCACTACGGCATCGACGTGTTCGGGTATGGCAGGATGGGTTATGCTGAATCCAATAACAGCCGACAGGTCAAGTATAAGTCCCACGGCGACCACAACTGCCGCTGCCCTCAAGCCGCGTTTTGCGCGTATTGGCAGACGGTGCCAGAGGTTGACCATAACCTTAGTCCCAAACCTTTACGGCAATGCTTGCGTTGTACTGGGATGGGTCTTTGCCGCCGCTGGCCAGTTCTTGTACGGTCACGAGAGCTAGCTTACCGGCCGTGGTAGTAAGGCAGTACTGTTGCCCGGGCTTGATGGAGGTATCTACCAGGATATGCTCGCCCAGCTGGCTGTGGGCGATCAGGCTCTGGCAGACGTTGTACTGGTCTTTATCGGTGTTGCCGGTGCTGGACGATGGACGCTGGTAGGTATAAAAATTATCAACGGTTACGAATAGTGCCGGGTAATTGCTGAGGTATATATCGCTCGGGGAGCTGGCGGTGCTTTGCTGCTCTAAGACACTCGCTTTTTTGTCGTCAATATCAAGGCCTTGCTGCGATAACAATTTGAGGCTTTTGCGGAACACCACGGTGTGGTTGCCGCTCACGTCAGGAACGCTAATTGGTGTGCTATCGCCGGCGTCGGCAGTGTCGCCGCTGCCGTCGGTGGTCGTCTGGCTGTTGTCTTGCGGGTGCTGGCCTTCGTGAATGCTGCGGTTTTTGAGGGCCAGGGTCAGCACGACGCTACCCGCCACTATAAGCACCACTGCTGCTAACACGCGGATATCTACCGTTTTGCCCCACCGCCGCAGCAGCAAGTACAACCCACATATGGTTGCCAGCAGCGAGGCGAATATTACCAGCTCGTTCCCGTGCTCTAACACCAGGCCGGCGATACCGGCTACGTTGGCTAAGAAGCCGATACCCCCGAGCAATAGCCCGGCGTACGGTGCGTGGTTTTTTAACTTGGGGAAGGCTGTTTTGGTGGTATTCAATGGATTGGCCGTTTTCTGGCACTGTATAAGGAGTGTCTTATAAAAACAATACGTTTAAGTATATAGCTATCCGCGTAATCGCCTAAATATTATAGCCAGCGCGCCACGCCACCATGGTGTGAACAATGTTAAGCGGTGGGTGATGCTGCCAAATCGATGACAGTGGGCTGTAACGCTGCGGCAGCTTCCTGCATCCCTAGCCAGCGTTGCGCCATATTTATTTTGGCAATTGTTGGCTCGGAACTAATCCGATAAACTTCGTCGCCGATTGCGAGTCCGCCCATGTACATAGTGTGGGCTTGATCCCATTGGAAGAACCCTGACCCGGTAATTATTTCGTTATCTTCGGGCCCTGTACCTTCTACGGCGCGCTTCACGCCGCGCACTACTACGAGTGCGTTCCGGTCGGTCATTGACGGGTGTGGAAAGTGGCCTTCGGTGGGTCCCACCAATGCAAAATCATCCTCATCAGCGATCAACCCTGCTTCTTCGAGCAATTCAGCACGAGCGCCGCGAAGCCAGTCTTCAGCTGTCGGAGGTTCCATACTGGCCTCATCAAGGCCGCCGCCGGGCAATTCCCAGTCTTTGCGTACCTGGTTGAGGGTGACATTCGCCGGGTATCGTTCTTGCTGTATCAGATATATAGATCCATCACGAGCGTTGCCGTCCACGGCTGCAATGAGCGAGCCCGGACGGCCCATCTGGACGTAGTTCATCTGACCACCGTCGGCCGCGCTCTTTTTAACTCGCCCGTCTTCACTCAGGAAGTCCATTGGCTGTTCAACTACACTGAACCAAGCATTTTTATAGGCGACAACAGATTCGCCGACTGGCTGAAAGCCACTTTGAGAATTAGGCATTAGGGTAAGTCTCCTGTGTTTTTAAAAAACTGTGACTATAATTATAAACTATTTAAGAAGATCTGTACAGCAAATAGCGGTTACGCGCGCAGTGTGTATGTTTCCAAGTGGACGGGGTGGAAATCAGGGCCTAGGTCCTTCATGAGTTTGAACTCGCTGATATGAACAGTAAGATCGGCAGCTATTTCACTTACTTTTTCCCTTGCTTCGTCAAGGCTGATCTTATCGTTGTAGCGGGCAATCGTGCAGTGGGCTATGGTAGGCGGCGTCTTTGTTTGCTCAGGAAGCACGGTGTTTTTGAGCAGCGATTCCCGTATATTATTGAAAGGGGCCGGGTCTGCGGCTTGCAGAATGATAGCCTCAGGACTCACATAGAGTTCGTTGAAGTGGGCGTCAATCGGCGGGAACTGGGCAATCGTTTCTCTTGCTTTGTCATTGTAGCGCTCATACCAATGCATAAAGTGCTCTTTGCGGGTCAGGCCTGTATATTCCGCCTTGCAGGTTATCTCCATGAGCGTGCTGTGTAAGGTGTTTGGCGGCGTCAGCCATATAGCGTTACCGAGCAATGATTTGAGTTTGTTTTGTATGGCTACAATTCTCTGGATTGACTCACTGCCTGGCATGGCGGCAATATTGTATTCATCCGGTGAATGGATACGTGGGGTGATGATGGTTTCGCGCATGGCTTAACTATACCAAACTATTCATGTACGAGGTTGGGTTGGGTGACTGCCATCTGCTCTGCAATGCGCCGCGCCGCATCTGCCGGTGCAATGGTGCTCACGTCAATCTTAGTAGTATTAAGCCGGTCGTAGAGCGGTATCCGCGCTACGCTACGCTCTATAATGTCGGGTTGTCGTTTTCCTGCGGTTATATCGCGTCTCAACCGTTCGGAAAGCGCTTCCTCGGTGCTGACGAGCGAAAAGGTATGGGTCGTGCAGTTTTCGAGGTTCAGCCTGTTCAAAAGATTGTCCATTATGTGCTGCTCGTGGAGTACCCAGCAGAAAATAACATTCTCAAATTCCGAACAAGCCAAGAAGCTGTTGAGCAGATGCGTAATGTTGCCCTCCACCATCTGCTTTGTTTCGTCTGTTACTACAAACGGTTGCATATCCCAGCACCAGTCACCATCAAGAAACACGTTTTGTGGAAGTATCTTCTGTAGTTCACGGCATGTGGCGGTTTTGCCGACGCCCATAGTGCCACCTACGATAATGAGGTTTTTCATATGCCTAGTATCTCACAGGCTCCTATGCCTAGCTATACATTTGCCAGCACAGATGCTTTCTGACCCCGCCAGCCGCGTTGCAGCACCCCGCCCCGTAAGACTTGATATCTTACCCTTGTTATTATATAATATGTAACAGAATTGCCCTTATGGAAAAGATACGATACACCACAGAGTACCCGATTGAGCGACTGGTAAAAGTTCTTGGCAGACATATCGTCACTGTCAGTAACTTGTATGCCAAAGCAGCCGACCCTAAAAAGGACCGGATAGGCGGCCGCCAGCCGCGTACCAAAGTTGCGCCCGCTGGGCCGGAACAAGCTCGTCAGCTCGCCCGTATGGTACCGGAGAAACTTCGTGACATGCTGGGCGGCGAGTTTGCTATCGTCGGCATCTCACGTTCGTTTACCACAAGAACAAAAGTAACTGCCGAGATATTCCGGGATGAATTGGGTCTGCATCTGCCAATAAAAAGAACGCATGATCTGGCTGAGATCCATCAAGGGTACCGCATATTCGGTGGCCACCAGGGCCGCCTGCGTGCCGAAGTGGTCAATGACGAATATCTGGCACGCCAGGAGCAAGAAGACTGGGATTTTCGCTATGGTGATCCGCGCTGGAATCGCTTTGGTGCGTACATCCTAAGCCGGGCGCAGACTAATCGTGAAGCAGGCGCACACGTGCTCCGTTGGATCAATAGTAAGCCCGCAGTTCCAGAAGATGTTGCGGCGACCGGACTACCACTTGTTGATATTGGCTTTGGCCACGGCATGTCCGGTACGAAAGGTGTTGCCATGGCGCTTCATGGCAACGACCCGGACAACGTCGGTATAACAGTAGCGGAGGCGGAGCAACAATACAGAATGCGGAATGGCTCTGCTTTCGTGCTTCCAATGAACCAAGATGGCGTCCCGATAGAAGCCGGCCGCATTATTCTGCCTGAAGCTTAAACGGGTAATCTTTGCGCACCCCCATAGCGGAAGCTATGCCTACAATCAGGCACGATTTAAAATTGCTCGATGTAGCCCGCACGGATTTGAATAGTCAAGCCAGGCTCCTCTGCGGGAGAACTGATTTTGTCTAAGACTGGCACAAGGTTTGCTCCGAAGGCGGTTTGGTTGAACGGCCTTGAAGGGTTGATGCTGCCGTCTGCGGCAATAACACCCAGGCTAATGCGCGCTATATCTTCCAGCTCTTTTACCGCAGGGTCTTGGCCAAGCAGTTCTGCCATAGTGGAACGCATAGCAGTATATTCGAAGATATTAGCCGATTCTTCGTACTCATAGAGCCCAGCCTGTACCAGACGCCCGCCATCTTTCAAATTAAAAACACCAAATTGGCACATAAAATTATCGTTAACCGATGCAAGGTTTTTGTAGCCTTTACCGTACACCGTTAATGTTGCGTGCGGTTGAGGGCGGCTCCATACGGGACGGTCATACCTTTCCCTGTGCAGGTATTCGCGAATCTCGTGCGGTGAATACGCTGGAATCGGCACGTTGTCCATAGGCGTTTCAGCTTTGACTAAAGCGAGTCTTGTTAAATCCATGTTAGCACCAATGAAACGCCCGAGTGCAACAGCCCCCTCGGTCGCCGGTTCGTGCTGTGGCTCTTGCTCGCCCTTCATCCAGCCTCCCAGCAGCTTTCCTATCGCAGCGGGGAGGATTGATGTGCGTTTTTCAATGAAAGGCGGCTGTTCCAAAGGGGACGTTTTCATAGACGCAAAATACCATAAAAATCTGCATTTGTAAAATATGCTATGGTGTAGGCCACAGCATATTTTACGAGCTTTATAGGGCTAGCATTTTCTCTAGCTCATCAGGACTGGCGAGTTTCTGATATCGCTGGTAGTTTTGTGCGCCGAGATGTGGGTCAATCTTGCCCTCATCTACGTCTGCCATACGCATGGCGCCCCATATAACCGCATTGACCGTATAGAGCATCAGCCGGGGTGGTATGCGCTCCTCAATGGCGGTGTCACCGGTTTTCGCCACATACGTTTGTACAAATGTTTTTTTCTCGTCGGCGGTTAGTACGCGAGGTGACGCCCATAGATTAAGTGCATCAGAGAAGAATGCGGCAACATCATAGCTAGGGTCGTCAATACGCCCCTGCTCCCAGTCGATAAAGTACGCCCGTTCGCCAGTGTCTATGATGTTGGCGGGGTTAGGGTCGGTGTGGATGATGCTCCGTGGTGTGTATAGCCCGGCTATCTGGGGCATGTCTTTTTTGACTCGTTGGATTATTGCGTCACTGCGGTGCAGTAATTCGGGGTCAGGGTGCTGGCGCTGTTTGTACGAATCGACGTACTCAGCAACGCTTTCAAGCTGGCCTTGCAAAGGATTGTCTCTGCGTTCCAACGGCGCTCCGCCGATGTCTATCATATGGAGTGTTGCCATGGCACCCGCGACTCGCCGCACTGACGGTATGGAAAACTGTACGTGACCACCTTCAATAAAATCTTCTATAAGCAAACCGTAGGGAAAGTGCTGCCGGCTGTTATCGAGGAAACGTGGCTTAGGAGTGACATTGTGTGGTGCCAGGAATCCCAGTGCGGCGTATTCATGCTCAATTTGGGCGTCTGACCCACTTTGTGGCTCGATACATAATCGTACCACAAGGTCATGGTCGGCGACGCGTACGTGATAGTTATAGTTGTAATCGCCGCCGTGTAACTGCTCAATAGTTGCATTACTAAAATCCGCAATGCCGAGCACATCCGTTGTATTTGTATTTAAATAAGGGATGATCTGTTGCTCTATGTTCATGCAGCTAATCATACCAAACTAAAAGACTTCCTAAGAAGTCTTTTAGTGCAAACTTTTCGGCCCGACGCCGGCTCAATGCTGCCGCTTCATGGGCCGGCGGCAGCTAAGTTTCATCGGCTGCCATGGTAATGATTGGTAGAGTTATTTCTTATCTTCGGAGCCTTTGATTGCTGCCTCGATCACGTCGCGCGGCAATTCTGCTGAGGACAGCAACGCTTCGCGGACAGTGCTCACGGCGTTACCGCCGACGCTGGTTGCGGCATCAAGCGCGCCGCCAACAGCCGATTTTGCAGCCTCAGCTGTGTCGCTGCCAATGTCGCCCGCTGATTTAATCGCACCTTCTACGGCAGACACTGCTGCTGCTCCTATATCGCCACCGGTTTCTGCTGTGCCTTTAACGATACCTTGGGCAGCACCAAACACTGCGCTCATGACGTCTCCGCTGACGGAAGATACGCCTTTTACCACGCCGCCCATAGTCGCCGCTGCTGATTCGGTAACTGAAGTGCCAACCGCTCCGGCGGCCTTAGCTGATCCGCTAGCTACAGACGCAATCGCCTCTACAGTGGAAGTGGCGATTTCCCCGGTGCCGTTGATAACATTAACGACTTGATCTTTGACAGTATTGGTTACGGCGCCAACGATATCGCCCGTACCCTTAATAGCTGCAGTTACGGCATCGGTTGCTTCTTTGATGATTCGGTCTAGCATGGTGTACCCTCCAGGTTTTTAACTTTCAATTATAAGCTTAACAGTGTTCGGGTAGTCATCCAAATCGCTCAGGTAAACTTGTGCATACCCATCATTTAAATTGACACCTGTTATAAAACTTTGTATCTGATATGCGTCACGACGCTCGTGCCGCTTATTTCTAAGGGTTCAAGCTGCAGGTCAGGTACCCCTTCAAAGAGCCGAGCACCTTCACTGATAGTTACGGGGACAATATGCAACCACAGCTCATCTACGAGGCCGGCAGCCAAATACTGATTCAGCGTATTCGCCCCGCCCATGATCTTTACATTTCGGTCTCCGGCCGCTTTTTTCGCTTTTTCGAGTGCCGATGTAATGCCGTCGGTTACGAAATAAAACGTCGTGCCGCCCTCCATCTCAATCGGCTCTCGTTCCTTGTGTGAAAGCACAAAAACCGGTGCATGATACGGAGGATTATCACCCCACCATCCTTTCCATGCAGGTTCGTGCCTTCTGTCTTTGGGCCCGAACATATTGCTGCCCATGATGAACGCGCCGGCATCAAGAATCGCGTCAATTTCTTTTTTATGTTTATGTTTTTCCGGTTCGGCAAACATCCACCGGTCCAGCAAGCTGGCGTCAAAGTTATCGCCAAATGGTTTTTCGAAGCTTTGATGAACGCCAGCTCCAAATCCATCAAGAGTTATTGTGAGTCCGGAAGTAACTTTTGGCATAGCTGCATTATAGCAAAAGCAGCAGTCATTCAGGGAGTGTGTTGTCGGGCTGTAGCGCGGCGCCTTTTTGAAGGAAGCTATACCTGTAGTTACACGGAATTCTGTATGCAGCTACTGGTTCTCTGCAATCGCGGTACGTACGGAATCGGCGACCTCAATGACCTGCTCGGCGCAGTCAGGCGGACATGCTTCCGAAGGGCTTGTCATGTCGGTGATGTATCCGCTACCGCCACCGCTGAACGGATATTCGCCGTCAATTTTTACAATCGCTTCGACTGTCTGAGTTATGGTATAGGGTGGCATGTGCCGCTCCGGCAGCTCGGTGTTTAGTACGGCGCACTGTGCGGCCGCTATTAAACCGGCTCGTAACACCGTCGCAGGCTCGACGCCAGGGCCTTGCTTGTATTCCAATACTTGACGAGATGGGCAGCCAAGACAGCCGACCGTAACATAGGTCTCCGCTTCGTATCGTAGTGAACCTTCTTTACCGAGCATCAGCTTTTTGTTTAAGATTGTTCAATCCCGTTTTCCTAGTGCAGCGCGGAGCATTGACCCACGGTTTTCGGGCAAAGGGGGTTGTTCCAGAGGGGCCATTTTCACAAACACAAAAATACCACAAAAAGCGGTATTTGTAAATGTCGGCCAGGGCGCCTGGCCGGACTTTAAAGTAAGATTTACAATATTCTCCTAATCCCCTATATTTAAGCGTAAGCCCTAAGGATAAACACATGGCAGACGCCAAAAGTACTCTTAACCATCAAATGACTCGAAAAGAATCGCTCATACAGCTTTTGTTGGTGTTGATTGCAGTAGTTATTATCTATAGCTTCACGAATCGGCCACGAACTATTGAGAATGCCGCCAGCAGGAAAGACCTGGCAAGCCAGGCTGACCCTACTGGCGCCACTGGCCCGCAGGGTATACAAGGCATCATGGGCTTGACGGGCGCTGTGGGGGCGCAAGGCATTATTGGGTCAAAAGGTGCTGCGGGAACGGCGGGCAGTACCGGAGCAAATGGCAGTAATGGCGCTATTGGCGCAAACGGAACGAATGGCAGCAACGGCGCAAACGGTATCAGCGGAACGAACGGTATTAATGGTGCCGACGGTACCCTTAGCAGCGATTTTGCCTCCTATTACACGCAAAATGCTTTTTCGCCGGAGCCGCTGCCGGGAAATGTCAGCTATAATACCCAGAACACCCGCGTGGGCACGCACATATCGGTCAGTGGGTCTACTATCACTATTTCGGCGCCTGGGACCTATTATTTGAGCGCCGAGGGCACCGTGGAATCGTACAAAAATGAAGGCATTGATGCGCTCACCGATTTTGCCGTGCGGCTCATGAAGCAAGAGCAAGGTGGTTCAAATACTGCTGTTGGCGCGGACCCGTTCGCCCAATATAATTCTTTATACCACGATGACAACAACGGTGGTATTTTAGCGAAGACTGAATATAATATCGCGCAGATAGTGACTGTCACGAACGCGCCAGCCGTGCTGCGCGTAAACCTCAATAGCCTTCAGGGGAGTTTGTACCATTCCGATCCAAGTTTGAATATCTTTCAAATCAAGTGATAAAACTTTCAGACAACGAAATCCTGCGCTTGGCCGGCACGAGCGTCATTCCGGGCATCGACCTGTTTTTAACGCGAAAATTCCAGCTGGCAACGGCGCTGCGGCGAGCCAAGGATGTATCGGCGAAACGCGGGCATACCGGGTTATTTGACATAGCGCCTCGCACCTTCGTGTTTCCGCAAGAATATAATGCATGGTGCGCTGCGGCGGCCGCTGAGCCGGAAACAATTTGGATTTCCAAGCCCGGAGCCGGGACGCGTGGCGCAGATATGTATCTGGTGACCGATATAGGCGCGGTTACGCCGCAGCAAAACCGGGTGTTACAGGAATATATTGCCCGTCCGCACTTGTTGGACGGCTACAAGTACACGATGCGCGTATTTGTAGCCGTAACTTCGCTTGACCCGTTAAGGGTGTGGGTATACCCAGACGGCCTTACCAAACTTACCACGCAGCCGTATTCGGCTGACCGTGCGTCATTTGGAAACCGCTTCATGCACCTCACCAACCCCGATATATTACGAGCTGATACGTCGGCAAATTTTGCCGCGCAGCGCTTTACCCACACCGAGTACCGGCGGCAGCTGCGTCATTTGAATATAGATGATAAGCGGCTGTTCCGTGATATCCATACGGTGATTGCTACGTCACTGCTGGCTGTCCGTGAAGTGGTTCTGTACTATCATGAGCGCCAAGCATTTAATGCGGACGGGCGGTTTATGCTGCTGGGCTACGACATTTTGATCGACGAAGCGCTGCGCCCCTGGCTGCTGGAAGCCAATGCCGGACCGTCGCTGGAAACAGAGGCCGGGAATACTGATTCTGGAAAGGCGGAGCAACAGCTGAAACTGGCCATGGCGACCGATACCCTGCGGCTGGCTGGTATATTGCCCCAAGCAGATGTCCGCTATGAGCCGTTGTTCCCGGGCGAACTCATGCACGAATTATTGCCCTGTTATGAGGTTATACGTGACAACGACCGGGCTGATGTGGCAAGTTATAGTTGAGCATGTTGTACATTTGTGCTTTTTAAACATGTGCCCGTCTATTGCGCTATAAGTAAGAAGGTATATAATCGGATTAATTATTAAGAGGTTATTTATGACGCAACACAACCGTGCGCCCCTTGCTATGGGCTTGGCGCTGACCTTAGCTACGGCTGGGTGCGCCACCAAAAAAGACACGGCAACCGAGCTGCCCGCCCCCGCGCCTTCGGTGCTGCGGGCAGATACTGATACTGCCGGCTGCAGCGGCCGTTTGGCAGGTTTCGAGGAGACTGGTTTTAGCAAAGATGGGAAAGTGTACACTATTACTTCTGTCGGCGAGGCGGCCTGTGCGACGTTATATGACCCGGCAACTTTAAAAGATATATTGGCGCTCCGACCGGGTAACGAACTGATAGGCGCCTGCCTATTCGGTGGTGACAAGCCGGCACGATTGCATACATACGTGGTGGGAGATACCCTGAGCGCGGTCGGCGATGTTAACCTGAACGAGTCAGGACTCACTGGCGCACTTGATATCGACATGTGCCCACAGGGCGTGCCGGACGTCGCCTATATTTATTACGACACACCTCCCACTCCAACGGCCGGCAATGCACTTAGCGAGCCTGTCCCGCGGAACAGTTAGATATTTACTGAAATCTTTGTGGACGCTGGATTAGTTGCGGTATAGCATGACTGCTATGGCTGCTGTGTCAAACGAAGCAGTGCACGTATGATAACCCGTGCCATTTGATCTTGTCGGGGCAATGGACCCGTCGGCCTATCCATTGTTAGCTCTGCGTGAGGATTTTGTTTGTCTACCGCTAAGCCCATTTCTGCTAACTTTGAACCTACGGTGTGTTGCCCGAAACCACCGTCTGCATCATGAGCTGCCAGTACCGCCACCTTCGGAATTCTGACTGCTTCTGAGCTAGGAGACACTTGCACGATTGTTGGGCGGCCAGGAATACGAATTACCGTGACGGCCCTATCTTCGTATTCGGCATCAGGGTCAAAATCAGGCGAAAGATCAGCATCTTCCGTAAACTGCACGACTCCTTTATCGGTAGCGTCTTCCGCTGCAACTTGTGATTCGCCTCCTCGTGGCACTTTGAATAGCCCATTTTCTATAGAGAACCAGGCGGTTGCATTAGTCTCGTCTGGGTTGATCTCTTGTCTTATCTGCACGCCATTATTCAGGCGATTAAGTGCACCGTTGATCGCTGCCTGTCCAAGCGGCAGCTCGCCAACCCCCGATGGCGCTTTGACGCCAACCACATCGAAGTCCCCGTTAGGGCCTACAATCTGCAGAACATCACCCACGGTGTTTGTTTTTATGGGGCTGACTGAAGTAACGCGAACATCAGGGGGGATACTTAGAGATGCAATTTGTCCAAGCTCTACTTCAGTTATCTGCAGGTCGGCAAAGAGACGGGCAACGTCTATATTTGTGATTTCGTCCGCTTCTGGGTATTGTTCCTGGCTGCGGTTCGTCGGGTCCTCGAACACTATGTCATCTTCAGGGCCGCTGTCGGTATAGTCCCGGTCGGGAAGCATATCCGCATCAGCCTGAACGGAGTCTTCGCCTATCGTACCAATTTCATCTCCGTACGCCAGAGGTGAAGCCGTTTCGACGCCCTCAGGCGTAGCAGTATATTCTTGCCCGTTTGGTGCTTCCTGATCGGAGGGATCGTTGTCAAAGAAAGATGGTTCTGGGTCTGACCCTTCAAACATTGCCCCATCTTACACTTTCTATACGTTAAAAACAACAGATGTCCGAGGCGTTATCTTAGAGCTGACCGCTGTTATAACGATCAGCAGGCCAGTTGAGCATATTATAGTCGCCGCCCCCTGCAATAAACTATTTAATCTGTGGCGAACTTCAGAAAAAGAAACCTCGATTAATCTTGTACTTCATATCTATTGAAGATTGCCCGTACTTGATTGGCTTGCTCAGCTGCATGATAATCAGCCTCGATTTTAATCTTACCGTGAGCACCAAGGCGTATGCCGTCCACCATACCGTAGTAACCGAGGACTATCTTTTGTGATACTACCGGGTGGGCGCAGGCGTCCAGCATAAATAAATTCCAAATATGGTACGGCGTGCCGGCACGGTTAACTGGATCGTAATCTTTGTAATTTTCGGAACCCTTGTAATCGTTTAGCGCAGAATGTTCGTCCACGCTCGCTACGAGTTCATCTAGGGGGAGTTCTGACGAAAATTCATCGTAGAACATTTCGCTAAGAAGCTTAGCATTGTCATACGAAGGCTTAAAGCCGGTTGAAAAATGGTCGCGATTGAGCAAAAACTTAAGGTTAGCACGCGCTGTCAGCTTTAAGAATAGTGTGGTGTCTATAAGGCTGGTCGTAATGTCGCCGTTACTCTTGCTAAGGAAATAGGTGAATAACTCGGAAGTGGAAACCTGGCCACCCTGCCGGATGTGATCGATGTGGTCTTTGGCGTCATTGTACATTTGCCCATACGTTTGTTTGACGATAGCTTCGCCAGGCCCATCTGGCTGCGGGTTTTGGATATGTGCAACTGCAAGGCGTTGGTCTGTCATTTGTTTGGCGCTACTGCCGGGGTCTAGATGCGAATAAAGATTTACGGTGCCTTTTTTAAAATCAGCGCCACTAAAGTTTATTGCTTTTTCGTAGGGCCGGCCCGAGGTGTCTATATCAGGGGCACCGTATTTATCATACCCACGCCTGAATGACTTCCACATTTCTAGTTCGCCCATGTAGTATGGTGGCTTCTTGTAAAATGGCTTGCCGCCCTGCTGTTCGTAAGCCTGGATGCCGTTAATGACTATCCCGGCAAAGTCGGGGCTATAGCGTTCGTTGTGATTTGATAAATTTTTGTCGGCAAGCTCTGGGGGCACGGTGGGGGTGAGCTTTTTAAAGTCAGGCTTCAGATAAGCCATAGAGAGACTCGAATTGTTCCATTCGGCAATACCAAGACCGGTTGCTGTGGCGCCTGTACCTATAGCCATGCTTGCTACGCCGGCAGCTATTGTTTTGAGTACACTGCGGCGTGTTGCTGACGGACTGTTGACTTCTAGGGTATTCTCGAAGATGATAGCGGGTTTGCTAGCCACCGTAGTGTCGATAGAAGGCGGTAATTCTATTTGCGGTACATCTTCAACAATTGTTGCTGCAACAGGCACAGAAATGGTCTCACTCATTGTATTATAATAACATATTATTGTATTTAAAGCAATAGCTTTATGGGCCGTAATGTATTGGGTGATATTGCGCGAAGTTTGATTCCCACTCTGTCCTAAAACAAAAAGAAAAACACATCTTCGGCGAGGAAGATGTGTTTTTCTTTTGGCTCAGCGTTTGCTTCGGGAATCAAACTTTTTATTCGATACCAGTTGCTCTACAATATCGTTTTGCCTGATCCATATCGGCTGGTACTAAACCTTTTTCAGGACCATAGATAAGGTTAATGACTACACCTTCCTTTGCTTCGATTGATTGCCAGCAGTCGTAAATAACTAAATCATCGTCTTTATACCCGTCAACGGTTATCGTGTGAAAAGCTCTGGATGTGAAGAATACTGCGATGATGAGCATCAATATAACGGTTAATTTCACTATAACCATTCCCTGTAAACGCTACTCTGGACGGTCTGCTGCTGGCTTACTTTTGACGTGAATAACTAATGTTACGATAGTGCATATAAGCGCTACAATTGTGCCTATTGTACCGATCATGGCTAATGCTGAACCAATGCCAAGCGCCGCTCCGGCAGGATGCAGACGGGCGCAATAGTCTGCCGGTCCCAGGCACTCGGCTATGCCTGCGCCCTGGTTGTGGAAGCGTCTTATCATTACTTCGCCAATGATAGCTATAAACAAAAATACTAGCGTAATGATAGTAAATATTTTAGAAAGTAGCCGTTTAACTCTTAGTTCGATTTCCATACAAATTCTCCAGTAATTTTAATTGTAAATCAGCCTTTAATCGCGACACAAGCTATTTGCCTAAATGGGTCAGCCGAGCCAAGCTTAACCTTCCCGGACTTTACTGCATCAGCGAGCTCGTCAGTATTGTTTGCGGCATAAACGTCAGCAGCATCACTTCGCGCAGCACACACGTAAGTACCATTTTTTAGCCATTTATTAATCTTCCATTCATACGGTGATGTACATGGTGTTTTTTTATAAAATCCATCACCCCATATTTCAACAAGGTCGTTGCCTTTGCAACTGCCCGGTGCAATGTTAGGAGCGACAGAAGTAACCGAGCTCACAAACTGCCGTTGATTAGCACTATCAAAATTACTTAATTGCGCGCCTACACAAATTATGTCGGCCGAAGGGTTACCCCAAAGAACAGCATAATTTTCGAGCTGTCCTTTGAGTTCATTGTCATCTCCGTATAAACTTGCAAAAGCCTTACTCCAGCTTTCCAGAGCTACCTGCCCATTGTTCACTTTACAATTGCCTTTGTAATTAGGGGTATCCGGATTGCTAACGACAGTGTCAGGCGTCTTTTGCGTCGTGTCGACGCAATTCTTTTCACCTGGTGTTAGCTCATTCCGCGGGTTCGGTGTATTGAGCCAGTGGTCACTAATCCAAAAAATACCTTCATCGGGCCGGTCTAGGTCTTTTACTTTGTGCCAAGTGTGGTTGTTGCGTTCACCTACGGGGTCGCCGTTTGTTACACCGCACATTTCCTGGACTTGGTCGCCGTCGTATGCGCCTATACCATCCTTGCTCTCCGTGTCGCTGGTGTGGGGTGAATTTCGGGCATATACGCCTATTTCTGTACCGGTTACCGTATAAACGGCTGAACTATCTGCCGCGGCGGGACTGGCTTCAAATACGGCAGCGCTACTGGTTGCAAGTAAGGCGGTAGCTGCCGCAGCTACCGCGCCGATTTTGCGGCGCGTCGTACTGAATTTCCAGCGCTCTCCTATAGAGCGACGGACAATCTCAGTTTGCGGTGCCGCAGGCGCGGCCGTTACTATGTCCGGCGTGCGAGCATGTTCAGATTGGTACGTGGCAATACTATACGAGATAACATCTGGTGAATGCTGAGGTATGAGCGTATCACCTGGCTCGATAAGTGTTGGTTCCGGGAGGACAATTTCAGTAGCGAGTTCCATGTATGCTAGCCTTTCCACGACAATCTTCTAAACGTAATTGACGTGCGGGCAATATAGCATAGGTTGCTACGGGGATCTTTAACTAATTGTTAAATATTGGCACGGGGCGACGTTTTTGTTCACTAGATACCTATAAGATATGGTTCATCTCCGTTTTTAATATTATCTTTGCACTGTTGGCGAGCTTCGGCCTGGTCTGTAAGTATTTCAGCATCCGTTGCGCCAAAATAGTATGAACCCCCTAATATGGTGTTACATAAAAACGGATTGTTTGTTTTAAACGCCCGAATCTCGATCTCTTTATTTTCTGTGAGAGTATGTGACTTAGGAAATTGCACAATCGCATACGCAGAAATAAGGAGGGTAGCTCCTAACAGCAGGTATAAAGTTGGGAGCGTCGTCTTTTTTAGCGATTTTGACATGCGGGCATCATATCGTTCTCTGCCAAAAAAGAAAATATATTTTAGACTAGAAAATGTGTTTTTCATTAGGCTCTCATACGGGTCTCGAACCCATTTAAAGAGTGCTCAGATTAACTAGAGGAGTAAATCCCACTTGTTTAGATACTTCTCTTCAAGGTCGGTAAATTTACGCATAGTACTATCTTGATGGGTTTTCCCATTACGCCCCGGTGTGTTTAACCATGCCTGATGCATCTCTTTTGTGTGTTTTGCGACCTCAGAGCTCGGAACGATAAAATAGTCGGGACTCTTTTTAACGCCATGCAGATTAACGAATATATAAAAAAGATTATCTGCAAAGTAATCTTCCGATTTACTATTGAGCACCCATTCTCTATTAGACCTTCGATTAGTTTTGACTTGTATGCCGAACTGGCGCGTTACGTCATCGTTAGAACAAAGAATATCTACCCCTTTGGTATTACGGAGCGTGATCGAAGCAATATAGCCCCTGCGACTTAACTCAGCGGCAACAAAATATTCGCCGGAAACTCCCGACAGCCCCGAGCTTATTTCGGCTTCAGATATTTGTTTTGTCATGTGATTAAGTATAGTCTCAAAGCGTATAATCCAGTACGCTAAACGAGACATGCGCTAATGCGGGTATATTTTTGGCTCCGGGGACTGGATGCGCTCCACTACGTTCCGCTTCTCCGCTCCGGCGTGCTCGGTACAAGTACCTGCGCGCGTCCTCGCTCCGCCGCACCAGTATTGCGGTGCAATCTGGTTCTAGGCTTCAGTTCTCGAAACAAAAAAAGAAACATATCTTCGGCGAGGAAGATATGTTTCTTTTTTGGCTCACCACGATAGAGGAAGTTATAACCGTAATCAGGCAGGATTTGAGTTGTTCTAACTCTGTTCTATCGTAAGTGGTATTAGTTATTTCTGTTCAAATGAGCTCTTTAGCGTTAGCTCTAATTCTTGTAGGAATTGATTATTCCGCTGTGGCCGCTTTACGTATGCTTTATCATATTTCTTCATATAGCTATCTCTGACTTCTTTAATAAACGCCCAGATGTCATTTAATCTTGTGTTATCGACCTCTTTGCCCATAAGTACGGTGAGGTCATTAGGTTGATAATCCATAGTGTTTAATTCTTGCGCGACATAAATGTAAGCAAACAACATTCCATATCTTCTTAAATACACTTTTGGATGATCATCCTCTCCTGAATTAAAGCCGCTTAAAGCGAATTCTACGCGTTTTCGTATATCTATAACTGCTGCGTATACTTTTATATTCCACGTATCGTTAAACAGCTTCCCGTACGTTGTCTCGTTATTCATATAATTTGGCCTGGATTTTGCAGCCATTTCTAATTTTTTAAGGCAGAGGCCGAGAATTGCTTGACTTAAATATGCTACCGGTATGATCCTTTCCAACGGCTTTTCCTGGTTTCGATAATAGTTTTTGCGTCTGTCATAATACCAGTCGTTTTCTAGTAGGACTTGCTCAATGTCTTTTTGGAGTTTGTCGGTAGCCTTTAAGTTCGATAAATCCACCTTATTTTGATTATTTGTTGCTTTAATAATCCTATCTCTTAGGACTTCATCGTTTGCTTCGATAATCTTTATGAGTACCGCCCTGTCGTCGTCTTTATTGTCCAATTCCGAGAAATGGTGGTAAATGGTCTCGGTTGTTTGCAACCCATTGACGATTTGGATATTTTCTAGACTCATTTCTTTTCCGGCATTACTTGCTTTTGAGGTGAGTATAGTGATGCCATTGTTGAGCAGCCAAAAATCTGTTGAATCTTTCGTATCTTTGGCCGCAAGGGTGGTCTTAATATCCTGGTTTATTAAGCTCCCAGGCAGGTAATCTCTAACATTAGAATCAAATAAATAACGACGTAGCTTGTTATTTTCATCAGTAATAAAGTTAAAGTAGTCATCTAATCGGCTTAAAACAATATAGCTGTTGCTTGATCTTGAGATAGGACTTTCTATAAATTTTAGTCTTAGAGAAAAAGTTCTTGTCTTGCGTTGAAGGGATAGCAATTCAGATGAGCCAATGAAGCTAAAATCCACTGTAGCGTGTTTTAATTGCTCTTGGGACTGTGACACAAGTAGATTTGCGCGAGCCTGTACATTTACAGCGATCTTACTGGTGTTGCCTCGCGAAGCGTAAAAAAGTTTATTTTTAAACCAGGGTTATTTTCAATAATCTCTATATAAGTATCACGGAATATGTCTCTTGCTTGTAGTACATCATCATTAAAAGGAGTTTTTAGGTTATCGCTCTCTATGGACAAATCAAAAAGTTCCCTCGTGCTCGATAAGATATTATTTATGGGAATTTGGTGGAAGGCGTCTTTATGTTTGCAGGTAATTATTACCACTTCTATGTTCGGGTTTTTTCTATAATCTTGACTATTTATAGGGGTGGTGATTAGTCTACCGTCGATGAAGGTGTAGAATCCGTCTATGCCGCCGTCATCACTGCCGTCCACCCAGCCAAACTCTAATTCTTCGGTAGATAGATCATAATCTTTTAGTAATTGGCTGAAACAAAAGAGTTCAAATTGTTCTGAAGGGTCATAGTGTTCGGTACTCTTTTTCGCAAGCTTTTTAAGGATTGAATCGAGTAGTATTAGGTCATTTCCAGTCAAAGCAGGACTCCTCTTAAGTAGTTTTAGCATAACATGTTTAGTACTTAAGATACTGATGTAGAGTATTTTTTGGCTCCGGAGACTGGAGGCGGGCTTCGCCCTTCTTCACTGCGGCGTGCTCGAAGCCGAGGCTTCTGTGCGTGTCCTCACTCCATCGCACCACGATAGAGGAAGTTAAAGCAGGACATATGAGATTACATTTCAATTGGCTAGGTTGTAGGTTTCTCTGTAGTGAGGTTTTTCGTAGGTATGATCAGCGCCTAGGCGTTTTCTGATTCGGTAACATTGAAAATTTGATCAAGCTTAAATTTTATAGAATGATAAATATTATCGTGAAGTTTTTTTCGTATATCTATTATGAGTTTGGCGAATTTAAGCTCTCTGCCGAAAGTAAAAAGTGCTGCGGCGCCTAGTAGAAGAATAACAATAGCAACTAAGTTGGCTAAAGTATCCAGTCCTATTTTAGAAATACATAACCATGTAAGAGCAAATAGTACAGCAGTGACTACTAGCCCGATAATGACAGTGCCAGAAATAGCACCTATGTGTGCCATTTGGTGAATTCTATTTTCTACTGCGTTAAGTAAACTATCGCCAAATTTTGCTTTATGGGAAAGCTGTGTTCTTTCAGTTCGCAACCCCTCTATATATTTAGTACTAATAATCTGCTTCGGTGCTTCGAATTGCTTTTCTGCAAGTAAGATGGAAACGTCATCACTAGAGAGTATTAACGCAATATCCTCTCTAGTGAGTATATCTTTTCCTTGCGCGTCTTTAAGTGCTGAGACGAAGGTTTCCCATAGTTTTTGACTTATTGCCTTCTCTCGCACGTAGGCCATCATACTCTGTCTAAGCACGTTAGTGGCAATATTAGCATTGCCAATATCTCTCATCCATAGCATACTTGCAACTTCTAGCGGCTGGAGAGACAAAGGGAATTGACTCTTAGAGTTGGCAATTTCATCAGTTAAGTGATGTATTGCACGGTCAGGGCTTATAAATACGGCTTTAGATTTCTCAAATAATTTAGACCGTACCCCATAGCGCAGAACGCTAATCGCATGAAGTATTTTCGTGTCATGATCAAGCGTCTTTTGCCCTTTAGGGGCATTGATAAGTTCGCACCATGTGCTTAAATTACTCTCAATATTATTATATTCTTGCGTACGTTCACTAGCGGGCAATTCTCTAATTTGTAAGCCCAATTCTTCAACTTTTTGAGGTAGTGACTCTATCAAAAGAGACACGCGGTGGCGGTCGTAGCCTTGCTTTTTTAACTCATAAGGTATGGAACTAACTGAAATATTTTTTGTATAATCTATGATTCCATTAATTGACGATTCTAGTAGCCTTCTTGATTCGTCTAGTGTCTCGTCAAAAACACATATATTTACATTCGATGCAGCACTAAGTACGCCAATTAGTTCTGATGAACTTTCCTTGTCAAGTTTGCCGTGCAGGCCGAGGAGGCTCATGAGAATACTCGTGTCAAGGTAGAGGTCAGTCGGCTCCATATTAACATTAGAGCTATATTCTGTTCGTGTTCTTATCATGGATAGATATAGTCGTCCGAAGAATACATTTTGTAAAAGTATGTAAATTTCCGGCTCAGATTTTTCTACATGGAGAATATATTCTGCTATTCTTGACATCGACTTATTGTCGGGCACGCTATCGCTTGATGCTAATACGTGAGAGGCGAAACCCAGATTGTCGTCAATAAATTTGAGTAGTGCTTTGTCGGCCGACGAAAGGCGCGTATATTTTTTTGCGTCAAAGAATTTATTTAAGCTGTTGATTAGTGCCTTAAATTCTCGGTTTAAATCATTTATAGAACTTTGTAGTTTATCTGCTTCAAAGCAGCCGTTTGTTGTTCGTGTAACGAATGTAAAATGTCCGTCATAGCTTAAGAGGTCGTTTCTTTTAAGCCTTTTTAATACCGTCTGGAGTACCGGTGTCGGAATTGCAACTTTGTATTTTTCCTTAAAGTTTGTTTGTATCTGTGTTATCGTGTCGTCGTCTGTAATTGTTACTAGAACGAGGCTACAGACTGCGCTTAAGATATCATTGCCATTTTCGTAAAAGGTCTTAATTGCGGCGAATAATGGTATACCCTCAAATTCAGAGTTGCTCATAGCTTTCTTAGTTGGCGAGCTTACGGCCCACCCCCTTATACTTCTTATGACTATACAATAAGTGGTTACTTTCGTCTATAATTTAAATGTACTTAAAACACAATAAAGGCATAACGAGGCAGTGAATTAACACAGTCGTAAAACATGTCCCGTATCAAATCAAACTGTGTTCCTGAAAGCTAAAATAACCGGTCATGGTAATAATAAAGTGATCGCGTAGAGGCACACCTAGTAATATGCCTGCCGCCACAAGCTGTTGTGTCGTCTCAATATCTTTCTTGCTCGGCTCCGCGAGACCGCTGGGATGATTATGACAAATAATCACGCTAGCAGCCCTGTCGGTCAGCGGCCCTGCGAATACTTCCCGAGGGTGAGCTAACGATAAGTCTAAGAGCCCTATAGTAATAACGCGACGCCGGAGGAGCTTCCCTCTGCTATCTAAAGATAAAGTAATGAAATACTCCTGCTTTTTATCTTTAAACGGCTGGAGACAGGCTAGGACGTCTTGGACGGAGCGTAATGGCTCGGTAGTAGTTATCCGTTGACAGAAAATACACGGATTTCCCTTCCCTTTACAGGAGAGTCGCACTCTTTTGCGGCGACTCCCCATATCGTTAGGCTCCTACGCCAGAGGATTTATTATGCAATGCAGACGTCCAAGCGGTACGGATTACTTGTTATTAGTGACGACCGGCAGTGTTACAGAAATCAGTTGGTTATTTTCTTCATCTGTCATCCGCGACTTGCCTGTCGCTTTGTGCTTTGAACGCCCATCATTAAACAGCGCATTACTTACTACCATGCCGATCCCAAAGCAAATAATCAGGCCGGATGATAGTGCTAGCCCGACTGCAAAGATAATCAGGCCAGCAATAATAAATTTCTTGTGCGTCTTTTTCGGCATATCTATTTATCAATCTTTTTAATAGAGACGCGCTTGTAGAACCAAACAGAGAATACAAGAGTTATTGTCACGGTTATTGCCAATAAGATATGACCGTTAAAGTCAGCGTCGCCGTTAGGCTTGTTGCCAAAGATTGCGCCTGCAAGCGAGTCAATGATGATTGACATCATAAGTAAGAATACGAGTGACAGAACTGCATCAATCACGATTTTAATGACTTTTCTTAACATAGTGCTCCGTTCGCTTCTACCTAATAAAAAAGGACACCTATCTCTAGGTGTCTTAGGCCAGCAGCGAACTTGCATTCACTGTGTTTCGAGAATAGGTGCCCTATCTCGAATGCAAATGGAAAAACGCTACTAACCTAAGACAAGCGGTATTGTAGCATAAATTACGTTAACTGTCTTGTGGTGAGAGTATGACTACTGCGTCAGAAATAGGTGCGGGTAAGACCATATAAGACGTCTCTGCTCTCTTAGCTTCGCTATCAGTAATTGAGAAGCTTCGGAGGCATGTTGTTCTGCAATGTCGTACAGGTGAGTCAGGTTTGGGTCATTAGTGAACATTAAATTTACTGACCAACGCAATGTTTCGCACTGCTCGTTAATCTCACGACGTAAATAATACATAGAAATTAAAGGAGACATAAGCGCTATTATACAGACAACTCAACTTAATTTTTTGATTATTAATCAAGTTTTACACTAAAAAGTACAAAAAAGTGTTTAACAATGTATAACATTTGCTATAATTAGGTTGTAAAGATTCAATCTTACAAGCTTAGTAGGCCAAAAAAGACCCCAATGGGGTCTTTTTTGCATGTTAGATTTAGTGTGGTGGTATTGGACATAGATAATTTTAAAAGGCAGGTCGTGGATGACCTGCCTTTATGTTTGTTATTGCTGGTGCGGGCGACAGGACTCGAACCTGCGACCAAAAGCTTAGTAGGCAAATGCTCTATCCATCTGAGCTACGCCCGCCCGACCAGCTTTAACACCTCTATATTAGCACTAAAGGCATCGAAGTGCCAGCTGTACGTATGCTTTATTAGTTGTACTTTTGCCAACAGTATTGTGTTATAAGCTTAACCTTTAAGCTTACGCAATACTTCATGCCGAAGGCGACATGCCCAGCACGGATTTACCCCACTGCCAGGTCGGTTAAATAAGTCAAAACAGTCGTGCATAACCTTGTTAGAAATCTTTTCTATTGCCATCGTCATTGATCGGTACATCAGGTAATAAACAGTATCGCTCCCAATCGCTGCGATTATTAGTCTCTATCCAGACGATGCCATCTTCATCAATCACTACTAACTTGTTCTCATTGTTGAATAATGCTTGTACTGGTGTAATTCTTTTGTACGCCATAAATTTTCTCGCTTAACATAAACATTATACGCCTGCTTGGCATTAAGGTGTAATTGCAAAAACAAACAATCCTATGAATATGCATATTTTGTCAAATCACGCCCTGCAGAGCCTGTACGTGGCTTGTAGACGGTATATTGATCTTACAATCGCGTTCACTTTTTCTTACAGGCAGCACCGTATATAGGGTACGGAAATTTTTTGCCGAAAATCCTGTCTCATTAAGCCATGCGGCAATTTTCTGACAAGACTTTTGCAAAAACAACACGTAAAACAGCAGATTTTTAATATATTGTCAGAAAATCCATCGTTACTTTGTTTTGATTATATTTAGCTATAACCATTTTCTCGGCAAACACGGGCTCATTATTAAAGTAACGATAATAGGTGTCTCTGCTAATACCTGCATACCTACAGGCTTCTGTAATAGTTGCATTGTGTCCTATTGCGTCCGCCAACTTCATAATAATTTTGTAGTCTACTTTTAATGGTCTACCCACAACTTCTTTAATAGCCATAAAACTCCTTCTTCGTACCAAATACCTATTTATAAGTATGACAGGCCGCTTTCGAGAGGGTATGGCGCTACATCTCTCATTACCGATAGCATATAATGTTGTCAGCCATATGAAAGCAACAAAGCCGCCGACTGATAGTAACGATTATGCAGTAGCAAGAGCACTGAATGATTGCGTCATGCAGATATTCTCAATTGTTGGTTTTTATCAAATCATAGGTCCGCTCAAAGAATTTAATCCTGTAGAGCTGAACCGTATGTATATACTCTTAGTAGCTGAACTAGAAGATATATATAACCGTAATCCGAAGCTGGCCGAAATTAAACCTGAGCCGACCTGGAAACAATTTGAGATTATTAAAAATTCAATGTATGCCGTACAGAAGTATCTCGAAGCGCACGATAACGGTCGCGAGCATCGCGATGCGGTAGATAAAATATGTATCTTATCCGGTGAAGAAGCTCCTGAATACACACCTAAACAGCGTAAATTAATTGATGACACCGGAATAATAGCCGAGAAGTATTACGGGCTAACATTTGATGCAGTAAAAGAAATAGCGGCCAAAAATTCTGATAAAAAGAAAGCTCTGCCGGCAAGGTTTTGGTACATACCAGAGTATACGATTATTTATAAGCTAGATGGCACTATATTGATAAATAATGCCCTTAAACTTAAGAAGATACATGCTGGTTCGACGACAGAGAGGCTATTGGAACAGGCCATAAAGAACCCTGGCGCTCTGTTCAAGCCCAACTTAGGAGCTACTTCACGTAATCTTAGTACCGTGTTGAGCGCTGCTGGTTTTACTCCGACAATGAGAGCGCTATTTTTCCCGATAGTTAATGAAGGTAAAGGTATTGTATTCCGGCCCGAAGTCACACGTGACAAAGCCCTTGCTGATAAAATAGACACTTTCAAACTAGATATGGAGCTTGCAGAAGCGGGCGCTTACATTAAAATACGCCCGACCGATGAACTTGTCGCACTTGGGATAGCAGCGCCAGACGAACCAGATTGAACTGAAATTGAACCACTTTACTACAACATAGAACCGATACAGCGACAATAGGCCGTCGATTTACTTAAATGGTGGCTAGGACGAATAATCCGAGCTCACTAACTTTCAATCGTCCTGTTAGTTGGGCTCATGACAAGGTGAATATGTCACTAAGTAAAGAGCTTGTAGAGAAATTTCGGGCGTTGTACCTAGATAAGTATGGCGAAGAAATTAGCTATAATGCTGCCGAGTTTCAACTAAGAGAGCTTGCCGAGCTAGTGCGTATTACCTCTAAGATGGAGAGTAAGCATGAAAATGTATTACGTTGAAGGAGAAGTGCATAAGCTGCTGCCGAATGGTGCATACAGAGTAAAGGCGAAAGTTCTTGATGCGCCGCTGGCGATGTACATAAATGGTATCGTTGTGTTTCCGCCAAGCGGTAAGCATCCAGATTGGACGATATATACGCCAAAAGCTGGTAACGCTCGTATTATCGAGTTTGCTAAGAGTTCTACATTGTGGCAAGAAATCCAGGAGGCATGTATTAACGCCGTAAAACTTGAGATGTCGTATGAACAAGCAAATGAGATTGTAGATCTCGATCAGTCCGGCGACAAGACAGACGAGCAATTAAAGAACGATCTCAATAACCTTTTTCCTGATTAATAGAAATCTTAACTAAAGGTATACCTCTATATTATATAAAGATATTCTTATATAAAGATTTTGTTTAATGGTGAAGGTATACATTCCAGTAGGAATAACATAGGATAGGAGCGCTTAACCATTTAACGGGCAGTCTGGTGCAGAAAATAGCTTTCGCTATGGAATGTGTAGACCACCAGTCTGCCCTTTTGGTTAGCGTAGGAGACTAATAATGATAGAACGTAATTTACAGGGCTTACGTTACCGTCTGTACGCACGTAAGTCCACTGACACAGAAGATAAGCAAGTACAGTCGCTAGACGACCAAGTGAAGGTTATGACCAACGCTGCCGAGCGCCAAGGGATACGTATAATGGGCGAGCCATTACGTGAGAGTAAGTCTGCTAAACGCCCATATGCCCGACCTCTTTTTGATGAGCTTTTACAAGAGATTGAAAATGGCAAAATTGACGGCATAGTGTGCTGGAAACTTGACCGCCTTTCGCGTAACCCTACTGACAGTGGCCGTATACAGCAGCTTTTGCAGGACGGCAAGCTGAAACACATCCTGACCGCTGAAAAGAGCTATTATCCCGAAGATAACGCCATAGTGTTCAGCGTCGAGGCCGGTATGTCTAATCAGTACATACGTGACCTATCGAGCAACACTAAGCGCGGTATGCAGTCAAAGGCCGATAAAGGCGACAGGCCGGGAGTACCGCCCATAGGCTACTTAAATGACCGCATAGAAAAAGTTGTTATCGCCGATCCTGAACGCTTTGACCTGGTACGTATACTTTGGGACAAGATGCTCACTGGTACATATTCAATGGCTCAATTGGTAAAAATAGCTGACAAGGAACTGCATATTGTATCAGTGAAACGTAAGAAAGTCGGCGGCAAGCCCATTGCCTACTCCACTCTATGTACCATGTTTAAGAACCCATTCTATACAGGTCAGTTGCTCTTTAATGGCGTGCTGTATCCCGGCAATCATCCGGCTATGGTAACTGAGGAAGAATTTGAGAAAGTACAGCAGATAATCGACCCTACGCATACGACGCGGCCGAAAGATAAGACGTATAATTTCCAGCTTCGCAATCTCTTACGGTGCGGTGAGTGCGGTTTTGCGGTCACTGCCGAGCAGAAGTATAAAACACTTAAGTCTACTGGCAAGAGTAAAGCGTATATTTACTATCACTGCACCGGCAAAAATAAGGCCATAAAGTGCAGCCAGCCTCACCGACATGTTGCAGAGGACGAACTGTTGCGGCAGATTAAAGGCAAGCTCAGTAAATTTACAATCGAACCAGCGTTCTACGAACTAGCGATTGAAGCACTTGCACAAGAAGAAGATGAAGTTGTTGCTAAAGACCAGGTGCAAACTGCGGCACGTGACAAAGCCATTGAGAAAAAGAAGCGAGCTATAGAGAATTTAAGGCGTATGCGGTATAACGGCGAAGCCGATGACGATTCATGGTACTTTGCCGAGATACGAATGCTTGAAAGTGATTTAGAAAGCCTACAGACGGCCCGCAATAACGCTGAATATAAAGCCCGTGATTGGCGGGCTAAGGCTGACGAGGTGTTTACCTTTGCCCGTTATGCGAAAGAAGATTTTGACAGTGATGATTTAGAAAAGAAACGTGCGGTGATTGTGAAGCTCGGTGAAAAGCTGACCATTCTAGATAGAACCATACAATTTACCCCTAATAAATACTTCATTCCGCTTGAGCAAATGAACGAACGTAACAAATCAGGTGGAGAAATGGTTAGAACCAGCTCTGACAAGATAAAAACACCTACAAATATGCAGGTGTCTCTATCTTGGCTCCGGGGACTGGATTCGAACCAGCGACCTAGTGGTTACACGTAATCCACGATTTTCATTGTGGCGTGGACTATCTCATTGCCGTAGCGACCGCAAGTCGCCGTAGGCACAAGGCGCTTCCCCCTGATCCTCGCAAATCAGGAGTACTTCCGTAAAGGAATAGTCTCTGAACCTTCCCAACGCACGTTGGGCTTGGCTGCGGATTCTCATATCCAACGTGTGGTTAGATGTATTCTAACCGTTGACTTCGGACTTAGGCTTTCCGCAATTCACCTTGTTTTCACTATAGAGTTTCCCATATAGGCTGCAATCTACAGCCACCCGCTCTACCGCTGAGCTACCCCGGAATATTGATGAGATCCACCTTTTCAGGCTTCACCCACCTATGGTTAAAAGTACGTCGTTTATAACCCTTCTGGGGTTGTTCCGAATGCCCTGATTATATCCGAAGAAGCGCCACAACGCAACGCCTATGCGCAGCCGGCCGCCGTATCAGCCTTGTATAACCGCTGTTGACCCGGCCTGGTACCGTACGCAGCGCGTTTGCTGTATAGTGCAGTATCATGAGTGAATTGCCCGGGGACCTGCCCTGGAGACAACCGATCGAAGCAGATTATACGCCCGATACGTATGGGGCTGAGGGTTCAATTGATGACCCCGTAGTGGCAGACGCTGATATGCTCCCTGACCGGGATTACGCCGACAACAGCATCGAGTACGGGCCAACGGTTACTGTGGCCGAACGGCCGTCTGAGAGCTCTGGGCGGCTCCGGCAAATACACCTGATCGATGGAGAGATGTATGAGGGTGAACACCCCGACCCGCAGGTGCAGGAAGCAATTAGGGACCAGTTCCAGTTCCTGGAGGACGAGTACGATAAACTGCATGATTTATTAAGCAGACTGCCGAATCACAATGCGGATGTTGAGGATGAAATTGCAACGGCGCAGGCAGAGATAGCGGAGATGTTTGGCTCGCGCGCCGCGGTGCGCCCGGTTACACTGGTATCTCATGAAGCGTACGCTCAGGTTACGGCAGTTATTCATGGCAATCCAATGGTGGGCGGCCGGTATGTCCATGGCGAAGCACTGGTAGTAGTAGATAATTCCGAAATGGATCCGGCACTTTTTGGACGTCGGCCTATAGATATCACTATACGGCACGAGTTGGCGCATGGTGTCGACCCGGAGCCGGGCTGGGTTGTGCAGACGCGACCGGTTGGATCACACGCGCCAGGCACCCGTGACGTAGTGGTCAACGGCCATCTTGTACAGATTAAACCTATCACCGGTATGCATCGCCCTGACTCGGACATGCCGCTGGACAAGTTGTACCGGGGGGTATTTTTTGAAGAAGGCGCCGCCGACGCCTTTGCGTATGAAAAAACTCATACCAACAATCCTTTATGGGCGGCACGGGCCGACAACCTTACGACGACGGCTTTCAAACATGCGTTACGGGTAACGAACGACCGTAATACACCGATTGTTGATCCGCATACAGGGAGTATTGCGATACCCTGGAAGTACGTATTGGGAGCCAGCGTAAACGCAGACCGTACCCGATGTATAAGGAGCGTGTATTCCAGCTCCGTTATGGCGGCCTACAGCTTGGATTTGCTTGACCGGTGCGCCCTGCCTGATATTCAGCAGCAAATCGCCGACAGTAAAGTCGACCAAAGTCTGCGCCCGCTGGTCCGCCGGCGTATTAACAGTGTGGCCGTAGATGGAGAACAACCGCTCTATACGTCATTGAGTCGACTGGGACTTGGGTCAAAACAATTTGAATTTGGCGCCCGTCTTATCATCCGGGCCCTCGGCATTGAAAACGCCCGGCTCGGCGATATATATGGCCCGACCTGGTAAAAAATAACTATGACCGGACACGCGTTTCAGATAGCACGGTAAGCCTATCCACGCCGTTGTTTTAAGGCACTGGCGATGCTGCGTGATTCGTCGCGCTTTTTTAGCGTCTGGCGCTTGTCGTACAGTTTTTTGCCCTTGCCTACGGCGATGCGCAGCTTTATGTACCGGCCACCGGTCAGCATCTCTAGTGGCACGATGGTGCGCCCCTGCTGCTTGGCGTCTACCAGGTCGTTGATTTGGCGGCGCTTGGCCAGCAGTTTGCGGTTGCGGATTTGCGTTTGTTCGTCAATCCGTACGCCGGCCGTGCCGTGGATGGTGGCGTTCATCAGCCACAGTTCGCCGTCGCGCACTTGCACGTATGCACCGCGCAGTTGGCCGTGCCCCATGCGCAGGGCTTTGGTTTCAGCGCCGGTCAGCACGATACCCACCAATAATCCATCGCCTAGGTCATAGTCATGCCGGGCGCGACGGTTCACGATCTGCTTGGTGGTCGCCTGCTTCTTTTTCATAACACTAGTATGCCCTACTCTGTTGCCGCTGCCAAGCGAGCGCCACGGTACGGCCGTACGGAAATAGCAGAAAGGTGTTAAAATAGGCTGTGCCCGAAATTAATAATGGTGATCTCCCCCGCTTTCCTACCGACCTGTCTGAAGGCGTCGAAATGCTGCCTCAGGACGTATACGATGACGACACCGTGGCCGCTGACGCCGATATGCTCTCCACTGATAAACCCTCGTTTAGCGGCGCCCTTGAGCCGCATGAAGAAGTATATGCCTTACAGGCTGTGCCATTCCCTGGCTTACCGGATGTACGTGCGCGCACTACTGTCGAAGAACGGCATTACACTGCTGACGGGCTGATAGAGGGGCCGCACCCTGACCGGGCCGTGCGTGAGGCGGTTGATGCTGAGCGGCAGCGCAAAATGCAAGACTACGACCGGGTGAATGATTATTTGGACAAGGCACCAAACCTTAACAGCCGGTATGGCGCGGTAATAGATGAGGCTCGTGCCCATATTGGTGCCGATTTTGGCCCGGAAGCTGCTGATCAGTCAGTTACTATCCTTAGCCCTGAAGCCGCTGCCGAGGTTTTCGCTGGTTATGGCATGGGCGATGGTAAACGCTTTTTTGGCCGGACCGTAGTCCGGGCCGAGCCGCAAGCCGCTGCATTTTTTGGAGATCGAGTAGTAGGCCGGATACTATTACACGAAATGGCCCATGGCACCGACCCGAACGATACGTGGGTGGTTACTGCCCGGCCAGGAGGCGATGACAGACGGTTGGCGCCATATGAAACAGTGGTTGGAAACTATGTAGTCGGCACCGTGCAAGAGCTCGGTCTCCGCCGCCCTGACCCCGACGTGCCGCCTCGTAAGGATTTCTTAAATATATATTTAGAAGAAGGCCTTGTTGAGGCATACGCCGTAGCGAAACAGGACGCCGCCGACCCAGAGTGGCAGGACCGGCTCAGCCATTTACTGCTGAAGGATGTTTCAATGAGCCATGGTGACATCCCTGTTACGTACGCGAATGCAGGCGTTCCCCTTGTTGATCCTCGATCAGGTACGCTCGCTATGCCTATGAAGTATTTGTCTGGCCTCTATCAGGATCGGACCGGGATAAGCCTCGCTCGGGCAATGTCGGTCCCGGCGGCCTACGGCCTGCAACTGCTTGAGGAATATCGTTTGCCTGGCTTACAGGAAGTGCTCTTTAATAGCCGCATTAATCCGGCACGGCGCCCGTTTGTGCGGGCCTGCTTTAATAGCATCGACGACCGCCCACAGCTGCCGCCGCTGTATGATCGGCTTTCGCAGCTCGGCTATACTTCACAGAACTTTACGCTTGGTACGCTGATGATCATCGACGCACTGGGTATTGGGAGTGAACCTGTCCGCAAGTAATACATCAGAAAGTGGTAGAATGGGCTATGCCTGAAGCACACGACAATAATTTTGCAGAGATTCCCTTTGAGAGTCAGAATGACACGCATACCTATGCGCCCGACGATAGTGGTGAGGATATAGCTGCCGCAAGCGATATGCTCTCTGACGAACGGGCCGAATCGGGTGATGCCGATGATGCTATCGAACCTATTGAAGACATCGGCGACCAGCCCGATGCCCTATTCCCCGGTCTGCCCGATGTTGGTCCGGTGCTGACCTTCCGGCAGTTTTACCAGGTACACGGTGTGACATATGAAGGCCAACACCCTGATGCCGGGGTTCAACAGGAGCTGGATAATATGAAGGCCGGCACCATTGATGCCTACGATGCACTGCATCGGCTGATAGATACGACACTAAATGTGAACGGCAAATATGAGCGTGAAATAGCCATAGCGCGCGCCGCATTGGCAACCGATTTTGGCGACAGCGCCGGCGATATATCGATGACCTTTCTGCCCCCCGATGCATTTCGGCTAGCGCAAAAGATAAGCAAGGCTGGGTTTGGTTCTAGCGGCTTTTCTGCCTTTGGTCACGCCGTAATAGCGGCGGACCCGGCCGATGTGCGGGACATGGGCCGCGAAACGCTTATTCATACCGCTATTCACGAAGGGGTGCATACGAACCGAGCGCGCGGACCCTATACCTTGCTCTGCCTACCAGATGTACCGCAAGCTATCTTTGGCACGGTCCCGCCGGCGCTGGTGATGGAGGAGTCGCCGTGGCTTTTCCCTGACCCCGACGAGATGCCTGACTTAGCAGCAATAGACAGTTTTTTAGAGGAAGGCTCCGTCGAATCATATGTCATACGACAACGCATCGGACGTGATCCTGATTGGCTCCACCGCCACGATAACGAATCGGTCATTGTGCCCGTTACCGCAGACATCGCGTTACAGGTGACCAATGACCCTACCGCCCCGCTTGTTGATTCCAAGACAGGAATGTTGGCCGTCCCATGGAAGTATATTAAGGCTACCAGAAACGTGTATAGGCCTTCATTCCGCAACCCATTAGCACGAGATACGCTCATACGGAGATCACCATCGAGCCTTGCCGCCTATGGTATTGACCTGCTGGACCGCCACCGTTTGCCCGGCCTAGCTGACCAGATGGTACATGTCCGCAATGATATACCATTGCGTAAAGTGGTACGCGACCGCATTAATAGCGTCGACCCCGACCGGGAAGTGCCGCTCTACACCGATTTAGTACGCCTGCACTATACGTCCCCCAGTTTTATACGTGGTACGCGCATGATTATAGAGGCGTTGGGCATTGAAAATGAGCATGTCGATGCTTCGTAGGGGTACTGACACCAGCTTAGACTATGCCTGAAATGTATCATGACCATATTCCAGACATACCGCTTGGTTCATCCGACGAAGCCGATGTGTATGGTGCCCCTGACTATAATGATGAAACAATCGCCGCGGAGCATGACATGCTCTCCGACGAACGGCCCGAGGCAGTAGAGCTGCAAGACGTGTCTGGTACGGTTCCCGCTACGGTGCCAATATTTCGCGGCTTGCCGGACGTTGGCATGCATCCCACCACTTTCCATGAACGACACTATATAATAGGTGGTGCTGCGCCCATTGAGGGCGAACATCCTGATCCAGCGGTTCGTGAAGCGGTTGCCGGCGAACGGCGGCGCATCCTGAAGAACCGTGACCGTTTTCATACATTGGTGGAAGCATCGCCAAATCTCAATGGTCGGTATGAGGCAGAACTCCATGAAGTACGCGCCCAAGTGGCCGCTGATTTTAGCGAGCAGGCTGCCGGCCAACGCATCACGTTGCTTGCGCCCGAACAGTACCAGCAAGTGACGGACGCGTGTTATATACGTGGCAGCTGGACCGGCCTGCGGATTTTTGACCACACCATCATTGCCGTGGATGAGGGTCAGGTTGCGATGTTTGGTTCCCGGCCACTAAGGAAAACGGCGCTTCATGAAATGGCCCACGGTACCGACCCTACTGACGGATGGGCCATAACCACCCGTCCCCGGAGCGAAGGCTCCCGCACGTCAGATGACTTGTTCGTAGGCGACTATATTCTAACCCCCGGTGCTGAGATTGGCCTGCTGCGGCCCGACCCTGATATGCCCACCGACATTGACTTCTCAAACGGCTTTCTGGAGGAAGCTACGGTTGAGTCCTACGCCGTTAAGGCAGAGGAGACCCTGCATCCGGAGTGGTCACAGCAATATTATGATTCGGTCCTTAAGGATGTTGCCCTCATGCCTGGCGATCCGCGGGTGACCTATTCAAGCCGCAAGACGCCTATCCTCCATCCGCAGACGGGAACGGTAGCCATACCATGGAAGTATCTAATGGGTGTACATTCGACGCCCCAGACCACACTGCTGCACCGGTCTACAGCTGCGATGGCCGCCTATGGCATACAGTTGCTTGAAAAATATGCGTTGCCAGGCCTGCATCAAGAACTCTTGGACAGCCGTACCAACCAAGCTCTACGTCCGGCCGTACGTGAACGTATCAATAGCGCCGAGGGCCGCTCAGGCCGTACGCCGTTATATGACCGGCTTTCATGGCTGACCTATGATAGCCATGATTTTTCCCGTGGCACCCGGTGGATTATAAAAGCGCTTGGGATCCAGCATGAGCCAGTCGACAGCAGTTTTTGAGAGAATGTTGTAATAATTGTATATTTATGCTATAATATTTAACTATGACGTACGCACACGAAGCACCAGTAGTAGCTCTTGAAGGTGATATTGTAACCGATTCGGTATTCACCTTGACCGAACATGCCCTTACTGCCGCCCAGGATATAGCGGGTAGCAGTGAGTTCGATGCGGGCCGTGCGGCGCTGCTTATACATACCTTACCAGTGCTCAGTGGCGGCATGGACGGTGAGGCCGTTGCCCTGCTGAGCCGTTCAACACAAGGTATGCTGTTCGACATAGCTGTCGACAGCTACCAACTTGCTGGTAGTGAGGCGATGGCCGACGCAACGCAAGCGCTGGAGCTCAAAAATCCGCACAGCGTCGGTGACGCCGTAGCCATTATGCTCAGCAACGCCTTTCAGGGCTTGTGGCGCACGGTGAGTATCGGCCCAGACCACATTGGCGGGTATCAGGCATATGATGAGCCGGCAATACGCGCCATGGTAACAACGTACGCCCACGCTTTTAGCATGGTCTATCGTGAACTTGACGCTGCCGGGCACCCGCTTGCTGCTGACAGGGGGTTGCAAGACTATTTTTCGAGCAGTATTACTGCTGCGCTGCCCGCCTCCCTACGCCCCCAACGACCATCTGCCGCTGAGTGGATGTAGCATTACTCGCAAAAAACTGCTAGATTACAACACGTATGCCTGAATCATACGATACTCCCGACCAACCACACGCCTTTGATATATCGCCGCCCGATGAAACATCAGACAACTACACAGCATCCGATAGACTGCTTGGTGGCATCGATGATGCTGATGCTGATGCTGATATGCTGAATACGCAACGTCCAGAAGAGCCACAAAAACCGGACCATGGTGAGGGTGGCGAGGCACAATCCTTTGACCCGATATTGCCTGACATTGGCTTTGAGCCGACCGTCAAACAGATATATTACGACCGTGCGGGCACGCCGCATGCTGGCGACCACCCTAACCCCGAAGTGCAAGATGCGCTTGACGATGCCCGTTACCGGGTAGAGGAAAATGCTGAGCGCTTGGAAGTGTATCTGGGCATGCTCCCCCGCGATCTGACCGAGCAGTACGAAGAGCTTATTGCTGAAGCGCGCGCTGAGGCTATTGCTGATTTTGGTCCGAATGCAGCGGCCGCTGAGGCTACCTTTGTAACGCCTGAACAATACGCGCAAGCGAGTGACTTCCGCGGGCCGAATGGCAACGCCAGCGCGTTTTACGCGTTTGGCAAAGTGGTCGTTAAGGTTGATCCGGAGATTATTGCCGAACACGGCGACCGCCCGCTTCAGATGGCGCTCCGCGAACAGTTAGCGCATGCGGTTGGCGATAACGGCCAGCTGGTTGTGTCTGCGGTAGAATATAACGGCGGTATTCCCTATTGGCCTGGTGACATATGGACACCGGATAGCAAGCATATTATCCGGACTTCTCCAGATTACGGGTGGCAAAGCCAAGAACCGGACCAGATGCCAGCACGGGATTACGCAGGCAGATTCCTGGACGACGCAGCGGCTGCCGGCTGGGCGCTTAATAAGCTTGAAGAGGCCGATCCTGAATGGGCTGCGCAATTTGACAACTATGCCCGCAAAGAAGGGCGCGTGGCTGGCACCTCGTGGAAAGTGGGTTATGCCAACCGCCAGTTACCAGTTATTGACCTAGCTGAAAATCGCATAACCATGCCCTGGCGCTTTGCTGCCGGTGCCACTATGGCGCAGTCCGAGCTGCACACCATCACATCACGGTCTGCCGTTGCTGCCTATGGCGTTCATTTGCTGGAAAGGAATGGCCACCCGGGCATAGCGCAGCGCATACGCGATAGCCGCATGAACCCATTGCTGCGCCCGGCCGTTGTCGAGTCTATTAATAGTGCAAGCCGTTTTGCAGAGCGGCCCTTATATCAACGCCTCGCCACTGCGCCACGGTCATTCAAGGCCTATGCGCAAACCGTCGAACAGATAGCCTTTAGCGTGGGCGTTAACGACAAGCCCGTGCGCAGCTAACAGGGTTAATCTTGCCGCAGTGCTTTTTTAACAGCCTGCCATATTGACGGGTCGTTTTGCACCGTTAGGCGCCAGTACCACCATTCACCGCCCCACAGGTCGATGGGCCAGGCTTTTGTTTTGCGGGCGAGTGCAATATTGGCGGCGATCTGCTGGGGTCCCATCGATTTGTCTTGCTCGGCAGGCGGCATTTTCCAGATAGCGCTCGGGCCCCATGGTTCAAGCTGCAATTCATGGATAAAAACTGGCCGTCGTTTGAGCAGTGCAATCAACCGCTTGCGCGCGCGGTGCAACCATGGGCGGTGGAAAGCCTGATGGTAGGCGCCGTTACTGTACACAATTTGATAGTACGAGAAGCCGACAATATCGGGGATCGGTTTGCGGATGGGGATGCCCCACGAGGTGCTGGTACTCATGATAACCGGATGATGCGGGTCGAGCTCTTTTACGAGCGCCAGTTCGCGGCGCAGGCGCGGCCGGTCAATTTCGGGGTGTTCACCGAACCGTTTGAGGAGCGCTTCGTTTTCCAGCTGGTAGCTGTCGAGTGCGGGGTGGTCCCGGTAGCGCTCTACGACTTTGGTGATATATGCCAGTAAGGCATTGCTGCGCTCAGTTTTCAGGGCGACCCATGCCCAGTTGGGCCAGTGGTTTTCCGGCCATCGCGGCTGGCGCGCACCAAGGCTTAGCGATACGACGCCACCGGCCTGCGCAATGCGGTCCATTTGCCAGTCCAGCTCAGTAAAATCGTATTTGCCCGGTTTTTTCTCGTGCTCGTTCCAGTAGCTCATCAGCCGGAAGCGGCGGAAACCGCCTTCTACTATCAACCAGTCCAGTGTCTGGCGCGGGTCGATGCCAAAGCTATGGCATTGTTTTATCGAAAAGCTGACGCCAAATTCGTTATGCATTACTACCAGTATACTGGTTTATCAGATCATCAACGAAAAGGTTTGCCGTGCAGGGCCGGGGTTACTCGGTTGGCTGCGGTACGTCGGCGTCCGGCATAATAATGCGTTGGGTGTCTTCGCCACTCGGTTCGGCGAGAGTTGGTAAGGCTATCGTGCTTTCGGTGAGGGCGGGGTGCGCGTGCTCTTCAGCGGGCACCTCAAACGCTGCCATGTATGCGTCGCGGGCGGCCTTTAGCTGTACGGCGGCCTCGAGTGCGGTGGCTTCGGTCTCGCGTTCGCGGGCTATTTGTAGGTTGTAGTCAGTCGGGCTGAGATCGGCAAATCGGCAACTACCGCACAAAAGTACTTGTTCTGCAGCCTCTTTGCCTAATAATTTGAGCGCTCGGGGGCGCGTGGTTGCGCCATCGCTGGTGATTTGCTCACCACCGGAGCGCGGACAGGCGACGCCGCCTATAAACCCGGCGACCGTGCCGAATGGTGGTGCGCTAGGATCTTCATCTACGAACCACCTGTTTTCGTTATGGGCACGCCATGCGGGCGTAAAGGTTACCGTTTTTAATGTACAGTGGTTAAAATTACGGGTGTCTCTACTCATAGTTACTACTGTAAAACACCATTGCGCATAATGCGAAATAGTTTTTACGATTGTACAACACCTTACTGGTTGTCGTGAAAGGTTTGCTTGGCGGCGTCCCACATAGTGTGGTCGTGCAGCACTACCAGGCGGTAGTACCAGTATTCCCCGCCCCATAGATATATTTCACGCATGCCGGTGCCTTTGCCGTATTGCACGCGGCTGGCAAAGCGGGCAGCATCAAATGACTTATTCTGCTCTTGCAGCGGTGTTTCAGCCATGGTCTGGCCGTGTGGCGTCCAGGCTTCGGCCTGCAGTTCATGGATGATCATATCCTTCCCGGTGACGATTTTTTGAAAACCGGCTACGAAGGCGTAGTACCATGCCGGGAATGGGTATTCGAAGTACCCACGGGTAACAGGGCTCCATACCCGTTTGTATATTGATATGCCGAATTCATCAGGTTGCGGCTGGCCAGCTGGCCAGCCGATGGCGTTGTTGCTGCGGGAGACAATCAGGGTGTGGTGCGGATCGAGCTGCTTTACGAGGTTATATTCGCTGATCAAGCGGTCGCGGTCCCAGTTGGTACAGGTGCCAAAGCCCTTGAGGAAATATTCGTTTTCCAGCTGGTAACTGTCGAGGGCGGGCGAATTTTTGTAGCGGTTGACGGTGGCTTGAATGAATCCCGCCAGCTGTGGCTGCCATTGCTGCTGCTGTTCGCTTTGTGCCCATGATGGCATGTGACATTCCGGCCAGCGCGGTTGGCGCAGGCCAAGGCTGAGCGTGACTTTGGCGTGGGCGGCTTCGGCTTTTTGGAATTGCCAGTCTAGCTGGGTAAAGTCGTACTGCCCTTGTTGCGGCTCTAGCTGGTCCCAGTAGCTTACCAAACGGAAATGGCGGACGCCGACGTCGTTAATCAGGGCGTCCATTGTGTCTTGGGCGTTGAGGCCCAGACTCTCGGCGTAGGCCGGGATAAATGAGGTACCCAAGACTAATGGCTTAGAGCTTTCGCTGGCAATGTACCAACGGGCAATGCCGTACATAGTACCCAGGCAGAGCGCTAGTATGCCTACCGTTATAACGAGGGCCTTGTGCCAGCGGTTTTTGCGCCAGAACGACACCGTGGATCTTACGGCGGTATGCAGCTTGCGTTTGTATACTGAAGTTTGTTTATGCATAAGGTAAAATATCTATAATGAGTTTATCACGCTTACGGGTAAGCCTTGTCATCCCCACTTTCAACGAAGAGGCCCACATTGCCGAATGTTTAGAGGCTATTGCCCGGCAAACGGTGAAACCGTATGAAGTCATTGTCGTTGATAACAATTCCACTGACCGTACGGCGGCGATTGCCCGTTCCTACCCATTTGTGCGCCTGCTAAAAGAATCGCAGCAAGGCGTGGTGTTTGCCCGCGACCGTGGTTTTAACGCTGCCCGGGGCGATATTATTGGCCGGTTGGACGCTGATGGCCGGTTGGCCCGTGACTGGGTGGCCTGCGTTCAGTCTATCTTTGCTGACCCGACCATCGACGCCGCATCGGGGGTTGTTGGGTACCGCGACGTGGCCATGCCACGGTGGTTCAACCTGTCGGACCGCTATGTGCGGCATTATTTGTCATGGAAGATGTCGGCCGTGCATGAGTCATTTTTATACGGAGTGAATATGGCCATTCGCCGCAGTAGCTGGCACGAAGTGCGCCCCTATGTTTGCCATGAGCGCCGGCTGCACGAAGACCTGGACCTGGCAGCCCACATGTCCGCCCTCCGCCAGCGGGTGGTATTTACGACGTCCATGTGGGCGACTATCTCGCCACGCCAGGCTGCCGCTGATCCGTACGCTTTCCTGCAATATGTATGGGCCAACACAGCTGTCTGCCGTGAGCACAACATGGCCTCACTACGCTATATGAATCAGGTAGCGCTCGCCGTTTCGTGTTTGTATCTGCCTATTTATCTGATGCACCGCGGCTACGACCCGGCATCGCAGCGATTCTCCCTTGCCTACGCTTTGCAAAATACCGCCAAGGCCCGTGTCAGCCCCGTCGCCGACTAGTGTTCACGGTTACTGATTCTCGGTTTGCCAGCGGCCGCTTTCCAGGCGGTATGGCTTGCAGTTTCCCCACAGGCCCTTCGTGCTGGCCCGGGCTTCATCCTGGTAGCGGGCGAAGTCGGTCGATTTATCAAATGGAAAGTCCAGGTAGGCAAAGCCGTAGCCGTTTTTTATAAGTTCTTCTTCAACCATCCGGCCATCAGGCAGATACACGTAGCGCAGCAAGCGGTTATAGCGGTCGCGGTTGGTGCTTTTGGAGTCGGCCTGGAGGCGTACTTGGCCGGTACCGATAAGGTTTTTGGTATACGAGGCGGCGGCCGGTCCATAACATTGCACGGGGCTATTGGGCTTATGGGTCTCTGGTGTATCGACGCCGACCATGCGGATGGTTTCTTTTTTGCCGTCCATGGTAACAACGATCGTGTCGCCGTCTACGAAGTGGTCAATACTATACAGGCCAGGTTGTACGTGTTCTGCGGTCTGGGCGGCCGCGCCAATCCAGCCTTGCGTTTGGGCATAGCTGAAGCCGGCAATAATAAGCGGCACGGCAATGGCTATAATTTTTTTGGTTGTTAGTCTTCGCCTGCTCACGGGGCGTATTATACGCGCTTATGATTGATGTGCGAGATGATGTTGCTGTAATTTTTGCGTAATGTAGGTTGGCGTAATATCGGTGCCGTCCATCTCTATGACGTGTTCATCGGGGCGCGGCGGTTCCAGGTTGCCGGCAATACGGTCAAAGTCGGCTTCGGGCATATTGCCCCAAATGCGCGTTTCCTGCCCCTCGCTGTGTTTTGTAGCGCGTTCGCGGGCGATATCCCGGGCGGTCGTAACCCACACGACTACGGCGTGCGCCCCATTGCGCGCGGCAACTCGCCGCAAGCGTTCACGGTCACGGTAGAAGTTAAAGTTGGTATCAAATATAACGCTTTTACCCTGGCGCAACAGCTCATCGGTGCGGTCGTTTAGCTCGTCGTAGAGCTGTATATTTTCGGCGTGGGAGCGCTGCGGCGTGGTAAACATCAGTTGCCGTTCGTGGTCGGCCCATAAGTGTACCGCCCCGGTCTGTTCACTAATAATTTTAGAGATAGTTGTTTTGCCCGAACCCGGGTATCCGACCATTAAATAGAGCGTCTGCATGTCCATGCCTTTTAGCGTACCACAGGCTGTGTGCCGGCGGGATTACTTTGGCGCCGTGTTGCGTAGTAGCGGATAGTGCGCGGGCTCGGTTCAACCCACAAAGCGCGTATGTCGGCCACGTTACCCGCTGCATCAAATATTGGTTCACCGTCTATTTGGCCATGTACGGTGCCGTCGCGGAATGTAAGTACTGCCGGTTTCTCTGTGCGGTAGCCGGGCGGGTGCCCAGTTGCCAGCCGCCCCACGAACCAACTGACGGCAACAGGGTTTGCATGCCGGATTTCCGCATAATGGAGCGCCCGGTCGCCCAAGTGGGTGCTCCTGCTGAAATCAGCCTGGCCGGACATGCTCGTACCGTTAATGAACTCAGCTTCAACGACATAGTGTGTTGCCGGCCCCTTGCCAGGTGTCGCATCAACGCGGCGCGGACAACCCAGTACTATGGGAGCCGAAGCGGCCATGTCGACCGTTTTATGCAGCCATTTCGGAAAGCGCCGGCGCCATGCCCGGTGCTCAGGCGTCGCTAATTTGTATGCCGCGTCGGCGCTTGGCCCGGCAGTGGCATACAGCAAGGCGATGTCTTCTAGTATGTCGTCATCGGTAAGAGATTTGACGACAAGCGGACTGCTCTCGAGTATGTGCCCATCCGGATGCGCAAGCAGCGCCAGCGGTGAATCGTCAGTTTCTGGGGCATGCAGGCTGCGGTAAGCGTCGCACGCCATGCCGAGCTTCCACGGCGTGACCAGTGTGCGCGCAACCTCCGGCGGCGTGTCGGGACGGTGGAGCGCCATCATATTGTAGTGGAGCGTCCCGTCGCCACCGCCGGATATGAACAGCGGGTTCTTGTACCCTTCGCTGCGGCATTGCTGTATGCCGTTGATCAGTAGTTCCCCATTGGCAGATACGTCACAACCCTGCGTAGCTACGAAGAATACTTTTCTGTCAGGCTCGGCGCGTTGGAGGATATGGGCCCACGTTACCGCTAATGGTCCATCGGTGCTGCCCGGATGCGCGGCAACCACATAGCTATCCACCTCGTCTATTGGATGTGGTGCCAGCGGTGGTGCACCTTCCATGAGTGTTAGAAGTCGATCCCCTTGTTGGCTACGAATTTATCATCAAAGTGATGCTTGATTTTGGTCATGTTGGTGGCAATGTCAACCAGCGGTAATAGTTCTGCGGGGAAATCGCGGCCCGTGATACATAAGCTGGTGTTCGGCGCGCGGCCGGTGATAAGTTTTTTAAGTTGCGCCACGGACAGCAAGCCGTCGTGCACGGCGTTGCTCAGTTCGTCGCAGATTACGAGGCCATATCTGCCGGAGGTGGCGCATTGTAAGGCTTCATCGTATGTTTCTTTGGCAGCCGCTTTGTGTTGCTCGGGTGTCACGAATTCGGCGCTTAGTTCACCGGCGTTATAAAAGCCCTTCCCGCCTTTGTAGAAGTGCAGCTGGTCGGCAAACAGCGGCATGATGTCACGAATAAACACGTGCTCGCCCACGCCCCAGTGTTTGATGAACTGGATAAAAGCCACGTTCCAGCGGTTGCCAAGGGCACGCACCAACAAGCCAAGGCCAGCACTGGTCTTGCCTTTACTCTCGCCGGTGTACACGATAACCACCGATTCTTTGGTTTTGTAATCCTCAAACGCCATAGTAGTGCACTTTATTATGCGCTATACGCGCCGGTTGTCTATATCGAGGGCAAATATTACCTGCCGTAAGCCATACATAAAGTCTCGCGTGCTGTAGTTATGGTAGCTGACGCCATCGTATAAAATATCTGACACGCTGTTAATCCGTGCTTCGACTGCTGCGCGCATGCCAGGGTCTTGCGTGCGTGCGGCTTCGTCCATTTGCTCTCGCAGTCCTGGCAGGGCATGCTGCTCAAGCAGGTCAACAGCGTACGCGGCTAAGCCTGCAGTGGGCAAAAGTATATCTTGCGGCTCTCCTGAGTGTGTGCGTACTGCGTATGCGTATTTCCATGGGACTGCTATTTCGTCAGTTCGTCCGGAAAGCAGCGGTGTGCCCATGCCGGGCTCTGTCATCGTTACGAAGGTATCAGCGCCGATATACACACCTCTTTTTTTGCCAAGATGAGCGTTCGGCAAGCCGATTCCCCGTTCTTCCTGCGTACGGACGCGTCGTGCATCGATATGTCCTTCTTCCCACATTGCACCGACGGACCGCTGGTCGCCCCTATAATCTCTGCCTATGGGGTCGAGGAAGCCTTTCCCCGTGCCGGTGTACAGAGTATGTTTCCAGCCCCATGAGCCTTTTACTGCATCGGGCGGTACATAGCCATCGGGTGCGATTTCCGCTGTCTTGATAACGAGCCGGTCGGGGTCTGCGGCGTGCCCTAGCGCATGTATGCCCTCCGCTACGAGGTATTCCGGCCCATACTTTTCTAGGAGTGCTTGCCGGGGTGTTATAAGCACATGGCCACGAAAAACCATGTCGTCTTTCCCGCCGAGCTTGGCAAAGGGGTAATAGACGCGTAGATGTGCGAGCTGATCTTCGGTTAAAACGGTGATCGGCGGGTCGATACCGTACGCCTCATGGGCAATAACAGCGAGTTGTTCGCGTTCCGTGGCGTACCGGCTATTGTCGTTCGGAACGTCTGTCAGTATTTCCGCCAGGCGGTCTTGACCGTCCACTTGCTCTTTTATGAGCTTGCCAATGTGCCGCGCGACCCGTCTGTTCGGGTGCGTACCAGTAACGACCTCACTGCTCATGAAGTCGGGTCGATGGGTCTGCTCGATGTATTCACGTTCTGGCAGCCGGCCATCAAGTGGTGGCATTTCCGGTCGCGGCTCAGTTGTATAACGGTGTACCGATTCCCTACGTTCAGCGGGGGAACCAGCCATATCTTCCAGGTCGCCGCTATCGTCTGTGTTACCCGTGGGCAGCATGTCTGCGTCGGCCGCAAGTGTTTCGTCGTCTAGGCCGTAAAAGGGTGGTATATCTTCGGGAATCCCGGCTAGATTATTGTCTTCAGGGTTAGGGTATGAGTCGTTAAATTCAGGCATATCTTATCGTACCATTGAAATGTGCCATTATACGGGTTCGTCGGCGATGTCGAGGGCGTATATGACCCGCCGTAGTGCGTACGCAAAATTCTCTGTGTTGTGGTTGTAATCGGCTAACAGGTCGTACAAGCCTCGGTGTATCTCGTTTATCTGGTCACGTATGGATTCTTTGCGTGCCGGGTCCTGCGTAGCAGCCGCTAGATCCATATTGTAGGTCAGACCCGACAGTGCGTGCTGCTCTAGCAAGTCTATGGCGTAGGCGGCCAGCCCAGCCGCGGGCAGGTACATCCACGCTGGTTTGCCAGCGGTATCTGTTTTTAAGCCAAACGTGTATTTCCAGGGAATGGCTACTTCGTGCGTGTCTTGGGATAGGCGTGGCGTCCCAATGCCTTCAGCGGTCATGGTGACGGTAGTAATAGGGGTAATGTGTGTACCTTGCTCTCGCGTGAGAGGCCCCTGCACGGCAATGCCGCGTTCTTCCTGGGCGCGTACGCGCCGGGCATCAACGCGTCCTTCGTCCCAGAACAAACCGCTCAGCCGCGGGTTCCGAGTAAAAATATCGTTAGGTTGGACAAGGCCGCTTATTTCTTTGGCGCCTATCTGGTATCGCCGCCCCCATTGGCCCCGGACGACATTCTGTGCCCTCTGTGCGCCGATGCCGTATGGGTCAAATCTACGGGTTTCAACAGCGTATATAGCGGGGTTCACCGCATGGCCCAGTTCGTGCATGCCGACTGCCGTTAGGTAGCTTTCGCCAAATGTTTCTAATGGCCTCTTTTCAACGGCAATAAGTATGTGACCGTATTTTACTTGCCCCTCAACCTCTAATAATTCTGGTTCGGAAAGTCTTTCGGCTACTGCTGCCATCTGCTCTCTGGTGAGGATCGTTATGGGCGGGTCGATGCCGTAGTCGTCGTGGCTGATTTCTGCCAGCTGTTCCAGCGTTTCACGGTGGGCGTCGTTTTGGTTGGGTAATGTTGCCAAAGCCTCGGTCAATCGGTCCTGTTGCTCGGTGCGGTGCGTTATCAGCTCGCCAATATGCTGAGCAATATATTTGTCGGGATGATCGCCCGTAAGTATTTTTTCGCGGATGGCGTGGCATTGAGTCTGCGCATCAGGTTGCGGCGGGCGGCCTTCTAGCGGCGGAATATCCGGCCGTGGTTCAGTGGTAAACCGGCTGACATGGTCGTTCGGAACGTCTTGAGTGTCTGCGGTTTCATCAAACTCATCACTATATTCGTCGCCCGTGGCATCTCTACTGTCAGACAACATGTCGGCGTCGGTTTCGAGCGCCTCGGCGGAGTGTTCATACGGCACGCCGCTGGTGTATCCCCCGTCATCGGCAGTCGGGTCAAAAGGTGGTGGGTAGTCGTTAAATTCAGGCATATCTTATCCTAGCACTCAAATGCCGTTAATTACGCCGATTTTTTACTAATTTCGAGTACATGTATCACGTGCCGCAGGCCGTTCATGAATGCACGATAGGTATGGCTAGACCCGGCCAGCCTGTCATAGAGCTCGCCATTAACACTATTAATCCGGTCTTTTACCTGTTTCGCAGCGACGGGGTCCTGGGTGAGGGCGGCGGAGTCTAGCTGTTCTGTTATGCCGGGTAACGCATATTTTTCCAGCAGGTCGACAGCGTACGCCGCCATACCGGCTGCTGGGAGGAACATTAGTCTTGGCTGGTTATTATTCATCTGGAGCGCAAGGGCGTATCTCCAGGGGACAGCTACCTCGTGGGTATCAGGGGATATAAGCGGTGTACCGATGCCTTCAGCGGTCATGGTTACGGTAGTATATTGGTCGAGGTGTACATGTTCGGCCTTGGTATTGGGACCTTGGACGGCGAGACCTTCTTGTTGCTGAGTGCGTACACGCCGGCCGTCAACCCGTCCTTCGTCCCATAGTAGGCCCTCAACTCTTTTAAACGGCGAAAAAATTCCTGCCGGAGTCATAATGCCAGTTGTTTTTATATCGCCGACTTTATATTGTCGGCCCCACTGGCCTTTCACTGCGTCATGCGGCATAAAGATTTGGTCGTCGTCTGAGTCTACTTTTACGGTTTCAACAGCGTGATAGCTTGGCGTCCTGGCGTGGCCTAGCTCGTGCATGCCAATCGATACGAGATAATCCGGACCGTACGCCGCTAAGGACTCGTCTTCGGCGACGATAATAATGTGGCCCCGATCGTTGCCTCCTCCTTGGAACCGTACAAAATCAGGATCGTCTATACGATGGGCTACTGCCGCTACCTGCTCCCTGGTAAGGATGGTCATCGGCGGGTCTATTCCGTAGTGGTCGTGTCCAATTGCGGCCAGCTTCTCAAGCGCGGCTCCGTATACGCCGTTTTGGTTTGGCATTTCGGCAAGGGCTTCGGTGAGCCGTTCTTGCTTCTCGGCCCATCCTGCTGCCAGCTCGCCAATATGCCGTGCTATACGTTTGTCCGGATGTTCGCCGACGATAACTTTTTCGCCGATGCGGTGGCTCTGTACCAGCGTTTCTGGCTGTGGTCGGCGGCTTTCTAACGGTGGAACATCGGTGCGCGGTTCGGTGGTAAAGTGACTGACGTGTTCAGGAGGTGTGTCGTAATCGTCGGGGTTATCTGCCAGCTCGTCATCAGGCGTCTCGTAGTTGCCGTCGGATAGCATATCGGCGTCGGCAGCAACCCCCTCAGGGTCATAGTCGTAGAAATCCTCACTTGTCTCTGTCGTGTCGCTGACAGGCAGGTCGGATTCCAGTGGCCCTAGATCGTACGTAAAATCAGGCATATCCCATACTAACAGCTCTTATCGGGATAATAAACCAGGCGGCGAATGTCGGGCAGACTGTTTATATGGCGAGGTGTTTTTCTTTGATGGTGCTGTCGATGCGCGGCCGGTCGAAGCCGACGATAATCTCGCCTTGCATGTCGATGACAGGGATGCCCATCTGACCAGATTTCTGTACTGCGTCCTGTAATGCTGCCTGGTCGAGGTCGACGTTTTTGTACTCGTACTTCACGCCGAGCTTGTCAAAATACTGCATGGCCTGGTGGCAAAATGCACACCATTCAGCGCCGTATACGATAACGGTTTTATCGGTTGTCTTGTCGTCAGTGTTACTCATACTTCTAGTATACCACCTCTACGCCACAATACTATACATAATATAGTGTAAGGTTCGAGAGCGGATGCAATTCCTTAATAAAGGAGACTACCCGTTAGTGCAGCCAGCAGCGAGATGGCCAGTGGCCATTCGCGTCTGCGCGTGAGCGGTCTCCTGTTTAAGGAATTGCATCCGCTCCGTGCCCCTTGCATGCGCTACCCCTGTTTGCTATAGTAAATGGGAAATGAATCAAGCCGCCGATAAGACGACTCACTCCTCTAGTGGTAAAACCCAATCTGCATTGGGCGCTTTTGGCATGGATTTTATTGATACTGCCTGGCGAATCGCCATCCCTGTTATAATCTTTACGGTGGCCGGCATTATGGCTGACCGCACCCTGAATAGTGCCCCGTGGATTACCTTCCCGGCAGTCGTTGCAGGGTTTGTTGTATCCGGATTACTCGTAAAGCGACAGCTAAAAGCTCTGGAAGAGCGGGAGGAAAAGAGCGCGCATGACTCCAAATAATCTGCACATTGTGGCCGCAGAGAGCCCTCACATCAGTATCGCCCCTGAGACATTATTCCATGTGGGCCCGTTGCTGATAACCAACTCACAATTGTTGGGCCTCGTTGGCGCCGTGCTAACCTTTGGCATTCTCTATGCCGCGGCCAAAGCCTTCCAGAAAAACAAGGCCGGGCGCTTTGCCCATCTTATTATGTGGGCCTTTGAAAGCCTGTACGATACCACCGTTGAAGTTATTGGCGACAAGAAAATCGCCAAAAAGGTCGTACCGCTGGCCGTTACCCTCGTCTTTTTCTTTGTGATAAACAACTGGCTCGGCCTGTTGCCGATAGTCGGGCCTATTACCTATGGTGATGCACCGCTGTTACGCGGCGTGGCTGCTGACCTCAACACGACATTCGCCCTTGCTGTCATATCTATTGTGACCGCCCAGGTGTGGGCTATGCGCCGCCGCGGATTCTTTGGGAACTTGGGCCGCTATTTCGTCAATCCGTTTAAAGACCCGCTGCACGCCTTTGAAGGGGTGTTGGAATTTGTTGCCGAGTTTACCCGCACCGCGGCACTTGCCCTGCGTATCTTCGGTAACGTGTTCGGCGGCGAAGTGCTGCTGGGCGTTATCGGCTTCCTGACCGGCTACGCGTCTGTCCTTGCCCTGCCCATCTTCTATAGCCTGGAACTGTTCGTGGGAGCCGTCCAGGGCTACGTATTCTTTATGCTGACCATCGCTTTCATTTCGTTAGGCCTGCCTGGTGAGGAGGATGCCCACGGGCATGAACCTGCCCCAGCGGACGAGCTGGAATCTGTGCCCGAAAAGGCATAGTCCAGCTTCCTACGGAAGTGGATGGTACAATAATAGGTAATTAAAAGGAGTAATAATTAACATGGACTCACTAGCATTTGGTCTGACCTACGCAATCGGTGCCGGCCTTTGTGGTATCGGCTTGGGCCTCGTCGGCATGGGCGCTATGAACGCTGCCGGCCGCAACCCTGAAGCATTGGGTAAGATCCGTACCCTTATGATCTTGGCTATGGCCTTCGTTGACGCCCTGGCTATCATCGGCCTGGTCGTCGCCCTTATTATTAAGTTCTTGCCGTAATAACAAGGAATTACATCCCGCATGTACCATTTTGTAATAGCAGCCGCCACACACGCGAACACCGAGCAATCAGCTGGGCTGTTCCAGGCGTTGGGCATCAATGTGACTCTGCTGATCGAGCAGGCTATCGCCTTCTTGATCTTAGTTGCGCTGCTCGGTAAGTTTGTCTACCCCGCCCTTATGAAGGCAGTAGACGGCCGCCGTGAAGCCATCGAAGCCGGCCTCAAAGAGGCTAAGGAATCGCAAGAAGCAGCTGAAAAAGCACAAGCCCAGGTAGGTGCATTGCTCGAGGCCGCCCGCAAGGACGCCGACGACATCATCGCCCGTTCGCACCAGGAAGCCACATTGATGGTCGCTGATGCTGAAGAAAAGGCGAAGAGCCGTGCCGAGCAAATTGTCACTGACGCCCGCCAACAGCTGAACAACGACGTCCGCAAAGCGCGTGAAGCACTCAAGCGCGACACCGTTGAATTGGTTGCCCTGGCTACCGAACGTGTGATCGGTGAAAAACTGGACGACAAAAAGGACGCAGCGCTGGTTAAGCGGGCATTGGCCGAGGAGCACGCGTAGATTATGAATCGCAAGGCCTCACGACGAGTCATCGCCCGCACCATAGCTGCCCGGATATTGGAACAGCCTGCCAAGCAGTCGCATTGGCTACGGGTTTTGGCCGCATATCTGATCGACAACCGTATGACCGATGACGCTGACTTAGTCGTCAACGACATCGCCCACGAACTGTACGTCCAGAGCGGTCATTTGCTGGTGGATGTCACCAGCGCCCGCGCACTGACCGATTCCGTCCGCGACGAATTAACACGCACGATGCGTGAGGCAACCGGCGCGACACACATCGAACTCGCCGAGCACACCGACCCGGCCCTATTGGGCGGCCTGGTCGCTCGTACCCCGGACGCAGTCCTTGATGTGTCGGTAAGCGCCAAACTGAAACAACTTGCAATAATGAGGTAACGCTTCGGCGAAACCTATAATCCGCGAACTGCCAAGGAGAAGAAAGTAATAAAATGAGCGAACTAGCAATCCAAGAACTATCAGCCGAGCTGCGTGATGCAATCACCTCGCTCCGCGACAACAACGGGCTTGAAGAGTCCGGTATCGTCACGCGCGTTGGTGACGGTGTAGCCTTCGTATATGGCCTGCGCAATGCCGGTTATAACGAAGTTATCGAAATTGAAACCCGCGACGGCGGCAAGGTCACGGCATTCGCCCTGAACCTGCTGGAAGACGAAATCGGTGCAGTTATTATGGGCGAAGACGCCCAAGTGGTCGCCGGTGCCAAAGTGACCATGACCGGACACGTGTTAGATGTACCAGTCGGCCCTGAACTTGTCGGCCGCGTGGTTGACCCACTGGGTAACCCGCTGGACGGCAAGGGTCCTATTAAGGCCAAGGAGCGTGGCCTGCTGGAGCGCGCCGCCCCTGGCGTTATGGCCCGCAAGAGCGTCCACGAACCGCTGATGACCGGCTTGATGGCTATTGATGCCCTCGTTCCTATCGGCCGTGGCCAGCGTGAACTTATCATTGGCGACCGCCAAACCGGTAAGACCGCTATCGCTATCGACACCATGATCAACCAGGCCAAGCAAAAGACCGGCATCATTAACGTCTATGTGGCCATCGGCCAGAAGATGTCAAAAATCGCCGCCCTCGTAGAGCGCCTGAAGCGCGAAGGCGTTATGGATCAGACCATCGTCGTCGCTACCAGCCCTGCCGACCCGGCTCCGCTGCTATACCTGGCCCCATACGCCGGTACCGCCATGGGTGAATACTTCCGTGACAACGGCCAGCACGCGCTTATTATCCACGACGACCTGAGTAAGCACGCTGTTGCCTACCGCCAGATGTCATTGCTGCTGCGCCGCCCACCAGGCCGCGAAGCCTACCCTGGCGATGTGTTCTACCTGCACTCCCGCTTGCTGGAGCGTTCCGCTAAGCTGAACGACGAGCTCGGCTCTGGTTCATTGACCGCTTTGCCGATCATCGAAACGCAGGCCGGTGATATCTCCGCCTACATCCCAACCAACGTCATTTCTATTACCGACGGCCAGATCTTCCTGGAAAGCAACCTGTTCTACCAGGGTATCCGCCCAGCTATTTCAGTTGGTTTGAGCGTCTCACGCGTGGGTGGCTCGGCCCAGACCAAGGCCGTCAAGAGCGTGGCTGGCCCACTCCGTTTGGAATTGGCCCAGTACCGCGAGTTGGCATCGTTTGCCCAATTTGCCAGCGACCTTGACCCTGAAACCAAGCACCGCATCGAACGCGGACGCCGCTTGACCGAAATGCTGAAGCAGAAGCAATACCAGCCGCTCAGCGTTGCCGAACAGACCGTCAGCCTGATGGCTGCAACGAAGGGCCCCTTCGACACCGTACCGGTTGAAAAAATCAAAGACGCCCAGGCTGAACTTTTGAACTACATGGCAGACAAGCACGGTGCCGTTATGAAGACCCTGAACAAAGGCGACAAGCCGACCGACGAGATCATTGCCACGGTTATAGAATCAGGCGAGAAGATCGCCAAGAGCTACACCGGTGGCACTGCTGCGCCTGCCGCTAAGCCAAAGAAGGCAAAGGCGTAATCTAGATGGCATCACGGCAGCAAATTAAACGGCGCATCGGCTCGGTAAAGAACACCCGGCAGATTACGCGCGCCATGCAATTGGTAGCCGCCAGCAAGCTGCGCCACGCCCAAGATGCAGTGGTCAAACCACGGGCATACGCCGAACTGGCCCGTGAAATCCTAACGCGTCTGCGCCAGCTGTCCGCTGATGACAGCGAATTTAAGCTGTTCACCCAGCGGCCTGTTAAGCGCCGATTGCTGATTGCTATGACCAGCGACTTAGGCCTGGCCGGCGCATACGACGCCAATGTTATCCGCCAGATGATCACCGAAGCTAAGGCTGACCGTGAAAAGGGCGTGAAAACTGCTGTTGTAGCTATTGGCCGCAAGGCCGCACAGTCTGCAGCACGCATTAGTGGTATTGATGTCGAGGCCGTGTACACCAAGCTGCCTGACCATCTTACCGCTGACGACCTGCGCCCTATCCTCACAAGTGTTGTCGGCCTCTTTGCTGATAGCATGGTAGACCAAGTGGACATCATCTTTACCAAGTTCGTGTCGTCTATTCGCCAAGAAGTCCAGCTGCAGCGCGTTTTGCCAGCTGGTTTTGAAGACGCCGAGCTTGATGATGAGCTCTCTCGTGCCGAAGTCGAACCGAATGCCAGCGCCCTGTTGCAGGCTGCCGGCCTGCGGCTTTTGGAGGCCCAGCTCTACCAGGCATTCTTAGAGGCCAGCGCTTCTGAGCAATCGATGCGTATGCTGGCCATGAAGAACGCCACCGACAACGCCTCCGATATTATCGACGACCTGACGCTGGAGTATAACAACGCCCGCCAGGCCGCCATTACGCAGGAACTAGCCGAAATCGTCGGCGGCGCGGAGGCGTTAAAGTAATGAGCGAACGCAGTCTTATAATAGATGATTGGGATCGCGGGCCTTGGTATCATGCCCGGCAGGACGGTAGTTTTGGGTTTGTCGAAGGCATTGATGGCGAGCCTCCGATAACAATTTACGATGTCGTTGAGGCGAGACCAACGGCGGACACCGGGTGGCGTCAATTCCCTGCTGCATACAGCAACCTCGAATTACCGGCAATTGAACAAGCACAACAAGGAGAACAATCATAATGGCAACAGCAACGAAAGATAAAATCAAGACCCAGGACGGCAACGTCGTCCAGGTTGTTGGTGTGGTCGTTGACGTCGAATTCGGCGAAGGCCACCTACCAGCTATCAACAACGCACTCAGCGTTTCTATCAACAACAAAGAATTATTGCTCGAAGTCGCCCAGCACTTGAGTGAGAACGCCGTACGAACTATCGCATTGGCCAGCACCGACGGCTTGCGCCGTGGTGATGTCGTTACCGACACCGGCGCACCTATCAGCGTGCCCGTTGGCGACGCTACATTGGGCCGTATGTTCAACGTCATCGGCGAGCCGATCGACGGCATTGCCGGCGGCGACTTTACCGTAACCGCACCGATTCACCGCGCCGCTCCTACGTTTGACGAACAATCTGGTTCAGTCGAAGTGCTGGAGACCGGTATTAAGGTCATCGACCTGATCGCCCCCGTCCTGAAGGGCGGTAAGGTCGGCCTGTTCGGTGGCGCCGGCGTGGGCAAGACCGTGCTGATCCAGGAATTCATCAACAATATTGCCAAGTTCCACAGTGGTTACTCGGTATTTGCCGGTGTTGGTGAGCGTACCCGTGAAGGTAACGACCTCTACGAAGAAATGAAAGAAGCTGACGTGCTGAAGAACACCGGCCTGGTCTTTGGCCAGATGAACGAGCCCCCGGGCGCCCGTTTGCGCGTGGCGCTGACTGGCCTGACGATTGCTGAAAGCTTCCGCGACCAGGGTAAGGACGTGTTGCTGTTTATCGACAACATTTTCCGCTTTACCCAAGCTGGTTCTGAGGTATCTGCCCTGCTTGGCCGTTTGCCGTCAGCAGTGGGCTATCAGCCCAACCTGCAGCAAGAAATGGGTTCCCTCCAGGAACGTATTACGTCAACGAAGACCGGCTCGGTCACCTCTATCCAGGCCGTATTCGTACCGGCCGACGACCTGACTGACCCAGCGCCGGCTACTACTTTTGCCCACTTGGACTCAACCATCGTGCTGAACCGCGCCCTGACCGACCTTGGTTTGTACCCGGCTGTCGACCCGCTCGACTCCAACTCGACTATTCTTGACCCGGAAATCGTCGGCGAAGAACACTACAATGTCGCCCGCGAAGTCCAGCGCATTTTGCAGCGCTACAAGGACCTGCAGGATATCATCGCCATCCTTGGTATGGACGAATTGAGCGACGAAGACAAACAAGTCGTGAACCGTGCCCGCCGCATCCAGCGTTTCCTTACCCAGCCATTCTTCGTGGCTGAGAAGTTTACCGGTAACAGCGGCCAGTACGTGAGCCTGAAAGATACCGTGAAAGGCTTCCGTGAAATCCTTGACGGCAAGCACGACAGTAAGCCGGAAAGCGCCTTCTATATGAAGGGCGGCATCGACGAGGTCAAATAATGGCTGAAGGCGCTCCATTGCTACCACTTGTTGAGACGTCTGCGTTTGTAGAAGCCAGTCAGGTTTCTGGTGTTGATGTGACGGTACCTGAAGCAGGTATGCCTGGTACCGATGGTGAAGCTGGAACGAGTCTTCGTAGCCCCCTGCCAGACCTCGCTGCTCACGGTAAGCGTATGGCGAACGGCGGTATCGTGCGGGGTGAAATCGTTCCCGCAGTAGTTCCACGTGGGGAGTACCTATGAATTTTGAATTGGTAACATTGGACGGTATTAAGTTCCAGGCTGAGGCCTACTCGGCAATCCTGCCGACGGCTTCTGGTCAGATTACGGTGCTGCCGGGCCATGAGCCGCTGCTGTCATTGCTCATCCCCGGTGTTATCACCATTCGCCGCAATAAGTCGGATGCTGACACACACCTGGAGCATTATGCTACCTACGGTGGCGTGTTAGAGATCAGCAGCAAAGGCGTGCGCGTCTTAGTGGACGAAGCGACGCACGGTGATGAACTGAACATTGCTGAAGCCCAGAAAGCCCACGACGAAGCAGTGCGTTTGCGCAAAGAAGCCAAGACGCAGGTCGAGCTCGACCGCGCCCAGACCTTATTGGAACGCCGCGGCGTCCAACTCCACGTGGCCGAACTGCGCCACCGCCACCGCAAATAATAGCGCAGCCAAACGTACCATACTAACGGCAGACCGTTCACGCGCGGTAAAAGAAAAAAGGAGCCTATGGTCTCCTTTTTTCTTTTCCGGCTGCACTTCCGTTGAGTCTACCTTATAGTATGGTACGTTTGGCTGGCGGTACTATTAGGCAGCGATGGCGTGGAGCTGGACCGGCGTGTCGGCGTTGATCTGGCGCGGCAGGAAGAGGCTGGTGGTGCTGTTGCGTACGAAGGCGGCGTCTATAAAGTCTTGTTCGTCTATTGCCGGGAATAACTCATCTTGCACGGCTCCAACGATCTGTCCCATATCACCCATGCTAGCATGGTAGCTTGTCCATATCTCGCCGCCAGGTTTGGCGGTGCCGTCTTCGGCGACATCCGACGCCTGTACGGCATCGCCTACATTAAACGCTACATTGTGACGCCAATCGATGAGCATGGTGGGGCTGACGTGCTGCATGTCGGCCAGCGCTGCCCGCCCGACAGGCAGTATAAGACCAAAGTCGGTGACGGCCCCGCGGTCCATAGCGGGCGTTGATTCGTCAAGCGATGCAACCATGCCGTCGGCGAGCGCGTCACCGTAGGCACCGCTGATATCATTGAACCGGCTCCGTTTCAGGCCGCCAGGATAGGCGTCTTTAATAGCTTCATATACGTTTTCACCGTTTGGGCCTTTGTTGGTGGCGATGCCCCAGGCAATGCTTTCAGCCGATTGTTCGGCCGCACAGCCCTGGTGGGCCAGGAGGTCGATGCCTTCTTCGCGGAGTGCTTTTGCGGTCATGCTGCCCAATACGTATGACGGAGCGACAGTCCGCCGCGGCTGGTCGTAGCGCTCAGCCTGAGCGTTATGTTGTTGGACGGCGCGGTCTGCACCGCTAAAGTCACCGCGGCCGTTGCGCATTTTAGCAAGACGCAGGCTGACATTTACGTCCTGCCCGACGCCGAATGGGCCGCCGGCCGTTTGTTTGTAGAGAATGCTCTGGGCGGTGGCGTGCCGCCGGTCAAGCAAGGTGACCACGTGCCCGGCTACGCTGCGCTCTAATAGTAACCCGCGCAGCAACAGCGTGCGTTCATCTATACAACCCCAGGTTGCACGTTCGCCGGCCCCAACTTTGGGGCGATGGCGCACAGAAAAACGGTTTGCAGATTGTTCAGCAGTAATCATACCTATCCTGTTTGTCTCAAATTAGCTATCGACAATAATAGCACACTGGCAAAAGCGATGACAATCGTCACTTGAGAAAAGAATACTATACTATATAATGTCAAGACTGCACAGTCCAGCATACCCCTTATGAGCAACGAAACAACACCCAATGCCGAGGTTAATCAGTCGCGCGGCGTTTTCCCTATTGACGCTGCTATTATGCATAACCGCGTATCGTTTCGCGATGAACTAACGGCTGAAGAACAGCAAGCGCTTCATGACGGCAATTTGGAAAGCCTGGCGGATAATGACCCGTTGCGCTATTTACTTGAAGGTTCGGCCCGGCCGCAGCTCCAGGACGCCGACCGCCACGATTACAACAGCGGTGTCATGGTGGCGTTCGGCGCAGTCCAGCGCCAGAAACGCTTGCTGCGCAGTGAAGGTATTGCGGTTCCCGAACCATCATTTGACCCAGAGGCCGATGGCCCGGCCTTCTATCTGCCCCGCCCCAACCCGAGTCAGTCGTTTTTGCTGCGGGGCATTTCATATCGCCTGCGGGAGGCGACGCATATATACGGCCGTGTTAACGACTATGTTGATACTGGCGGCCATGGGCTGACGATGAGCCTTCGCAGCCTTATAACGCGGCGGCAGCAGTTGGCGGACATGCCGTTCGTATCGCAAAAACAGTTTGATGTTGCCAGCATTGATGCCCTGGCGCTCGGCATGGGTGATGCGTTTCAGCTGTATTACGGCTTATACGGCGGTGATTTCCACCACACGAAAGTCCAGCTGGAATGGCGGCGGCGCCTGAACGCCATTAAGCGTGAGGACGTCCGTGACCACTGGAGAGAAGCCGGCATACCGCGCGTAGAAATGTATAACCGGGATGTGGGTTACCTGCGGGAGCGCCACACGGTGCCAACGTATCGGGCGGTTATGGAGCATGCCACTATTCCTGCAGATACAGCGGCAGATACCAAGCCGCTGCGCGCGAATGTGTGGTGGAATGGTGTCGTACCGGCCGGAGCACGGGTGACACATGTCGGCAGTATTGATAGCCGTACGGTTATGAGCCGTTCGGAATCCGGACGTCCCCAGCCGAAGGACATCGGCGACCGTGAAACAGGCTTTGAACGGCCTCTCCAAAAAACAGATGTCTTGCTGGTCCGTGGTGCGGACAAACAGTTCTACAACATTCATCATCCGTTCGTGATTGACCCGGCAATAGCGCGCCAGCTTGAAGGGTTTGGAACCACGGCGGTAGAGATTGTGCGGCTGTGTTCGTATGGCCAAGTGCATAAGCTGCTTGATGAGCGCGCTTGGCGCCTTTCCAGCGATCCGGATTTGATACGGCTAACGAACGAAGCGATCGATTACCAACGGCGTACGATACGTGCCGCCCATAAAATCCGGCGGCTCATTTTTGAAGGCAATCAGCTACCCATGGATATTGTCGAATCTGCTTCTATGCTGTCTGCTTCCGACATTGTGGCAGGATGGCAACACTGGCCGCATCTGCCAACCAATCTGGGCACGATGGCATTGATGTGGTTGTATGTGAAGTACTATAAACAGCGGCCGCTTGGCGTGCCCAAGCTCCAGCCCATACCCGACGAATCGGCGTAGCGGCGTCAACCGATAGGCGGCGGTAAGAATTGCTCTGGCAGGAGTGCTGGCTCGTCTAGTAATTGGGCGAGTTTTTCGATATCGCTGAAGCGGGTCAAGGCCATGAGTGCCAGTGTCAGGCCGTCAAAAGCAGCGCGCTGCTCGTCGGCAGTGTTGAACTGTTTTGTTATGAACGGCCGGGCCGCCATGGCGATGCCGTGAAATTCGCGGTTCATATTGATCCAGCCGGCATTGTGGATGTCGTCGCGCGTGGTGGTCTGCAGCCAGGTGGCTACGGCTATTGCGCTGGGGTCGGGTATCGGCTGGCGGATGTCTTGCATACTTTTATGGTAGCAACCAGGGCTGGCGCTCAGCTGTGTTTTTTGTCGCATGCACCATGTGACAGATATCACCTTTGCTCTTGCCGCCTCCTCCGGCCGGCAGTATAATAGCAGCGAAACGCGGGCCGCGGCGCGGACGCCTCTATCATAATAAATTACCCGCATAGGTAAAGGATATGTATGCAATCAACTGTACGTGACACATCTATTGTATTGAATGGCTTTTCGGCAACCCTCGTAGGCGACGACCTATCCTGGGGCGTCGGTGCTATTGCGCCACAAGCTGCATATGACACTACGGCGCCGCTGGTGTCCGCAGTGCTGCAGTGCCTAACAAAAGTGCCGCACGATCAGCAGCAGTATTCGGCGTGCACCGATGGGCGCTTGCCTGTCCGTTTGCTGAGCGGCGACGCCGTGCCGGTGCGCGAGCAGATGGTTGGCGCTGACATGGTGAGTGCCTTTTATGTTGCCGAGAGTTTGGGCGCACGTTTTTATAAAGATGCCGCCGCCCCCGTTGCCGAGCGCGTCCGTGAAGTCGCCGAATTTTTACAGCACAACGACATCATGCCAAGCACCCATGTTGGCTGTGGCGCTGCCGCTGGTTTTGTGGCTATTACCCAAAACGCCATCACCTTTAACGAAGATGATCAGTTCGCCGCCCGCCAGCACGCATTACTGCCGACCGGCGCGTACGACCAGCACTTACACGAGCAAATGCTCGCTGCCAACCAGCAGCGCCTTGATAGCAATGTATATGACGGTCTGAGCGCTGAAGTCTTCATACAAGCTGTTGAAGCGGTCAGTGGCACGAAAGCCATTGCCGAGTTGAAAGACGATGGCCGTGGTGTACACGGTCATGTCGAAGAAGCTATTATTCGTATCACCATTCCGGGTTACGCCGTTGATGGCGCTCAATTGGCAACACTCACCGGTGGCCGTGAAGTGTTCAGCGTCAATGACGCTCGTATCGAGCGCATGGCACGGCTGTTTGGTCGCGGTGAAGACGAAGATTACCGGATTGCCTGCATGGCGCTTGAAGATTTTGCCGACTGCGGCCATGGTACGCTCGCCCATAACCTGCCGACGTACATCGTCACTAAAGCGTAGCTTATCTTCAATGCTGTAAACGCACGAGTATATGTAAACAGGAGACCGTTCACGCGCGGCGAAAAGCAGCCACTGGCTGCGGTTTTCTCCGGCTGCACTTCCGTTAAGTCTCCTTTATTACATATACTCGTGCGTTTACAAATGTATGATGTTGGGCTACGCTGAAAGTAACTATAAACTTTCGGAGGGGCTATGATACGTGACAGAGCAAAGATCGCCATGGTATTGGCGGAGTTTTTTGGTACCGCAATTTTGACGCTGGTGGTTTTGTCGGTTACGCGCATACAAGGCAGTCCGTTCTTTGTCGCACTGGCAGCCGGCCTGACCGTGGCCGCCATGGTGCTCGTACTGGGCAAGATATCCGGCGCTCAGCTGAATCCGGCCATTACGCTGGGGCTGCTGACCACACGCCGTATTAAAGCATTACCTGCCGTCGCTTATGCGGTAGCGCAGCTGCTTGGTGGCTGGGCAGCGTACGGGCTCTATGCCTACTTTGTAAATGCACACATACCAAACAGCGGCCACTTTGACAGCCGGGTGATGGTTGGCGAAGCCTTGGGTGCCTGCGTATTCGCAATGGGTTGGGCCGCACAGATGTATAACCGCTATGAAGGCGGCAAAGCAGCATTTGTGGTTGGCGGTTCACTCGCGCTCGGTATTATCATTGCCGCATTGGCTTCTGCCGGCATAGTGAACCCGGCGGTAGCGTTGGGCGCGCGTATGTGGGGCTGGGGCACGTACGTGTTAGGTCCGCTATTGGGTGCTGTTATTGGCTTTAATTTGTATGCCGTATTTTTTGCACCGGTGAATGCCCTGATAGAGGCAGAAGCCCTCGACGCCGAGAAGCATAATAAGAAGTAAGAACATCTTTTAACGCTTGTGTAAAGTCCTATTGTTTGATAGGCTATATGAGTGCAACGTATCACACGTCTTATGCGCTCTGTCACGAAGAGCGCTTTTTTACGGCAGAATGCTGTCTTTTTGTTCGGCTCATTGCTGGTCGGCTTTGTTAACTATATCTACTACCCGATCATGGGCCGGCTGCTGGAGCCAACGGCGTACGGTGAAGTTCAGGCTGTCGTCGCCCTTTTCCTACAGCTGACTATCCTCTTAACGGTGCTTACGCAAGTCACCGTCAATGTCGTGACCAATTACCAGGACGAAGCCCATAAACAAAAGGTGGTCTTTGAGCTGGAACGCCTAGCGTTTATGGTCGGACTGGTGATACTGGTGCTCGGTGCGGCATGCAGCTGGCAATTGCAACGGTTCTTCCAGTTTGATTCAGTGTGGCCGTTTATTTTACTGCTGATTGTATTTGTAGCCAGTGTGCCGCTGGCATTCCGTAGTGCCTATTTGCGGGCCCACCAGAAGTTTGGCATGGTATCCGTCACTAACCTGCTTGGGGCCATCGGGCGCGTTGCCTTTTCGGCGCTGTTTGCGTATATCGGCTGGAAGGCTGCCGGCGCTGTGGGCGGTTTGCTGGCCGCGCAGCTGGTGTCGTTCGCGTATGCCGCATACAAGGCGCGCCAATTAGGCTTTCGTACACCGCACGATGTGCGCTATTTCTCTACGCCGTCATTTAAGCTGGTCGCACCTGAACTGAAGTACGCGTTATTCGTATTTGCCGGTACGATGGTTATTACCTTGCTTACTAGTATCGACGTCTTTGTGGTTAAGCACTATTTCTCGCCGTCCATGGCCGGCGAGTATGCTGGCGTATCAACCGTGGCCCGGACAATTTTCTTCTTAGTATCACCTATCGCCCTCGTACTGTTACCGGCCGTACGTATCCATAAGCCAGCCGCCGAGAACCGACAGTTATTATTAAAATCTATGGCATTAACGATAGGCATTGGCGGGCCTGCTGTGGTAGTATGTGCCATTGTGCCGCGTGTAATTACCGGCACCCTGATGGGTTCCAGTTACCTGCCTTATGCCAGCTTATTGCCGACCATAAGTGTAGCTATGCTGCTGCTGTCAGTGTTAAACGTAGTAATATCTTACTACATTGCCTTGCGTAAATATCAAATATCAGCTATAATATGTATTAGTATTGGTGGTTCGGTGGCGCTCATGGGTGTGCACCACAACAGCCTACAGGCAGTAGCTATGAACCTTGTTTATAGCAGCGCCGGTACGTTGCTGCTAACCGCCATGTGGCGTGTGATGCGTCTGTATAAATCATAGATAGGTGCCGGTGCTTAGGTGCAAACATTACTTTCAATCGTTGTTCCCGTATATAACGAGGCCCAAAATTTGCGGCCGTTCTATAAAGAACTCACAACATATGCCAACGACTTGCCGTTCGATTTTGAATTTATATTCATAGATGATGGCAGTAAGGATGACTCGGTCGGTACGCTATGCGACCTCGCCGAGCAAGACAAGCGGGTGCATATCGTACAGCTGGCCCGCAACTTCGGCAAAGAAGCTGCCGTATCGGCTGGCCTGCATGCCACGAAGGGTGCCGCGGCTATCATTATGGATTCTGACCTACAGATGCCCCCAAGCCTGATGGGTAAGTTTATTAGCAAATGGCAAGCCGGCTCAGAAGTCGTGGTTGGCGTGTTTGCCTCGCGCAACATGAGCCGGGTGCGCGCGACTGGCGCCAAAGTTTTCTATCGTATTATGCGGACCATCTCGCACACGAAAATCACCCCCCACGCTACCGACTACCGGTTGTTGGACCGCCAGGTTATTGACGTCTTTAATGACCTGCCAGAGCGCAACCGTATCACCCGCGGATTGATTGACTGGATGGGTTTTGAACGCGCGTACGTGCCGTTCGAGCAAGCACCTCGCCTGCACGGCAACCCAACCTACGACTTCCGCAGTCTCATTACCCTGGCAATGAACAGCTTTACTGCCTACAGCCTGGTACCGCTGAAATTGGCCGGTTATCTAGGGGTGGTTATTTTGCTGTTGAGTGTGCCGACCGGGGTATTTATGTTTGTGGAGCGGTTTGTGCTCGGTGACCCATTTGCTATCCGTGGTACGGCGTTCCTGGCTATTATGACATTATTCTTGGTGGGTGTGGTGCTGGCGTGTTTGGGCCTGATGTCCCTATATATTGCTCATATTCACTCTGAAGTTATCGATCGCCCGTTGTACATCGCCCGCCGTACGGTCAAGCCGCACGACCGGCGCGCCGAACGGGGTACGAATGTATGAACATCCTTTGGATAACCTGGAAGGATAATCAGCACCCCGAGCGCGGTGGAGCTGAAGTTGTAGCCTACGAATTATGCAAGCGCCTGCTTGCCGATGGCCACCAGGTTACCATGCTCACGACAACCTACGCCGGTGCGCCGGCGACTGCCCTGCCTGGCGTGGAAACGATCCGTGTCGGTAGCAGCCGTTACGTACAGCCTTTCCAGGCGCTGTGGTATTACATTCGCCATTTGCGTAACAAGTACGATGTCGTCATCGAGGAAATTAACGGCGGCGCGCCCTATTTTGCCGCCCTGTTTGGCCGCAAATCGCGCCGGTTTGTGTTGTATCACCAGTTAGCCCGCCGTAATTGGCCGTACGAAATACCAGCCCCGTTCTGGCAGCTTGGCTACTACCTATTAGTACCGGCAGCTACCTGGCTGCTGAGCCGTGGCCGCATGCCGGTTATAGCGGTATCTGAAAGTACGCGCCAGGAACTGGCGCAGTTTGGTTTTGCCCCGGAGCGCACGCATATTATTTCTGAGGGCCTGCACGACATTACCCCAGTCGCAGACCTTGCCAAAATCACGAAGTATACGAAGCCAACGCTGCTTAGCCATGGCGGCATGCGCGCCATGAAGCGCACGCTCGACCAAATAAAGGCCTTTGAAGTTGCCAAGCGCCGCATTCCTGACCTGCAATTAAAAGTATCGGGCAGTGCCAACAGCACCTATGGCCGGACCGTCCTCGACTATATTGCTGCCAGCCCCTACGCAGCCGATATAGAAGTACTGGGCCGCACCACCGACGAACAAAAGATCGAACTGATGCGCCGTTGCCACGCCATTATGGTGACATCGGTAGAAGAAGGCTGGGGTTTGATTGTGACCGAAGCAAATAGCCAGGGCACGCCCGCCGTGGTGTATGATGTCAACGGTTTGCGCGACAGCGTTCAGCACGGCCGCACCGGCCTGGTAACGGCTGAAAACCCTGCTGCGTTGGCCGACGGCATTGTATCGTTGTTTGAAGATAAGAACGTCTACGCTGTGTTGCGCCAGAATGGGTGGCAATGGAGCAAGCAGATTACCTTCGAGCAAAGCTACCATGACCTGTTGCGTATAATTAACGAGCCAAAGGAATAACACCGCTATTATGAAAACCGCCACGCCGCTGGTATCGGTCATTGTGACCACCCGCAATAATACTGAAACACTGTCCGCCTGCCTGTCGTCAATTACTGCGCAGACATATCCGGCAATCGAGTTAATCGTCGTGGATAACAACTCTACCGACGACACCAAGGCTATTGCCGCGCGCTACACCAAGCACGTCTTCAATAAAGGCCCGGAGCGGTCGGTGCAGCGGAATTTTGCCGTTCAGAAAGCGCAGGGCGAGTACGTGTGTATTATCGATTCTGATATGGAATTGGCCGACGCAGTCATCGCTTCGTGTGTAGAGACAGCACAACAACATCCTGAAGCCGAGGCTATTATTATCCCTGAAGAATCATTCGGCGTGGGCTTTTGGGCGCAGTGCAAACGGCTTGAGCGCTCATTTTATGTGGGTCAAGATGCTATCGAAGCTGCCCGTTTCTTTACAAAGCATGTATATCAGCAGGTTGGCGGGTATAATGAAGCTATGGTTGGTGGCGAAGACTGGGACTTATCACAGCGGATACGCAAGGTTACGGCCATTGCCCGCAGTCAGGCGTACATTCGCCATAACGAAGGCCGCTTGAATTTGCACAAAGCACTCAAAAAACGATTTTATTACACCGTGGGCTTCGTGCAGTATTTCCAGAACCAGGGTGCTAAGAATGCCGGTGCCCCAGCCGCCAGCGTGTTTAGCTACTATGGCCTATTCCTATCGCATCCGGGTAAGCTGCTGCGCAACCCGGCGTACGGCATTGGTATGCTATTTATGAAAACATGTGAATTTGGGGCGAATGCGTTAGGCTACGTAAGTGCCACACGCAAGCTCGCTGCCAAGGAGGCAAAATAATGACCTATTCAATGCAGACGTTACGTGACGTGTATTGGCGTTCGTGCAGCCATGAAGGCTACCTGAACATCCTCATCTATCGTCCTATCGGTTTGGCGTTGGCAGTGCTGTTCGCAAAATTGCGTGCCACCCCCAACCAGGTGTCATTTTTATCGTTCGTATTCAGCGTGGCCAGCGCCGTGCTGTTCCTTTTAGGTGAGTACAACTACGCGCTGCTGGCGCTCATTCCTTTTCACCTCGGTAAAATATTAGACTGTGCTGACGGACAGTTAGCCAAACTAACGAACCAGGGCTCCAAGCTGGGCGCCTTCCTTGACCCCTTCCTGGACCGTGTTGTGGATTCGCTGACCATGGGCGCGTTGGCCGTAGGTTATTACCTGCACACCGGCAGCGCTTGGGCGATGTACCTGTTTATGGCATTAGTAAGCGTCTGGTTTATTGGCGCATACCTGGACAAACACGCCGAAACAGGTGCCCGTAACCTTGATAACCTGCGCCAGACGACTGGCTTTTTGCCCCCAGCGCTACGCCGGCTCACAAAGTGGGACGGCGGATTTACCGGCCTTGTCACGACCCTTGCCGTTATCTTCTGGCAGCAGCCGGCACTGATGGCATTGAGCCTGGCAGTGGCCGCGTTACCGTTACCTATGTCGTACATCCAAATTACCCGCAAGCTGCGGTAAGATAGTGCGGCGAGCGGGCATGGGCAACAAGCTAAAACAGCTATGGCAGGCGGCGGCAGAACGGCCGCGCGTCCAGGATATATTCTTTGTTGTGCTCTTGCTGGCCATCGCCGTCGCCACACACTGGCAGTGGTTTAACCCGCACAGTATCCTGACATTCGGTGACTGGCAGTACCGGCCCACCGAGAGTATCCGCCAGATGTTCAGCAGCTGGCAAACATGGGTGCCGTTTGAGGGTTTCGGTTCCGTGAACATCCTAATGTCAGGCTTCCCGTTCCGCGGGCTGGCGTGGTCACTGATTGGCAACGCCGGTTTTTCATATGATACTGCTACCAAGCTGACATTGTTTATTCCCACGGCTATCGGTGGTTTTTTGACCGCCTACCTGCTGGCAGTGCGCTTATTTAAAGACCGTTTTGTTTCATTTATCGCGGCGCTGTTTTACGGCACGACGCCATATTACCTGTCTATCCAAGCGGGGCACCTGCCGATAAATATTATTTATCTGCTGACGCCGCTCCTGGTATGGCTGCTCGATAAAGCCCTCGATAAAAACCGTATGCACTACTGGGTGTCGCTGGCGCTGGTCTTTAGCGTGGGTGTGTATTACGAAGTCCGTATTATGTACATCGTGTCGATTATCCTGCTGATTTATGGCGCGGGATACATTTGGATGCATCAAAAACGCCTCAAGCCGTACATCCGGCCGCTGCTGGTATGTGGCGGATTAATTGTACTGATGAATATTTTCTGGCTGCTGCCCACCAAGCTGGCAGCCGGCGGCAGTATTAGCGAAGTCGCGGGCCGCGGACTGTTCGGCGATTCCCTGTTCAATCTGGCGCAGTCTTTCACGGTTATGAAATGGAACTGGACCGGCGCTGAAGTGAACCGCGCCTTTATTGCCCAGCCAGTGCCGCCCTACTTATGGGTGGTGCCGCTGGTGGCGCTGTCGGCAGCCTTGTTCGCTAAAAAGCGCCGCGCCGCCGTACTGATATTTTTGGTGATTACTGCAATCGGCTTGCTGCTAACGAAGCAGTCGTCGGCACCGTTCAGCGGGCTGTATGGCTGGCTATATAACAACTTCCCTGGTTTTGTATTGTTCCGTGAAGCTTCAAAGTTTTACTTGCTGCCGGCCTTTGGGTACTTTGGCTTGATTGGCTATGCGTTATTAGGCATGCGCGAGCACGAACAGTACCGCCAGGCGCGTTTGCGCCCGTTGTTGTATGCCGCAGCAGTTGCTGCGCTGCTGACCATTTCGGCAATTAACGTCTGGCCAGCAGTCAACGGCAGCCTCGCCGGTACCTTCCGCAATCAGTCAATGCCTGCCAGTTATGTCACCTTTAAAGATTTTATAAAAAAGCAGCCTGATTTTTTCCGCGTTTACTGGCTGCCGCGGGAGTCATGGTGGGGTTATTATGACAACCAGCATCCGCGTGTCCGCGCCATTGATACTGTAGAACAGGCGTGGCAGCCATTCGTGGGCGAAAAGGGCGGCGACGGCTATGAGATTGCCCGCAAGAACACTGCCCTGCTGCAGCAGCCGTTTGCTGATGCCCTATTTAGTAATGCCTCAATAAAGTATGTAGTGGTGCCGGTACGTGATATTGCCAGTGACGATGATTTTTATCCGTCGTATGGCAATGACCGGCAATTCTACATCGACCAGCTTGACCATGTACCGTTCCTGAAGCGTATCGACATCGGTACTCCCGACCTTGCGGTCTACGAAAACCAAAACTATAA
>Ga0247764_1000017_pt1 | contig 175163 bp, 183 predicted proteins | sample UWRJL051202B4_FD_179932 | JGI IMG/M metagenome (GOLD analysis project Ga0247764, IMG submission 179932) | Plant litter microbial communities from Arlington Agricultural Research Station in Wisconsin, United States - UWRJ-L051-202B-4 | ecosystem: Environmental > Terrestrial > Plant litter >... | reverse complement strand
GTACACGATAGGCCCGTGGACGATAACCGGGTCTTTGCCGGTTAAGAGGTCGGTCTTTTTTATGACTTTTACGGCAAAATTATCGATAATCCACTCACGGAATGGGGTAACTTCGCAGATAGCAGTAATGCGCCACAGGCTGTCGCTGATCTGTTTCACTTCAGTGATAGTCGGCGGCTGCGGTACCGTGGTCGGGCTGATAGGGATGACGGTGATGGCGTCTTCGACGACCTTGCGCCCAAGCTTCGGGTCGCTCACGAATGTTTCAATTGCTAACGGGTGCGAAGCTGCCGACGTGACCCGTACGCCCTGGATATGCTGGTGGTGGACCCAAATGGCTTCGCCATTTACGCTGCGTAGCTTGGTGGCACGCAGGGTGATTTTTTCAACCACGCCGCCGCTGCCGGCCATTGGTTCTATGACGACATGGTCACCCACGCCGTACCACTTCTCGGCAATCATAATAAAGCCGTAGGTTACGTCACGTAACAGCGGTACGACGGTGGCGCCAGCCAGTACAACAACAACCGTACCAACGCCAATAAGCGCTACCGGATGCGCACCAGGATGCGATATTTGCCATATGACAAACAGGGCGGCGACCACAACAAACACCCGGACGATGGTGATACTCAAACTTATAAATGTTTCAGCCCGTCGAAGGCGCATGACATTTTCAGGTGTTGTGATGACATCGGCGCGCTGGGCAACCTTCGGGGTGACCAGTTCAATCAGCCGGTTGAATAAGAACAGCAGCGTAGAGGCGATAAATAAAATGAGCGCAGCTTTTAACAGCCGGCTGCCTGCCCTTGGCTAGACACGAGATCACTGACAGCATTTGCCACATAAGGCCCATTTAGCGTAAACATACCGTCTTTACTATAGACTCCTACTAGTAGTACGCCAACTCTAGTAATCTGACGTTGGCTCAATCCAACTCGAGTCAAACTCTGTGTCTAACGGCTGCGGTTCGGCGACAGACGGCTCGATGCCGCCGAGTAACGCCATGAGCGCCTGGTGTTCAGCAGCACTATACGGTTGGGGCGTTTCGGGTTCGCCTGCGCTCCGACGGGCGGCCATGTGGGCCGCGAGCGTTGCGGGACGGTCGCTGGGGATACGCTGCTCCGTGTAGTAGTTGGGGCTGTTTGGTAGTTGGCATTCTACAAGCACATCCGTCCGTGCCTTTATCTGTTCGGCCGACCGCCGTTGTTGTGGCTGCGGTGGCGATGATTCATGTTCGGCCAGCACCGAAAAGGGCGGCACGTATAATTCCCCTAGCCCTGCACCAAAGGATATATCATCAGGATCAACAGGTATAATTTCATCTTGGACGGACTCGTAAAATACGGTGCGGGACAGTGTAACCCGGCGCAGCTTGCCGTCCAGGCCTACTGCTGGTTTTGGCATTTCAGTAATAACCAGTTTGCTCTTCGTGTTGAGCGGATCATTGTCATACTCTTCGTGCTGTACTTCGATGCACCTGCCGTCAGGCGTGATGTATTGCGCGCCTTTGGTGGCAAGGTGGGTCGCGGTGTACCTGGCGGTAGGGTTGTCGTCGTCTTCTTGTGGCACATCCAGTACGGCGAGTCGTTCCACCTGGTCTGCGAACTCTGCTGCGCGCTGCTGCGCTTCGGCGTTAAATGCCGCGTCGTCAAATTCAGGCTGACCATTGATTTCTGGGTGAGATAACGGTTCAATAGTGTCGCTATCGCCATCACTAAAGTCTTCATCAGCTGCGTAGTCGCCATCTGGCAACAGATAGCCGCCGTCGTCTTCAGTGCCGGCGTGGCTGGTCTCTAGAGCCCACTGCTCATCGAAGTCGGGAGCGGGTGCTCCCTCTGGGTTGTGTAATTCTGACATGATACGGGCGATTATACTGCTAAATAGCACAAAGTGCACGTTCGGCAGCGAGTATATTGATGTATTAGTATAATTATGGTATAATAATAGACATTATGACTCATGAGTCAGCACCAATACTCCAGCGTATCAACCAAACGGCGAATATCCACGACCTAGCTCCGTCAGAAATTGAAAATTCCCGTGCGGTGGGCATCGCCATAGCGTCAGGTTTTGAGAACTACAACATTGAGACACGCCTGACAGCGGCTGACAACTTTGCGGCCAATTACGGACCGTTGCATGTTTCAGTGGCTGCCGATGGTGGCATGTTTGGCCCTCTTGGCCCGACGCGGGCCGAAATTTCCTCAAATGGGCGCGAGCGGTTGCTCCTGCCTGGCGACCCTGGTTTTGAGCTAATTGATGAACTACACGCACAGACGAGCGCTCTCGCGCCGCAAATTGACTCTATAAAAGAGACGGTAGGCATCAAATATGAGGGTACGGGCTCGTTTTACTTCCGCCCGCAACAAGGTTCACTATTCCACGACCGAGGTGCGCATACCATTACGCATCGGCGTACGCACCACTACGGCTTTGGCGCGAGTCCTAATGACGCTACGAATATGCATATGTTTGACGTTAATATGGTAACGACGGGTCCTGAAGGTCTGCAAGCGCCAGCGGAACTGCTCTATAACCAGATCAGCTTTTATGATGCCGATGACCCGCAGCATCTTACCGGCCCTCAGCAATGGCACGGGTCGGAACTTATAAACTTTGGCAAAGGTGAGTCGTGGAGCAACCCTGACCTAATGCTGGCGTTTACTACGCTAACATCGATGATTACCCGGCTTGTCGTAGAGCAGTAACAACGCGCCGTTTAGCGGTTGTGTACGCTGGCAGGTGATTCGTATGCCGTGCAGCCGCCAAAGCCGACGCGTATGCTGCACTGGGTATCCGCTGGTATATCGAGTGCGTCACCTGGCTGCAGTGAGTATGTTTTACCGTCTATGGTGCAGGCCAGCAGCCCTTCAGCGCACCATAGTTGCGTGTCGGCACTGAACTGCCGTGTTAGTACTTCGCCATCTGTTCCGGACCACGGTTCGGCCGTGATGTGCCGCTGCGCAAATAGTTCAAGCAGCTCTTCTTCGGCTGACTCGTATACTTTTGACCACCGGAATTTGCGTATGAGCATCCGCTTACTATAGCGCATCACCATCACGCGCGCGAGCCGGTCCGACCTAGTCATTGTAGAATTGTCTACATATTGACAAGGGGTAGAGTTGTCTGATAAGATGTACCGGTATAACAAATTTCCGTACTTGGTTATTTGGGAAGGTCTGAGTCATAACAGATGAGGAAACCGCCCGGAGCCGAGCATTTTTATGTCAGACTTTCGGCTTACTACCGGAGAAGACAGCGAAATCAGAGGCTGGAACGGAATAAAGGATACGGGCTACCAAGTGCCTGTATGGAGTCACTATGAAAGCATTAATCACTCGGAAGGTTGGCATGACCAGCACTATCGCAGACGATGGTGTTGTTACTGCTGTAACCTTGCTTTCCGCTAGTCCCTGTGTCATTACACAGGTCAAGACCGATGATCCTGACGGCTATACTGCTGTTCAGATCGGTTTTGAAGAAGCTAAGAAGCAAAACGTCAACAAGCCACAACACGGCCACTTCGCAAAGGCTGGCGACAGCATTATGCCGAAGATTGTCCGTGAGTTCCGCGTTGACGAAATAACTGAAGACCTCAAGGTAGGTGAAACCATCAACCCCGAGGTCTTTTCAATTGGCGACGAAATCGACGTCACCGGCACCAGCAAAGGTAAGGGTTGGGCTGGCACTATCAAGCGCCACAACTTCCACCGCGGCCGTAAGACCCACGGTGGCCGTAGCTATCGCCGCGTCGGTTCTATCGGTTCCATGTACCCGCAGAAAATTTTCAAGGGTAAGAAAATGGCCGGTCAGATGGGCCACGAACAGGTTACCGTTAAGGGCCTGAAAGTTGCCTTTTACGACAAAGACTTGGGTATCATCGGTGTTACCGGTGCCGTACCTGGTCCAAAAAAGGGCATTGTAATCATCAAGGAGGCTAAGTAATGGCTGCTGCAACAACCGCACCGACCTTTACCAAGAGCGGCACAAAAGCTGCAACCGCTGCCAAGCTTGACGCGTCTGTCTTCGCTGTTATGCCAGAGAACCACGAGCTGTTGAAGCTTGCGTACACGGCATACCTGGCGAATGGCCGCGAAAACCACGCCGTAACCAAGACCCGTGGTCTGGTGAGCGGTGGTGGTAAGAAGCCATGGAAGCAGAAGGGTACTGGCCGCGCCCGTTTCGGTTCCAGCCGTAACCCGATTTGGCGTGGCGGTGGTATCGCTTTTGGTCCGACCGGTGAAGAAAACTACACCATCAAGGTGAACGTCAGCGCTAAGCGCCTGGCATTACGCCAAGCACTGAGCATGGCCGCTGAAGAAGGCCGTATCAAGGTCATCGAAACTATCGAATACAAAGACGGCAAGGTCGCTCCTATCGCTGCGCTGCTTGCTAAGCTTGAAGTTACCGGCCGCACGTTGCTGGTCGCTGACCACAAGGATGACAAAGCAGAGCGCGCAACCCGCAACCTGCAGCAGGTTAAGATCGTCCAGGCCAACTACCTGAACGTGTACGACCTTATGAACGCTGACAGCATCGTCATCAACGAAAAGGCCCTGACCATGATCAATGAATGGCTCGGAGGTACCAAATAATGAGTAAGACTACACTGCTGAAGCCTCGCCTCAGCGAAAAGACCTACGTTATGGGCACTGCCCTGAACGTCTACGCCTTCGATGTACCGGCAGATGCCAACAAGCACCTGGTCGCCGAAGCCGTTGCCGCCCAGTTTGAGGTAGAAGTCAAAGACGTCCGCCTGCTAAACATCAAGGGCAAAGCAAAGCGCACCGTCCGTAAGGGTGGCCGCCCGGTTATGGGGCAGCGCTCTGACATCAAGAAGGCTTACGTTACCCTCGCCGAGGGCAACCGCCTGCCATTCTTCGATGAACCAGAAGAAGACAAGGCTGATAAGAAGGCTGACAAAAAAGCCGCTAAGAAGGCTGAGAAGGAGACTAAGTAATGGCTATTAAAGCTTATAAACCTACCACTCCCGGCCGTCGTGGCATGACCAGCCAGGACACGTCTGAAATTACGACCCGTAAGCCATTGCGCTCACTACTCGTAAAGAAGCGCGTCCAGAACGGCCGTAACAACCAGGGCCGTATCACGACCCGTCATAAGGGTGGTGGCGTCCGTCGCTTCTACCGTTTGATGGACTTCAACTTGGCTGCCGGTCTGACCGCAACCATCGAAGAGATCGAATACGACCCGAACCGTAGCGCCCGTATTGCCCGTATCAAGGACAACACCGGCGTCTACCACTACATCCTTGCTGCTAAAGACATGAAGGTTGGCCAGGAATTGGCAAGTGGCGAAGAAGCTGCTGTCGAGAACGGCAACCGCATGCCTATCAAGAACATCCCTATCGGTAGCACCATCCACGCTATTGAAATGACGCCGGGCAAGGGCGCCCAGATGGTTCGCTCTGCCGGTAACGGCGCACAGCTGATGGCTAAAGAGGGTGAATACGCCCAAGTCCGCCTGCCATCCGGTGAAGTCCGCCTGGTCCGCCAGGAATGTACTGCCAGCCTTGGTACTATCGGCAACGAACAGCACCAGAACGTCAAGATCGGTAAAGCCGGCCGCGCCCGCCACATGGGCCGCCGCCCGAGCGTCCGTGGTGTCGTTATGAACGCCGCTGACCACCCGCACGGTGGTGGTGACGGTGGTCGTCACAAGCCGGGCAAAGCACCTCGTACGCCTTGGGGTCAGAAGACACTGGGCTACAAGACCCGCCGGCGTAAGGCAACCAGTCAGTTTATTGTTAAGAGCCGTCATGCGGCTAAGAGGAAGTAAGAGGTAAATATATGAGTCGTTCATTGAAAAAGGGACCCTTTATCGACCCCAAGCTTGCCAAAAAAGCAGCCGCATTGGGATCTGAGGACCGTACCATCATCAAGACCTGGGCACGTTCCAGCACCATCGCTCCGGAATTTGTCGGTCGTACCTTTGCGGTACACAACGGCAAAGTCCACGTACCGGTGTTTGTGACTGAGAACATGGTTGGGCACAAGTTGGGTGAATTTTCACCAACCCGCAAGTTCCGCAGCCACGGCGGTAAGTTAGCAAAGGGCGGTAAGTAGTATGAGCGTTAAAGCAATTGCGAAAGGCGTTCGTATGAGCCCGCGCAAGGTCGGCGTTGTTGCCGCTTTGGTCCGTGGCCGCACTGTCTCAGACGCGCTTACTATCCTACAACACGTACCGCGCCGCGCGGCTACCCCTGTTGTTAAGACTATCCAGAGTGCTCAGGCAAACGCTGACCACAACCATGGTTACAAGCCTGACACCCTGAAGATCGTTGAAATCAGTGTAACGCCGGGCCCACGCTTAAAGCGCTACCGCCCAGCAGCACACGGCCGTGCACTCCCGTTTATGCGCCGCACCAGCCACATCCTTGTGGTCGTTGAAGGCGAAATGCGGGTTGCAAAGAAGCCAGCCAAGACAGAGAAGGAGGCATAATAATATGGGCCAAAAAGTAAATCCAATTAGCATGCGCCTCCAGGTCAACAAGGATTGGCGCAGCAAGTGGTTTGCCGGTAAGCGTGAGTACGCAACGTACCTCGCACAGGACCTCGCTGTCCGCCGCATGATCACGAAGAAGATGGGCACCCGTGCCGCAATCAACAAAGTTGACATCGAGCGTTCACCGAACCTCGTTACCGTTACGATCACTACCGCTAAGGCCGGTGTCGTTATCGGTCGCGGTGGTTCAGGTGCAACCGAACTGAAGCAGGGTATCGAGAAAATCTATGGTGTCCCTGCCCGTGTTAACATCGAAGAAATCAAGAAGCCGGAAATGTACGCCAAGCTGGTCGCCGAGAACATCGCCCACCAGCTGGAACGCCGTATGAGCTTCCGCCGCGCTATTAAGAGTTCAGCTGCCGCTACGATGCGTGCTGGTGCCAAGGGTATCCGTATCGAAGTCGCCGGCCGTTTGAACGGTGCTGAAATGTCCCGCCGCGAAAAAGAAGTGCAAGGTTCCGTACCGCTGCACACTATCCGCGCAGACATCGACTACGCCGGCACTCAGGCCAAATGGCCAGGTGCTGGTATCATCGGCATCAAGGTGTGGATCTATAAGGGGGAGGCATAATCCATGTTAGTCCCGAATCGCACTAAGTTCCGTAAGGTTCGCAAGGGCAAGATCCGTGGCGTCGCTACCAGCGGCCACTACATTGCCTACGGTGAATTTGCACTCCAGGCCCAGGGTCACGAGCGCATCACCAGCCGCCAGATCGAGTCTGCCCGTCAGGCTATGACCCGCTACATCAAGCGCGGTGGTAAGATCTGGATCCGTATCTTCCCGCACACACCGGTTACGAAGAAGCCGTTGGACGTGAAGATGGGTTCAGGTAAGGGTAGCCCAGAATACTTTGCCGCTAAGGTAAAGCCCGGCACTATCCTATTTGAAATGCAAGGCGTGCCAGTAGAGGTTGCTCGCGAAGCGATGCGCCTGGCTGCACACAAACTGCCTGTTAAGACGAAATTCTTGGTGAAGGAGGAACTCTAATATGAAAATCGTAGACATCCGCAAGAAGTCCACTGCAGAGTTGACCGCCGAGACCACCAAGCTTCGTGAAGAAATTGTTGAGTTAAAGCGTCGCCTGTCGATGGGCGAAGTCCAAAGCCACCGCATTATCCGCGGTAAGCGTAAAGATTTGGCGCGCATGCTGACTGTATTGAGCGAACAGCTCGCAAAGGAGACAAAATAATGGCAAAGACAATAACTGGCGTCGTGTCTTCCAAGAAGACCAATAAGACCATTGTCGTAACCGAACATGTACGTCTTACACACCCGCTGTATCGTAAACAATACACGGTCACTAAGAAGTTCATGGCGCACGACGAAAACAATGAAGCCCAAGAAGGCGACAAAGTGACGATCAGCGAAACCCGCCCGATCAGCGCCCGCAAGCACCACACGTTGGTCAAGGTCGTTGAAAAGGCTGGCGTAAAGCACGTCGAAGAAGAAACTGCCCCCGCTGCTAAGGCTACCGAAGCCGCAGCTGAGGAGGAGAACGCGTAATGATTCAGCAAGAAACTCGTCTGACTGTCTGTGACAACTCAGGCGCAAAGGAGATCTTGTGCATCCGCGTCCTCGGTGGCACCCGCCGCCGGTATGCACGCGTTGGTGACATTATTGTTGCCACCGTTAAGGAAGCTGCCCCGAACGGCACTGTCAAAAAGAAGAGCGTGATTAAGGCCGTTATCGTCCGCACCAGCGAGAAGATCCGCCGTAAGGATGGTTCAACGATCCGGTTCGACGACAACGCTGCCGTTATCATCGGCGAAGACAAGCTGCCAAAGGGTACTCGTATCTTTGGGCCTGTCCCGCGCGAATTACGCGAAATGGGCTACGCTAAGATCATTAGCCTTGCACCGGAGGTCCTATAATGAGCATCAAGAATAAAATCGAAGACAAGATCTACAAGATCCGTCTAAACAAGGGCGACACTGTTGTCGTCACCGCTGGCAAGTACAAGGGCAAGACGGGCACGATTACTGCTACGCACCCCCGCGAAAACAAAGTCACGGTTGAAGGCATCAACATCGTCAAGAAGGCTATCAAGCCAAACCGCACCCACCCACAGGGCGGCATCGTAGAAATTACGAAGCCAATGTGGGTCAGCAAGGTTGCCATCGTCGAACCGACTTCCAAGAAGCCGAGCCGCATTGGCTTTACCACTGATAAAGAAGGTAAAAAAGTACGCGTATTTAAGTCTACTGGAAAGGAGATCAAGAATGGCTACTGCAACTGCTAAGGCGGCTAAGACCGTAACCACCGCACGTCTCCGCGCTCAGTACAACGACACAATCGCTGCTGATTTGCTCAAGGAGCTGAACCTTGATAACCCGCACCGCGTTCCAAAGCTGCTGAAGATCACTGTCAATGTTGGTCTTGGCAAAGCAAAGGACGACAAAAAGGTTATCGAAGCTGCCCGCAACACCTTGACCAAGATCACCGGCCAAAAGCCGATGGAGACGGTTGCGAAGTTGTCAATCGCTGGCTTCAAGCTGCGTGAAGGTAACATGGTTGGCCTGAAGGTCACCCTGCGCGGCGACCGGATGTACGAATTTATGGATCGTTTGATCACCGTCGTACTGCCACGTTTGCGTGACTTCCACGGTGTCAGCGCGAAGGCGTTTGACCGCCAGGGCAACTTCAGCCTTGGTATGGTTGACCAATCGGTCTTCCCGGAACTGTCATTTGAAGAGACCACCACAGCACACGGCCTGCAGGCTGTCTTCACCTTTAGTAGTGAAGGACCAGCACACTCCCGTGTCCTGCTTGAGAAGTTTGGAATGCCGTTCGAAAAGGAGGCCAAGTAATGGCTAGGAAATCAAATATTGCACGCGACCTAAAGCGCCGCAAGATGCATGACAAATACGCTGCAAAGCGCGCTGAACTGAAGGCGTTGGGCGATCTGGAAGGCTTGGCTAAACTGCCTCGCAACTCCAGCCCGACCCGCCTGAAGAACCGCTGTATTGAAACCGGCCGTCCGCATGGCTACATGCGCACGTTTGGCTTAAGCCGTCTCTCATTCCGTGAGCACGCCTCCAAGGGTGAAATCCCTGGTGTAACCAAGGCCAGTTGGTAGAAAGGAAGGATGAACATATGAGCATGGTATCAACAGACCCAATCGCCGATATGCTAACGCGCATCCGCAACGCTATCAACGTCCGCAAGAGCGAAGTAAGCATGCCGCACTCTAAAGTAAAGCAATCAGTTGCTGAACTATTGCGCGACAGCGGCTTTGTTGCCGAAGTGAGCGTTTCTGACGCACCCGTTGGCAAGACCCTCAAAATCGTCATTAACAACGAGTTTGAGAACGCCAAGATCACTGAGATCAACCGCTTAAGCAAGCCGGGCCGCCGTGAATACGTTGGCGCAGCCGACATCCCCACCGTCAAGCGTGGCCGTGGTATCGTTATCGTCTCTACCTCGAAAGGTATGATGACCGGTGCCCAAGCCAAGAAGCAAGGCGTTGGTGGTGAATTAATTTGTAAGGTTTACTAATAGGAGAAATCGATGAGTCGCATAGGAAAACAGCCTATCTCAATCCCCAGCGGTGTGACAATCACTGTCGACCCCGATTTCGTAACTGTCGCTGGCTCTAAGGGCACGCTCAAGCAGTTTACGATGCCGGGTGTCACGGTCACCGTTGATGGTGATACCGCAACCGTAACCCGTGAAAACGACGAAGCCGTCAACCGTTCAAAGCATGGTCTGATGCGCACGCTCGTTGCCAACATGGTCCAGGGCGTGAGCCAGGGCTTCGAAAAGAAGCTGGAAATTGTTGGTGTGGGTTACCGCGTAAACATGCAGGGCGCAGACCTCAAGTTCAACCTTGGGTTCTCACACGATGTTATTTATAAACTGCCTCAGGGCATAACCGCTAAGACCGAGCAGAACACCATTACCGTGTCCGGCGTCGACAAGCAGCAGGTTGGCCAAGTGGCCGCTGAAATCCGCGCGCTTAAGAAGCCTGAACCATACAAGGGTAAAGGTATTAAGTACGTTGGTGAACGTATACTGCGCAAGAGCGGTAAGAGTGGTAAGGAGAAGTAGCATGAACACGCTTGCACATAAACTACACAATGCATGGCAGCGTAAGCACCGCGTGCGCGCTACCGTATCCGGCACGACTGAGCGCCCGCGTCTCAGCGTCCATATTTCAAACAAGCACATTACCGCCCAGGTGATTGACGACACGACCCACAAGACATTGGCCTACGTTTCAACCGTTGGTGCCAAGGCAGGCAAGGGCTCGATGACCGAGCGCGCCGTATGGGTTGGTGAACAAGTCGCCAAGAAGGCACAAGCCGCTAAGGTCAAAGCAGTTGTCTTTGATCGTGGTAGCCACATTTATCATGGCCGCGTCGCTGCATTAGCAGACGCTGCCCGTAAAGCAGGACTGGAGTTCTAATATGGCTGATGATACACAAGTTGCCGCAGCCGCAGCTGAACAAGCTGCACAAGCGACCCCAACACAGCCTCAGAACGACCAGCGCGGTGGCGATCGCCGCGGTCCTGGCGGCCGTGGCCAAGGTGGTCGCGGTCAGGGTGGTCCTCGTGGCCGCCGCCCGGAAGTTGCACCGGAAGAAAAGCAATTTGACGAGCGTGTCGTACACATCGACCGCGTGGCCCGCGTTGTAAAAGGCGGCCGCCGGTTCCGTTTCCGCGCACTAGTTGTTGTGGGTGACCGCAAGAATCGCGTTGGTGTCGGTACCGCTAAGGGTGCAGACGTTACCGCGGCTGTTACCAAGGCAACCGAAATTGCTAAGAAACACTTTGTAACCGTCCCCACGCATAACGGTACGATCCCGCACGAAGCTGAGTCTAAAGTGAGCGGTGCCCGCATCCTCATCATGCCAGCTAGCGTTGGTACCGGTTTGATCGCCGGTGGCGTTGTACGAACCGTATTGGAAGTTGCCGGCATTAAGAACGCCCTCAGCAAGTCACTCGGTTCAACCAACAAGACCAACACTGCCTACGCAACGATTGCTGCCCTGCAGTCCATTGTGACCGTAGACAAGTGGGTTACCCGTCAGGGCGACGCAGGCAAGAAGAGCACTGCCAAGGCAGCTCCTAAGAAGCCGGCAGCCAAGAAGGTAGAGGCCTAATATGAAGATTCACGAACTGACAACCCAAAAGAACAAGACCGCTAAGCGTGTCGGCCGCGGTATCGCAGCCGGCCAGGGTAAAACTGCTGGTCGTGGTACCAAGGGTCAGATGTCCCGTACTGGTGCCAAGAAGAAGCCAGGTTTTGAAGGTGGTCAGAACCCGTTGCTGCAGCGTTTGCCGAAGCTCCCGGGTTTCCGTTCCTACAAGACCAAGTCCGAAGTCGTTTACACTGGCCAGCTCGACCGCTTTAGCGGCCAAGACGCCAATGCCCAGGCATTTGCTGACGCTGGTTTGATCTCTAACCCGTTTGTAAAGGTTAAGATCATCGCCCGCGGTGAAGTCACGAAGAACGTATCCGTATACGCCCAGGGCATCAGCGCAAGCGCGCTTGAAGCCGTCCAGAAGGCTGGCGGTAGCTTCCAAAAAGTTACTGCAAACGCCCGTCCTACTTCAGTCAAAAAGACTGAAAAGAAAGAAAAGAAGGCAACTGCCAAAGCAGAAGCTAAGGCTAAAAAAGCCTAAGCGCCTCTCTTGTGCGAAAACACCCGCCACGGCCCCGGCCAGGCGGGTGTTTTTATGTTTTATGAGCTATATTGTACTTATCTGTCAATTATGGTATAATATACACATGAGTAAGAACCTGATCAGCGGGGCCTCCTCCGCAATTCTCGGCCCGGTAGAGAGGCATCTAAAATACCCCAAAACTACCTTAGCTAGTGGCATTGCAGTCGTGGCTGTCATCGGTATGGGTCTAGCCTCTACTGAAATCCCCCGTGAGGGGAGCAGTGATTCTGCGGTAGCAGCACAAGGCCAAGAATACACCACGCCGCTCGACAGCAAGCCGCGCATAAGCGCAGGTTTGTCAGACGTTGACTGGTGGGCGTGTGATCCCCGTAGGGGTCCTTCGTATGTAGGTGTAGACGTATTTTCGGCATATCCTGAAGACCAGCCAAAGTTTGCCGCCGATGACCCGGCTATGTGGACATGGGTGACCGGTGTGATCCGCAGTAAGATCGAGGGGGATCCATTTATTGATGAGTATAGGGTAAATGTCAAAGTTCAATATGACGACCCGAACGGTGCTGCCGTAGCACAAGGCCAAGCACACCACATCGAGTCGCTCGCTTCAGCGCATCTCGACATGCCAGAAGGCAATCCCACAGGTGAGGGGAATGCCATTATCGAGCACGCTTCGCAAGATATGGTGACAATCAGTGCTCTACGCCAAACGATCTGCCCCAATTAGTTTTGGTCTGATACTATTCAACCGTTGAACTCATGCTGTTGTACTGCGCGCAGCTTTCGCCGTTGAGGCCGCTGAGCCATGCGGCTTGCTGCTGCTCCATAGTGCCATGGGCACCGTCGCCGCCAAAGACGTGGGGGTCGGCGTTCATAACCAGGGTAAGCATGGCGCCAGCAAGCATGCGCTCGGGATAGGCGCCGCGCACAAAGCTGCCGCTCAAGCATGTCGCGCCGAGCTCCGAAGGGACAGTGCTAGCGAGCGGGATAGTAGTGCGTTTGTCTTCCACAGCGTGACCAACTTCATGGCCGATTGTGGCTAGTTCTGTCATAAAACCGCCTTTGCCGTCCATATTCGCGCCAGTTATGGTGACCGTATCATTCGTATCGCAATATTGGCTCGGGCTTCCGGACGTTATGCGGTAGAAGGGAGTGCAGTAGGCGGCGTCGTCGCCGGTTACGAAGCGGATTTTTGTATCAGTGATGTTTGGCACGCCTTGCTCATCCCAATAGTCCAGGGCGGCGTCAAAATACTCAGTATAACGGGCCTCAGCACCCGCAGAGACAGGTGCCGTGCTGCGGCGGTCAGGTGTTTCTGTGGTGGGAGCTGCTAAGCCAACCGCGAGCGAGGCGGCAAGGACTGGCGCGACAACCTTCTTAGGGTTCTTCATATGTATATTATAACATAACTATGCAATATGTCTATGTCCAGGTGTGCGGTATGTCCCTGAGAAACAATGCTATACTGCCTGTCATGACTACCGAATTATCCGCTACTCGCGCCGAACTAAATAACCGTTTGACCCACTTGTTGGTGACGTACCTATCTTATTAAGCTTAAAACAGGACCCAGCAGCTGAACATTACCCAGCTGAATGATGTGATTAACGCGAACTTGCGTGACGTGGCTTGCTATATTCTGTATACTAGTGGGCAAGTACAAAAGAACAGGGTAGAGACAGATACATGAACTGGAAAATTATTTGGAAATCGCTTGGCAACAAAGATATGCGCAAGCGCATTGTAGCAGTGTTGGGTATTTTACTGGTGTTCCGCATCTTGGCACACATTCCCGTGCCGTTGGCCGACCCTGAAACATTAAAACAGGTACTGAACAACCTATTTACCTCCAACAACACGCCGCAGCTACTGAGCTTCATCAACATCCTGTCGGGTGGCGCGCTCGCTAACTTCTCGATTATGATTGCCGGTTTGGGCCCGTACATTAACGCGTCCATCATTATGCAGCTGCTTACCAAGGCTATCCCGAAGTTAGAGGCCCTTCGTAAAGAGGGTGAATACGGTCAAAAGAAGATCAACCAGTATACCCGTATGCTGACGTTCCCGTTGGCTATTTTGCAGTCTATCGGTGCTATTTATCTCGTACGACAGACAGCCAGCCAGATTGGCGGTATCGGTGACATCACGGCTGGTGCGTCTATCGAACAGTGGATTTTAATGGTCGCCTCGCTAACTGGCGCCTCGATGCTCTTGATGTGGATGGGTGAACAGATTACCGAGCGCAGTATCGGTAACGGTATTTCACTGCTTATTACCGTGGGTATCGTGAGCGGCCTGCCATCGACCATTGGTTCGTTGGCCGGTGCCGTGTTTGATAAGACGAGCACCTGGACGGTCTTTGGCCATGCATTCCACCTGAGCGCTAAGGCCTTTGGCTTTGCTATGATCCTGGCCGCGGCGGTGGTTGTCGTGACCTGGCTGGTGGTTAAGCTGAACGAAGCTGCGCGGCGCATTACTATTAATTATGCCAAACGCGTGCAGGGTAACCGCACCTACGGTGGCGTTACTACCGTCCTGCCGGTAAAACTTATCAGCGCCGGCGTAGTACCTATCATCTTTGCGGTTGCGTTCTTAAGTGTGCCGAGCTTTGTCGGCCAGCTATTAACCAGCAACCACAGTGATCGCTTACAGCATCTAGGCAGTAACCTGGTAACCTGGTTCCAGACCCCGTCGGCCACCACCTTTGCGGCGTACGGCTGGAAAGCGTACATATACCCGGCCGTCTACTTCCTGCTCGTATTCGTGTTTACCTTCTTCTACACCAGCGTGACCTTTAACAGCAAAGAAATTGCCGAAAACCTGCAGAAGCAGGGCGGGTTCATTGAAGGTGTCCGTTCTGGCCTCCAGACCGAAAAGCACCTCAGCAAGACCGTCAACCGCCTGACGCTGTTCGGTGCCTTTGCGCTTGGCCTGCTGGCACTGCTGCCGATCATCGCCCAGATATTCTACCAGGGCAACATCGCCATTGGCGGTACCAGCGTTTTGATCCTCGTATCCGTATCGCTTGAAACACTGCGTGCAGTCGAATCCCGTGCCCTCATGGTTACCTACGACCAGTACGCCCAGCCAGACTTCTTCCACGAAATGGAAGACAAAGACATCGAAAACCCCAAGAAGCGCTTCTTTAGCAAGCTCACGTCTCCGTTCCGCCGTAACAGCAAATAGTACGTCCAAAGAGTCCTATGTTTACGGTACACAACGAAAGCTATATGGATACTGCTTTCCCGGCTGTATGCCCTGAAGATGCGGTCGCCGTTGAGACTGATGTTCATACTGATGAATGGACAAGTGATCGGGGCTACGACTTGTATGCGCTCCTGGCGCGGCGGCGGCCAGCGAACATCTGGGCAGTTCGGGCTAACGAACGAACCTGGCGTACGAATCGTTTAACGGGCCAGCGTAAGCGTTATACCGATCGTAATCTGCAGACTGCCAGTGCATCTGCTGCCATTGACCCATCTGCCTACGAAGTACTGCGCGATCGCGAGCTGGCCGTGGCAGTAGCCGCCGCACGATGTGTGATACAAACCCACGCACACATCGGTACGGTGGATTATGCATGGTACAACAAAGGTGCTCCCGACTACGTACGCGGTATAGTAAGCGCATTCGGTATCGACCGGGCGGTCCACGTCAAACCACCAAATATGAAGTATGACCATCCAACGCATATGACGGTCGATTTTGGCGTGCTAAGGAAACCGCGCTACCTGGGTGATATGTACGACGTACTTGAAGCGTTAGGGAACGGTACGGAACTTAAGCCGGAGGCAATACAGGAGTATACCTTTTTAGCTGATGTGACGGTTGAACAGTCGCGTGCTATCGGGCTCCCCGATGAGCATACCGCATGGGAACCGTTTTCTGCGGCTGACCAGGAACGGCTTGTAGAACACGGTTTTCCGGCAGCGACCGTGCCTACCTGCTGGAGTTATGAGCAGTACGGCAGCCGTAACGGTTACATTGGCGAATTAGCCTTACCAATTACATCTGTATAAGGTGTTGTAATCATTTATCATAACTGATATAATTTATGGAGTTATATTTATGGCGAGTAATAAGCAGGTCATCGAGTTGACAGGAACCATCATTGAGACCCTTCCGGGGACTCAATTTCGGGTCGAGCTAGAAAACGGCCATCAAATTATAGCCCATGTCGCTGGGAAGATGCGGAAACATTATATCCGTATTGTACCCGGAGACAGCGTGACGGTTGAGTTGACCCCTTACGATCTTACTAAGGGCAGAATCACCTATCGCAAAAGCTAATACTAAATTAAGCAGTGTGTTATGCACTCCGGAAGGAGCATGATCCGCATGAAAGTGCGTGCAAGTGTCAAAAAGATTAGTCCGGACGATCATATCGTCTGGCGCAAAGGCCGGGGCAAGAAGTCCAAGGCCAAATTGTACGTTATTAACAAACTTAAGCCCAAGCACAAGCAGCGGCAGGGTTAGGAAGGCGGTTATATAAGCATATGGCACGTATTTCCGGAGTAACGATCCCCTCAGAAAAGCAGGTTTGGGTCGCGTTAACCTACGTATACGGCATTGGCCCGAAGACAAGCGAAGATATCTTGGCAGTAGCTAAGGTGGAACGCACGGTTCGCGTAAAAGACCTGACTGACGTCGAGATCGGTCGTATCCAAGAAATTATCAACGAAAAGTACACCGTCGAAGGTGAGCTACAGCGTATCGTTGCAGGTAACATCAAGCGCTTGAAGGACATTAACGCCTACCGTGGTTTGCGCCACAAGGCTAACTTGCCTTCTCGTGGCCAGCGTACCAAGACCAACGCTCGTACTCGCCGTGGTAAGAAAACTACTGTGGGCGGTACTGCTAAGAAGGTCGCTTCGAAGACCTAGGATGATTGGATAAAGATATGGCAGATACTTCAACTACAAAGAACGCCCCAGCGGCGAAGAAAAAGAAAGCTAAGCGCAGTGTCCCAACCGGACAAGTGCACATCTTGGCTACCTTTAACAACACCATCATTACCTTCACCGATTCTAAGGGTGCGGTACTAACGGCCAGCAGCGCTGGTGCCTGTGGTTTTCGTGGTTCTAAGAAGGGTACGGCGTACGCCGCCCAGGTCGCTGCAGAAAAGGCCGGCAACGCCGCCAAGCAGCAGCACGGTATGAACAAGGTGGATGTATTCCTGAAGGGTGTCGGCCTCGGCCGTGACGCAGCAGTGCGTACCCTGCAGGGTTTGAACATGCAAGTAGAACAAATAACCGACGTAACTGGTGTGCCGCACGGTGGTGTGCGTTCACGCAAGGCACGTAGGATCTAGGGGTGAGGAGATAAATATATGGCACGTGATACTCACTCAATCGTAAAAATGTCCCGCCGCGAAGGTTATGCGCTGCACCCGAAGGCTCACAAGGCTCTTCTGAAGCGCCCAACTATTCCTGGCCAGCACGGCAACAGCCGTAACAACATGCGTAACAAGGCTAGCCAATACAGCCTCCAGCTTCGCGAGAAGCAAAAGGTCAAGCGCCTGTACGGCCTGCTTGAGAAGCAATTCTCTAACCTGATGAAGGAAGCAACCCGCCGCGAAGGCCAGTCTGGCCAGAACCTGTTGCAGCTGCTTGAGCAGCGCCTGGACAACGCTATTTACCGCGCTGGATACGCTCCAAGCCGCCGCGCCGCCCGCCAGTTGGTGACCCATGGTCACTTTATGCTGAACGGCACCCGTGTAGACATTCCGTCTATCCGCGTAAAAGTCGGTGATGAAATCGTTATCCGCGAACACAGCAAAGCTACCGAATACTTCAAGAAGCTTGACGACGTCAGCCCAGCCCCATCGACCACTCCTGAATGGCTGAAAGCTGACCGTAAGAAAGTAACCGTCAAGATTACCGGCATGCCTACCCGTGAAGACGCTGAACCAGATATCAACGAACAATTAATCGTAGAATACTACTCACGCTAAGGAGGCTGTGTAAAGATTATGTCAAAAATGATTCACACACCAGGGTTAGTGCAAGTAGATGACCACAGCGCCACCAGCGCCACTTTCGTGGTTGAACCGCTGCACAGCGGCTACGGCATGACGCTTGGTAACTCACTGCGCCGCGTATTGCTTTCCAGCATCGCCGGTGCCGCTGTTACCAGCTTCAAGGTCGAAGGCGCAACGCACGAGTTCACCACCGTAAAGGGTGTTAAGGAAGACGTCGTCGACATCATGCTCAACCTGAAAGGTATTCGTTTCCGCGTTTACGGCGACGAATTACAGCAAGTGCGCATCGTAAAGCAGGGCAAGGGCCCGGTTACCGCTAAAGACATCCAGGTGAACGCCGATGTTGAAGTGGTCAACCCTGACCACGTCATTGCTACTATCGATGACGACAAGACGAAGTTCGTTATGGACTTGGTCGTAGAAACCGGCCGCGGTTACCGCACCGTTGAAGAAGGCACTGCCAAGAAGGCCAGCGATTACGTTGCCCTCGACGCTGTCTTCAGCCCGGTACTGCGTGTTCGCTACAAGGTTGAAAACACCCGTGTCGGCCAAATGACCGACCTCGACAAGCTGCTTATTACTATCGAAACTGATGGTACTATGAGCCCTCGCGATGCTTTTGAAGAATCCTCTGCAATCCTGGTTAACCAGTACACTGCATTGGCCGGCAAGACTCGCGTGGAGAGTGCTGAGGCTATCGGTGGTGGCGCTGCAGCAGCAGGCCGCCTGAACGACGACAACGGCGATGAGCCGGCTGCGTTGAACACGCCGATCGAGGACCTCAACCTGAGCGCCCGTACTACCAACGCCCTGGTCAACAACGACATCCACACTATCAAAGACCTGTTTTCTTTGAGCGATGCCGAACTGCGCGACCTGAAGGGCTTTGGCAGCAAGGCACTCGACGAAGTCAAAGAAAAGTTAGCTGAGTTGGAGCTGTAAGATGCATCGTCACGGATACCAAGGCCGTAAATTGCACCGCGAGCGCGACCAACGTGAAGCGCTGGTAAAGGGTCTGGCCGACTCTCTCGTCAAGTACGAGAGTATCGAGACTACTTTGCCGAAGGCCAAAGAAGTGGTGCCTTATGTTGAAAAATTAATTACCAAGGCTAAAAAGGGTGACTTGCACAACCGCCGCATGATCATTTCCGACTTGCAGACGCTTGAAGCGGCTCACAAGTTGGTTGATCAGATTGCGCCGAAGCTTGCAGGCCGCACCAGTGGTCACTTGCGCATCGAAAAGACGCGCATGCGCCGTGGTGACAACGCCCAGATGGCTCGGGTCAGCTTTGTTGATGACCTGACTGAAGCCCCCGTAGCGAAAAGCGCTGCAGCTGCCGTAAAGCCAGCCGCCGCAAAGGTCGCTACACCGGCAGTCGCCGCAGAAACTCCTAAGAAGGCCGCCAAAGCCGACAAGAAGGAGACGAAATAATGAAGACCTATAGCGCAAAGCCAGATGACGTTACCCGCAAGTGGTACGTCATTGACGCTTCCCAAGCGCCGCTCGGCCGTGTTGCTACCCAAATTGCAACGCTGCTGACTGGTAAGGGCAAGCCTATGTTCACTAAGCACATCGACACCGGCGACTTTGTGGTTGTCATCAATGCTGGCAACGTACAAGTTACCGGCAACAAGATGGACACGGTCATGTATTACCGCCACAGCGGTTACCCAGGTGGCCTGAAAGAACTTTCGATGCGCGACAAGCTCGACCGCGACCCGACTGCAGCTATTTACCACGCCGTACGTGGTATGCTGCCCGTCAACAAGTTGCGTGACGCTCGTTTGGCACGCATGAAGATCTATGCAGGTGCTGAACACAGCCACGCCGCACAGAAACCGGAAACTATTTCCGTTAAGGAGAGCAAATAATGGCTAAGAACGAATATTTCTACGCCCTAGGCCGCCGCAAGGCCGCAACTGCCCGTGTCCGCCTGCAAGGTGGCAAAGGTACGATTACGGTCAACGGCAAGCCAGCCGAAGAATACTTTGCTGAAAGCAAAGCGCTTTTGACCGAACTGAACAAGCCGTTTGCCGTGCTTGAACAGGAAAACAAGTACGACATCAGCGTTGTTGTCGCTGGCGGCGGTCACGCCGGCCAAGTTGACGCCATTCGTTTGGGTATCGCTAAGGCTTTGACCTTGATGACCCCCGATTTGAAGGGTACGCTGAAGAAGTCTGACCTGCTCAGCCGCGATTCCCGCGAGCGCGAACGCAAGAAGTTCGGCCTCAAGGGCGCCCGCAAGCAACGCCAGTTTACCAAGCGTTAGTCTGCACGCACTACACGAGCCTCGTCAGAATCTCGTTGCACTGCCGAAAAGAGGTGTTCCTATCCCAGGAGCGCCTCTTTTCTTATATAGTAAACGTATGAAGAAAACACCCGCCCAAAAAATAATCCAAAAGCGCGCTGCCTGGCTGGAACGAACCCAGCAGATTTTAGGTATCGATGAGCTGACCGCCCAAGCGCTGCTTGATGTTGAGCGGCGACAGGGTATCCGCCTGAACCCCTTGCAAGGCGACACGGCGGCGACACTGACGAGTCTCAAGCAGGCTGGTGTCGTGGGCGAACCATATAAGTGGGCGCCTGACTGCTACGCCATAGAGGGGGCTCTTGAGATGGTGCGCGATTTGCCGGTGGTGGATGAGGGCGGGGCGTATATCCAGAACGCCGCCAGCTGGCTGCCGGTTATCGCTTTGCAGCCACACGCCGGTGATACGATCTTGGATATATGTGCTGCGCCGGGTGGCAAGACAAGCCATATCGCCGCAATGGCCGGCAACCAAGCGCGCATTACAGCCAATGACAACTCCCGGCCACGCCTGGCAAAGATGCAAGCCAACCTGGCCCGGCTCGGCGTTAAAAACACCACATACACCTTATACGATGCCACCCAGCTCTCGCGCAAGCTGGAAGGGCAGGTATACGACAAAATATTATTAGATGCACCCTGTAGCGGCGAAGGACTGATGCGTATCAGCCGCGATAAAGACCTGGCCACGTGGTCGGTCGCGCATATTAAGCGCCTGCAACAGATGCAAAAACGTATTATCACCCAAGCGTGGGAACTGCTGCGGCCGGGTGGCACGCTGGTATACAGTACCTGTACGATGGCGCCTGAAGAAGACGAGGCAGTCGTAGATTACTTATTGCGGACCCGCGGCGACGCCTACATCGTGCCATTTGCACTCGATGTGCCGAATAGTGTTATACCGCTGCGCAGCTGGAACGGGCGGTTGTTTAGCGAGTCGATACAAGGGTGCCTGCGGCTCGCACCAAGCGCCGATATTGAAGCGTTTTTTGTGTGTAAACTTCGCAAAGCCACCGCTGACGAATAGTCTCGCCCTTGCGACGTTCATACCGCCTGTGCTATAGTAAACTATCATGAACAAATTAGCCGTTGTCTTTTATTGGTTTACCGGCCCGCAATTGGCGGTTTGTTCTGTGCGTTCCAGCTCGTAATCCAAATACCTGAAACATACTGAAGAGACCGCCACTTGGCGGTTTTTTATTTTTATCAGTATTTTCAGGAGATTACTATGGCCCACGCAGCCCCCGAAACACCAACAACCCAACAATTACATGACTTATACCCGCTCGATGACATTGCACGGTTGCGCATCGATATGGCCCGCGACCGCGCAAGCGGCATTTTATCGGGCGAGCAAGACGGCACCATGGGCGTCCTTGGGCCATGCGCGCTAACTGAAGACAGCATGATAATCCGCTCGGAAGGCGCTATAAATATGGCCGTCACCGAGAACGAGGAAGGCCTGGTCATTGCGCATCGTTTACCGTTCTGGAAGCCACGCACCAATGCTGGCGACTGGCACGGGCTTGAGACCGGATATCCTGACGGTCGTCCGGACGTAACCGGCGAAGCGGCTCATAGCGCGTACCGCACCATAGCCGTAGAAGCGATGTTAGGGGCGGGCGTGGCGGCAGAACTCGGCCAACCATATCATATACAGCGTTATGGTCACATGATGACCCTCGGCTGGTTCGGCGGCCGTAATATTGCAAACGGCACACTGATGGACGAAGCGGCACTATATGACACAACCCTGCCACTGGCTGTCAAGAACGGCCTTGATGGCACTATCCGGCCAGCGCTGGAACATATCGATCGGCTTACAGACTTGCGCGGTGAGGGCGCCGCACCGGTAGTATTGTTATATCGCGGCGGCGAGAACGCGAAAGACCCGCAGTCATGGGAGCGTGAGTACCGCGGCGCTATTGAGGCGACGGCCGGCCGGATGATTGCTGACAGTGCCCACGGCACTGAAATGGCACACTATCAGGGCGGCGGGTTCAAAAAATCAGTCGAGGGCCAGGAAGTGGCGCTCCAGCACATGGTACAGATAGCCGAACGCACCGGCGAAACACCGGCCGCCATTATGGCCGAAGCCAGCGCGGCAGCCAGTCCGACCGACCCAGTTATTCAGCATCGCCTTGCTATCCGTGCGCTGCGCCGCATTCACGCTGTCCGTCAGAATCAGCCTACGCGCGTGTCTGTACGATGATGTAATATGCCCAGTCGTTACCCTATTAAGCCCTATAACCTGTATAATGGAGTACAAGATGAGCAAACCAGTTATTTTAACCGGCATTCGTGCCAACAACGACCTTACTATCGGTAACTATTTGGGCGCTTTGCTGCCTATCGTGGACATGGCGAAGCAACGTGCCGGCGAGTATCAGGTGAACCTGTTCGTGCCAGACCTGCACAGCTTTACGACGCCCATCGACCACACCCAGCTACAAGCCCAGATCATGCAGAACCTGCGGGTATTTGCGGCCGCCGGGCTGCCGCTGGACCATGCCGACGTGCATATTTACCGCCAAAGCTACGTGCCGGCCCACTCTGAACTGACGTGGATCTTAGACTGCTTTACGGGCATGGGCGAAATGGGCCGCATGACCCAGTATAAAGATAAGTCGGCAAAGCTTAGCGAGGACCGGATCAGTGTCGGGCTGTTTAATTACCCGGTACTAATGGCTGCGGATATTTTATTGTATGGGGCATCCTATGTGCCGGTCGGCGAAGACCAAACGCAGCACCTAGAGTTTACTCGTGATATTGCCACGCGCCTCAACAATCAGTTCGGTGAGCTGTTTACCGTGCCGTTGCCCGTGCCCAAGCAGCACGCCTTTTTCGGCAAAGAACAAGGGCTGCGTATCAAAGACCTGCAAGATCCCACTAAGAAGATGAGTAAGAGTGATGAAACCGGTAAAGGCGTTATCTTTATGAGCGACACGCCTGAGGCAGCCGCCAAAAAGGTCATGAGCGCGACAACTGACAGTCTCGGCAAGATCGCCTACGACCCGAAGAATCAGCCGGGTGTTACGAATCTACTGCAAATTATGGCCCTCCTGAGCGGCCGCTCGCAGCAAGAAGTGACTGCCGAATGGGAAGGCAAAGAGCGCTATGGGGACTTTAAAAAAGCCGTGGCCGGCGTGGTGAGCGGTTTCCTGCAAGGTTTCCAGAGCACGTTGGCAACCGTAGACGACGCCGCCATTCTGGCGAAGCTACAGCAGAGTGAAGCGCTTATGAACGAAACGGCCAATGCCACGTTGCTCCGCGCCCAAAAGGCAGCCGGCCTGCGCTAACCCTCCAAGGACTCCCATGAAACAAGTACCGTTTTACCCGAACCACGAAGATAATTTGCATTGTGCACTAGCCGTGTACCAGATGCTATTTGATTACTTCCTGCACCGCAAACTGAGCTGGACAGAGATAGAAAAGTTGTCCGGTTTTAAGGACAATACTGCCGCTTGGACCGTGACTATCTGGGAACGAATGGTGAATATGGGTTTTGACGTGCGCATGATAGAGAATTTTGATTATCGCCGCTACGCTAAGCAAGGGAACGATTACCTGAAGAAATACTTCACTGAAAGTGCCTATGAATGGACGATGGAACACACCGACATTCTGACGATCACGCCGCTGATTCCTTCATTTTTGCACACCGTCAAGCCAATTACCCGCCGGCCGACTCTCGAAGATATCGATGAAATGCTCGAGGACAAGCGGCTGGTGTTCGTGACGCTCAATAGCCGTGCTTTGAACCACACTGAAGGTTTTGTATCGCATGCTGTGTTGGTATTGCGCAAAGAAGAAGACGATTACATACTGCATGATCCTGGCTTGCCGCCGGTACCTGAGCGCCGCGTGTCGGCCGATGACCTGTGGGACGCTATGGGCGGCCGGATGTCGACGTTTGAAATCGCCGGCATCAAGCTGGCGAACCGAGCGACCCGCGCCGATGTGCTGTTGGCCCGTGACCACCCGGAGTTCTCTCGTGCCGCACTGGCCAAGCTGTTCGACAAGGGCCGTGTGACCCGTGATGGCAAGCCAATGAAGCCGGGCGATAAGATTATGCCAGGCACACCGATAGAAGCAGACCTCACGACATTGGAGGCCACGACTGAAGACATTGATTTGCCAATCATATATGAAGACGACGACTGTATTGTTATCGATAAACCTGCCGGGTTGCTAACGCACGTGCAGGGCGAATTTAACCCAGAGCCGACTATCGCGTCGTTCTTGCGCCAGAAAAGCATTGAACTGGAAGACGGCGAGCGTGCTGGCGTGGTGCACCGCCTGGACCGGCCAACAAGCGGCGTTATTATTGGTGCCAAAAACAAGCGGGCTATGAGCTGGTTGCAAAAGCAATTTGCCAATCGCGAGGTAGCCAAGACGTACATAGCCGTCGTAAAGGGCCATTTGCCGCAGGCTGAAGCTATTATTGATATGCCTATTGAGCGCAACCCGAAAGCGCCGGCTACGCACCGTGTGGGCGTCAACGGCCGCGAAGCGCAAACATACTACAAAGTCCTCAAGACCAACCAACACTTCAGTATGCTGGAAATGAAGCCTAAGACCGGGCGCACCCACCAGCTGCGTGTGCATCTGGCGCACCTGAACCACGCGATTGTCGGCGATCCGCTGTACGGGTCGGGCAAGTATGGTGACCGTTTGTTCCTGCACGCGCGCAGCTTGGAAATCACCTTGCCGAACGGCGAGCATAAGATATTTGAAGCGCCGCTGCCGCCCGAATTTGAGGAGCGCATGCGCTAATGGACTCGCTGGTATTGCATGACACTACCAAAGCGCAGCTTGACCATTTCCTCGCCGCGCCTTCCCATGCCGTACTATTAGCCGGTCCGGACGGCATTGGCAAAACGGCGATTGCCGAAGCGTTGATAAGCGCCTTACTGCGTATCGCTACCGATAAACTCAGCCAACACCCGCAATACAGCGTGGTGCGGGCCGACAGCAGTAGTATCTCTATTGAAGCCATCCGCACGTTGCAGAAGTTCCTACAGCTGAAAACTATCGGCACCGACCCGCTGCGCCGGGCGGTTATCGTAGAGCACGCTCAGGCGCTGACAGTTGAAGCCCAAAATGCCTTTTTAAAGCTGTTGGAAGAACCACCGGCTGATACGGTCATAATCCTAACCGTCGATAGTCCACGATCGCTGCTGCCGACCATACGGTCGCGTACCCAGGTCATTACCATAAGCGCGCCCACGCAGGCCCAGACGACGGCCTTAATGGCCGCCTCTGGCAAGGATGAAGCGACCCAGCGGCAAGCATATTTTTTGAGTGGCGGGCTGCCTGGTTTGTTATCGGCACTGCTTGATGGTGACGAAGCGCACCCATTATTACAGAGCGTTGGGCAGGCAAAAGCACTGCTCTCGCAAACAACTTTTGAGCGGTTGGCACAGGTAGACGCGCTGAGCAAGCAGAAAGAGTCAGCTATAGGTGTTGTGTCAGCCCTGGAGCGCATCGCGGAGGCTATGGTAAGCCAAGCAGCAGCAAAGGGTGATGCTGCCCGTATCAAGCAGTGGCATCGCATCCGTAAGGGGGCATTAAGCGCCCGCGAAGGCTTAGAGCACAGCGCCAATGCAAAACTAACCTTAAGCAATTTGTTCTTGCATTTGTAGGCCGATGATCCTAATATAAAGAGTAACCTATGTTTGAGTTAGCGATAGTTGGCGTATTTGGCATATTGGCGTTCCATAACACGAAAGTGCATGACGACGAGATATTAGGTGCCTCCCGTAAAATCGGCGACCGTTTAGGTAAGCTCTGGGATATTGCCCACCAAGGCATGCGAGAGAACCGCCTGCTGCGTGCCGAAAAAGCTTTGCTGACCATTCTTAAAATTGATGAGCGCAATGCCGCCGCTTATAACCGTCTCGGCATTTTGTACGCCAAGCAAAAAGAATACCGCGACGCCATCGACTGTTTTGAAATCGCCAGCAGTATTGAAGCCAGCCCCTCTAGTTTGCACAACTTGGGGCTTATTTATTACGAAACCGAAAATTACGAAAAGGCTGCCATTGCCTTTGAACAGGCTTTGAAGCTGGAAGACGGCTTGGCTGCCCGCCATGTAGCCTACGCCAAAGTACAAGAAAAGCTCGGCAACGAAAAGCTCATGTTCTTGTCGCTTGAAAAAGCTGCTGAGCTGGAACAGAACAAAGAGACGCTAACCTTTTTACACAAGGCGTACTTGGATCGTGGCATGCAAGCCGAAGCAGATATGATTGAAGAGCGCCTCAAGAAGCTCATCGTGCCATCTGGCAAACCAAAGCGCATGCTGCGTCCTGCCAAGCGCGTTGTCGTCTAGCAAAACGCTGTTGCTTTCCAACGAACTACCTGTATAATCACCGCATGAAAAGTTGTCTAGAATGCGGTGATATTTTATCGGCCGGCAAAGTGTACTGCTCTAATAAGTGCCAAGGCGAGTACCAATACAAGCAGTTTATTGTACGCTGGCAAAACGGCGAAGAGCATGGCGGTAAAGGCATTTATGCGAAAAGTATCTCCAATCATGTACGCAGGTATTTACTGGCTAAATTTAAATACGCATGTACGCAATGCGGATGGGGCGAGAAAAATCTGTTCAGCGGGACGGTACCTTTAGAGATTGACCACATAGACGGGAATTCAGATAATAACCATGAAGATAACTTGCGCGTGCTTTGTCCTAACTGTCACTCTTTAACGCCAAACTTCAGAAATTTAAATAGGGGTAGCGGTAGAGCCTGGCGTAGGTTAAAATACATGAAGTCTGATATATAGATGCCGCTTTAGCTCAGCTGGTTAGAGCGCCACTTTTGTAAAGTGGATGTCGTCGGTTCGAATCCGACAAGCGGCTCCATTGTACCTTTTATATCTACGATAAAATGTTATAATACATTTTATACATGCGGGGTTCGCATAGCGGCAATTGCGGCTGACTGTAAATCAGCTCCTTCGGGTTCGTAGGTTCGAGTCCTACACCCCGCACCACATAAAGGCACTCATCGAAAGATGGGTGTTTTTGTTTTGAGCGCATTGAGACTTTTTGAACCGTCAGTTTGTTATACTGCAAACAGCTATGCGCACCATACACCGCCAAATCGTATCGGCCCTCATCTTTTCAAAAGATGGCAAGCTGCTCATGGGCATGAAAGATCCGAAAAGCGGGGGAGTCTACGCTGACTGCTGGCACATTCCTGGCGGGGGTGTTGATGAAAATGAAACTCACATCGAAGCCCTTCATCGTGAAGTTTTAGAAGAAGTTGGCATAGATAGTAGCTTATATAAAGTCACGTTGGCTGATAACGAAGGGACCGGCGAAACCGAGAAAATACTCAAAAATACTGGCGAAAAAGTCCTCTGCAAAATGAAGTTCAATGTATATCGTGTAGACGTGGATAGAAATGCTGCGGAAATCAAAGCAATTCCCGGGGATGATCTAGCTATCTTGGAATGGGTAGAGATTGAGCGATTGCATAACTATCAACTTACACCGCCCTCGCAGACGCTTTTTGCACGCTTAGGCTACCTATGAGTGAAGTAGCAGTCGGCGCCTATTTCTATCCGCAAAGTCCGATGTGCGGTGCCCGGCTACAGCGCAGCTACGATGTGAATGCCGAGCTGGGGCTGCAACAGCACGATATTCCCAATGAGCTAACGCTTGTGCAAAGTGCGCAGCCCCTGTTTGAAGGGCATGACCAGCCTAAAACATACTGCCTTCCTATAGGGGAAGAACAGATGACCGTGTGGGATGACTCATACGGCATGTTGTTCGAGCAAGCTGCCATGGCGCAGAACCACGGGCTGTCCTTTTTTATTTTTGATTCTTACAACGGCCTACGTAATGGCCAGCAGCAGCCAGAAATGTATGAGAGTAACCGCATTGCTGACAGGAATATGCAGTGGATAGGTGCGTTGGCGGGATTTCAATTCGCCCGTATGGAGGCGCTGGAGGGGACACGTTCGATTTTGCCAATTCCCATGCGGAGCGATTTAAAGCGCGGCTTTAATGGCGGCTTTAATGAACCTGCACGGGCATTTGATGTTACGCCACAAGCAGCACGATTTATCGTTGACGCCAATAGTGGTGCCTGGCAAAACGAAGCGTACATACGCGTGGATGGTTGCCGTCCTTATCTATCGGTTATGATGCCGCTCTTGTCGGAGGCCGAAACAGACCAGCAAAAGCAGGACATTGTTAATACGTTTATTGCCGAAATGCGGAAGTATGCACAGGAGGCTTATGGCGAATCCCCCTATATCGTGGGTGTCACTCGCCAGTCCAGTGACGTGGCCAAGTGGGCGGCCGCTGAAGTCGATGCCGTTACGCAATACTGTGCATTGCAAGAGCACGGGCCAGATTCCTTGCCCGTCCAGCAGTATCCTGACCTTATCGCAAAGCGTGAAGCAGAATGGCCCGGCTATACCCGGGCGACAGCCAAAAAAGGTATACCGTTCATACCCTCGGTGGCGTTGGGATGGGACGCGTCACCACGGGGTGAACAGGGCTATGGCTTAGAAGAGGTGGCCGGCCTGCACCCGTATACGCCTATTGTCGTGAATAACTCCCCGGAGTTTATTGGCGGTGCGCTGAACAGGGCCATCGAATATACGGCAGCGTCGGTGCCAAAAGGGCAACAGTATTTGCCGTTATTTGCATGGAATGAATTTGGCGAGGGGGCGGCCGCCGTACCGCGTTTGCGTCCAGACGGCACGGTTGATAAGTCCTGTTTGCAAGCGATCAGCCGGGCTATCCATCAGAGCGGTGTATGTAAGCTGTGTGCAAGCGTCCCCATGCATAGCGGCCGCCCCGCGTAGCTTCTCCGGGGGCAGTTTTTTATTATCTTGACACCAGGTGTACTATATAGATATATAAGCTAATGTATGGGCAGAGGGTGGAGGTACATATGGGCATTACGGGGATTATAGGCATAACGTACGCGGTGGGCTTCTTTGGCAGTATGCTCGTCTACAGAAAACGCGCCGGCATAGGCAACTGGTATATGGTGCCGAAAGACGACCGGTTCGCCTTTTTAGTAACGAACATTGGGTGGTTGGCGGTAATAGTCGTTAAGGCATATTGGTGGCCTATCGTATTGGCAGTGTGGCTGGCCAAGGGCCGACAGTCCTCGCTGTGGCAAGTACAAGATTACAATGCTGACATCCTGAAGATACGCCGCCTCAAAAGACCAGCACCGGGCGTTGCGGGGCCGATTGAAGGTGAAGTGGTGGCTACGGGTAACCGCTCTGCATGATATGGACCGACCATCCAGCATACAATGCCTACCTAACCGCGATTAAGCAGCGCGATAGTGCCGGTGCGGCTGCACATGCCGCCACATTACTGCGACTTCCGCACTCGTCTGTGACCGACTATATGATGCTGCGGTTTTACATAACGCATCCAGCGCTGGAGCACGCTATGCTTGACGTCGCGGCCGAAGCATTAATCGATTGGTATATGACATCATCGCTTGAAGCATTGTCTGAACGCGTCGATGAGCGGGTCGCGAACGCTCGGGAGCTGCAATCGCAAATCATTGCTTTTCTAGAACACCCACAAGGCATGACGTCACCACGTAATGATGAGCTATATAAGCTTTTGAATGACGTGCGCAGGGCACTGAAAGCCGCCGATCACACGATAGGCGAAAGCGCCTACGCTCGTATAAAACAACGACGTGAAGGCACATTTGCTGAAAACGGCCGCTATATCGAAATCCTCAAGCGTATTAACCAGGCTGATAGAGACAACGGCTACCCGGTGGATGACTTGCCGCCGGAGACGGTGATGCGCATGCATATCCGCGGTTGGGCTGAAACGTACAAGTTAAAGGTAGAACACAATGAAATAGTGCGTGGTACCGGCATTGATGACGGTTTATTATGGGATGTAACTGGCGCACCATTTACCCGTTATCTGAAAGAGCCGTATGTGCTGGCCGGAGCGCTCGCTGCTGCAGTCCAACCGGCTGGCGGCTGGGCGTTCGTTGGTGCCGAAAAATGCCTGTACGACCTCTTTAGCTCTGCGACTGAAGACATACCCGTATTCAGCGGGTTACTCGATGCAGCTGTCATATATATGCATCACGAGCACGTGCCGGTGCATGCGATGGCGCCGTATGAATATTGGCGGCTCGCTGAGCTGCAAAAACAAGGGAAGGTTGTATAGCTATGGCCGATGATAAACTCCCGATGACGAAAGATGACGTGAACGCTATCGCATTGGCGCTCACGGGGTTTCTGGTAAGCAGCCCGAAAGAGATAGTCCGTATGGCAAGCGCCATAGTCAGGGGCAGCATACAAGGTGACATGGGGGCGAAGGTTGCTGAGACATACGAGGCATTGCAATACAAAGGGGACATTGATAAAAGCTATAAAGATACGCCGCAGTACCGCCAAAACGCTGCTTACGTGTTCAATATGTTCCGTGGCGACGGCGTAATAGACGAAAAACAGTTCAGTGCCATGAAGAATATATTTCTGAATGCAGCGCGTGAGGATTTTTCGGATCGCGACAGCGTCGTACCTGCCGAGATGATGCGTATTTGCAGTACGCTGGTCGGCGGCGAGATATTAGTGTTGGAGGCGGCGTCGCGCCTTAGTATTGAAACAAAGAAAGTCCCGGGCCGCCTGCCTAATTACGATAATAATAACGCATGGCTTAACACTATCGCCCGCGAATCAGGACTAGGCATTGCCGATATGGTCGCCCACTACGAGGAATCACTGATGGGGAAGGGATTGCTGAACAAGCGCACGGCTGGAAATATTCGCGTTGACACTGACTATCACCTGTCGGGAACGGGCATCGTACTGTGCGAATTTATCCGTGATTATGAGCCTGAGACACGCACCCTATGAGAACAGGATAAATACACTTTAGGCAGCGCCCTTCTGTAGCCAGGTCTGGATAAGGCTGGCGAGCTCCTCTTTACGGTCGGCGGGCATGCGTATAACCGGTTTGAGTGTATGCGGCAGGCTGTGGGGATTGTCGTCGCCACGGTGAGACGGCTCCAAAATAATAGTGTCGTCCGGTACTGCACCGTCAAAACACATGTCGGTGGCAACCGTCAGCCACAGCTGGTCATGCGGAATGTCGCCATCATACCGAGCCTGCGCCACCGTCTGGATGCAGCGTGGCGCATGGCTTGCCGCACACACTTCATAGATAGTCGTCGCACCATGTTCGGCAAGAAGGGCGCTACCCGTACGGACCTCTGCATGCGTATTACGGAGCACCGGGGTGGGAATTATACCTGCGATGCGGGTGCGTATGGCGTCGAACTGCTGCGGGGACAGCGCCTTAAGCAGCGGTGCCAACCGGGGAAACTCATGCAGGCGGTCCACGTACTGCACCATGGTCTGGATGGTATATGCCGCCTCGCTGAGCCCTTCACGCTCTGACGGGCCGCAGCCTATGACTATCGGTCCGATAGGGTTGTCTGCGGATTCCGTCAGTAGTAACAGGGCGACCGTAGCCAGGCTACCGAACCGATCAGTTGTTGGATCGCCCCAGAGCAATTCTTCCCACCCTTTAGTGCCCAGGTGATGTACATGGACAAGTATGCCGTTTTTACCCATATAGTAAGCCTCTTTATTTATTCGTTGCGATAGAGTATAAAGTGTTAGGCGAACGGGCGCAAACCTACGCTTGTGATATCTGTTAAAATACGCTAAAATTTATTGGAATCTGTAATAATATGCCGTCTTAGCTCAGGGGTAGAGCACATCCATGGTAAGGATGGGGTCCGGGGTTCAAATCCCCGAGACGGCTCCATTTACATTTCACGTATACTCTGTTAAAATAGAGACAATTGATACATTATTAGTGATTAAAGGTTAATAGCGATATGGCAAAAAAAGGTGAAAAGCGGAAGTTGATCGGACTCGTAAGCGAAGAGTCTGGTGAGCGTATTTATTACACGACCAAGAATACGATGAACACGCCCGAGAAGCTATCGCTGCGCAAGTACAGCCCAAAGCTCCGTAAACACGTGATCTTTACTGAGACCAAGAAGAACCTTGGCCGCAACGAAGTTAAGCCGAAGAAATAATCTTCCCTCACTCTACAAAATACCGCCTCTCAGGGCGGTATTTTTATATGGCGCTGGGAAGGGCGAGCCCGAAGATGGAACCCAACAGTGAACGCCCGCGTAGCGGAGTGCGGCGCTTTTGGGATAATCTGAGGGTCGTCCTCCGCGGCTTAGCTGACTTTGGCGATATCGAGGGCCGTGTTGATAAACTCGGCGTGGCTCCATACAAGTGGCGTAACACTTAATGGCGACCCGTCATCTGGGTCGAACTGTTCACTTAACATGCCACTGGGCATGCCACGATCGAGTGCCCATTGTAGCAGTTCAACTGCTTTGGGCGTTTGGCCATTGGTATTGTAGTACTGGGCAAGCCATAGCGTGCAGACGATCCACGGGTTGCCAGCGTACTGTTTTTTAGCCAGGAAATAATCATCACCAGGATACCGGATAACACCGCCAATCGGCGAAGTGTTGAGCAGCGTTTTCTCGACCGTCTTATAGGTGCTGACAAGGCGCTCATCATCAAGCGGTAGCTGGGCGTACATCAGTGGCGCATAGAGGTTGGATATGTCGACGGTGTTGTCGTACTCCAAATCGCCGTTTTCTTGCAGTAAGAAACCTTTCCGGAAGTAGCCATCCGGGTGATAGAGCGCGTTCAAGCCATCGCGCATGGCGCGGGCGGCTGCGGCCCACTGCACATCATCTTCTGGGTGCTTGGCGACCTTAGCGAGTTCGGCAGCGGCTTCAAGCGCCGCAATAACGGTACATACGGTGTACGTGGACGTTAAGAACTTCTGTTCCCATAGGTCGTAGCTGGCGTGCGGCAAGCCGGTTGATTCGTCGGTAAAATTGGCCATGAAGGTGGCGCAGGGCTTAATGAAGTCATCGTAGAAGCGTTCTACGAAGGCGCTGTCTTCGCTCGCACGGTAGTATTCGCCAATCATAAAGATGACCATGGCCGTCTCGTCTTCCTGGATAGCTAATTCGGCGTGTTTGCCGTGCAGTAGCGGGTGCCAGGTGCTGCCGATTGCCCGGTCGGGCTGGTACTTGTGGGCAAGGTAGCCGTCTTTATGCATGGTGCTGCGGGCGAAGTCGAAGAAATTACGGGCTTCGTCGTACAAGCCGAGCCGGATGAGCGGCCATATGGCGTAGCCCGCATCTCGTGGCCAGCAGTAACAGTAATAGTCACGGCCAAAGTTAAAGATGCTGGAGTCGCCGCTGGCGAGTATTGATCCGCGGTCATCGCAGTGGGCTTTGATAACCAGGGCACATTTTTGGGCTTCGACGCGTTGTATGTCGGGCAGTAATGCCAGCTTTTCCGCTGCCGGGGCCAGCCAGCGCCGCCAGTATTCACGGGCCTTCGCCATGCGTTCGTCTACAGAATAATACTTGAGGTGGGCGTGGACGATAACCGCGTCGGACTGGCTATCGGCGGCTACGACCCAGTAGTCGATCTTGGTTGTGGCGCCAGCCGGCACCACGCGGCGGAAGCGCAGCACGCTGTCTACGCCGCCGTGCTCAACGGCATTGCCTGATAGTTCGCCGTCTTCGGCGTCCATAAACGTGCCAGCTTTGCCTTCGATGCCGTAGTTACCAACGGCGAATTGGTCGAAGTCTTCGTCACTTTCTTTGTTAGCATGGCGGCCGGCAATCAGTAAGCAACACCGTCCTTTGTAATCCAGGACGTAGTTGTCTTCTGGCACGTACAACGCCGTATCGGCGCGCCCAGCGCGGGAAATTTGGAAAACCTGGTGCATAAATAAGCGAATGTCGCGTTCGTGGTCGGCCTGGTTGGTGATGGTAATCTGCCGGATAAGGGCATTGTATTCGGGGTCAATGAAGTCTTTGAATGACACGCTCACGGCCAAGTCTTTAGACGTTATAGTGATGTCGCTGATAAGCGCATCGCTCTCGAAGTTCACGTTGCGGTCCCAAGTGCCGTCGCCGACCCAGTGGAATGTCCCATCAACCCACAGGCCAATTTTGTGTTGGGAGTTGCGGGCGTTCGTGAGGTTATCTAAGCCGACGTACGGGTAATAGAAATCATGGACGAGGCCGTCCTCGTCCAAACCAACAAACAGTTGTCCGTTACTCAGGACAACCGGCCGTCCCATTCCGCTCAAACCTCAATCCCCATGTCACTCAGGCGGAAACGTAGGTCGTGGTAAGCGTTCATGAAGGCGATAAAGGCGTCGTAGGGGTTTGCGTACGGGCTGAAGTAGGCGTGGATGTCGCCGTCATTAAACCACTTGGTACACATGTAGTAGACGTGGTCGGATGTCTGGAGGCGCCGCCAGTCTTCTATCAATTGCAGGTCGCCTGTCTCGAGGATTTTATCCTGCAGGCCATAAAGGGCCAGGATAGCCGTTTGCTGCATGCCGTTGCCGAGCCAGGCGCTCAGGTCGCGTTCGGTGTCCGCCCACGTAATGGTCTGCGGTACATCAACGCGGTCGACCGCGGGCATGGCATCGATGACCTCTGATACGGTCATGAAGGTGTTGCCTTCTTTTTTGAGCCATTCTTTTGGCAGGTGTTCCAGGAAGTCAAAGATACCAGATTCGTCCCATTGGTGCTCGCCGAAGGTTTCGTAGTCCATGAACAAGTTGAAGTTGGTGGCGTCGCCGCTGTTGTTCAGCCAGTGCGTGAACTTGTCGGCCGTGAGCGGCCACGCCGACCAGTTTTGATCGCCAAAACGGAAGGCGATGTCATCGCTGAGCTTGTAGTTCTTCATCAGCAGGCGGATGTTTTCGGTGTGGGCGGGCTGGTACACGAAGTTCGGACTGCGCCAGCCAAGGACGGGGTCCCAGCCTTCGGCCAAAATACCCTTGTAGCCGGCTTTGTCGGCCCAGTAGGCGAGGTCGTTATTGTAGGCTAACTCGGTGTTGCGGATGACTTGTGGCGTTTGGCCGAATACTTCCTTGATCTTATCGCGGTGCATGTTTACTTGGGCTTCGAATTCGCTGCGCGAGTAGAAGAACGCTAGGCTATGGTGATACGTTTCAGCGACAATCTCAACCCGGCCCGTTGCACACAAGTCTTTGAATGACTGCAGTGACTCTGGCGAGTAACGCTCCATCTGTTCAATTGCCGTACCAGTAATGCTGAGGCTGAGTTTAAACTCCGGGTGGTGCTTTAATAGTTTAAGCAGCCGCTTGTTTGTCGGCAGATAGGACTTCTCAGCGACCTTGTGCATGATGCGCTCGTTGCTGGTGCGGTCATCGTACGGAGCCTCGAAGTACTTATGGTCGACGCCGGCATCAAAAATAGTATAGTGCCGCACGCGGAACGGTTGGTGGACGTGTAGATATAATACGATAGCCTTCTTGGTCATGCGGAAACTCCTGCGCCGATTTTACCTGTTCCCGTATGGCGAATGTACACATCCCATAGTTTGTCGGCCGACTGGTCCCAACTGTGGTTCGTATATTCGCGGTATGAGTTAACATATAATTCGTTGCGGAGGGCGTCGTTCTGTACAACGGCGACAATTTGGTTGGCCATTTCCTGGACGTCCCAGAAATCGACTTTCAGGCAGTTATGGATGACTTCAGATACGCCCGACTGGTTGCTCACGAGCACCGGTGTGCCGTAACCGATTGATTCTAGCGCTACCAACCCGAATGGTTCGGAGATAGAGGGCATAACGAACAGATCGGCGATCGCGTAGGCGTCGCGGTAGGCTTTGCCGCGCTGGAAGCCGGTGAAGAATATTTTGTCGGCAATGCCAAGCCCGGCAGCCATAGCAATAAGTTCGAACTTTTGCTCGCCGTCACCTACTAATAGCAGGAACGTCTTGGGCGCACGCTTCACAACTTCGGCAAAGGCTTGCAATAAGTTGGGCAAGCCTTTTTGGATTGTTAGACGGCCGACGTTACATACAACGCGGTACCCCTTGCTTTTCATACGTTCCAGGTACGGGTAAATGTTGTCACCTTTTTGCTGCACGAGGGTGTCTTGGTCGAAGTGGTTGTGGACGACATCGATTTTATCGGCGGGGATGCCGTATTCGCGCATTACGCCGCGCTTGGTGTGTTCGCTGACGGTAACGATACGGTCGGCCACGGTCAGGGCCAGTGCTTCAATTTCGCGGACCATTGGGTTGCCGCCAAACTCTTTGCCGGAGCGGTCGGATTCTATCGAGTGCAGGTGTACGACCAGCGGTTTGCCTGACATCATCTTCGCGCGTAGTGCAGCACGACAGGTCAGCCAGTCGTGAGCGTGGATGATATCAAAGGAGGCGAGCTCTACGACTTTACCAACGGCTTCTTCATACATCATAGTTTGCCCGTAGATATCAACGGTCTTTGTTTCGCCACGAACGGTGGTGTATTTGTAGCTGTCGTAGGCGATGCCCGATTTTACAATGGTTGCGATGTCTTGCGGATGAGCCGCATTGACGCGCATAAAATCGATACCGTGGTCCTTAGGCGTGTAGGGCAGTACGAATTCGATGTCTGCACCTTTTTTTGCGAGCGCCTTACAGAGTTGGTAGCATGCTACACCTAGTCCTCCACTGTTGTCAGGTGGTAACTCCCACCCCAGCATCAAGATCCGCATTTCCCTCGATCTCTGTTATATAATTCACACTCAATTATAGGTGCCGGTTGCCATAAGCACAACTACTTTTTTAGGTAACTGAGGTCAACTGCCATGTCCATCATGTAGTCCCACACCTTGTGTGGTGTACCGTTTTTATCGAGTATTGCGCCGTTGCCGACGCGGACGGTGTTAGCACGCGTATCAGGGCTCATATAGAATTCCTCCCAGATTGGCTCAGGCGCCCGGGTATCCATAACGTAGAAATGGTAGCAATACGGCACGCTTTGCCAGTCACTGAAGAAGTTTACTTGCGTGGGGTCCATAGCGACGCGCATGCAGTTGTCATATAGAATAAGAAATCCGTTTGTTTCGGGCGTTTCGCCTTTGACCATCTCTATGCCCAGGTCGAATACGCCCTGACGTTTTTCTGGCGGTAGCAGGTAAGCTGAGGTGCATATAAACACAACATCGGTGGCATTGCGCATCTGCGGGAAGGACTCATGGAATGATGCCAGATCAAAGTCAGTGACGTCGGCTTGGTAGAACCCTACGTTATTACTGTAGTCGCTATAGATAAGATCATGCACGTCCGTCATGCGCGCCTTGTTGGCGAACTCGGAAGGGTATACAGAGTTATATGACCAGTCACGGCCTGCGGCAGGGCTCTTGCTGTCAATGCCGACGCCGTATCCGAAGGGAACCGGCTGGCGGATGAGCTGATGGTTCGCAGCAGTTGCCTGCAGATGTAATCCGCCGTCACGGATAATGTGCGGTAACGGCACGTCGGTATCGTTCGGGCCGTAGTGCTCCATTGGCGCATCGGCACCCATCGCAAGCTTGCGGGCGTGGCGTTTAAGTATAAGATTCTGGCTGCAGCCAAACTCTACGATGTTACCGGTGGTCAGCCGGCCCAGATCATTGGCCATCGACAGAAATGCTTCCAGGCAGTCGCCACGATAGGGCACGTTGGTTTGCAACTCTTGGTTATGTATGTCGTAGATCCATTCGTCGAACCGTTCAGGGTCGGCGCGGACGCTGGCGATAGCGTCTAACCATTTGTGCACGTCGGCTTCGGTATCGCCGAGGGCGGCAGGGTAGTCTTCGCCCATGAGTGCAATGATCTGCTTCTGCATAGCTCGCTGCTCCAGCGTTTTCAAGTGGGAAGCTCCCATGTCCGGCCGAGCGGTCAGCACGGCAACGGTCGTGTCGTATATGGGGCCGGCCGTATTGTGGAATTGCAGCATGGCCGCAGCATAGTTTTTTAGATAGGGGTCATCGCCGGGCGGCGTTTGCGTCCAGTCGGTCAGCACTTTGTTGCATAGTTCTACGCGGGCCTGCGTGCCGAAATCCTCCGGTATTGGCGGCGGTACGTTGGTCTCGAAATATTCCATGGATGGTATAGAGTACGATACCATATTATGAAACAAATATTCGCAACTGGACGGAAAATAGGTATACTATAAGGATGAACGACGACGTATTCCGTCGGCTACGCTCTATTCTTGCGAGCCGGCACTCCGACCGTGAGCTGTATGCCGCGATCGTAAACACCCCCTTCGCCTACAAGGTTGAAACCACCCGGCTGTCGCTGGGTATTATTGTATTACTGTTAGCTAACAAGGCAGACGGGCAAATTCACCGTATTGCACTGTCGGCTACCGAGCTAGCAAACAACACGCAGGATATGTCCGTGAAGCGCTTTGAAGATATTAAAATCCCAATAGATTACGACCGGAACGCCATCGCCCAAGTTATCCGTACGCAGCAGCCTAAGCGGGTGACCGATTGGCAGTACTTATTCGCGCCCGCCCTTACACCGGCTGAGGCTCGCTTGAACCAAGCAGGCGGCGCTATTGGCTGCAGTGTAGTCTACCCCCTTAAGGGTGTTGGTGACGGCGGCGCACTTATTTTTAGCTATTACCAATACCCCGAACACATCGCGACCGAGCATGAAGCATTCATGCAAACATACAGCGACATTGTTGCTGAAAGTTTACGCGCCCGCACCCCGCGCGTACAGCAGTAGTAAAAGGCGTGACTTTTTTGCCTTTTTACCGTATTATTTTGAAGTTAACTCCATAGGGGAGTAGCTCAGTTGGTAGAGCACCGGTCTCCAAAACCGGGTGTCGCAGGTTCGAACCCTGTCTCCCCTGCCAAAATAAGACGATCGTAGCGGCTGCTATGGTCGTCTTATTTTTACCGAGAAGCAGGGTTCGAACCGATAGGCGTAGGCCGCCAGTGGCGGGCTACGTTTTCTATGCTTGCCCGAACGACGTGAGCATAGCGAACCAGGAGCGAGAAATAGAGTCTTCTTATCTGTTAAAAGTTCGAGTCCCGGCGCTGGGTCGAACAAACGCAATCAAATTTTGGTATTATTAGCGAATATGAAAACCCAAAAAGCATCTCGCGCACCAATCGGCGCGAGCCTGATAGTATTGTCGTCAGTTTTTTACGCTACATATGGCGTCTGGACAAAGCTCATGGGCAACTTTTTTGGTAGCTTTACGGCTAGTGCCCTACGTTGCCTACTGGTATTAGGCGGTTTAATCATCGTCGCCATGGCGCGCCGAGAACTGCAAAAAATTAACTGGCGTCGCGACCGTAAATGGTTCGTGACCATGGTTATCTCGTCAATTTTTGTCTCTGCGCCGCTATATTATGCGGTCTTAAATGCCGGCATCGGCATAAGCCTTGCAATTGCATATATCGGAATTGTCATCGGCATGTTCATATTCGGCTGGCTATTTGAGAATGAACGGTTCACTAAAGAAAAATTAATAGCGACGATGCTCGGTGTATTCGGCATTGTACTAGTATTTTCACCGAGCATTAAATTAGGCGCTTGGCTGGCGCTTGTCGGTGCGTTAGTGGCCGGATTAGCAACTGCCGCCAATATGGCGACGACTAAAAAAATCCCTTATAATGGGTCGCAATCTGCCATCTTAGTATGGGGATCTGGCGTAATCGCAAATGTACCCCTGGTTTTCTTGCTTGGAGAGCCATTGCCATCAATTGGATGGCATACCCAATGGTTATATCTACTATTGTTCGCAGTTGCGTCCTTGGTAGCTTCGTGGACGTTTATTAAGGGGCTGAAGCTCGTTGAAGCAGGTGCGGCGGGAATCTTAGGCCTATTGGAGGTTGTCTTTGGCGTATTATTCGGTGCCTTTTTCTTCCATGAACGCCCGAGTCTCGTAGTGCTGATTGGAATTGCAAGTATTGTTGCCGCTGCGGCCATACCATACTTGCAACACTACAATGCTCGAAAAGGCACATTGGATTAACCCGAGGCTTGATCTAGAATCTCGCGAATCTCATCGACTTCTACTTTTTCAATTTCCTCATCTGAAAAAGTCTGATTCCAGAACCGACACCCTGACAGGAAAAATGACACGTGCGCAAGTATGTGTCATTTTTGTTAAGTTGCTTAATTGAATACGGCTATTTTGATATACTTCATGTATGAGCTTATTTAAACAAATAGATGCTGTTGTCCTACACGTAGACAATTTAGATACGGGCATAGAATTCTACTGCTCTCAACTTGGGCACATCCTTAAATGGCGTAATGATACAAGTGCGGGTTTAGAACTAGGGGAATCAGAATTAGTATTGAGTACAATTCTTAAGCCAGAAACAGACATTTTGGTTGATTCAGTCGAAGATGCGGTAAGGCAGATTGTGGAGGGCGGGGGCTCAATAGTGCTCCAGCCCGAAGATATACCTGTTGGCCGAGTGGCTGTCGTCAAAGACCCGTTCAACAATGTGCTTACACTGGTCGACCTCTCAAAAGGCACTTACAGAACTGATGAAAATAAAAGCGTGACGAGCGTATCGGCGGAGTAGCCACCTCTTGTAACCATTTTCACTCCAAGAGCTCGCGAACTTCTGCAACATTCACCCCGCCCAATGTGTCATCAGAAGTTTGATTCCAGAACCGACACTCCTGCCAAAATAAGACGGTTGTAGCGGCTGCTATGGTCGTCTTATTTTTACCGATTATTGATTTCGATAAAAATTCATTATATAATTTTTCACTCAATGAATGGCCAGAATCATAATTCACCCTTAGAACAAAATGCCGATCCCGACAGTGCGCTAGCGGCATACTTAGGGGCGCTTGAATACGGATCACCGGCGTGGCAAGCAACGTACGACACAGCTCGCGATTACCAGTTGGAGGGTAGCCTAGTGGGCGGCCTAGAAAAGGTGATGCCTGAACGTGTGATGGAGCTAACGGTGCTGCGGCAAGCGGTCCGCGACCGTGAAAACGGCCCGGATGGACTGGCCTACCTTGCATCTGCGGCTAATTTTGAACAAACATTTGGGTTCCGCTCGACGCTCGGCCGCGTGGTAATCGCGCAGAATGTAGCGCCTGGTTACCGTTTGGATGGCAAGCCTATGCGCGAGGCAGTAGGTACCTGGGTGTTAAACGCAATACGACAAGAACAACGTCGCCGCCTTGATAGCCTTGCTGACGATGAGATTTCATAATTCGAGTAATTCGCGGATTTCTGGAACGTCCACGTTTACTAATCCTGGATCATCAAAGGTTAGGTTCCAGAACTGACGCCCCTACAAGAAAAGATGCCTCGGTCGGCTGGCCGGGCATCTTTTTGTTAGAAAAGTAGCATTTGGTTCTGCGGCAGGGATGTGGCTAATAGGTGCGGATAAGGCGGGGCTTTCGCCGGCGCACGGGCGGTATTGCAGCAGAGGTTTGAGGGGCGGCGACGAGTGTTTCGCGCAGTATTTCTGCTTCTTTAACAGCATCTTCCAGTACCGCTTCAATCGCTTCTCCAGCTCCTTCAAGTGTGTCCTCGATCTCTCCGACCGTCCGGGTCAGCCAGCCGCGCCCAATGGTTATCGCCACCAGCCCCACATTACCCACCATGCTGATGAGCGGCCCGGCGATATTACTGAGGCTGGGCCCGGCCGCCGCAAAAACGCTCACTAGCCCCAACAGGTTGGCTCCTCCGTTGGCGGCGAATAACTGCCAGGCCTCTTCACGCGGCCGCTGCCAGGCGTGCTGGATTGTTGGCCAGGTGGCGATAATATTGGCGCACATGGCTAGGATCGCGTCGGCCATCATCATGTGCGGGAAAATCAATATGGTAAGCAGGCAGGCGCAGGAGACGACCAGGCAGGCCCAATCGGTAGTGCCTTGCGGGCGTTCCCCGGCACGCTTCATACTGCACAGCACCAGCACGGCAGTATTGCCTAAGGCTGCCAGGCCATTAAAGATGGCGGCAATAACAGCGCCATGGAGTATGGCGACGGCCATTAACACGCTATTGGCTGTCGCCCAAGCGATCCACGACGCAATCCGCGGCTGCGTTTTACCCTGATAAATACTGGCAATATACCGGGCCGTGCCCAACCACGATATAGCCGCGCCCAACCACGCTAACAGATCTAAGACATGCATTAAAAGCCCTCCTCCTACGAGCAGTTACAAAATAAAAGCCGCCGTGGCGTACATGCACAGCCACGAGCGAACTTCTTACAAAGTGCTAGAATACCAGCCTATGCGCTCAATAAACGTAAGCATTTTTATTGCTATATGTTCCGATTTCTGCATGTAAGATGATTAGTTCGTACTGCATCGGCGTGTTAGATACTAGAAGTGTTATGATAAATACTATGAACTATAATGTGCATATCGCCCCTGTACCAAGTTCTAAACTGCTTGGTGTAGAAATCCAGCCGCCAATCTCAGATAAAGCATTTGACGGTATACGTGCCATGCTTTGCGATACTGAGCATGGCCCAGAGGCGCCGGAAGCTGCACTCGCTGAAATGACACGAAATGACACTGTCGGGACTGCATTTGTGTTCGGCAAAAACGAAGGCGCTAGCGATATAGATAGAGTGGCGAGCATGATCGGTTCACTCATCAGTCCTGCCGGTATTCACGAAGTTACCATTTTGCGGAACTAACAACAGGCTCGCTAACGTGGCCAGATTTTGTCGGCACATTGTTTAATTGGCGCTTCATCGCCAAGCATTGCCAGACTCAAGAACTCACCCTTATCAACAAAAGCCGAGGTAAATTTCTTTTCGAGCGTAAAATCGAAGTCCGATAACGTGCCTCTGTAATAAAGCATGAGCGTTGGATAATTATTGGGGTGTTCTCCAAGGGTGATAGCTACAGGCTCATCACTGCTCTCAAGCAACTTAACGCCCAGTTCTTCTTGAATTTCTCTTGCCGCCGTTTGCTGTATGGTTTCGCCGTGGTCAAGACCGCCACCCGGCACTTCCCAAGTATTGTTGGTAGTATCCTGCACGACCAACAACTTATCGCTATCATCCTTTATTAGTACTTTAATAGAGATGCGATAAAACGCATCGGGGATTTCCCACTCACGTCCGTCCCTAATAATTTTTCTCGGTTTCATAGCTATAGTATATCCTTGTAAGTCGTACGTTTGCTACACTACGCCATATGATCAAAAAACTATTGCTGGTGATATTCTTTACTGTTGCGGTTGTTACTGCCGGTAGCTATAGCGGCGTTGCATCGGCAGCTGAGAGTGACTCGGTACGGCTCAAAAATAATACCGCTCAGTACCAAAAAGTTAACAGTGTTATACAATTCGCAACCCTGCTTACCGTAGGGGCTGTTTGGTTAAGCATAGTTGTGTTTCTGCGCTCACGAAAGCGAAGTTTCGTATATGTACTGCTGTTCACCGTGTTCTACGTCTATCTATATAAAGTCATCGACTATACCTTACTGCAGTACCAGTCACTGCTGGTACTGAAACACTTCGTGCCAGACCTGATGCTCAACGGGATACAGCAGGGCAAAACCATCAATCTTGCCCCCTTGATTACACTGACCGCAGCGGACTTACAAACGTCGTTACTCAACATCTTGTTGTTCATACCCTTTGGTGTAGGGCTGCCGTTCATTACGGATTGGCACAAGAAGCAGGTGTTTATTGCCGGTGTGCTGCTGAGCGTTAGCATAGAGCTATTACAGCTGGTGACGGGCTTATTGGGCCATATAACATTCCGTGTGGCGGATATAAATGACGTCTTGTTCAATACGCTGGGGACTATGGCAGGGTACCTGCTATTTATAAGTATTGTACGTATTGTGCGCCGTGCTTACGGTGGCACCAAAAAGCTCCCGGCTAACCCACTTGTACAGCATATTATTGAGCGGCCTCAACTATAGCCGCCCTAAGGGGCAATTAAAAACAGCCGGTTTTACCCGGCTGTTTTCTTGTCTATACGCAGTTCGTTAGAACTGGTACAGGACGTCCCATTGTTTCAGGGTGGTTGGCGATGCGCATGATGCTTGCGTAATCGTCCATGGGCTGGCCCATGCGGGGATTGTCAGACAATACCCGGAACCGATGTTCTTAACAGTGTTGTCGCCTTGCCATTGCCACTGTTGGATAGTGCCGCCCGTACAGGTGGAGATTTCCATAGTGGTATTGACTGCGGTCGAGCCGCCGACGGGCTGCAGACAACGATTGCCAAGAATTTGCACAGCGCCAGTTGTCGCGCCGATGCTAGAGGGCAGGAATGTCCATGTCTGACTGTTGCCGCCGTCGTTACATGTGTACACGAGCACTGGTGTGCCTACACTTGCGGCTGCAACACCTGGACAGCCAAGACCGTTCCAGCTTTTGAGCATGCCCGGAGGTCGTGACCACCAGTTTTGGATGAGAGCGCCAGTACACGGAGAGATCTCCATGGTTGTGCCGGTGGCAGTGCCGCCACCAACAGGCTGCAAACACATGCCCGAGTTCGGGTTCTTCAGTGCGCCGTTGGACATCATAATCCACTTTTGTGCGACGCTGTTATTACAGGTGTATATGTCTACTTTAGTGCCAGCGGTCGTGCCGGAACCCCATACGTCAACACACGGTGTTGCAACGCTGGCAACCTGGATCTTCACCCGCAACTCACCCTGGTTAGCAAACGTGCTGTCAGGGATCCATACGAATTGCTGTGCGTCATTCCCAGGGGTACAGGGGGTGATTTGCAGGTCATTGCCTGGAGTGGTTACACTATTTAGGTCATCCAGACACTTTTGGCTCGCGCCGAGGTTCCTGAACAGTATCGGGCTGCTCATGCGGCGGCCGCTCATTTTCTGCCACAGCTCACCTACGGTCAAGCCCGTCTGAGACTTAAAGAAAGTCAGGCTGTAATGGGGCGCGAATGATGCGCTCAAATCTTTTATGAAGTTAGGCTTGCTGTAGGTTGTCATGATCCAGTTAAAGAAATACGAGGCTGGCCTGTATCCCATAAGGTAGTTGTCGGTAGTGTTGTTGATGGTCTGCGCGGGGTCGTCGGCAAACCAGTATGCTTCCGCATAGTCTGCCATACCTTCATGCACCCAGGGCAGGTAATGCGCGGTGGGGGTGCCACCGAGTTGTGCGACATGCATGCTTTCATGCAAGAAAATTGCCACCGCTGTCGGGTCAGTGGTGTGAGCATCAACCCAGCTCATGTTGTACTCAATAGTCGTGCCGTCGGTCTGCATAGTGTTGCCATTAATTTGGGCACTTGTCTTAGGCACGAGTGTCATGCTCGTTGGCGTACCAGTGGGGTTGCCAAGCTTCGTGACGAACTTGGGGTACCACGTCTGCAGCAATGCCTTACCAGCGTTGGCAAATGCCAAATATGCTGACGGTGTTGACGGGTCAATCGTAACTGTAGGCACTACAACAGGCGTTGCTGGCTGCGTTACATTTATAGCGGTCGTCTTGGTTGACTCTTCGCTTGCCGCGTTCAGCGCAGATACCTGGTAGCTGTACGTGGTGCCGTTGGTGACTGCTGTGTCATACCAGCGCTGTACCGTACCGCTGTGGTTGGCTGCATTCGTGGCTGCAATAGTAGCCTTAAGCACGCCGCCTCTATATATCTTGTATTGTGTTGGCGTGTCGCCGGTGGCTGGGTTCCATTCCAGGGCGATACTGTTGCCACCTACATAGGCCTGAACATTAACAGGCGGCGGGCCGGCAAGAGCGAACGCCTTGGGTACCATAGCGAGGGTCGGCGCAAACAGGCTGACCGTCAGGCTAGCCACCATGGCCAGATTGAGCGCTCGCTGTCTGAGCGTAACTTTTAGTTTCTTTAGCATGCGTATTTTATCCTCCTAAAATCGCTTGTGTTTAATAATAAGTTCATCATGCTGGAGAATAGTGGGGCGGGTCAATGTTGATGTTCTAGTACGTTTGTGACACAATCACATGCTTATATCTGAAGGTAAGCTTGAGCAAGAATAAAATTATAGTTGTAATTATGGCATCATTAAGCAGTGGGCTTATGTGCAACAATACCGGCCATTAGGTGACCCGGGCCATTATGAGCGCATCGGCGTTGCCGAACAGCCGTGGCCTAAGGTTAACCAGCCGCGCCAGAATCACATGCACATGGAATGCTGCCGTCAACAGCAGGAAGGCGAATGCCAGGTTAGCGCCGTTCCGTGCATCAACCGCCGTCCGTGATGCCTGCAAACATATGGGGATGAGCGTATTAAACGTAAGCATCAGGTACGCTAGCCAGACGACGAGTGCTACCACACGGACGCCGTAGCGGCGGCTTTCGTCTTTCTTACGGGTCTTGTTGGTGATTGATAGTAATTCCAGTACGCCGGCAAGTCCTTTGTCGATGATCTGCAAGCTGAGATACACGGCCCCGGCAACGCCCACAGAGATGCCTAAAAGCAGTATGTTATAGGTAAGGTCATCGCTGAACAGTGCCGACCAAGAGCCGGTTACGCTATGCAGTACGGTATGTTGCATTTGGGCCTGTGCGCTCTGGAAATAATCACGCATAGCCGGGTAGTCGTCCAATTGATGCCACGCGGTTATACCAATCAATACGGTAACGGCAGTAACACTCCCCACTACACTGGTAAACGAGGGTGTTAGCAACAGCAAGAAGAGACGCGCCTGATGCATAATGGCTTTATAATACCTTGAAAAAACTGGTTATGTCTATGCGGCGCCCCTATTGTGCAAATGATAGGTTGACAAAATTATCATAAACGCGGCACAATTTAGCTTAAGTACTAACAATTAGGGGATTTTATGAAGCAAACTAGTATGCGCGTCCGAAGCATGGCTGTAATTTTTGTTTTTGCTTTGGCCGCAGCACTATTCGGCCTGCCGCACGTCGCGCGGGCAGCTTGTAACGTGCCGAGTACCAATTATGGTGTCGGCACTATGAATATCAATGTAACAACTGCGGGCACCTATCGCATTTGGAGCCGTATTATGGCGCCCGACACCACCAATACGTCCTATTTACTGCAAGTAGACCCATCAGGGGCCAACAGCTGCTTTACTATAGGAGGTGCCTCTGGCACAACACCGAACAGTTGGAAGTGGGCTGATTACCAGAACGGTACAACGAGCTCGAAAGTAGATGTTAATCTGTCGGTTGGCGCACACACGCTGGTGATGATTGGCACTAAACCCGGAGTCAAGCTGGACCGGGTAATGTTGCTTTCCGATACAACGTGCATTCCAAGCGACAACAGCACAGGGGATGAGTGCGCCTCGCTCGACACCATTAAGCCGGCAATTGCGCTGACTGCGCCAAAGAATGCCACTACGGTAAACGGGCTCGTTACTGTCTCGGCGACCGCCACCGACAACAGTGGCGCGAACGGTGTATCGAAGGTTGAGTTCTACATAAACGGAGTACTCAAAAGTACGGCTACGACTGCAGCTGCCGGATCAACCTACAGCTACAACTGGGATACTGCAGCGCTTTCGTCAGGCAGCTATGCCATAAAGGCGGTTGCCTATGATGCGTCGAGCAATACCAATGCCGATACAGTCACCGTGACGGTTAAGCAATCTGACACAACAGCTCCAACCATACCGGCAAATGTCAGTGCCACGGCAGACTCAAGTACGAAGGTTACCGTTAAGTGGTCGGCAAGTACCGACAACGTGGCAGTGAACGGCTATCAGATCCTTCGCGGCGTAGGCTCTGCAACGCCGACTCCCTATCAACAAGTTAATGGCGCTACCTTGAGCTTTACGGATACTCCTGTCTCGGCGGCTACCACTTACACCTATCAGGTTATCGCACTTGATACGGCCGGGAATGCTTCAAAGGCCTCTTTGACAGCGACTGCGACGACTCCAAAGCCCACGCAAACTGACACAGCCGCGCCGTCTGTTCCGCAGAATGTTCGCGCGACTGCCGTGAGCAAGAACCAAATAAACTTGTCATGGCCTGCTAGCACCGACAACGTCGGGGTCATTAGTTACGACGTATATCGTGCGGTTGGAGATGGTACACAGGCCAAAGTCGCAACCGTACCGGTCACTGGAAACAATGGTGCTACATCGACGACCATCGTCAGCTACGGTGACGGCAATCTAGAGGCCAGCACTACGTACAAGTACACTATTTCTGCCCGGGACGCTGCGGGCAACGCCAGCGCCAAGTCGGCAGCAGCGAGTGCGACGACTCTCAGCAAGCCAGCAACGCAGAACCGCGGGACCGTAAAGGGGACTGTATGGGACAAGCAAGGGAATGAGCTTAAAGGTATAACGATTACCCTAACCCGTAACGGCAGTAAACACACCTATACAACCAATGACAAAGGAGTGTACTCCATATATGACCTGCCAGCGGGTAACTATAAATTGCGGTTTGACGGCAACGGCTACTGGAACCAAACCATCACTGTCCGCGTCAAAGCAAATAAGACGGTCACGCAAAACGTCGTAATGTCACGGAATAACTAAGGTCGAAAGGAATACCATGGAACCGACACAGATGAGTTCTGACCAGGCGCCGCAGCCTACTGCAGCCGTACAACAAGTCCCCTCCCAAAAACAGAAAGTTTTCTTTGTGAGTGTCGCCGGCCTCATTGCCGCAGCCGCACTCGCAGCCACTGGTGCGATATTTTGGAACAGCCGCAATACGGCTGCCGCCAGCAATACAGTAGAGATTGGCATCACCTCTAAAGGCTTTGGCCCGGCAACGATGCATATCCAAAAAGGGCAATCAGTTACATGGGTAAATACCGACACGGCCACCCATGCAGTCGTTTCAGATAATAAAACATCCAAAGGCGATGCCAGCGCCTTTGGCAGTGAGGCGATGGGTATCAACGAAACATACACCGTTACGTTCGACCAACCCGGTAGCTACACCTACTATGACGCAATGAACCCCTATACCAATAAAGGCCGGGTAACTGTCAATTAGGACAGAAAGCATAGCAAATATATGACAACTTCTAGCATGACAACTTCAAACTTAGCAGCAAAATTACGTGGAGCCTCGCGCACAAACTTTATCGTGGCGGCGGTCATCGGTGTCGCCGTTCTGATTGCCGGCTATACCATACTGTTTACCAACGCACTTTCGGCATTTACGACTGCCGAACCTGAGTCGGCCAACCTTGTTGGGGCTACCGTGGGCACGGACGCTACCGCATCGGGAGGTAAATATCTGCAGTTCGGTTCAGCGCAGCCAACAGATCCAGGCACTCCGCCGGCAAGCGGCGCCTACATTACCGACTACTACAAGAAATGGTCAAATGGGCCGAACCCTACGGGTGATCCGGCATACTTCCCGATTTCTGTATGGCTGCAGGACGCCAGCCGTACAAGAAATGGTATTCCGAATGGTACTAATTACCAGAAGATAGGGGTCAACCTTGGGGTAGGCATATGGGATGACGAATGGTACTCTCTCCGCTATCAAGGAGTAATTGACACGAAATGGCAAGCGTTCCCAGGTGTGAACCGGGCTTCTGAGATCAAAAAGTTAACTGGCGCGACAGCAACATACTTCAATGGTTATATGCTCGATGACGAAGCGGACATGAACTATCCGAATGACCCGGCGCAATACAGTACAGTCAATGAAAAGAAGATGGCCGACGCTGCCCGCGCGACCGATCCGACGCGCCCTGTTTACTCTAACTACGGCAAATGTTTGGCCATATACGAATGGGTCGGCTGCCACAAACAGGCCGGCTATGATACTGACATGAAAGCGTACTGTGACCTTGTCGACCTAGTTTCTGCCGATTACTACGGCTGGACCGATCCGTGGGAGCCGGCAAGCTACCATGGGGCCTGGACCTACGGCGCTTCGGTAGATAATATGCGTAAGTATTGTGGACAGAACAAGCCTATATGGGGCTTCGTGGAAGCCGCCAACCCGTGGAGTCCTGGCCAAGGCAGCATTACGCCAAAAGCTATCACTGCCGATCAAATGGAACAAGCAGTTTGGTCCATGGTTGTGCACGGCGCAAACGGCATTGTCTACTTCGCTCATGACTTTTCAAATGGTTTGGTTGAAGACGCTATGTTAAGCCGCCCTGAGATCGTGGCACGCGCGACCACGGTGAACGCTCGGCTCAAATCACTGGCGCCCATCCTTAACAGCTACAGCCAGGGCGGCGTGAGCGCAACCGGTACCAACGGTATTCCGGTAGCGACTATGTATAAGAAATACAACGGAGGCAACTACGTCTTTGCAATGGCTGACGGCAACGCTAACAACACTGCTTCGGGTGCGACTACCGGCACCATCACGGTTCCTGTTGCGTCAGGCAGCGCTACCGTAGTAGGTGAAAACCGTACGGTGCCAATTAGTGGAGGTAAGATCATTGACGCATTTACCGCATACCAAATGCACGAATACCAGTTCTAGGTATGGCGCCTATCGCGAGAAAAAGAATTGGGCTGCGGATATACACTTGGGCGACCATCATAATTGCTGCTCTATTCATTGCTGCCGCAGCCTACTATTTCCTTAAGCCGGTCGCCGCCGGTGGGACTGAGTGTACCTTTGATGACTTTACATGCGAATCGAATGTGAACCTTATAACAGCGGTTGCGTATACGTTCTACGCGGTGGTTGTAGGCGTGGTATACGGCCTGGCGCGTTTGGTGTTGTGGCTATGGGTGCACTACCGCAAGACAAGTGGCTGATATTCTACGGACAATCAACTAACTTCACGGAGCAGACGGTATTCGGCCTTGCCATACAAATAGAGAACAAATATGCTTAAGTCATGCAAACCGAACAACCACTGCGCCCCTCATCATTACCTATCAGCGTCTCGGCCGATGCGCCGCTCGCACCCACGAATCTTTTTAGCCGACCGCTAGCCGACCGCCCAATCTTATATATTGATATGCGTATTATAAGCGCTCAGTTTGCGGCGTTTCGGCAGCACTTTCCGCAATTTGATGTACACTATGCCATGAAGTGTAATCCCGATCGGCCTGTACTAGAACACGTCGCATCGCTCGGGGGCAATTTTGAGATTGCATCGTATGCGGAGCTGGCTATGCTGCGGCGCATTGGTGTTGCGCCTTCAGAGGTACTGTACAGCAATCCGGTTAAAAGCCTGCGTGATATCCGCCTTACATATAGGGCTGGCGTGCGCTGCTTTTCGTTCCAAAGTGAAGACGAGCTTGATAAATTTGCAGCGGTTACGAAGGGCGTCACGAAAGAGTCTGACAAAATTCATGCATACATCCGGCTTGCGACACCAACCGGCGAAAGCTCGGTTTCCAGTGAGGGCAAGTTCGGATTGCCAGCAGCCGACGCAGACCATCAAGCCCGTGTCGTAGCGCTTTTAGTCCAAGCCCGCGCCCGCGGGCTTGTGCCGTACGGCTTAGCGTTCCATGTTGGTACACAAATGGAAAATTTGCACGCATGGGACGTGCCGATGCGTAATGCGGCGACCATTATGACGTTGCTGGATGCACAAGGCATCCGGCTGGAGATGCTTGATATCGGCGGTGGTTTCCCGGCGCATCACGCAGTAGGGCTGCCGTCACTGGCTGCCTTCGGCACGGCGATAACACAAGCCCTATCGCAACTGCCGTACCAGCCCGCAAAGCGAGCGATTGAACCAGGCCGTGCTTTGGTAAGCGACGCCGGGGCGATAGTAGCTGAGGTGTACGGCACGGCCACCCGCGAGGGACGGCGGTGGGCGTATCTAAGCGTCGGCGCCTTTAACGGTATGATGGAGGCGCTCGAGACCGGTACCGAACTATGTTATCCGATGGTTGACTCGCGCGGTTCTCGGGCGCAAGACCCGTTTACAGTAAGTGGACCCAGCTGCGATAGCCAGGATACCATTGCCCAAGCCCAGTTGCTGTCTGCCGACTTGCGCGCCGGAGACAAAGTCATAATCTATACGACCGGTGCGTATACGACTGCCTACGCCTCGCACTTTAACGGTTTTAAACCGCCGCGCATTCTATACGTATAAGCGACATGTACATGTTGCAGGAGTAGTGTGTTATTGTAACGAATATGAAGGATATACCCCACGAATCGTTTAATAATGTTGAAGTGTCTGGAGATGGACACTACGTAGACGGTACCGATGCAAGCATGTACGACCCAACAGGCATGGAGCTTCTTGAAAACGAAGGCAGCGTCGATAGTAGCGACGAAGCAGCAGGCACGCCTGACGCGGCGTGTGCGCTTGACCGGCCTGGCCCGAATGCCGATCCACTAATCGAGAGTTTCATGGAGCATGCCGACCTTAAAACAGCAGTGAAGGTTCGCGTTCCAGCCGTTTGCAGTGATGAAATGGGCGTATGGAAGCAGGGGAACGAATATTTACGCCCCGAGCTAAAAGGCTTAGGGCACGTGGCTATGGGTGTCGTGGACTACGCACTGACTAATTATCAGAAACCAGCAGACACGACCGATCTATACGCAACTATTGTCACTGAGTCACGGGCCAGTTCGTTCGGGTTTGAATCGCCGACTCTGCAAACAACCGAAGGCACGCGTGGCGACCAATTTGAAGCACGTTTCGCTCTTACCCAGGATGGGGTGAAAGTAATGCATCTCGGCCAAGCAGTAACCAGGGCCGTACGCGGAGTAGATAATTTGCTAGAGTCAGGCAAAGTGACGTGGACAGAACATGATGCGAATTATGAAACATACATTGGTGGGCCATTAGACCCTGAAACTACCCACGTTTTTAACGCCGCCGGCGAAGAACTGTACACGAAAGATGGATTGCCCGTAAGTTGGTTACGGGTACGCGCACGATACGATCCAACGGGTACGCATGTTATGGGAATAGCTATCAGTTCGACCCTCCTGAACGGTGAAGTACGTTCAGCAACTGTTGCAGGGGACTGGCTTGCCGACCAGATGCAAGAGCATGCCGTGCGAGCAACGCTCACAATAAACAGTGCAACGGTCGATGAACAGGGTTTCGCTGCGGAAACACAGCCGGCGCATCATGATCTTTTGAACGAGTTAAGCGACCTGTTGCTGCGTGTTAAGCCTGTCCCGCCGGCTGAATAGCGTTATACTATGCCCAATAAGGAGACTCCATATGTTAAGCGAATTTAGGAAATTTATACTGCGGGGCAACGTCGTTGACCTGGCGATTGCCGTTGTCGTTGGTGCTGCGTTTGGAGCAGTCGTAAGCGCCCTGGTAAAAGATGTCATTACGCCGCTGCTGGGGGCCGTTGGCGGCCAGCCGGATTTCTCGCGGCTTACGTTCACGCTCAATCATAGCAAGTTCATGTATGGCGAATTCCTGAATGCCGTTATTTCATTCTTACTTGTAGCAACCGCTCTGTTCTTTTTGGTCGTGCAGCCGCTAAACCATTTGCAAACACGCATTGCGCGTAATAAAACGCCAGAAGAGCCGTCTGAACGTAAGTGTCCTGAATGTTTAAGTGATATCCCCAAAGCAGCCAGCCGTTGCAAGTTCTGCACCGCAAAGGTAACGCCGGTTACTGGCAAATCGAAGTAACGTACCGCTGTAATATGCTATTCTATCCGTGATGCGTGATAACTCTGAAAACCCTGACAACTCTGAACTTGCCGAACTCCCCGAAACAGCAGCATCCGAGCCGCTATTTACCGGTGGTGCGGATACCGACGATGACGGTGACTTTTTAAATCTCGAACGTGTTGATACGAGCGACGATAACGAAGACGCCACAGAGCCCCACGATGCACCGGAGAGCGAGCCTAACCTAGCCGACCAGCTTGATGGCGCGGTTGACGCGCTTTTTGTAGTGAACGAAGAACGGGGCACACTAGAAGAGCGTCTTATATACAAGGCAACGCAGCTCGGTCCCGAGACGACACGTGCAATTGCCGATGAATTGGCCGGGATGTATCGCGAGCGTGAGGGGCGTGTCAGCACTTACGAGGCCATGCGGGTGTACGCCAACCATATTGGGCAAAACGACGATGCAGACGCGCAGCGTATAGCTGCAGACGTTTTGGAACGCATTGCAGAGCTAGAACCGCTTGCCAATGAGCTCGTGCCACAGGTTGAAGACCTATCCAACCGCCGTCTGAATGAGCTACGCGAAACGCTTGTGCCCGCTGTTGACTGGGCACGTGTCGTAGACGCCTATGCGCGGACAGGGCAGTATGGTAATTTGCCCGATGCGATACGCTATGTGGGCAACACGAACCCGGACATGGCCGATTATAACGAGGTCCTGTCGGCCATTGCTGGGGCGGAACAACTGGCGGCCACTGTAGCCGAGCATGACCATGTGCGCTCGGCCACTACGCCGGGCATACCGGAAGGCTATGAACCAAACCCGGAAATTGTTGCTGACATACACAAGTGGCGCACGTTAAACGACGCGGCATTACGCTATCTTGGGCGGGAACGTATCGATTTTATGGACCCTGTTGTGCCGGAGCTTGATTTAGAGCGGTGCGCTGAGCTTGCCCGGAACGCCGGTCTGGACGCGCCAAACGGCGATACGGAGGCCGTTCACCCGGCAATCGTGTACGCCATTGAATCGCACCTCTCCCGAACGGTGACAACATTTGACCAGCGCGACAAGCGTTTTATTGAACGCACCCAACCGGTATTGCCAACCAACGAAGTATCGGCTGTTAACGGCCAGGCCGTGGAAGACAGATTACCCGTGGAAGACGTGCAATCATGGCAGCAGCAGCGCCTCGATCGTCATCCGCCGCATTTGCGCGCCGGCCTGACGGGTGTCACGTACGACACAGCAGCTCCTAAAACTTTAACCACCCCGGAAGGCGATACCGTGCTAGAAATGGGCGGCACACCGCGCAGAGGCGGCAGTGTCGTCGTTAATTTAGAGCCGGGTGCGCTCAGCCAGGGGAATATTGACCGGGCCGAGCGTGAGGGCGGCGAGCCCCTGCCCGGTGGCGAAGCAGAGCTCGATGAAGTACAACGCCTTTTGGACCACGAAGTTGCCCATCGGGCACACCTCAATGCGGTACCCCTGGCAACACTGCGTCTATACGAGACTATACGTGCAGCCGAGCCATACGCACCATCTATAGCCGATAACGCAAGTGTACAATTAGAAGACTGGGCATCATCGGTCGAATTATTCCTAAACAGCCCCTGGACGCTGTTAACCGACATGCGACTGACCCAACGCTTTGGATTTTTTAATGAAGAATACGATGTCCGCTATACGCCAGAAATGCTTGCTGCAGCGGCACGCTTACGTGCTCCAGATGGCGGCCCAGCCAGCGCATATGACCGTAATAAAGCGTTAAGCGACATGGCGGATAACGCACCAAAGTCATGGGCCTCCTAAGGAGCTAGGTTGTTGCGGTGACCGATCGCATGAATACCCCTTTTGAATATAGGCCACCCGAAGATACGCCCGGCGAACAAGACGCGCTCGGTGATATATACGACGACGCAGCACCACCCGAAGAAGACGGGTATTACCTGGAGAATAGCGAGCGCGGCGCACAGCCTGAGGTAGGCGAGCTGGAATCGGCGCAGTTTAGTGACGCCTACGATCAGGCAGAAGCGGCAGAAGCATACGTCAGCCCGGAAGAACTAACAGCAACATTCTTAGATGATGACGTCGCACTCTATGCAGACGTAAAACGTGTCTTCGGCGTATTGAACGATTCACTGGATGACGACGCCCGTTCGGCACTCGACACGTTCAGCCGGCGGCACGCCACCCACCCGCAGCAGTGGTGGAATACGCAAGAGCAAATTGAGGCGCTCCTTACTGCGGATGATGCCGTTATCGCACCGGATATTAAAATGCAGCTCGCCGATTTGCGCCGTGCCATTATGGACCATAAGGCGGACCAGGAGCGGGTCGGGGCGGCATGGTATGGGGCATTCAAATCAGCCCAGCAAGAAGTGGTTAGCCGCGTTGACTGGCAGACTGTCATCACTGACGATGAATACGCTAAGCAGGAAGTCATATCGGTGCTGAAGTATTTAATTCCGCGCGACATATCGCCGTTGCGCTTTACTGTATATCGTAGCGGCACGGCCAAACTGGGTGAATTCTTAAACAGTGTCGACGAACGTGCCGGCTTATTGCCTGAAGGCACGGCACACCACGTTCCAGAAGACTGGCATGCAAACCCGGCGTTGCAAGAGGAGACAACCCAGTGGGTACGTGCAACGAACGAAGCGGCACGGTATATGGTATCAGACCGCGCAAACGCAATGGTAAGCGGCCCATCGAGCCAGCTGTTGCGCCGCTGCCTGCCGTATATTAAAGCCGTAGAGTACGGTAACCAGAGTGCATTGATGGATACTACACTGCGCCCTGTTGCGTACGCACTTGAACGCAGCATCACAGCGGTCACACGCGGCGTGGACCGTGAGGATGCTGCGTGGATTGCGCGGTTTAGAGACGGGGTGCCACCGGTACCAACCGTGCATAACGCTGAGTTATTGCAAGCGGTATACGGAGCTGGCGACCCGCACGAGTGGCTTGCGCGTATATCGGTACCAGAAGGAGCCTTCAATAACCATCCCTTCAGCGCGGTGACATTCTATGAATCTGACCCGACAAACGGTAACAAAGAAGCCTGGTACCGGCCAAGCGACAACTCCGTTCATTATGTTATCGGCACCCCTGAGGCGCCAATACCAGAAGGCCGTATGCCAGGATATAAAGCGCACGAAGAAGCACACGGCGCACATAATTGTACCCTGCCGCTTTCGTTCTTGCGTGAGTGGGCCACTACGCCACCTGACCCCCTCTTACGCAGCGACCCGGCTATTGGCAAGTACCTGCGGGTTCTAGAAACCAGCACAAGCCATGAAGATGTCACGTTTGCCTCTAAGCAAGTGCTGGCATACTGCGTGCAGCGTTATTATTATCCGACGCGCACGACTCCATTAGGGCTATTCGCGACACCGCAGTTTCAACTGATTAACAGATACGTCGGGCGGTATGGCATAGATGTTCTGGACGACGATAGCATACGGTTTACGACGAGGCCAACGACATGAAATATAGCAACGCCGAGACCGCGGCTCATATGCGATCGCAGACTCCCAGCCCTATAACCAGGAAAACAGCCGTGTCGTTTACGAACTACTTGCATGCAGGTAATGGACGGCATACCACCCAAAGCTTTATTGCATCGCGCGGATTCGCTATGATAAATGAATTATGCGGATTGTACGACATGGCAACTTTTACGGACGGCACCGTTGGCTTCAGGGTGCGACGACCAATAACTCCGAAGGCGTAGCACAATATGGAGTGGTTTAATCCTGAATTTCCGTTCGATGGCGACATAAACTTCCAGCCCGATGAATCTGCAGTAGACCCGTACGACGAGCCGTTGGGCGGCGATACGACAGACGCCGCAGCTGAGGCGGATTTGCTGAGCGATTTGCAGCCCCTGGATGCGGAACCTGATGAATTAGAAGATAATGCCCCTGAGACAGGGGACGTAGGAATCCCGGCAGAAGCAGCATCGCCGCCATTGCGTGAGTACGACGTGATATATAGTGACATGTTGGCAGTAAAACAGGAGTTGAATGAACAGCTAGGCTATGAGGGGGAGGGTACAGCGCGAAGTGCCGAGCTATATGAAAAATACTGGGCATTAGAGGCCGAAGCCAGTGTCGTGCAACAGCAGGCGTACCTTGAAAAGCAACAGTTTATCGTTGATCGTACCGATTGGCACGGCGTTGTCGATGACCTGTTCGGCCATGGCGGGTTAACCGTCATTGATATAGCCGCACATGTCATTAATAACCGTATGCTTCAGGGGGGTCCGGAAGCACAAGTGTTGCCGCTGTACCTGAGCTTTAACGATGCCATAGAGACACTCGATGTGTTTCAACGTCATTTAGAGCACTACGGCCTGCTATTACCTGACGGCGTAGAGCAGCCGCCCGTACCGGAAGGCTGGACGCTGAAACCAAGGTTTTTCCAAGAGGTAGTAGAGTGGAACGACAGTACGAAGGCTGCACTGCAGTTTGTTTCAGCTGAGCACGCAGCGCAACTCTCCAGCGTCTACAATATTGCCCGTAGAGGCGTGTTCCTGCAGAAGGCATTGCATGATTTTGGGTTCGTCTCGTGGGACCCGTCGCACGAGACATTACCGCCGGCAATAGCCTATGCGTTTGAGACAGGTATTGCGCGCCACCAGCAAGAGTATGATGCGGCTGATGCGGCCAAGATCGCCGAATATATCGAAACAATCCCTGCCAAGCCCGTGTTGCACAATATAGATGTCCTCCGCGACACGTTTGACCTGCCTGAAGATGGTGTAGAGGCATGGTTTGAGCAGTATTGGGATGTCATACCGGACGATTTTAAAGCCGGTGTTGCTGCCGTGCACTTCCATACAAAAGCAACAGACGAGGCACAGGGCAAGCATAAAAAACCCGTTGTCGGCTGGGTTAATCGCGATAAGCCCGGCGATGTGCATATTGTAGTGGGCACGCGGCAAGCGCCGATGCATCACACGCAGCTTATGCGGACGATCCCGCATGAGGTAGCACATTCCAGCCACTTTAGGACAAAAACCATCAAGAGTTTACGCGAATGGCTATCGGCAACAAGCGGTCCGTGGCTGGATGTTACGCCCTACGTACAAGAGACGCGCATGGACCCTACAAGTGCACCGAATGACTATAAGCTTGAGGACTTTGCTGATTCGCACGCTATGTATCTGAATGAGCCGTGGACTATGTCCCTCCGATTCCGTACGCGATTTGAGGACCTTAACAGGGAGTATGGGCTGTACAGCGAGGCTGATCTATCATCAATTTCGATAGGAGCCGATCACTGGATGGCAAATAGCGCGCTTCGGTCGGCAGGTATTCGCTACTTGCGGATTGAACGTACTATTAACCGGGCCACCCGAGCACTCATGCGGCATCAGCGCCAGCAACCAGGTACAACAAATATTTAACGCGGCCACGTGCCCTGCGCCGTGTTATAACTAAACCATGCCTTCCATCCAACCGCCGGTTATTTTATTGCACACCTCTAAAACAATGCGTTCGCCCGCGCCCGGCGCTACGCTGCCTTGCACGCCCGCACTCATGCATACTGCTGGCGTGTTAGCACAGTACATGAAGGGGCTTTCAAGCGACCAGCTACAAACAATAATGCACATTTCGGCCGCACTGGCAGACAAAACGTACGAGACCTACGCAGCCTGGAATGACAAAGCAGGCCAGCAATCACTTGCTATAGATAGCTTTGTGGGTGATATCTATAGCGGCCTGCGCGCCACGACGCTATCGGCAGCTGACCGGCAATACGCAAATGACCATCTGCGTATTTTGTCCGGCCTCTATGGCATATTGCGGCCGTTTGACGGCGTCCGGCCGTACCGATTAGAAATGGGGTATCGCTTGCCGGGCAAACCGTACGCGAATTTATATGATTTTTGGGGCGCAACTATTGCCGAAACACTGCCATCAAGCGGGTTAGTTATCAACTTGGCAGCCGTGGAGTATAGTCGCACAATAACACCATATGTAGAGGCCGCCAGAGTAGTATCGCCGCGCTTTCTGACCGTGGACCCCAAGACTGGGGAGCCTACCTTCGTGGTTGTTCACGCAAAGATCGCCCGGGGTGCATACGCGCGATGGCTTATAACAAGCCGTGCGAATGATCGAGCCAGCCTCCCTATGTTCAGCGACATTGGGTATCGCTATGCACCGCAGCTCAGCACACCGGCTGAGCCCGTATTCGTGTGCCAGGAGTTTGGTGGTAAGGGCTTAAGCATGCGCCTAGAAAAGTAACGGCGGTTCTGCTGCCTATTACCAGGCGGCTATAGTAAAATGTCACCACAGCCATTATTAGTGCTGGCATAACTCAAAGGAGCATCTATGGGCGTCCAACCCGCATTCGAACATTTGTACCATGAGATAGAAGACCTCGAGCACCGCGTGCACGATTCCATGGATAAACCCCAGGACCACATGGCCGAGGACTTACACCGGCAGATTATCGCCTTACAAGATGACATTGAAAGCAGCCGCAACCCGCGCGACCTCGAAAATCGTATGAAGCAGATCCAATCACTACTGGACCGTGCCCGGCACACACCGGACAGCTACATGAGCATCTCTGACGCTGACCGCTATTGGCGTATTTTTGAACAGCTGCGCCTGAGCCTTCGCAAATTCCCCAATTATTAGGCGGTGCCGGTAGCCATTCCGCTTCTGCTTTTTATGACATCCTGCTAGTATATAGATAGGATGAATGTACACAATCACCGGTGTGAGCCGTTGGCATATACCGCCAGGGGATGGCGGGTATAGCTATGCATATAGGCAATTCTCTCATCGAAAAATTACTACGGCAGCATGGCATCAAAGATGACCAGCTTGCGACGCTGCACGCCCAAGCGGCGAGCGACAAAAAGCCGCTCCACACGCTGGCTGTTAAGAGTAATCTGATAACCGAAGATGACCTCATAAAGCTGTACGCCAAAGAAATTGATGTGCCGATGGCGGCATTTGATGCCAAAAACATCAAAAAAGAAACGCTTAAAACATTGCCGGAACGTATGGCGCACCAGTACCGCGCGGTGGTATTCGACGAAGGCAAAAAGGGCGAAAAAATGGTCGCCATGGAAGACCCGGACGACGTCCAGGCCCGCAACTTCCTGCAACAACAACTGGGTAATAATATCCAGATCCATATAGCCACGACGCCGCTGCTGCAAGCAGCCCTCGACCAATACAACAGCGGCGAAAACGTCAATGCGCAGCTGACACGCGTTATCCCTACCATCGATGAAGACGAAGAGACCGAAGAAATCGATGAAAGCAGCTTGGCTGAAGATTCACCCATTGCCCAGACGGTGAACCTTATTATTGAATATGGCGTTAAGGCCGGGGCGAGCGACATCCATATTGAGCCACGCGAAGACGTGGTTATTACCCGGTATCGTATTGACGGTGTGCTGCGCGAAGTCGATAAACTGCCGCGTACGGTATTGGGCGCGCTGGTGTCTCGTATCAAGATTCTGGCCAACCTAAAGATCGACGAACACCGCGCCCCGCAGGACGGCCGGTTTAAGGTTGAAGTGAATAGTTTAATGTACGCGTTGCGCGTGTCAACACTGCCGATCGTGGACGGTGAAAAAGTAGTTATGCGTATCCTGAATGAGTCTACTAAAGCGGCTAACTTTACCGAGCTGGGCTTTTGGGGCGATGCGCTTGAATCGCTACGCACTGCCATCGTACAGCCGCACGGCATGATCTTAGTAACCGGCCCGACTGGTTCCGGCAAGTCGACCACGCTGTTCAGCGTGCTGAGTATGCTCAACACGCCGGGGGTGAACATCTCAACGGTCGAAGACCCAGTCGAATATCGCATACCTGGCGTCAACCAAACGCAGGTCAATCCGATTGCCGGCATGACCTTCACGAACGGTTTACGCGCACTGTTGCGTCAGGACCCCAATATTATTATGGTCGGTGAGATTCGCGATGGCGAAACAGCATCGCTCGGCGTGCAAGCGGCCTTGACCGGGCACTTAGTATTTTCAACGCTGCACACGAACAATGCCGCCACCACGTTGCCGCGTTTACTGGATATGGGCATTGAACCGTTCCTGATTGCCTCAACCGTGCGTATTGTAATCGGTCAGCGCCTGGTGCGCCGGCTGTGTACCGTCTGCCGTGAACATTTCACGCCGGACGACACGGCGCTCACACACATCAATAAGTCATTCCGCATCAATTCGCCCGAAGCGCACAAGATTATTCACGACCTAGAAATTCAGGCAGCTAAGAATGGCATCGGCAAAACGCAGTCGCAAGGCGAAGAGCCGTCGGCTGCTGACCTCAGCACAACGCCGTCGTCTATACATGTACTCTGGCGGCCGCACGACGGCGGCTGTAACACCTGTAACCACACCGGTTATAAAGGACGTATTGGTATTTATGAAGTCCTGCGTAATTCTACCGCTATCCAAAAGTTAATTGTGGCGAATGGCACTAGCGAAGAAATGCAGCAAGTTTCTATTAAAGAAGGTATGGTCACCATGCAGCTCGACGGCTTTATAAAAGCGCTACGCGGTGAAACGACCATTGAAGAAATCCTCCGGGTGACAAGCGAAGAGTAACATGAATTTTGCATACAAAGCACGGACGCGCGAGGGCAAAACTATTTCCGGCACTATCGAGGCGCCAAACAAACAGGCCCTCTTGGAATCGCTGAATAAGCAGGGCGTAAAGCCGGTCCTCATTAAAGAGATTGCCGCAAAAGCTGGCGGCAAAAAGAGCGGGGGACTGGGCGGCATATTCAAGCCGAAGGTCAAGTCGCGTGAACTGGTGGTTTTTACCCGGCAGTTGTCGACAATGGTATCGGCCGGCGTGCCGCTCACCCGATCACTAACGACATTAGGTGAACAAGCCGAAAGCCAGTATTTTAAATCGGTTATCGCGGGTATATCAAAGGAGATTGAATCGGGCACCTCCATGGCTGATGCCTTCGAAAAGCACCCTGATGTGTTCTCTGACGTATACGTAAGTATGATGCGCGCTGGCGAGGCCGGTGGCATCCTTGACCAAATCCTCAAGCGTCTGGCTATGCAGACCGAAAAAGACGCCACCATCCGTAAAAAGATCAAAGGCGCCATGACGTACCCCGTCGTTATCCTGAGTATCACTATACTCGCGTTCTTTGGACTGATGGTTTTTGTAATCCCCAAGATTGGCAAAATTCTGACCGACCTCGGTGGTCCTGATGCCAAATTACCTATCTATACGCAGGCGTTGCTTGGCTTTAGTAACTTCTGTTTAAGCAACAGCATCGTTAGTATAATAGGCCTGCACGCTGTAAAAGTACCAAACATTTTATTCTTGCTGGTTGCCGGCGGCGTTGCCATCTATTACTTCTTAAAGTACATCAAAACGCCCAAAGGCAAGCTATGGTTTCACACATGGCTGCTGCGCACGCCGATCATTAAAGTTATCCTCATCAAAGTGGCCATTTCACGGTTTTCACGGACCTTTGCGTCGCTGGCATCTGCCGGTGTGGGCGTGCTCGACGCGCTAGAGGTAACGGGCGGTGCGATAGGCAACAAGGTGATCCAAGCCGAGCTTGATGCCGCTGCCAAAGAAGTTAAAAACGGCAAGCCGCTCTCGCAGGCATTGTCCAAGAGTAAACACTTCCCGCCGATTGTATTCCAGATGCTCGCCGTGGGCGAAGAGACCGGCCAGATCGACACCATTCTTATTAAAGTTGCTGATTTTTATGACGAAGAAGTAGACACGGTTATTGATAGCTTAAGCTCCATTATTGAGCCATTGATGATTATTGTGCTCGGCAGTCTCGTTGGCCTGATCGCTGCATCAGTCATGGGACCCATCGCCTCACTTAGCCAAAACGTCGGCAACAATTAGCAGTTTTACGGTCCAGCGGCACACCAAATAAAAGAGACTTAACCGAAGCGGAGCCGGAGAAAACCGCAGCCAGTGGCTGCTTTTCGCCGCGCGTGAGCGGTCTCTTGTTTTGGTGTGCCGCTGGACCTGCTGCTACCTCTGTCACTGGCGGACCGGTAACTGCGTATGTTTTGTGGTTGACGACGTTCTGCTTATGGTTATAATCAAAGGTAGATGCTTTATGCCTGCTACGTATAGGCATTAAGATCAACACAAACTAACTACAAGGAGGATGAGCATGCGCTCATTGAAACAGCAAAAAGGGTTCACGATTGTCGAACTTCTGATTGTTATTGTTGTCATTGGTATTTTGGCAACATTGGTCATCGTGACCTTTACTGGCATCCAGCAGAAGGCACGTAACACCAAGCGTCAGACAGACATCAACGCGATCCAAAGCCACGTTGAAGCGTACAAGGCTCAGAACGGCTACTACCCGACTATGGCCCACATGAACGACGCTACATGGCGCGGCACCAACACCAAGGGTCTTGACCCGGCTGCATTGCAGGATCCTAAGGGTTCTTCGCAGGCACTGGCCGCTACCTCCACCTCTACGGTTTACGGTTATGCCCCGGTGAATGACGCCGGCACTGACTGTAGCGCAGACGAGACTACCTGTTCGGGATACACCCTTACAGCAACGCTCGAAGGCGGCGGTACGTACCAAAAGAAGAGCAACTAGTTAGCAGTACGTCTAACACGAAGAACGGGCCCACGCGGCCCGTTCTTTTTGGTATGATGCATACATGAAACGAGTCATACTTTTACACGGCAACGGCGGGGGCACTGGTCACGATCAATGGTTCCCTTACATTAAAGAAGCGGTAGAGCAGCAGGGCATCGCCTGTATTGCACCAGACTTGCCTGACGCGGTCTTAGCGCGTAAGTCGTTCTGGTTTCCGTACTTTACCGATGTACTGCAGATAGGGCCTGATGATATTGTCATAGGCCATTCCTCGGGCGCGTTAGCGATTATGAAATACGCCGAAGACCATAAGATTGGTGCCAGCGTATTAGTAGGCACCTATTACACCGACCTTGGCTATGACGACGAGCGCACTAGCGGGTATTTTGATACACCATGGCGGTGGGACGCGATCAAAGCCAACCAGCAGTGGACGGCTATATTTGCATCGGCTGACGACCCGTATATACCGATCGCCGAACCACAATACATACGGGACAAACTCGGCAGCACATACGTTGCATTCACCGACAGAGGCCACTTCGGCGGCACTCAAACACCGATGCTTGTGTTCCCGGAGTTGCGCGACTTTATTGTTGAGAAACTACAGGCCTAATACGTGTCACGGATGACTGGGCGCTGGGCGCCAAGAGCGGGCCGTACAGCTAGTCGACAGTAACTTCGCCGGCCCTTGCTTTCATGCCCTCTGCCGGCAGCGTGAACCAGAACGTCGTACCCTTCTTTTCCTGGCTCTCAAACCATATCTTGCCGCCTGACGTCTCGACGATGGCCTTCACCAGATACATACCTAGGCCAGTGCCATCTGACTCTACCTTAATAATGTTCGTGGCGCGGAAGAATTTCTTAAATACTTTCACTTGCTCATCCTTAGGAATACCGTATCCGTTGTCTTCAACACGCGAAACAATATCTTTACCCTTACGCTCCACGGTTACGGTAATGCGGCCATTCCTAGGCGTATATTTTATGGCATTGGTCAGTAAGTTAAGGTATATCTGGCCAACAAGCTTTGGATCCAGGCTGACATCGGTTAGCGAAGCGTCTACGTGCACGGTCAATTTTTGCTTACGCTCATTCGTTTTTGCTGAGAGATCGTTTATGATGCCGTGGATCAGCTGCCGTAAGTTCGTCGGTTTCGGGTCAATGATAATGCGGCCAGACTCCAAGCGGGAAATATTGAGCAGTGAACCCACAAGTTCTATCATGCGTTCGGTTGACCCAACGATGTATTCTACAAACTCTTGCTGGTCTTTGTTCAGCTTACCCATATCGCCGTTGGAGAGCATCTCGCTGTACCACTTTATGGCGGATAATGGTGTGCGCAGCTGGTGGGATGCAATTGAAAGGAACTCAGTCTTCATGCGGTCTATTTCTTTTTCTTTGGTAATGTCACGGATAATTTCGATAGCGCCAATAATCTTACCGTGCTGGCGCACTGGCGTAACGGTAACGTACAGTGTGTGCTTGGTTTTATTGGCGTGGACCACACTTACGGCGGTGTTTACTTTGTGGCCGAGCGTGAGTGCTTCAGTAATCGGCCGGTTTTTGGTAGCTATGATTTGGCCCGTCTCGTCATAGAACGGGATGTCCGAGATGCGGATGCCAATGGCATTTTTCCTTGTTAAGCCTAGGAGTAGCGAAGCACTTTCGTTAATGAGCAGTATGGAGCCGGTGTGGTCGGTCACTACCATGCCCTCGCCAATACTCTCCAGGATAGCGTCATCCTTAGCTTTGGCAACACTTAACTCCTGCACTTTGTGGTCTAATGCTTCAGTGCGTGTCTGTACTTTTTGTTCCAATGACTGGTAGGACTCGGCGAGTTGCTGCGCCATGTGGTTAAAGGCGGCCGTCAGTTTGCTCACTTCGTGTGACGTAGCAGTAACGGCCAGCTGACGGAAGTTGCCCTGGGTAATCTGGCGTGTTTTTTCAGTGAGCATAATAAGCGGACCGGTAATGAGGCGGATGTAAAAGAAGCCAAAGATCCATACCAGCAACAGAATGATGCCAGCAATAGGCAGAATCTGGTAATACAACACTTGATTGGTAAAGGAGTGTACCTGGTGGCGCAAATCACCGACTACCTGTAGCATGGTGGATTGTTTGGCCACAATCGCTACCGTAAACGGGGTGTCGTTGACGGGTGCGTAGGCAATAAAGCGGGCACCATCGCCGGAGCCGACAGCTTGGAAGCCTTTGCCGCCACTGCGCATCTTCTTAAGGACTGCGGCAAACGCGCCATCATTTTTACTCAAGTCCGGACCGAATTCATTTTTCTTTGGTGCGCGGCCCAATATATCCTCGTAGCCCTTGTCCGGCAACGCGATAGCCCGGCCGCTGTCGTCAATCAGGAAGGCATATGAACTCTCAATAGGGCTGTAGTCTTTTATATTCTTTGCAACGTCCGTAAGGCTCACATCCATCCCTACAATACCGCGGAATGCTCCTGTAGCGTCGTATACAGGGTCCGAAGCGGTGATGAGCAGCCCATTGCCAGCCGGGTCGTCGTATACCGGCGTCCATTTCATTGCATGCTTGGGATCGTTTTGGGGGTTTACAGGTGCAAAAAATATGTCGGTTGAAGCATTATATCCGTCCGGCACAAGCGACGGCAAGTCGACATTAGGGTAGTAACGCGTCTCGCCAGTAGGGCCTACATAGTAGAGCGCGACGGCATTCGGCTCGCTGGCCAGGATCCCGGGGAACAGGTAATCAAGATAACTTGAAGCTTCGATGTTGCGTTTAACATCCGCTGTAACGCCCGACTTTTCGTCAACGTAGACGGTACTGGCATCGGTTGTGGCGTTTGTAAGATGACCGGCATTATTACGTTTCATGCGGGCATCAAAACGCCAGGCCGATGTCGGGAATGCGGCGGGATTGTCTAGTATGTTACTGGTGAACTGCGTTGATTGGTGCGTCTTAAGTTGGACGTTTTTAAAGACAACGCTATTTTTTGCAGCCGTGGCATTGGTGGTCTGTACTAAAAATTCTTCAACGCGCGACTTCATCGATGCGGTTGTCGTCTGTTCGGTACGGCCGCCCGATACCAGCACGGCGCGTATGCCGAGGAAACCGACGATAATAATAGAAATGGCTGTCAGTCCAAAAAGTACAACGGTCAGCTGCACCTTTATACTTTTCCTCAAAAACCATCGTGGCATATGTCGCTCTTTGCTTTTGTTAACCTTACAACAAGCATAACCGGCAAGACACACTTGATGCAACAATAATTTACATGTTATGGATGGGTAAGCACCTCACGCCACGACAAAATCTGGTAGCCGCCAGTAATCGGAAAACTAGGTGGCGGGGCATATAGCAGATTATAGTCATACGACGTGGTGTTATTTTTTACCCCTGAAATGTATTTGCTGCCATCACTGACGGCGTCGGCACAGGAGCCGCCGCGCTGCCAGGTCCATGTCCATGTTTGGCGGCTGGCGACAGAACCGTAGAAGTTGAACTTTTGGCCACTGCCCACCCAGCCACGCGTACAACGGTTGGAATCCACTCGGTACACATCCGGATAAATAACCGAATTGGTCTGGGCTAAGGTAGCGGCGTCGACTTCAAACGTAAAGTTACCGGTAGCTGGCGGGGCGTATGGTGCAATAATGACTGAATCTTCGGCGATCAAACCAATGGCATCACTGCCGTTTTTGGTACTGTATATGACATCGTCGGCAACTACGATATTCGCGTTATTTGATGTGGCCAAACGGCCAGCGCCGATGCTAACACGGCCGTGGTACGTGGGGTTGGTGCGGACCCACACATTGTCTTCGGCGTAAATGACACCTGAAGCTGGGACAGTAATATTCGTGGCAATAGAGCTGAGCGTCAAAGCGCTGGTATACGTGGTATTTGTGTCGGTCTCACCATTCACCTGGTACAGGTCGTAGGTGCCATTGGTATTGAGCTGTACGAGATAGCCGCGCGCAATATTGAATGTGCTGCTGCGCTGGGGCAGATACGCGGCGGTACGGGTGGTGGGGACCTGCGTACAGGCATTGGTTTGAGTAGCGAGCGAGCTGGTGCTACTGTCGGCGGCAAACGCAGCCTTTTTCATGCTGCACAGCGCGCTGCTCACCTGGTTGAAATCGATCGATGGTACCGGGAAGCGCCAGTCTGTTTTAGAGCGCGTGCTACAGTTTACTGGCGTGGTGACAGTGGTGCTGCACCATACGCCGTTATGACTGGCCCCGTCGCCGCCAAGAGAGTTCGGGGGCACGTATGTGGCGTTGGCACTGGTGACATCTGAATCGCTGCTGCCATCCATGCGGACACCCTGGTTAGAATGTACCGGCCCTGATGCTGACTCGGTCGAACCGAACCACAGTGCGGTATCGCCTAAGGTTGCATAGCTCGCAAACGATGCCGCGCCAATCTGCGCCTGGACCGTGCGGGTTATATTCGTGCCCGCAACTTTGCCAATGGCGCGAACATCAACAATTGTCGAGCCACCGCCTTTTGGCTTGACCCACAGGGTATATGTGCCAGTCGTTTTGCCATTATCGTCAATATAATTGTGTATGTAAGGGCCGTAGCCGAGCGTTGCGTCAGGCGTAGCTGGCGTAGTGCCGCCGTCCTTGTAATCGGTGGCGTTATGGCTGAGGTGCCACAGATAGTAGTTGATGCCTGCCTCGGCAATATTGAATGCCTGCTGGCTTTTTACATTATTACCAACCACGTAGAAGTTATTCATAATAATAGTCAGTACTGCTGTCGATATAATGGAAGCCGCAATCATGACCGATACCAGCGCCGGCATTAAGAATCCTTGCTCGTCGTGCACGAGACCACGCCGCTGGCGGAAGAAATGAATAATATGTGCCCGGATCATAAGTTAGTCTTTCTGTTACGCAAACTCACATCAAGCGTCATGGCTTGGTTTACCGTACCGGTGGTGTCGGTACCGAGGTTTACGCGTATACCCTTGATAGTGTGCAGATCAGGCACCGGCAAGCTCATGACCGTGCCCGCGGAGTCCAAATAGTTGAAAAGCGTCGCACCGGACGACTGCTGGAACGGCTCGATAATTTTGTATGTCTTCTTGTTGGCGGTTATCAACGTACCGGTGGGTGGGTTGGATGTCATGGGCGTGACGTCGGCGTAGAGTATGGTGCCGCCGGCGTTTAAATAATAATGGACCTGCGAAACATAGGTGTCGGTTGGATAAAAATAGGCGTAAGCAACAAGGTCATTAGCACTCGCCGACGTAATATCTGTGGCACCGCGCAGGACATTGGCGATACGGGCCGACTGGCTCGCAATATCCGTAAAGCTTGAAGCGTCTTTTTGTAAGTTAAGGTACGTAAACAGATTTGTCTTAAAGAAGGTGTAGAACATCGTAGACAGTATGAGGGTGAGCGCCATGACAATAACCAGCTCTACTAATGAGAAGCCCTGCTGACGACTGACAGCGTTCATGGCGGCGGATTGATTACGGTGTAACAACGATGCCTCCGATCAGCGGATCGCCTGGCAACGCCAAAGTATTACCGCCGGCGATGATGGTCATTTGCGTTTTCCCCTCACTGATACCTGACAAATTTACCGTACAGCTGAGCTGCGTGCCACTCGTGCCAGTACATGATGCCGTATAGGTGCTGGAAGCTTGGGTGAATTTGACTGTTGTACCGCATGATGAGGCCGTTGCGCTGCAAGGCAGGTTAGCGCCGGTAATGGTGAACGGGAACGCAGCCAGCGTACCGCCGGACTTACTGACATTCGACGGTGTGAGCGTACTAATACGCGGGAACGTGCTGCTGGCACTAAAGATAAGGCGCACTTTCTGCAAGTATGCAGTGCCGCTCAGGTCGAACGTGGTGGTGGGCGGACTGGTTGGGTCGTATGTTGGTATGTCGGTGGGGTTAAATGGTGCGGTGCCACCATAGGGCACGGCCGCCGCTAAGTAATAGGTCGTTGCGCCAATCACGCAGCTCGTAGCGCCGGCATCTCCACAGAAGTAATAGCCGCCGGGCACCACATTCTGCAACGTAGCAATGCCGCTGGCGTTCGTAACGGGGCGCGTGTCGGTGGGCGACAACGTATCAAAATAGTACGACGTGTCGCTACTGAGCGTGTACTTTTTATAGCCGCCTTTGGCGTATATCTTCACGTTCGCTAATGCCGTGCCGCTGGTATTGACGGCTTCCATAATAAGACTGTTCACGCCCTGTTGTTTAAGCGTAAGCGTAACGTACGACGACAGCTGTGTAAATACCTTTTGGTTTGGGTAGACTGGCTGCAGCGTACCGGGCAAAATAGTGTTGAGCGTTGAATAACCGGTCTTAGAGGCGGTCACGACAAAGTCATAGTTATTGGTGTCTGGCGGCAAGCCGTAAAAAATTGCCGTGCCGTTGGCGTCGGTCGTGTCGGAGACATTGACGTTCGGCGTCACCGTCGTGTCGGTCACGGCAACTGTTGCTCCCGATACTTTATTACCGTTGTTATCGATAACCGAAACAAACAAAGCACCTGTCGTGCTGGCCGTTTCTGAAACCCGAGATGATATTTGGGTGTCAACTTGGGCGAGGGTGGTGTTTGTGGTGTCGTACACGCTTACGTGCGCCACCTTGTAATCTTGCGGATTGGTGTCTGTTGCCGGCGAGCCGCTGGGCGGTGGATAGTTGCGGCATAATTGTTCTTTTAAGGCTTGCGACGGGTAGCTGGCGCAGCCGTCGTAAGCGTCATCTATATAATTGATGCTCGTCTTAATGGTATATTTTGTACCGTTTATTGTTTGTGTCTTCGTGGCGGGTATCGGTGCGGTCGCGTAAATACTGCCGCCAACAACAGCGAGGCTGTCGTAGGGCAACGACTTTAGGTATTCCATTTGGCTGGTGGCCAGCGTGGTAGCGACGGCTTGTTTGCGCGCCACGACGGTACTGCGGACAAGCGACGTGAACAGGCCCATAAAGCTAATGGCGATAATGGCGAATGCTACAAGGGTTACCGTCAGCTCGATGAGCGTAAAACCGGCTTGTGATGCACGGGAATCCGGGGACAGGACATGCCTCATTTTTTCATACCTAATTCAATTATAAAGCATAAACGCCATTATGTGTGGTATGCTACATGCAGATTAGAGCTTACGCTTTTGCAGTGACGGAAGAACAATACAAATGAGCATCAAACCGCCGTATTTCTACAAGGACAAGCCAGTGTTCGGCTTGGATATTGGCCATGGCACCATCAAGGTCATGCAGCTGGAGACGGTTAGTAAAAAGACAACGATTATTGGCTACGGTACGGCCCATTTTGATATTAAGGCACTTGATGAGGGTGTTATCGTTGACCCGGCAATCATCCGCGATGCCGTCTACGACCTATTCCACCACCGCTTGAAAGGCGTCATTACTACCCGGCGTGTAGCTATGGCACTGCCGGCTTACCGGACATTCTCGCGCGCTATCCAATTGCCAAAACTGAGCGACAGTGAGCTGTGGGAGGCCGTCCAGCTCGAGGTCGAGCAGTACATTCCTATGCCGCTGGAGGACTTGTATTTGGACTTCACCGTGACCAGCACCACAAACGAAGGCATGGAACTGTTCGTGATTGCCGTGCCCAAAAAGATCATCGATTCGTACCTCTCGCTGGCCAAGTTACTTGATGTAGAACCCATTCTGATTGAACCGACGGTAGTCGCTGACAGCCGCTTCTTCGCCAAAGATAAGCAAAACGGCATCCCCAGCATCATCATCGATTTTGGCTCTCTGACCGCCAACATCAGTATTTTCGATAAGACCATCCTTACGACCAGTACCGTAGAAGCTGGCGGCTTGATATTTACACAAGCGATCGCCGAAAAGCTGAATATCACTATCAAAGAAGCAGGCGATATCAAGACCAAGTACGGCCTGGATAAAAGTATCGCCCAAAAAGAGATTGCCGAAGCACTGGAACCGTCGCTGCAGAATATTGTGAGCGAAATACGCCGCATAGTCCGTTATTATGACGAGCATTACGGGCCCACCAGCAAAGTAGAACAAATTGTCACCCTCGGCGGCGGCGCCAACATGCCGGGCCTTGCCAATTACCTGACCGACATCCTAAAGATCCCAGTGCGCACACTGAACAACCCGTGGGCATCATTTGATTTTGACGGCCTCAAACCACCGGCCCAAGCTGACCGCTTAATGTTTGTGACCGTTGCCGGCCTGAGCCTGCTTGAACCGAAAGAGGTGTTTTCGCGATGATAAACCTCTTGCCACCAGAGCTAAAGCAAGAATACCACTACGCCCGGCGCAACACATTGCTGCGGCGGTGGATTGCACTATTTGGTTGCGGCCTAATGGGGCTGGCATTGATTACAGCCGGCGGCGTGTGGTATCTGCAGCAAACTGCCAAGACATACACCAGCCAGGCAGCCGCCATGGAAGAAACACTCAACGGCCAAAAGCAAAGCGACATTGAAAAACAGGTAACTGATATCAGCAACAATCTTAAATTGTCGGTGCAGGTATTGTCGCAGGAAGTACTGTTTTCACAGCTCTTCAAACAACTGGCGGTCATTACACCGAGCAATGCTACGCTGAGCAACCTCAGCATTACGCAGCTGACTGGCGGCGTGGATATCACCGCCAAGACCACCGACTATACTGCCGCAACGCAGCTGCAGTTAAACATGGCGGACCCCTCTAACAAGATCTTTAGCAAAGCCGACATCGTAAGCATTACCTGCGCTGGCGGGCCAAACACGGGCCGCTATCCATGTATCGTGGTTATTCGTGGCTTATTCGTTAAGAACAATCCATTCTTGTTTATAAACAGTAAAGCGGGTGCCTCATGAGTGCCAAGCGTTTATATATACTGTTAGTAAGTTGTATCGGTTTGGGAGTACTAGTGCTCGTTGGCGGCGTATATGGAGCCAATACCTTCCTACAACAGCAGTCTAAAAAGCTAGTAGACGCCAAAACGCATGCCGCAGTGCTCGATGCTAAGCAAGCCCAGCTTACCAAAGCCCGATCCGATATAGAGAAATACAAAGATTTGGGCACCATCGCCAAAAATATTGTGCCGCAAGACAAAGACCAGGCCCAGACCGTGCGCGAGATTGTAGCCGTCGCTGGCAGTACTGGCATTAAATTGGGATCTATCACATTCCCGGCCTCCACGCTGGGCGGCACCAAAGCCGGTATTTCACAATTAATCCCCGCAAAGGGCATCGGCGGCGTGTATAGCTTGGATATTACCGTGCAGTCAGATACGACGTCACCTGTTTCGTATGACCGGTTTATCAGTTTCCTAGACGGGTTAGAGCATAACCGCCGCACTGCATTAGTGAAGGGCATCAGCATAACCCCAGACACCGTTGACGCGAGCAAACTGTCGTTCACCCTAAACGTAAGCGAGTATATAAAGCCATGAAGCAAGACCTCTCCCTAGACGGCATGGTGCACGGTTTGTCCGCGGCACTTGCCAAAATTAAGCCGTACCTCGGGCTGCTCTTCTTTGTAATGTTGGCGGGCATGTATGCGTTTGTGATTCTGCAGATCAATACACTCAGCGCAGCGCCGGTTGACGACAGTGAAGTCCTGACCCAAACCAGCGCATCACCATCGTTGCATGTCGACCCGAATGCGGCGAAACAGCTGCAGACCCTCAAGGACAACAGCAGCAATGTCCAGACGCTCTTTGAGCAAAACCGCGACAACCCATTCCACGAATAATTACTGAACAAATGTTTCTGAAGTGCTCCAGACCTTCCCATAACGGTCCTGATCTGGTATATACTATTAACACATGACAAAGGTAGCACCGACCAAACCTCTGCTTATACAACTGTACGGCTTCCCGGGGTCGGGCAAGACGTACTTCGCGCGCCAGCTTACTGAACACCTGCAGGCTGCCCATGTGCACGGCGACCGCATCCGTGGTGAGTTATTCGACAATCCCCGCTACGACAAAGAGGAGAACGAAGTCATCGCCCAGCTGATGGACTACATGACCGGCGAATTCCTCAATGCAGGGCTGAGCGTTATATACGACGCCAACGCCATGCGTGCTGGCCAGCGGCGCATGATGCGCGACGTGGCTCGTAAGGCGCATGCCACCCCGCTGCTTATTTGGTTTCAGATCGACACTGAAAGCAGCTTTGCCCGCACCCAGACCCGCGACCGCCGCCGCAGCGATGATAAATTCGCCGTCCCGTACGACCGCGCCATCTTCGACCGTATCGCCGGCGCCATGCAGAATCCGCAAAACGAAGACTACATTGTCATCAGCGGCAAACACACCTTCCCAACCCAGCTGAGCGCTATTATGAAGCGTTTGCGTGAACTCGGGTATGTACCGACATCCAACGAGGTCAGTTCTAAAGTCGTTAAACCGGGTCTGGTCAATCTTATCCCTAGTCCCTCTGCCGGACGGGTTGACCTCAGCCGCCGCAATATCTTGATCAAATAGAGCATCTACGGCAACCGCCAGAGTGCTCGGATAGGAATCCGCCGCATGGCAACAAAACAAATAGAGTTACCGGAGATAGGCACCGTGATGCTGTACAAGCGCCATGGCAACCGCTCGCTACGGCTTAGTATAGGCCCGGACGGCGAGGTGCGGGTGTCGATGCCTTACTGGCTGCCGTACGAGGCTGGCAAACAATTCGCCGTGTCTAAAGCCTCGTGGATTGCCGCGCATCGCGTGCCAACGCCCGCTGCCTTGCAGCACGGCCAGGCTATTGGCAAGGCGCACCGGCTATACTTCACCCGCTCCGTCGATATAACCCGCGTCAGCTCACGCCTGAACAGGAACCAGATCCAGATAACACACCCTTCACACACTGCACCGCACGACACAGCGGTGCAGCAGGCGGCCCGCAGCGCCAGCATCCGCGCCCTCCGCAAAGAAGCCGAACAGCTCCTGCCATATCGGTTGCGCCAGCTGGCAGAACGTGACGGCTTTACCTATAAAAGCGTCGGCGTTAAACAGTTGAAAAGCCGCTGGGGCAGTTGTAGCTCGCAGCAAGAAATCACGCTTAACTTATATTTAATGCAGTTGCCGTGGCACTTAATTGACTACGTATTATTCCATGAACTGACGCACACGAAAGTAATGCAGCACGGGCCGCCGTTCTGGCGGGAAATGGAATTACACGTGCCACACGCCAAGCTCTTGCGCAAAGAAATAGGGAATTACCACCCAATTTTGACCGCACCGCCGCCTGATATGGCATAATGTGCTTATGGCAAATGGTATTCTGGCACGCCGTGCGGCGGCCAAACAAGACAAGCTCGACCACGAACGGCTCACGAGCCTTGTTAACAGTATGGCCGACGGCGTACTGGCCGTTGATAATACCATGAAAGTCGTGCTCAGCAACGGTGCGGCGCTGAACGTACTTGACGTTAATAGCAGCCTGCGCGGCCACAAACTGCGTGACGTACTACGGCTACAAGACAAGAACAACCAAGAAATAGACGTCGAACAACTGGTAGCCAACACGAAAACACCAACCAGCAGCCGCGACCTATTACTGCCATATGCCGATGGCAGCGCCATGAACCTGTACCTCAGTATCGCACCGGTCCACTTAGGGTATGGCGGCACCGGTCAGCAGGGTTTTGTGTTGCTGCTGCGCGATATTACCCACGAAAAATCATTAGAAGAAGAGCGCGACGAGTTTATTAGCGTAGTGAGCCATGAGCTGCGCACGCCGATTGCCATCGCCGAAGGCAACATCAGCAATGCCCAGTTTATCGTTGATAAATCCGGCGACATAGCCCAGATCAAAGAGGCCTTAAAACAGGCGCACGACCAGATCATGTTCCTATCCAGCCTCGTAAACGACTTATCTACGCTCTCGCGCGCCGACCGTGGCAAACTGAACGTCGAAATTGAGCAGATAGATGTCGGGGCATTATTGCTAGACCTGGCAGCCAACTATACGCCACAGGCGAAAGAACGCGGCCTTACACTGCATGCCAGCGCACCTAAGAACATCCCGCAACTACAATCCAGTAAGTTGTACGTCCGTGAAATTTTACAGAACTTCATTACGAATGCACTCAAATATACCGAAAAGGGCAGCGTGACCATGCGGGCAGAAGCTGCTGAGAAAGGCATTCTTTTCTCCGTTATTGATACAGGCATTGGCATCAGCAAGCCAGACCAGGAGAAACTGTTTGATAAATTCTTCCGCAGCGAAGACTACCGCACGCGCAAAACGAACGGCACCGGGCTGGGCCTCTACGTAACATTGAAGCTGGCGCGATTGCTGCATGCCGAAATTGACGTTGAAAGCCACATCAACAAAGGCTCGACCTTCACGATCTTCATTCCCGACCTCAAATAGGTGTATCAGCTACAAACCGGCAATCACCTGAAACGGGAGACCGTTACACGCGGGATGGCTGACGCCATTCCGGCTGCACTTCGCTTTTAGTCTCCCTTATTCAGGCAATCGCCGGTCCGTAACTGGTCATTCGATTTTAGGCAGGCGGGGGATGACGTGCATGGCGGGGACGCAGATGTTGCGGCCTTTCCAATCAACGACTGAAAATTCGTAACGCCACATAGAGTAATACATAAGTACCAAATCGTAGGCGGTAATATACGGCAATGTAATAAAGCCGAGAGCGCTATTGCTGAGATGGGTAGCCTGTGCAACAAGTGCATTCGTGATTGCGAGCAGCAGGGATGCCAGCGCGGCCAGCAGCGTCGGTATAAGCCCAATACCAAACCAGTAACCGCCAATAGCGAGCACGAAAGGTGCGATCAGGAACAATATCTCTGCCGCTGAAACCATACCAACCGATTCAGGGCGGCGGTGCAGCTGAGGGTAGCGGATACGCATGGCAGTGTCGCGCTGTTCGGCAAGCCCTTTCATGCTTACCACACCAAGGACATCACCGGCCCGCATAAAACTATACTCGTCGCTGACCGCTAACTGGCGCGCAAAGTAGGCCTCAGGCGTGATAGAACGGCGTACCGCTTCAAAGCCGCCGTTGCGGTGCAGGGCGTCTTTCGTTACCATCCAGCAGCTACTGAGCACGGGCGGCTTGCCAAATAAACGCCGCGGCGGCACAAGCTCCCAGAAATAGCGCATGGCCTGCGCTGGCGAAAAACGATTGCGTACTTCGGGGGCGCGGTCGGGCAGGACACTGAGCATCGCTTTCTTGCGTTGCAGCATCACGCTGACCATGCTGCGCAAGGCTCCAGGGTCAAGGCGGATATCAACGCCACAGAATAATATATATGCACCGCTTGCTTCGCTTGCAAGGCGGTTGTATGCCTGGTTTTTCGGCAACCATATTTCTGACGGTTCTTCGCCTCGAATGAACCGGACACCATCGTGCGCAAAACCACGGATAATTTCTGGAGTCCGCCGGGTCTGCGAGCAGTCGTCAAGCACGATTACTTCTAACTTTGGATAATCACTGGCAATAATACTTTCAAGGCACAGCTGCAGGTCTTCTGTTTCGTTGCGGGCAGGTATGGCTATGGTTACCGTCGGCAGCTCAGCATCGCTATACCGACGGTCAGTAGCCGGCCACGCCGTGTGGCGCAAACGCCGTATTGTTGCCGAAAGCAACATAAGCGCCACCGCACACTGCAGTACACCCAACGCCACCCACACCGCTGTCCAGTGCGACGGGTTGAGGTGCCATAGCTGCCACACAGCAACCACCACCACTTGGGCGGCAACTAATATACCGACTGTCCGGCGCGATGCAATCCGCATATAGCGGTCATGCATCCGCCCGTGCAAAATGCGAAACATCGCAAATACACGCAACAAGCTTATGGCCAATAATACGGCACTGAAAAATCCTGGATACAACACCACGACCGCTGTAGCGCACGCGGCGGATACAAGCATCGTTACACCTGCACATGCCTTGCGGACAGGCCACAAAAGCGGCACGCTGCATGCCAGTATTTCGAGCACTGCGGCCGCTGCATAAGCCCAAAGCACAACCATCATACTCTTACTATACGCCATGCGGCCACTATGCCGATGGGATTTATACGCTATACTACAGCTATCATGCGTACACCGAGCGTTGCAGCGCCAGATGGCCACACTATCATCAAGCACCGGCTAGAACGGCAATGGGGCAAACCGATTGCCTATACGATGCTGGGCGCCGCCGCCTTCCTAGGTATAGCTGGCACAGCTGAACAGATTCGTTCCAAGGTGCCGGAGTTTGCCATGCTAAGCGTGTCACCCGGCGGCAGCAAGATAGGCGGTTTTGATATACCCGCCAGCGTGCCGACGGCCACAGAAGTAGCCCGGCTTACCAGTTACCAGCAAGAAATCGACACCCGCCACCACCAGCGCGATACTGACTGGCGCGTTGCATTGTGGTTAACCGAGGCAACACTAGCCGGCGCGGCCGTCACCAAGCTCGTACAGTCGGCCGAAGCCCGCACCCCCGCTTTACCAGATACCGCCGGCCTGCAGCAACTCGCGCCGCCCACACATCCTGCTTGACGAACGCCGCAAATTGGCCTATGCTTGACATGTTGGAACCTACAGTATATGTAGGTTTTTTACGTATAGGGGAGAAAAACGTGGCAACAGACGCAAACAAGCCTGAGAAGTCAAACAAGGCAGATAAAAAGCACAGGGTGGTCAAAAAAGCCGAATCTGTGCGTGAAATGGCCGTCAAAAGCCAAGCCGATAAGCCAGCCAAAAACGGGGTGCTGCGTTTAACCGGACGATACATTGCTGTACCGTTCAAAATCATCGGTAAACCGTTCAAAAAGCTCGGAAAGTTTAAATTCTTCCGTGTGTTGGGGTTCATTCTGCTGCCGCCGTATTTCCGGCAAAGCTGGAAAGAGTTGCGTCAAGTAACATGGCCGTCGCGCCGTGAATCGTTCCAGCTGACAGGCGCCGTGATTGTTTTCTCCGTTATATTCGGGGTGCTTATTGCCCTCGTGGACTATGGTCTCGATAAAGTATTTAAACAGGTATTATTGAAGTAACATTATGAATAAACGCTACGACGCATCCAAGCAATGGTACGCCATCCACACCTACAGCGGCTACGAAGAAAAGGTTGCTGAAAGCATCCGCCAGCGTGCCGATTCGCTCGACATGGCCGACAAAATCTTCCAGGTCCTCGTACCAAAGGAAAAAATGATTGAAATTAAGAACGGTAAGCGCCGCGTTGTCGAAAAGCGCATCTTCCAGGGCTACGTATTAGTCGAAATGAAGATGAGCGAAGACGCCTGGTACATCGTGCGTAACACGCCAAGTGTTACCGGCTTTGTTGGCTCCGGCAGCGAACCGACGCCGGTCAGCGACGACGAGATCGAAAAGATACAGAAGCGCATGGGCCTCGAACAGCCGAAGCACAAGATCGATTTCCGCCTTGGCGAAGTCGTATCTATTACCGACGGTCCATTCAAGGGCTTTGACGGCAGCATCAACGAGATTGACGCCGCTAAGGGCAAGCTGAAGGTCTTGGTTAACATGTTCGGCCGCGAAACACCGGTTGAACTCGACAGCCTCCAGGTTAAGCGCGTTTAATCCGCCTTATACTTACAAAAAATGGCCGCCATGAGTGGCCATTTTTTGTAAGGTGCGCTAGTATAAATCACACATATCTATAAAGGAACGTAGCATGACCGAAATAGGCGGCAGCGAACATATCTTCAGCGACTTTAGCGACATGGGCGATCCGGGCGACGGCGGTGCATACCCGCACGCATACGACGGCGAGCCAGACGGTTTGATGCTGACCAATGACGGCTACGACCTCGCAGAAACCGATGACGACCCTCCATACCCCGAAGCAGACGACGTATACGACCATATTGGCGGTCCGCTCATCCACACCGTACGCTTTGAAGACGAACAGGGCTGGGAAATAGGTGGGCAGCCCACAATCAAGCAACGGCCCCAGATTGTCCGTCCAGCCGACCCCTATGTAAGGACAAGCTGGCGCAGCAGTTTACCGCCGCCGCCTGAGCCAACATTAGAATTTAGGGCACTGAACGAGGTGTGGCGCGAAGGCGTCAGCCACCTTATAGATAAAATGCGCGGCAAGCACTAGCGACGTGCTGCCCGCTATACTGCCCACCGTGCTGCAAAAAATACACAATAGTATACTATAGGTTACATGGAAGCATTCGAACCGGGTGATACGTATAATTTCGAGGGGGCCGACTCGTCGTACGACTATTGTTCAACCGGCGACGAGCCTGATGACCTTGCGCTCACCAACGACGAAAGCGTCGATTGCGCCACAGGCGATGACCCGGACTGCGAACTAGAGCCATACTATAACGATCCGGTGAAACCACCGCCGTCAGACGACTACTACGGCGCACAAGGTTACCGCACGCTCTATGACAGCCTAGGCAGACCACCTTCAGGCAATTATTATGGCAAGCCGTCCTCACCTGAACCAAAAAACAGCGTATTCCCGCCTGATTCATTAGCTGATCAAAACAAACCACATGTTTTTAGTAAAAAGCCCAGCCCACAGACGATGCGGGCAGTAGTTGTAGCGGCCGTGTCTGTATTAGGCATCGGCAGTGGAGTGGTAGCAAATGCGACACACCACGAAACGAGCCGTAGCAGCACTGGCCAACCAGCTGCCGAACCAACGGCCCATACTGGCCCGTTCAGTGACAGACAAATACATAGGCACAATAACCCCAGCGACGTAATCGACGTGGCTATTACTATTAACCGGGAATACTTCGGCAAGAAAGGATGGCTTTCTGACGCTGACACCGATGATTGCCTCGTCGACACCCCGTACGGTGGCGGCGTAGGCGGCGGCCCTGGCAAAATTGATGTTGACGTTACAGGGCATCGCCCCTTTTACAGCGCAAGGAGCATTAAAGATAAGCAGATCACGGTCACGGTCCACCCTCCAAAGGAGCACGAAGGCGTCCCAAACCTTGTATTTAAACGTATAGATGCGTTTCCGTACGACAGATTCGGGCCAGCCGACAGCTACACGCAGCAGGTTGTAGACGAGCAGGATTGCGATACGGGCAAATAAGCCAAGCTGCCCCGCCCACCGGTGGACAAAACTAGCCAAAAGGGTTAAAATAGACGGGTTACGCACTACTTAATGGTAGGAGAGCAAGTACGGGCTTCTATCCCGAACGCTCGTTAAAAAAGGAGAATAACTATGGCAAAAGCCGTAAAAGCAAACCTGAAGATGAAAATCCCGGCAGGCCGCGCATCCGCTGCGCCGCCAGTTGGTAGCACCCTTGGTCAGCATGGTGTGAACATGATGGACTTCATCAACCCGTTCAACGACGCAACCAAAGACCTGCAAGGCCAAACACTGACCGTGCACATTACTGTCTTTGAAGACCGTACCATGACGTGGCGGTTCGTAAGCCTGCCCACCGATGACCGCATCCGTGCTGCCCTCGGTATCCAGAAGGGTTCTGGCAAGCCAAACAGCGAGAAAATCGCCAAGAAGCTCAGCCAAGCCGACCTGACTAAAATTGCTGAAGAAAAAGCCCGCGACATGAACACCGACGACGTCGAAGCCGTCAAGAAAATGGTCGCTGGTACCGCCCGGAGTATGGGCGTTGAAGTCGAGGCCTAGTAATGGGCGTAGAGGGTTCGCCAGACTTCAGCGACGCGACAGGTGACTACCTAGACGCTGATAGTGGCATAGATTACACGGCAGATCCAACTGGGTCTGCCGCAGATACAGAAGCTAACGCAGATATGTTACCGGGCTCTGAAGATCAGGATTCGTATCCAGAGGATGAGTATACTGACTTTACCAATATACCTAACACCGTAATGCTGCGTTCACCAGTGGCTGACGAAAATTTCACCAGTAGGCTGAGCGAGGGTGTCGCAGCTGACGTAGACGCTCTGACAGGCAATGCGCCCGCCCCTATTGTCATTGACTCAGAAAAATCTACTTCACCTGCAGACCTTGCGGAAAGACTCAATACCGGGATGCCTGAAAAAGTCATACGTGCGGTGCAGCCATCTCGGCGCTTTCCATCGGACGATGCAGCAAATTACATATTGCTTATGACTGACCACGGTGGCACACTCTTCAAAGACGGTACATTAGTTCCCGGGCAGGAAAATACAGGCTTAGATGATGTGGCGAGCCCGTCCGGCGCCCCTACGGAAGCCGACGGTGACCCGCAAGTGTCCCCGACAGATGATAACCGATAACCAGGAGGAGATACCATGGAATTAAGCGACCAACCGGCATTCGGCGACCAGCCAGCTGAAGAAGTATTTGGAACAGATGCAACATACTACGGCGCAGATGAAATAGCCTTAGGTGCAGACATGCTGGCGGGTGCCGGAGATCAGTATCCGGATGATGAAGAGCCTGACAGCCTCAGTGCAGAGACTGCCGCCGAAATCGATAACACTCCCGCCGAGCCGACGCCCTCTGAGATAAGTGCCCAAGTAGAGCAGGCGGCAGGCAACGGCACACTAAGCCTACAGCCCGGTGAGACTGACGTCGATGTAGAGGCTATTGCAGCTGCGTTTGCTTCTGCTCTTCCACACCCGATGCAGGATGACGAGCGCCGTTCAGCCGCTCGGTACATCAAAGAGGGTATGAATTTTGCACTTGCAAACCGTCGCGAGCGCGACCAGCAAGAGGCAGAGAATGTCGACCCTCGAACAGGTCACCCTCTCGTTGCAGCATACCTGGCAGCAACAAAAGCCGTAGTCGAAAGAGGCGAGCTAGGGGGGTGGGACGATAATTACGCAGCTCTCGCAGACAAAAGCTTTACCACCATGATGGATCTCTCCGAGTATGCTCGCGATAATCCCGACAGTGAGGTAGCCGCCTGGCTGCGGGATAACCCAATGCCCATGAGACAAAGCTAAGGGTGGCATTTTCCCTCAAGACACAAATCTGATATAATAAATATAATTCATAAACTATTTGTGGGAGGCCATAACGGCCGCTAGCACCACGAAGGAGACATACTATGGGTAAAGATGACGCCAAGAAGACAGAAGACCAAGAAGTACAAGAAGTAGCAGCCGCCGAAGTTGTTGAAGGCACTGCCGCCGACAATACTGAAGAAATTGCAGAAACTTCCGAAGCTTCTGCTGAAGAAGTCAAAACCGCTAAGGCTGGTAAGCGCAGCGAAAAGGCTTTGAAAGAAGCTGAAGAAAAGCAAGCCAAGGAAGACCGCAAAGCCGCCAACGCCGAAGCTGACGCTGAAGACAAGCCGAAGCAGCACGCCAACCCAACCCGTAGCCGCCTTGAGCGCCAGGGCAAGAAGTTCCGCGATGCCGCCGCTAAGATTGAAAAAGACAAGACGTACAACTTGGTTGAAGCCCTCAAGCTCGCAACCGAAACCAGCCCGGTCAAATTTGACGCCAGCGTAGAAGTGCACATCAACCTGAATGTTGACCCGCGCCACGCTGACCAGAACATCCGCGACAACCTCGTGCTGCCAGCCGGTACCGGTAAGACCATCAAGATTGCCGTCTTTGACGACGCCAAGGTAGACAACGCCGACATCAGCGGCGTTGAAACCATCAGCAAGGCACTAGACAAGGGTGAAATCTCTTTTGACATCCTAATTGCCACGCCAGCACAGATGCCAAAGCTTGGTAAGTACGCCCGCTTGCTTGGGCCACGTGGCTTGATGCCGAACCCCAAGAGCGGCACGGTTACTACCGACGTCGCTAAGGCCGTTGCCGAAGCTAAGGCTGGCCGTGTTGAATACCGCGTTGACTCAACCGGTATCGTCCATGTTGCCGTTGGCAAGGTAAGCTTCGGTGCTGCAAAGCTCGAAGAAAACGTCCGTGCATTGTTCGCCTCAGTAAAGGGCAACAAGCCAGCCAGCGTTAAGGGTACCTACGTAAAGGCAGTCCACATTGCCACTACGATGGGGCCATCGATCACTATCGAAAACAGCGAAGTATAGTCTAACTATCCACTGCACAAAATACCCCGCGTACACCACGCGGGGTATTTTTTACATTCCAGGCTCTGCCGGTATGCCCACCTTTACAACCGGGGTTGATAGGTGCATAATTTTACCAATTAAGAGAGGGTTTATTATGCCGCAGAATGACGATGCACAAGCAGATGGCTACTACGCCGAAGACGCTATGGGCGACGACGAACTAGACTTGAGCTTTTTGGATGACGAAGACGCCGAAGACGACGCCACGCCGAAGAAATAACGCCGCACTGCAAGGCATGCTATGCGAGTAGGGATTGTTGTCCCCCATATATTCATGCACCGCGACATCCTGCCGCAGGTGATATTTTCTCCGGCCGAACTGGCATTAGACCTAGCCGAAGGCCTACAACAACGTGGCGCTGATGCCACCCTGTTTACACCAGGGTCAGTCGACACTCCAGTGCGAAATATAACGGCCGACCTCAGCTACTTTGAAGCAGAATTGGCAGGCCGGGGCGACACCTACGTTGACCTGCTCAAGAAGCACCCTGTCACGTTTATTACGCTCGCCAGGCAAGTGCAGGCCGAACTGGTTGCGGCCGCTTTTGCCATGGCTAACCGCGGCGAACTGGATGTTGTCCATATATACACCAATGAGGAAGACATCGCATTGCCCTTTGCAGCGCTCTGTACCAAACCGGTAGTCTTTACACACCACGATCCGTTTAACTTCCTGGTAAAGTACAAAAATATCTTCCCTAAATATAAACAACTGAACTGGATATCTATTTCTGAGGCGCAGCGCAAAGGTATGCCCGCCGGCACTAACTGGGCCGGGACGGTATACCATGGCATACCACAAGACTTGTTCGCCCCCAACTACGCTCCTGCAGGCGGCTATATAGCCTACCTAGGCCGCATTATCGAACCAAAAGGTGTCCACTTAGCTATTGATGCTGTCCAAGCCTATAATGCGGCGCATAGCACGCCGCTGCGGCTAAAGATCGCTGGCAAACATTATGCCGGTAACAAAGATTCATATTGGCAAGAGCACATCAAGCCGCGCATCGAAGCCGACCCCCATATTGAGTACGTCGGCTTTATAAAGACCCCTGCGGAGAAACAGGCATTTTTGGGCAACGCTGCAGCGCTTATTATCCCCTCTACATTTGAAGAGCCGTTTGGGATGGTCATGATCGAGGCCTTAGCGTGCGGTACGCCCGTCATTGGGCTTGATTCGGGCGCCATTCCCGAAGTTATACAGCATCAAGGAAATGGCTTGCTGGTACGCAAGAACGACGCATCATATACCTTAGCCGATGCACTCGATGCTATCAGTACCATAGACCGGCACAACTGCCGAGCCAGCTTCGAAGCTCGTTTTACGGCGCAGCGTATGTGCCGCGATCATCTGGCCCTATACCAAAAATTACTGGTATAGCTCGTGCAGCGCCACAACATACATACTTTCGGACCAGCCGAGGGGCGTGTTTTCGTTTGCTTTGCTGCTGTGTGAAAAGTATAGCTCTGGGATCTTGCCATCTTTGGTGATGGTAGCAGTAGCACGGTCCATGTACTCACGGGCTTTGGCGTCGTCGCCTAAGATGTTATACACAATGGCCAGCCATGACAGGCCAAAACACCATTCAGCTTCTTCGCTATAGCCGTCGTCGTTATTGTTGTAGTAGGCGTCGCCCTTATAGCGCAGTACGCCACGGTCTTTAGCAAGGTGGTACACCAGATTTTCAGCGATCGTTTCGGCCATCTTGTCGTCAACAACCCGGTAGGGGTAAATCAGCGATAATAATGCGAGGTCTGTAAATTTCGTTTCGGATTCGCGCGGAAGGAGGGCATCGAGCGCGGCTTGGCCACGGTCAATGGCGTCTTGATCAACGTCCATGCCGCCCACTTCTTGCCACTTCTTCAGGCCAGCCAACACCGCACCGACGGAACTAGCGTGTACCTCTTCATTTTCTTCCCACATGCCGCTGTCGGCATCGTGCCAGTATTCAACATTACAGATGTAATAAATGAGCGTTTGGACGGTTTTACGGTCTTTGCTGTCACGGAGCATGCTGTGGCCTTTTTGCTCAAAATCAGCCAGCTTATACAAGATAACGCCGACGGCATCGTGCTGCTTATTGCCCCAGCTTTCCCAGAATTCTTCCAGCGTTGCCGGATTATAGCGCGCATGGATGTATTGCCAGGTCTCGAATGGTTTGTTGGTCGTTGCCCAGTTGATTTTATCGATGTGTTTGTCGAATATATCGAGCAGGGTGTGGTAGGTTTTTGCGACGGTGTCCCAGTCGCCCACATACTCAAACGCCAAAGCCTCATAGGCGTTGTCGCGTAGCCACGCTTTATCATAGCCGGTAGAGACATTATGGGATGATGCTAAAAACAACCCTGTAGGAGTTATAAGCTTGCGCAGATTGGCTACGTGGCGGTCAATTCGCTGTTGTACGGCGCCGGCGTCACTCATTTGGCGCCGCCTTGACCGTGGTTGTGGTCGTAGCTGTCGTGGATATTACGGTCGTATATGAAAGCCAGGAGGGCATTCACGATCGGCTCAGAGCCGTGCCCATTATGAAATTCAGCGCGGATTTCAGCGGCTTTGGCCTCAAGCATAAACAAATGGGCAGCCTCTTGCAGATGCTCTTTGATGGTATCGTCTGTTGCTTCTTCAGCTTTATCGAGCAATGCTTGGCTGGCTTGCTGGGCTTCAGCAATGGGTGACGTGCACCGAGTACACACCCCATATTCACCTAAGCTCAGGCTGTGGCCGCCGTAGTCGAATGTCTGGGCTGGCTGTAGTTTGCCTAATACGTCTTGAATGATGTCTGCCGCCTGGTGTGCTGCTGCCGCCACGTCCGGATCGTCTGAATGTTTGCGTATCATAATAACCTGTACGTTAACCTATTACGCACAGTATATAGCATAAGCGCTTTGCCAGACAAGATATGCTATGAGCCGAACGGCTTGGCTACGCGTTCCAGCGCAGTAACACCAACGAGCGCGTAGTTATGGAAGTCGCAAAAACGATTCGTTTGCAGTGCGATTTGGTCTAACCCTTCAGAAATTATTTCGGCCTCTGGCTGCATAACACACGTTGTTTTTTCGCAGTGATCAAGCTCAAAGACATGACCCATTGCATGGGTAGCCGCTAGAATACCCATGGCGTTTTCAGGGTCATCCTCTTGAGGCGGTAAGGCGACGAGCAACCTAGACTCTGCTGCAAAAGGTTCACCCTTGTGTTTGGTTACCTCGTATTCCGATCCGAAGCGTGATACGCCATCCGTTGCTCCGGCGTATTTCCGGCCGGTCAGCAGCATACGGTGGGCCGCCTTGCCGGGCAGGCTAACATCAGCAAGCCTTATTGGATTCTTGTCAGTCGGAATGCGTACACCGCCCACTGGCTCTATAGCCAACTGATTCTCTAAGAAGAAGGGTACCCGTAAGTGGCGTGACATAATGCTGACAACCCCAGCACCTACGGCTACGGCGCGGTCTTTACTGATAGCATACGGCCCGTCGGCTTCGCGGTACATTTCATATGTTCTAAGTGGAATGCTCATAATGAACTACAATACCATATATAGAGGATAAAAGGTGAATATATTACATAATAAGCAACTTCGCTATACTGCTATCGCTATACTGTTTGGCAAATTAGGCACCCAGTCTTTTGGTGGGTGGTCCACTACGGCGTTGCTGATGGAAAAAGAGCTCGTCGTAAAACGTCAGGTGCTTACGGCTGCTCAAATGCACCACGCCATTGCCTACGCCCAGACACTACCGGGTGCCACGCAAGTTGCGTTAACCGCTAATGCCGGTTACCAAATGCGCGGCTGGCGGGGTGCGGTCGTTGCCACCGGTAGTTATGTGTTCCCAGCGGTGACGCTGGTTGTTCTATTTGCAGCATTGTACTTCCGCTACGCCAACGGCGCTGCCGTGGCCCACTATACGGGCGGGTTAACTGCTGCGCTCAGTGGGATCATCCTGGCGAACGCGGTGCGCCTGGGGCGGCGGCATGTCACACGCCCGTTATTATGGTTGGCTTGCGCTGGAGCGGCCGCGGCCGTCTTGTGGCTCGAAGTACGCAGCATCGTGCTTATTGCCGTATTTGGTTCGGCCGGGTTACTCGCTGCCGTGGTATTACACAGAAAGAAGGCGCGCCGTGGGTGATGTATTGCAGCTATTCATGCTAACCGTGGTCATCAGCCTGGTCACCTTTGGCGGCGGGTCACAAGCATTGTTTTACCAGTACGGCGTTGTGCAGGCACACTGGATTACCCGTGCCGATTTATCGGCCATGCTGGCGTTCGGCTACGCGACGCCCGGGCCGGCAGTATTCACCATACCGACATTCATCGGCTACCGGTTGGCTGGCCTGCCTGGTGCAATCGTGGGTACGGTTGGTATTTTTTGCATGCCGTTTATACTGGCGGTGCTAGCCGCCAAATATCTGGACTCGTTTATTGCAAATCCTTACGCGGCACGATGCGTACAGGGCATTGGGCTGGCAACGGCCGGACTGCTGTGCGCCACGGCGGTCAACATATTACACCCGGGCAGTGCGGCCGCCTGGCAGATTGCCATCGCGGCGTGCGCGTTTGGCGCCAGTATGTCAGGCAGCATCCATCCAGCAGCTATTGTTGTTATGGGTGGCCTCTTGGGATTACTATTTGTAATTTAGAGAATGACTAGCGGCGCTTTAAGCCGGCCGTGCGACTCGTAGCCTTCAAGCACAAAATTATCAGCGGTAAAGCTATCGATATCTTTTACGTCACCGACTATCTTGAGTTTGGGGAACGGCAACGGTTTACGCTGCACCTGTTCTTTGGCAGCTTCAATATGGTTGTAATACAGGTGTCCGTTACCAATAGAAATGATAAGCTCACGCGGCTCGGTGTTGGTTAGATGGGCAACCATGTGCAGCAGCATCGCATACTGGGCGATGTTAAATGGCAGGCCTAAAAATACGTCCGATGAGCGCTGATACAGCTGCATGCGTAGCTTGCCCTTCGTGACGTCAAACTGAAACATCGTGTGGCAGGGCGGCAAGCGCATTTCTTTCAGTTCGCCGGCGTTCCAGGCGTTGACAATAATTGCTTTGGAGTTGGGGTTGTTCTTAATTTCGTCGATAGCCCATTGCAGTTGGTCAAATTCCGTGCCGTCCGGGCGGCGCCAGTGACGCCATTGCACGCCATAAATGCGGCCGAGGTCATTGTTTTCGTCTAGGAAGCCATCCCAATAGTGAATCTTGTGTTCGTGTAAATATTCAGCGCTTGAAGTGCCCTGTATAAACCATAGTTGTTCGTGCATCAGCGATTTGAACGGCATTTTCTTAGTGGTAAGCAAGGGGTACCCCTGGCGCATATCAAAGCGGATCTGAGCGCCAAAAATAGACTTAATACCGTGGATACCCCGCGTCGGCTTGCTGCGGCCGTTCTTTAGGATATCAACCATCAGCTTCAGATATTCATACTCCCCATGTGCCATAACCAGCATTATAAGGCAGATTTTATTGACATTCTATTGTTAAAATTAATGGTATAGCTTACTTGCCGGGCCAACAGTGGTGATAGAATACGGGTAATGAACGAGGAAGTAGTTAGGCGTGTACTTGCAGCATACGGTATTACCGATGCGGACTTATTAGCCGTGCAAAAGGGCTACCGAAACGAATCACACCCGGTTGTTTTGCCGGACGGCAGGCGCATGAATCTCATATTATATAAAAGCGAACCGGGCATTCTTGCCAAAATACACGCTGCTAACCGGGTAGCCGATTACGCAGCCGCACACGGTATACCGGCACGTTCGACCAGCGACCCGCGCATTATCCAGCTACGCGCCGGTGAACGGCTTAAGTACGGATCGTTGTACCAATACTTAGCCGGCGACACGATACCATGGGAGGCGTACACCCAGGCGCATCTCAAGCTGCTTGGTGCAATGCTAGGGAGGCTGCACTCCGTATTACGCACCACACCCCAGCCGCCGGCGAATCACGCCGCCGACGAGTACGGCGCCATCGTGCGACGAATGGAACATTACTTTGCCCAGCGCGTGACCGCTGCGGCCATTGGCCGCAAACTAAGAGTCCGCGTTGGCGACCAATTGTTTGGCCAGTATAGCCGCGTACTGCGAGCTACCAAGCAGCTGTCTGACCAGCAGCCGCTGCATATGGACTTTGTGCGTGGCAATATATTATTTAGACCCACTTCCGAAGGGCCGGTAATAAGCGGCGTACTGGACTTTGAAAAAACAGCGTATGGGCACCCCTTATTTGATATTGCCCGCACACTTGCATTCCTGCTTGTGGACTGTAAATACAAGCCAGAACATAAAATACGCAAATATTTCCTGCAATCCGGCTATGTGAAGCGGGGCGGTAACACCGTAGAGACTATTACACTAAGCGATATAGCTATTCCCAATACATCACTATTAGAGATACTGGTAGACATATTCTTGCTGTACGATTTTTATAAATTCCTGCGCCATAACCCGTATGAATTTTTGGCGCAAAACGAGCACTTTATGCGCACAAAACAAATACTTATAAATCGCAACATTATCCGAGCGCTATAAATGGTAAAATACGTCATATACAGACAAAGGGAGATATAAGGTAATGGCCTCTGCATGGAAGAAGCGACTGATTTCGCAAAGTGACTTAATGACACTGCACGAAAAACTAAAGGACAAAGACAAGAAGATTGTATTCACGGCCGGCTCGTGGGACTTGCTGCACGTAGGGCAGTGCCGCTACCTTGAAGAAGCTAAGGCGGCCGGCGACATTTTAGTCGTGGGCGTGAGCAGCAATGAGGCTATTCGCAAGGTAAAAGGACCGAACAAACCCATCCTCGACGAAAAAATCCGCGCGGAAATGCTGACGTACCTGCGACCTGTAGACTTCGTGACTATATTGCCGGAGCCAAGCTGCGCCCCGTCGCTCGGCCTTCTGAAGCCCGACATCTATATTACCGTCAAAGAAGACTGGACTGAGGACTACAAAGGCTCAAAGGAGTACAAAACGGTCACCAAGTATGGTGGTGAAGTACAGGTAGTAGACCGCCAGTCAACGGCCATCTCAACCACTAAGATCATCCAGCGCGCTATCGGCGGCCACCTGAGCAGTGTCTTTAAAGAATTTATGGAGCTGCGCAAAGACCCCTTAAAGGAGAAATAATGCAGCTCTCTCCCGAAGAACAAAAGAAACAGGAATTGTACCGCGACGCGCGGTTTACCGACCAGTACAGCGATATTTGGCAAAACGTCGGCAAGTGCGTGTTTTGTGATCTGCGCGAAAAGTATGTGTTCTTTGAAGAAAACGGCGTGGTCATGACCGTGAGCCTATTTGCCTATATTGACGGACATTTTATGATCGTACCGCGCCGGCATATCCGCTCACCGAAAGAGCTGACCCAAGCCGAATGGGACACGATTCGCAAATTCATATACATTGCTAAGAAGCTTATCAAAGACGTGCACGGCACAAAGGGCATCCAGATTGTCCAAAAGGATGGCTCAGACGCTCAGAGCACGGTAGACCAGCACTTGCATTTCCACTGCATCCCCTTCGACGCGCCCGACCTATGCCAGTGGAACTACCGCAAGCTCACCTATACGCCGCTCGAAAACGCGAACCTCTACAAGCAAGCCAGCAAAAAAATCATCAAGCTGGACCACAAGTTCACCGAGAAATATAGTTCACCCACCAGCACCAGAGTGGTGTGTGACGCCATTATCCGCAATACGAAGGGCGAGATACTGTTCCAGGAGCGTAAGCCAGAATACCGGTTAGTGCCAGACTACCTCACACTGCCTGGCGGTGGCGTTGACAACTTTGATGTGCGGCTAGAGCGCGAGCTCGCCAGGGAAGTGCGCGAAGAAATCGGCCTTGATATTACCACCATGCCGGTACACATCCTTGACTCACGGCCCGGGCATATTACCCACTTGCACAACGAGCCGCACCTCGGCACCAGCTTTCCGGTAGAGAGCCACTTCTTGTGGAACACCTATCTGATAGACAACATCGCGCCTGATACCGCATTTACACCCGCAGACGACTGCGCCGACGTGGTATGGATAGACTTGCACGAAGCCCTGGCACACGACCGCATTTCGCCCGGCATCCGCGCCATTTTACAGAAAGTACCTAAACAATGAGCAACCCAGAACCGCAGTACCATTACGACTGGGCCGACTTGGCATTTGGCAGCAAAAAGCCCCTCCGCGAGTTACGGGCAACATTCATTGCCGCGCCACGCGAGCTATCCGAGAAGCGCTTTAAGGAACTAGTGAAGACGTACTTGCCGAAGGGTAATATTGTCTTGGGCATTTCGAAAGAAGCGTTCGTCGAGGGATTCGAAGGCCAACTGCAATTTAAAATGCTGGAACGCGCCGACGTGCAAACAGTAATCAATAAAGTCAATCATTCCCAGAAATCCCCGCACCGTATTTACACACTGCGTTACTATCAGCGGGAGCTGCCATATATACTCGATAAAGTTAGTTTTTTGCAGGTACTTTTTATACGTGGCTCATGGCAATACTCGTTCCATACATTGCCCATATATTACACACTTACCAGCAAAGACATACCCTATGAAATGGTCTCACCATTTGTCGACGAGGCAGAAGCGAAAATGTACGAATCGACATTATTTGAACAGCGTTCAAAGCGCATACTCGAAACCCGATTCGATATACTCAGCGAAACAGGCATGCTCGCTGCTGCGGATACGATTGCGACATACTCATACGATTACAGCTTTCAGACCGGTGTGGTTTTGGGCGTGAAAGTACCCGATGCCCCTGACAAATACACCTTTCTGCAAGGGGCTTATAATAAAGTTGTGCCCTATGAAACATACGCGCTCCACCACGGCTCATCGCGCGAGGAGCATTTTTCGCCGCCAAACGACCTCAACCATTACGACGCAGTTCATGCAGAAATGGAATTGCTCGTCTTTGCGCTCGAACGGAAACTAGACTTAAAAGACACGACATTATTTATCAACTTATTACCCTGTCCATCATGCGCGCGGACATTATCACAGACAAGTATTAAAGAGGTAATTTACCGCATTGATCATTCAGATGGTTATGCCGTTAAAATATTAGAAGCAACAGGAAAACTAGTGAGGAGGGTTGTATAGTATGAACGTATTTCTGATTGCCGCCATCACGGCGGACGGGTTTATTGGCAGGCACTCGCTGCATGGGTCCGATTGGACAAGCAAAGAAGATAAAAAGGTGTTCGTACGGCTGACCAAAGAGGCGGGCGTTATGGTTATGGGGTCGCGCACCTTTGCGACCATCGGCCGGGCACTCCCGGGGCGGCGCAATATCGTCCTCACCTCGCACCCCGACAACTTGCAAGTTGAAGGCATAGAACCCACCGATGACACGCCGCAAGAACTTGTTGCCCGTCTCGAAAAAGAAGGCGTGCCCCGTTTGGCAGTCTGCGGCGGCACCAGCGTCTATGAGCAGTTCATGCAGGCGGGTCTGGTAAACGAGCTATACTTGACGGTCGAACCACTGCTCTTCGGCAAAGGCGTACCACTGTTTGCGAGCGAACTCGACAACAAGTTGCACCTGCTTGATGTCCAAAAACTGAACGACGACGCTATTCTGCTGCACTATAAAGTCGTGTAGCGGTACATGACAAAAAAATCGTCCAAAAAGCTGGACAACTCCACCATTCCCACGAACGTCCAGCAGGACTTAGACGAGTTGGTGCAGGCGTATATGGACGCCACGCTCCCCATACTCCAAAAAGACAAATTCATCATTGCCATGGGCATGAAACTCACCGACGCCGGCAAGCCGCTATTCATTGGTTTGCAGCCCAAAGCTGACACGATTAAGGGTATTCAAATGAATGAACACCTTGCGGCGTATCGTAGCCTCCTCAAAAAACAGGCCGCAACCGACGCAAAAGCAGTTTTGCTGGCATACGATGTGCGGATGCACAATGAGCCATACCATGACGCGGTTAGTATCGAATTAGAACACGAAAAGGGTATACGGATGGGCCTTGTAGTGCCGTATCGCTTTACCGGCCTCTTTAAACGGCTTGCTATTGGTCCGGTGCAGCGTTTTGCGTCCGATACACCACCCATCTTATAGAAGAATACCGCAGCCTAATATTGCATATTGTGCAGCGTTGTGGCTAAATTGTTACATATAGGAGACAGGTAATGGCGCGGCGCGGGACATTTATAGTTTTGGAAGGCACTGACGGGTCTGGCAAAGGCACGCAGTTCAAGCTGCTTCGTGACCGGTTGCTGACCGCCGGCTATCAGGTCGAAACCTGCGATTTCCCCCAGTACGACCAGCCTTCCAGCTACTTTGTTACCCAGTATCTGAATGGGGCATACGGGTCAGTTAACGACATTGGGCCATACACCGCATCGCTATTTTACGCACTGGACCGCTATGAGGCGTCGTCCCGTATCCGGGCAGCGCTCGATAGGGGTGCCGTTGTAATCGCTAACCGTTTTACCGGTTCCAGCATGGGGCACCAGGGTGCCAAATTCAGCAATGCGGAAGAGCGCCGGGGCTTCTTTATATGGCTCGACAACCTTGAATTCGAGATGTTGCACATCCCACGCCCTGATGCGAGCTTTGTGCTGCGGGTACCTGCTGAGGTTGCCGAAGAACTCATCGATAAGAAAGAGCCGCGTACGTACACTGATAAAAAGCGCGACATCCACGAAGCCGATCATAAACACCTTGAACGGTCGGTCGCGGTATACGATGACTTGTGTCAGCTATTCCCCCGGGATTTTAAACGGATTGATTGTGTACGGAATGGCACATTACTCGATGTTGAATCTATCCAGCATTTGCTATGGGAACGGCTTAGCCCGCTATTGCCGCAGCCAAACCAGCTGGAGATGCCGATGGCGACGGCCAAGCCCGCCGTCAGCGAACCGGTGAGCACGCCTCCGCCAAAGCCTGAGCCTGACGCAACAAAAAAACCAACCGGGCAAGATACGCCGCAGCCAGCTGCCGAGGAACCGAAAAAGCAAGCACCATCCGACAAGCCGGAAGAACCGCCGCACGAAGACTACATTACGAACACGACCGGCGACGTCTATGCCTTTACTAGCACGCTTAGCCCGGCACTGATCGCTACGGTTATGGCGACGCTCAGCCGGAGCAGCGGTATTCTCAGTACGACGGTATTAAAAGCCTTCGCCGATGCCGCACGCAAAGACAGCAGCTTTATCGGCCGGGTCCTGGCGACATATGGCGATGAGTCAGTGCGCGAACTGGTCAACCAACAAGTCGTCGTGTCGGGCGCGAGTGCGTTACTTGCCCAAAAGCTGCAATGGGGGCGCATGGCAGCATACACCGGCCCGCAGCCAGAGTATATCCGCCCCGAGCAAAAAAATGCCGACGGCGCCTACAAATACTTCACGCCGCCAAGCTTGACGGGCACGATCGCCAGCCAATATGCCGAGCGCATGGACGCCATTTTTACCCGCTACGCAGCCATGCTGCCGCGGATGTCCGCCTACCTGCAAGACCAAAGTCCGGTGCCGCTAAACCGCCGGTCAGCCGAATGGAAGCTCAGCATGGAAGGCGATGCCCGCGCGCTGATCCAGGCAGTCGTGCCGATAGCCTGTACGGCCACCGTTGGGGTGTACGCTTCAGCCCAGTCGTTTGAAACACTCATTATCCGGTTACTCGGCGATGAATTACCAGAAGCCCAACAAGCCGGCGAAAAAATGCTGCGCGAACTGCGCAAAACTATCCCTGATTTCTTAGTGGACGTTGACCGGCCCGACCGCGGTGGTGCCGAAACCGTCTACCGGGCAACCACGCGCCGGGCAATCGAAACATTTGCCAAAGAGCACATGGCAGAAGCATACGCCCCGCAAACGCCAGCCGTACAACTGACCGATCTGTGGCCGCGCAATGAATTTGACCTCGTACCCGACATGCTCTATGCCAAAACAAACCTGCCGTTGGATACCATCCGCCAAACCGTGGCTAACTGGTCGTATGAACAAAAGCTTGAAGCCATGGATGATTATCTGGGCGAACGGCTGAACCGCCAATCATTGCCAGGGCGAGCGCTTGAAAAAGCACACTACAGCTGGGATCTCGTAACGCCATTTAGTGTCTTCCGCGAATTACAGGGCACGCGCGTGGCCGATGACTTGGAATGGCAGCTGCTCACGCCGCGCGCTGGCTACGAAGTACCCGATATCATTGACGACGCTGGGCTTGCCGACCTCTATGAGGAATGTTTTGACATTAGCCTGGGCCTGCACAGCGTGCTGCAGCAAGCAGGGTACGAGCTAGAAGCCCAGTACGCCACGCTTGCCGGGCATCGTATGCGCTGGAAGGTGACGCACAATGCCCGCCAAGCGATGCGCTTTTTTGAAGCGCACAGCGACACGCGGGCTTCGCGGGAAGCACGGGTACTCATGGAAGCAATGCATGAACGGTTAAGCCAGTCACACCCCACGCTCGGTGACGCCATGCAGTTCGTAGGCATGCCGGAAGATGCCGAACTAAACGAGCTGGCCACCGAACGCTACAAGCAGTTTAAAACCGCTAGCAAGTAACCCTGAAACCCTTGTTGCCCGATTGACGCTCTGCATCCAGCGGCGCTATACTGCACCGGTATTATGGCTCGACCTACACGTAGTTCTAACACGACCCGGTCATTCGTCGACTTCGCCACAAAATTGACGGCGAAATGGCGTTTAGGCACCACGCCGACCAAACAACAGTCGCCGGCCCAACGCAGTGAATGGCACCGGAGCATGGAGGCTATTCTCAGCCAGCTTATAAGCTACCCGACGGTCACCAGTAACACTGAAGCCATCCACGACGCCTTCGACTATATCCAGACATACCTGCGCCAACGCGGTATGCACACCAAGCGGTTGGAGCACAATGGCACTGAATCGCTCATCGCCACAACCCGGCAGACGAAAACACCGGCCCTTATGCTAGCCGCCCATCTGGATGTAGTATCAGCGCCGGAGGAAATGTTCAGCATCCGCGAATCAGACGGTAAGTTTTACGGGCGCGGCGTACTGGATATGAAATGCTCTATTGCCGCCTTTATGCAAGTTATCGATACCATCAGCGACGACCTTGCCGCTTATGATGTCGGCGTTATGATCACCAGCGACGAAGAAGTTGGCGGCGATGCGGGCGTTGGCTTTTTGGTAGATAAAGGCTATGTACCGAGCATATGCATCCTGCCCGACGGCGGCGATAACTGGCAGGTCGAGACGTTCGCCAAAGGTTACTTATTCTTGTCGCTCACGGCTAACGGCCAGCCGGCACATGCCTCACGGCCGTGGGATGGCAAAAACGCCATTAATATGCTGCTGAATGCCGTGCAGGATATAACCGGTTTATTCCCGGTGCTCGCACCGGACACCGACACTATAAACATTGGTAAGATTACGGGCGGCAATACGATAAACCAGGTAGCGGGGCAGGCAGAGGCACTCATTGATATCCGTGTGATGAGCGAAAAACGAAAAGCCACGCTCTTAGACCGCATAGAAAAGATATGCGCGAAGCACGGCGTGCAGCTGACGCTGGTAAGCCAGGGCGTAACGGTACAGCTCGATGTTACGGAGCCAGTAGTCGCCTCGTTCGTGCGTATCGCTTCCGATATAACAGGCGTGAATATTGTCGGGTCATCAACACTGGGCACCAATGATGCCCGGTTTATGGTAGCCAAAGGTGTGCCATGCATCTCATACTATCCCGTTGGTGGCGGCCATCACAGCCTTGAAGAATGGCTCGACAAAAAAGCCTTCCACCAGTCGTATGAAATCCTGCTGCGCTACGTGGAAACGCATGCCAAAACCTAAGCGCATTACCTCTGTTGACACCTTTGGCACAATCAGGTAGAATAGCAGAGAACATTACCGAAGACCGTAGCTGTCGCAAGACTTAATCCGCTACCGAGGCGATGAAACAATCTAATTGTTCTATCACTTGAAACGTCCCGGTATGTCGCCAGGGATTTTTTAATTTCTGGCATGGTCCTTAAAATCTAGGTCGAAGATTTAAACGTAAAAGGAATACTACATGGCTTTAAGCAAAGACAAGAAGCAGGTAGTCGTTAAGGAAGTCGTTGACTCCCTGAGCACGTCGAAGATGACCGTGGTTGCAAAATACCAGGGTACGACGGTGAAGGCTATTCAACAACTCCGCCGCGACGCCCGCGACAATGGCACGTCATTACGTGTCGTTAAAAACCGTTTGGTTGTTAAGGCGCTGCAAGACATCGACGCCCTCAAGGACGTTGACACCACTGCCCTGAAAGGCCAGCTGCTCTACGCGTTCAACGCGCAAGACGAAGTTGCCCCTGCACAGGCTCTGGCTGCATTTGCCAAGCTCAACCCGACTATCGAATTCGTTGGCGCTATTAGCGCCGAAGGCAAGTTTTTAACTGCCGACGAAGTAAAGTCCCTGGCAACCCTGCCGGGCAAAGAACAGCTTATTGCTCAGGTTATCGCAACCTTACTGTCACCAGTCAACGATGTTACCAATGCGCTTTCGGGCAACTTGCACGCATTGCTTGATGGCATTGAAGCAAAAGCAAGCTAATCATAAATTAGGAAGGAATCTACTATCATGGCAGATTTGAAGAAACTGGCAGAAGACCTGACCAAGTTGACTGTACTAGAAGTGAACGAACTGAAGAACATCCTGAAGGATGAATACGGCATCGAGCCAGCTGCTGCAGCTGTCGCCGTTGCTGGCCCTGCTGCTGAAGCTGGTCCTGCTGCTGAAGAAAAGGCTGAATGGGACGTCATCCTGAAGGATGCCGGTGCTCAGAAGGTCGCAGTCATCAAGGCTGTTAAGGACCTGACCGGCCTCGGTCTTGGCGAAGCTAAGGCTGTCGTTGACGGTGTTCCGAAGCCTGTCCTTGAGAAGGCTAAGAAAGAAGACGCTGAGAAGGCCAAGAAGGCCCTCGAAGACGCCGGCGCTACTGTCGAATTGGCTTAATTGCCGCTTTGACCATTGCGTGAAATTACCCCCAGCTTCGGCAGGGGGTAATTTTTATACGCCTAGCATATGCAAAATAGGGTGCCGGAAAGTGCGGCACCCACCACTTGTAGCGCCCGCTTATCCACAGACGCCGATATTACTTTGACTTGACTTCGGCTTCATGATAGGCTTAGGTATAAGTGTAGCAAATACAAACACACTTCCACTTGAGAGATAGAGAGACATTACAAGAACATGGCAGACGTACCAGACAAACAGATCAAGCGGCTGAGGGCGTTGATCCAGGAGGCAGAAACTAACTTAGGTGCAGCAAATGAGCTGCTTGTAAGCCTCGTGGGCGATGACGAACGCATCAAACCGATCGCCAAAGACGACAATCTCGGTAAAGTTATTGAAGGTGTATTTGACGGCCAGAACATGGTCGGCTCCGACGGTAAAACCTACCCAATCCCCGCTAACTACGCCAGCAAATCCAAGCTGGTACAGGGCGACATCCTAAAACTCACCATCGCAGACGATGGCGCTTTCTTATACAAGCAGATTGGCCCGATCCCGCGTAAGCAGGTGGTTGGCACATTAAAGCTCGAAAACGGCCACTACCTCGTAGAAGTCGGTTCGAAAGAATTCCGTGTATTACTTGCCAGCGTGACCTATTTTAAGGCCAAGCCGGGTGACCAGGTGAGTGTAAATGTCCCTGAAGACGACACCAACACCGAATGGGCTGCTCTCGAAGCGGCCTTGTAATACTTGCTATAGCTATGAGCAACGAATTTCCAGGTTTTAGAGAAAGTCCATACAGCGGATTTGAACTTCCAGAAATGTATGACGGCACTGGCGTGTCCGATGACGACGCTATGCAGGATATGCTGCCGGTACGCGAAGAAACTCCTACTGTTTCTTTTGCGGAGTATGCACCCGAACTATACGACGAGCTTTTTGGCGCCTTTAATCAGGCTGAAGCGACAGGCGAGCAGTTACCGGATATCAATATTGTGCTACCGAAAGGCTTCGTATTCGGCACCCTATTAAGCAGCGAAATGGGCAGCGTCCTGTATAGACGAACTCCGTACTCAGAGGGGAGTGGTTTGACCGTATCGCACGATGGGCAGTGGTTTGCCGGTAACAGGTTGTATTCGGCAGCCCATATTGGCCCGTTTGCCGTGTTCGGCGACCGTGGCGACTATACCGATCTCGACCTGAAGCCTAGCCTCATGCTAAGCGCAGCGCCAGAAATCTATGGACAAGACCCGCTGCCGCGCGAGACGGTCGTCGGCCTGCCCATATCCCGGCGTGCGCTCGACAGAGTGCAAGTAACCGTGCCGAACTTCATACCGCGCGACCATACCGGCCGCGAGGTACCGATATTTAATGCAGCAATGTACGGGACGTACAGAAAATAGGAGAAGCTACGGTGCCAGCGATACGGGAAGTTACCATATATGGCCATCATACTGGCGAGGAGCCGATTCCTTTGAGTTCATTTTGCCATGATGCCTACGGGGCGCTGGTGGATGCATTCGAGGTCCAACGCGTCAACGAATACACCGAGCGAAACCCTGAACTGCCATCGGTCATGATCCAGACACAGCCAGGTAGCGACCTTGTATTGGGACGTTTTATTGAACGTGGCGACACACTGTTTACACGCCGCTGGGGGACACTCGGCTTTGCGCCGAACAGCTCTACCCTCGAAGAGGGCGCCTGGATACAAGGGGCGCAGATATACTCGGCGGCTTGGGCCAAACAGCAAGGTGGCGAAGACCTGGACGGCCACCCGGCACTCATCCTGCCCAGCCTGGACCTGCACGGCCAAGCAATGCCCGATACCCACATGGCGGGCGTCGAAGTGGAACGCACAGCGTTGAGCGGCCTCTATATAACCACGAAAAACCTCCTACCTCGTGATGCAACAGGCGGACCGGCAGCGCTTTTTAATCCAGAATTTTACCTCTAACAACGCGCGAGAGACACATAATACAACGGGCCCTGGGGCTCGTTTTTGTTACAATAGAGGTATGAATAGGGGCTGTTATGGCGCGCGCACTATATAGGACGTATCGCCCACAAAAACTGGCTGAAGTAGTGGGGCAAGAGCACATTACGACCGCACTGAACCGTGCACTTCAGAACGGTACCATTAGTCACGCCTATCTCTTTACCGGGCCGCGCGGCGTTGGTAAAACAAGCATCGCCCGTATCTTGGCGCATGAAATAAACCAGCTGCCGTACGAAGACGACCGCCAGCATCTCGATATTATAGAGATTGATGCCGCCAGCAACCGGCGCATCGACGAAATCCGCGACCTGCGCGACAAAGTACATGTTGCGCCCACCAGCGCCAAGTTCAAGGTGTACATTATCGACGAAGTCCACATGTTAACGAAAGAGGCCTTTAACGCCCTCCTGAAAACACTCGAGGAACCGCCGGCGCACGTCGTGTTCATTCTGGCTACCACCGAAGTGCACAAACTGCCAGAAACCATTATCAGCCGCACGCAGCGTTACGCCTTTAAGCCGGTAGACCGCCCGGCGGTCGTGGCCCATCTACAACATTTAGCAGATGCCGAGAAAATCACCATCGAACCGGCCGCCCTGGAGCTGATTGCCGCCCACGGCGAAGGTTCGTTCCGCGACAGCATCAGCCTACTAGACCAAGTCCGCAACAGCGGTGAACAGGTTACGCTTGCCGACGTACAAGGTGTGCTGGGCATTGCACCGAATGAACTTATCGACACGATTATCCAGGCCCTTGGTTCGCACGACATTACTGCCATCGCCGGGCAGTTGACGCAGTTGCAAAACGCTGGCCATGACCCCGCCCAAGTAGCCCGCCAGCTGGCACGTAGCCTGCGTGAAGGGCTTATTGCCGGCAAACCGGCGCTGCCTAGCACGTTGCTGTTGCAGCTCCTTGCCAAGCTCATAGACGTTCCAGCCAGTTCCAGTCCGAAAGCCTACCTGGAAATTGCCCTTTTAGACACCGCCCTCACTGGTGCCGAGATGCCCGGAGCTATCGTCGCAGCCGCGCCAGCGCCGAAGCCTGCGCCAAAACCGGCCGTCAAGACGCCAGAAGCGAAAGTCATGTCTGAGCCGGTGGCCGCGCCAACTGCGGTCGTTACCGAGCCGCACCCCAGCACGTTCCGAAAAAAACTCGCTGCCCGCGATGAAGAACCGGCAGCGACCACGCCCACATCTGACGCCGTTATCGAAGACGGCCTGTGGCCGCAAATTCTTGCCGCCCTCAAACAAAAACACAATACCATTTACACGCTCGCCCGTACTGCCAAACCAAGCTTTGGCCCCGGCACTATTACATTGGAGTTTGGGTTTGCATTCCATCAAAAACGCATGAACGACGTTAAGAATAAGCAGCTTGTTGCAGAGATTGTTGAAGGCGTAACCGGCGAAAATATGCAGATTATATGCATAGTCGGTGAAGGCGCCGCAACACCCGCATCGGCCACACCAATGCTACCACCTGAAGGTGGGGAAGTAGTACACAGCGTTGCCATGCCGCCGGTACCGCCAGTACCACAAGCCGTGGCACCGGCTCCCCCTGCCGCACCAAGTAATGAGGTGGTATCAACCATAAGCAATATATTCGGCGGTGCCGAAGTGCTAGAATCGTAAGACATGGACCAAAGCAATCCTACCAACCAAATGCCTCAGAACCCTGAGGCCGAGGCATCGCTGCTGGGGGCCATCCTCATTGATTCCGATGCATTGGTAAAAATTGCCGATGTCGTGAGCGTGAACGACTTTTACGATGACCGGCACAAACATATTTATGAAGCGGTCGTGGCGCTGTATGAACGCCGCAGCCCGATCGACGTACTGACGTTATCAGACCAGTTAAAAACGGCCGGCTTCCTGGATATGATCGGTGGCCCATCGTATCTCACCGAGCTGACAAACTTTGTACCAACCGCCACGCACGTTGAGCAATATGCCGACATCGTCGCCCAAAAGGCAATGCGCCGCCGCTTGATCCGCGCCAGCCAAGACCTGACGAGCCTAGGCTTTGATGAATCCAAGCAACTGAAAGAACTGATCGAAGAAGCCGAATCACGCCTGTTTGAAGTGAGCAAACAGCACGTTAAACAGAGCATTGTGTCAATTGAGACCATCCTGGCCGACAGTTTTGACCGCCTCGACGAACTCCACAAAGACAAAGGCAAAATCCGCGGCATTCCAACCGGCTTCCGCGACCTCGATAACGTCCTGGCCGGCCTGCAGCGCAGCGACCTTTTCATTCTGGCCGCCCGCCCATCCATGGGCAAGACCGCCTTTGTACTAAACCTGGCGCATAACATCGCCATCCTAGCCAAAGAGCCGGTGCTGTTCTTTAGCCTGGAAATGTCCAAAGAACAGCTAGTAGACCGTTTACTGTCTATGGAATCGGGCGTTGACGCTTGGGCGCTGCGTACCGGCAACCTCACTGACCAGGACTTTGAAAAAATCGGGCAGGCCATGGGTACGCTATCCGAAGCCAAGATTTCTATCGACGACACGCCCGGCGTGTCCGTAAGTGACCTGCGCACGAAAGCCCGCCGGGAAGCCCACCAGAATGGCCTGGGATTGATTATCGTCGACTACCTGCAGCTGATGAGCGGCGGTGCCAAATTTGCCGGCAGTGACAACCGTGTGCAGGAAATTTCTGAAATCTCCCGCGGCTTGAAGGGCGTCGCCCGTGAACTGAATGTGCCGGTTATCGCCCTGTCGCAGCTCAGCCGTTCGGTCGAAAACCGTACACCGCAAATCCCGCAGCTGGCCGACCTTCGTGAATCAGGCTCCATTGAGCAGGATGCCGACGTCGTGGCCTTTATTTACCGCGAAGACTACTACAACCCCGAAACAGAAAATAAGAACATCGCAACGATACTTATCAAGAAACACCGTAACGGTGCCACCGACAATGTCGACCTATTCTTTGACCGCGACAAGCAGCGCTTCCGTACCCTGGACCACCAGCACAGCAATCCTTTTGCAGAATAACCGTAGCCGTTTACTTGTGGCCGCCTTTGCCACCAACTTTGCCACCACCCAGCGAGCCGCCATGGAATGGGTGGGTCGTATTGTAGCGTTGTACGTACAGGGCATTCAGTCGTGAGGCAAGGTTGCGTATCTGTATCAAGTTATCCAGCTGGATAGCGCCTTCACCCACCGTCACTTCCGGCTTGCCCATAGTACGCCGGACACGGTCTGCCCGATTGCCTGAACGGTATGGCTGTGCACTTTTATCGATAAAATAGGTCGTCTCTAAGGTCAAGAGAGGCATGATGGCAGTATCAGTGCGGTGCGCAACACCTGGAAAATATAAATTACCGGCATACGTTACCGTCAGTCCTTTATAGCGGTCGTTAAAATCCTGCCCCCAGTAGCCACGGCCAGATACGAGCCGCGTATCCTGGCTTACGGCAAGCACCGAATCGAAAGGCATAATAATAACCTGCCCATTCACTAAATGACCGTTGAAGCCCTTTGGCCGGGCATAATCATCGATAGGCTTGCCCGATATTGTCTCTCTCGCGTAGGTAATATTAACGTCCGCGTCCTGTTTATTGGGACTCAGCTCGGCACAAACGTGCTTCTCGACCGCCCGAAAGTCTTTAAAGCCACCGATACCTTCTACTAACTGGTAAGGTTCCAGGGCAACTGATCCGAGATCAGCGAGCGTTAGCAAGCGGAGCTCTGGGGAGGCCGGAACAGGCGTCTCGGCTGGGGGTTCGGCTTGGGATCTCTCAGGTTCGGCTGGGCGGTCAACGGCATAGGCCACGGGTACAGGTACGGACTCTGTATCTGTATCCGGTTCTGACTCATATGAGTCGTCATGAAAATCGTCTGAAGGCACATCTCCGTAATGCTCATCAGATGTCAGCAACAGTTCATCTTCAACATCAGGGCTTGGTATATCTGCTTCGGAAAACTGGTCAGGAGGCTGGTATGCATCATGCATCTCAGAAGGCGGCATACGACCATAATACATAATAATGGTTTCGCTGAACAGAGCAGTTATTACGCCGCTGCCGGAGGGTGTTGGCGGTCAGCCCGCCACGGCGTATACCGGCCGAGGTGCAGGCCGGTATTGCGGCGCAACAGACGCAATGCGTTCGTTGCCGAAGCATAGACATTATATTGCACCGCCTCGCGGGCATCGTCTATGGTTTGCGTGCCCCCAATGGTGCGCTTAACGTAATTACTCCCGTCGCGGCGCGCACGATAGTCGCGGCTGGTCGCCCGAGGGTCAAAATATGTTGTCTCTACGCTTAAGCGGCCTAATACCCCCGAATAAGAAGACCGGAACAATCCACTGTACACTATATTAAAGCCCTGCGGCGGGTTATCTTCCATGCGCTGCGGGGTAAGTATCTTGCCCATACGTACATCGTGGCTAATTGCTGTTTCGGCGTTAAACGGCAAAACCAGTGCCTGGCCGTGTAGCAACGCCCCTCTAAAATCAGTTGGGCGGAGCGTCCGCTCAATACGGTTATTCACGATGTCTGTTTCATGGGAGATAACGGTTGCGGCATCGCCCTGTACACGTGACACATTGCGGCATATTTCTTCTTCAACTTTGTTAAACGCACTCAACATGGGGACGCCGTCAATAATTTGGTATGGCTGCAGTTCAACATCCCGTAAGCTGGCGTAGGGCACAATGCCCCATTCTTCTATAGGGGGCGGCATATCGAGATCCAAACCATACGGATCCGCGTCTGGCGCGTCTTCAAAATCACCATACGTATCGGCGCCACGGTGTTCATCTGAGGTCAAAAGCAGCTCATCTTCGTAGTCACCGTCACCTTCAAAAGCGGGCTGGTCAGCGTCGCTGGGATCGCTGTTCATATCCTGGTAGTCGCCATAGGGATCATTTATTTCAAAGTTTGCCATACTTATATAATACGCTGCTTGGCTAGGCGCGGTCAGCAGCACCGGGTGGGCCACCACGATAAACAAGCCGTAACGCGCGCCGCGTCATGTTGACCGTGTCCAGGGCAGCGGTCCGCGCTTCCTGCTGGGAAACGCTGCCCAGCGGCTCACTCAGTACCGGTTTTTTGCTCACCGTACGCCGCAAAAAATCATGCTTATCGTCCCAGTTAGCAGTCTTACTGTTGCGCGGCCAGTCTTTGCTTTTAAAATACGTCGTCTCGATGCATAGTTGGGCTAATGTCGACGTCTTGGATGACCGCACGACGCCGGAATATACCACGGTCACTCCGTCGGGCATGGTGAAGCCTTTCTCCGGATCAAAGCGGCGCCCCCATACGCCGCTGTGTGCTATAGCGGAGCCGGGGTCAAACGGCAGTATCAGCGCCTGGGCTTTCAAGAGCCCGCCTGCTTTGCGCATCCCCGGCTCAATATAATTTGAAACGCGGTCCTGCATGAGTGCACCTTCGCTAAATAGCGCTTCCCGGACACCATCCTCACCGCTATGGCGGGCAGTTACCGGGCTAAGGTGCGCAATAATTGCTTCTTCAACGCTGTCGCAGGCGCGCGAGTTCGGGATGTCGGAAACAACCACGAACGGGGCAACGGCGTCACTTCGGAATTCCCTAGCAGCGATCGTCGTGAGTACACCGGGCATATCGGCAAGTTCGGTGATGATGTACGGCTCCGGTTCGGGCGCTTCGTCAGCTTCAGCAGGATCTTGGTCTTCGGGATGTTGGTCGGATGTCAGATACATGTCATCTTCAGGGTCGCCAGCCTGCGCACCGGTAATTAAGTCATCGAGCGAGACTACTTCTAGCCCCTCTAGCGCGTCAAACCTATCATCGAAATCACCTGTCTGAATCTCTGCCATATTGCTATACCCTTTGCTTACGGTCACTAATAGTGTTGTAAGTATAGGCTACCGCTCCTGCGTCGCCAATTCAACAAAAAAGCTTTATACTATCTGTACGTATGCGATTTAGTGACTTACGCGGAATACTACGCACCAACTGGAAACAATGCACCTTATATGCGGCACTCCTCTTAGGCGTTGGCCTACTGTTAGGCTTTCGGCTGCACAGCCTGGTGCCTGGGTTCAGCCCTGCAGAAGTTAGCACGCTGCACGCCGGTACCGTCCATGACATCCTCGAGGCGCCAGTCAATGCGCCGTATACGCTACTGGTGCATGGCCTGTCCCACCTGCAGCCAGACTCACTCGTATGGGGCAGGGCAGTCAGCGCCGCTATCGGCTTGGTTACTGTTGCACTCTTCGGTGGGCTGGTGTGGTACTGGCAAGGGAAGCGCAACGCGATACTCGGAATGATATTGTTTGCCACGTCGGCATGGTTCTTGCACACGGCACGGTGGGGCACGCCTGACGTATTACTATTCTTTATCGTAGCCCTGACCGCGTGTTATGTATGGCTACAGCGCACGAGCAGCAGCTGGGCACTACTGGTTGGGTTTGTACTGGTTGCACTCTCGTTGTACATACCTGGCATGATCTGGTTTGTGATTGCCGGCGTCGCCTGGCGCTGGCGCCTGGTTGATGACGCATGTAAAAAGAACCTGTGGGCAGTGACTGCCGGAGGGGTCTTGCTGCTAGCGCTAGCTACACCGCTCGGTCTCGCTATCCATCGCCACCCCGACATCATAAAGGCGGTAGCCGGCATGCCGTTAACCGGCTGGCCAAATCCGTTCGACGTATTGCATAACCTGGCAGCAATCCCGGTCCATTTATTCATCCATGGGCCTATTGCACCGGAACGCTGGCTTGGGGACGTGCCGGTGCTTGATGTGTTTACGGCGGCAATGTTCCTGCTGGGGGGATACGTATATCTGCGGCACCTTAAACTCAAGCGTGTGCAGCTGACAGTGGCAGTCATTATACTCGGTGCCGCGCTAGTGAGTCTGGGCGGCGGCGTCAGCCTGACGCTTATCATGCCCTTTATATACATTGTGGCGGTGGCGGGTATCGGCTTTATGATTGACCGGTGGCTGGAAGTATTCCCGCGTAACAGTCTTGCGCAAGGTGCAGGGTATATATTAGTAGGATTAGCCATGCTGAGCGCCAGCGTTTTTGCACTGGCACACTACTACACCGCCTGGCCGGAAGCAAAAGCCACCCGTATGGTGTATACGAAGCACCAGCTATAGTACAATATAATAGTAATAGGAGTTTATATGAGCCGTTTTGACCAGGCTAAAATGCTGTTAAAAGTGAAAAAATTGCAGAAAGAACTGCAAAAAGAGATCATTACCGTTGAAAAGGGTGATGGCGCTGTTAAGGTTGAAATTACCGGTGAACAGAAGATTAAGAAAATCCACATCGACCGTGACTACGTAGACCTCGACGACATCGGCCAGCTGGAACGCTGGATTGAAGATGCCGTCAAGGAAGCTATCCAAGCCAGCCAGAAACTCGCCGCCGAAAAGATGCAGCCAATGATGGGCATGCTCGGCGACCTCGGCATGTAGCATATGCCTGCCATTCTGCCGCCTGCTTTAACTGACGTTATTGACGCCCTAGGCAAACTGCCCGGCGTTGGCCCGCGCACCGCTGAGCGGTACGCCTATTATTTAGTGCGTAACGACCCTGCAAAATCGCAGGACTTGGCGCGGGCCTTACGGGACTTGCAGGGTGGCATTGGCTACTGTAAAAAAACATTTGCGCTCATCGCCGCAGACCAAGAATTATCCGACCTGTACACCGACCCCAAGCGTGATAAAACCGTTGTCGCAGTCGTCGCGGAACCCTTTGACATCGTTGCACTCGAAAAGATCGGCAGTTATCGTGGCACCTACCATGTATTAGGCGGCTTGATATCGCCTATTGACGGTATCGGCCCTGAACAGCTGCGTATTGCCGAACTTGTCCAGCGCATTGATGACGATGCTGTGAGCGAAGTTATCTTAGGCACTAACGCCAGTGTAGAGGGCGAATCTACGGCCTTATACATTCAAAAGCAGATTGGCGACCGCGACGTACAAATCACCCGGCTGGCCAGAGGCCTACCGATAGGCGTCGACCTGGAGTATGCCGACCAAATTACCCTGGCGCGCGCCCTCGATGGCCGCCAAGCACTCTAGCGGCACCGGGCATTGCATGCTATAACATGGTAATGCGTGAACATCTAACCCGTTATCGAGGCCGTAAGGCAACGGCCGCCTTGGCCGCCGTACTGTTGGCAACCACAGGTTGCACCTTCAACCGGGATAGTGACGACAGTACTATACAGCGCTGTTACGACACCCCGCTGCCACACGCCAAACCTACCACCACGAAACCGAAGCCCTTGACCCTGCATTACAAAACAAGGAGCGGCACCTTCAAGGAACGGCCAGCGCTGAGTAAGGTGACAGCGGAACGATTAAAAGACGGCAACGTACGTATAGATGACGGTGCAGCATTCGGCAGCGGCTTTATAACAACCGACAGTAAAGGCCAGCAGGCTGTCGTCCTGTCCGCACACGAGATTGCCCAAGGTGGTATGAAGAACATAACCATGAGTGACCGGCACGGCAACGTGCGACACGCTAAAAGCGGTTGTTTTATCTTCGAGCACAGCGGCTCGTTCAGCAACCTAAAGGATGTCTTAACCGGTGACCTGGGCGTCCCACCCGACGTCGACGTAGCCATACTGCGCCCTGATAAACCGTTCCCCAGCAAACCGCTCAAACTCGCAGCAAAGCAATCACGGCGTGGCACCTGGCTGACGGCCGTCAATAACCAGTCGTGGTACACCCCAGAGAGTCCGGCAGTCTACAGTGCCCTAACCGTATTAACCGTACCGTCTATTATGGGGAATGTGGCGATTAGCGGGCTCGACGCCTACAGCCACAACAACGGCGGCAAAGACGCCTACACTCTCCAACCAGGCGGCAGTGGCAGCCTATTAGCAAACACCAAAACCGGTGAAGTGACTGACATGGCTATCAGCTCCAGCATACTGCCGATAGACGCCGGTGAGACGTGGGACAACTATCGTATCCGGTTCACGGTGCCGGTAGCTCCAGACTCATTCGTAGCCCCGACTGTGGTAGGCATGGTGGATGCCAACACTATCCGCACCGCGCTTGCCTCGCCGCGCGCGTAGTACGGTTACAGCCAGCGCTTGGTAAAAGAAGGGCGGGCGGCTACAATAGGCCTTATGTATCCAGAGGCTCAAGCTATCCAAGACATCATACAAAACGCCAAACGCGTGCTCATTATGCAAGCTGATAATCCGGACGGCGACTCGATGGGCAGCGCCCTGGCCCTCGAGCAAATCATTGGTGACATGGGCAAAGAGCCCTTGCTGTACTGCGGCGTTGATATCCCCTCGTATTTATCGTACCTGCCGGGCTGGGACCGGGTGTCAAAAGACGTACCACAGCACTTTGATGCAGCTATTATCGTCGACACCAGCGCCATCAGCCTGTTTGAACAGCTTGAGAAAAGCGGTCAAAAAGGCTGGGTCATGTCCAAACCGGTCATTGTGCTCGACCATCATCCCGTAGAAAACACCATTACGTTTGCCAAAGTCGTGTGCAACCGCACCGTCGTGGCAACCGGCGAACTTATTTACGAGCTTGGCCTACAACTAAAATGGCCGATGAACCTAGCTGCCAAAGAAATGATGGCGACGGCCGTGATGTCCGACAGCCTTGGCTTAATTACCGAAGGCACCAGTGCCCGCAGCATCCACGCCATAGGTGAACTCGTTGAAGACGGCGTCAGCCTCGCCAAACTAGAGAACAGCCGGCGCGAAATGATGCGCAAAAGTCCAGAACTCGTCAAATATAAGGGTGAGCTGCTGCAGCGCATTGAGTATTACCATGACAACCGCATTGCCGTCATAAGCATCCCGTGGCGAGAAATTGAGCAATTCAGCCCGCAATATAATCCATCTATGCTGGTACTGGACGAAATGCGCAACACGACCGGCACAGCCATAGCTATCGCCTTCAAATACTATAGTGACGGCCACATGACCGCTAAAATCCGTGCCAATTTTGGCTTTCCCATTGCCGGTAAGCTTGCTGAGCACTTTGGTGGCGGTGGCCATCCCTACGCCAGCGGCTTTAAGCTGGGGCCAGGCAAGCCGTTCACCGAGAGCAAAGCCGAATGTATTGCTGTTGCCGCCGACCTTTTAAAAAATATTGAGCACGATCGCGTATAGCTGCTATACTTAGCACCAATGAAGCAGATTACGTCTACCGCTTTCAACTCTTGCTGCGCCTCCTGTATATAGGTGAGGCTGGTTTTTGCTATATAACGGGCCTCACCGGCTCGTTTTTTATTACGCATTAACAGGTACGCTCTCATGAAAAATATCTATCCCTTATTAGAAGGTAAACGCATCGGCATCGTAAGTGCCCACCCCGACGATCACCTTATACAAGGCCACGCCCTATGGCTGGCACAGGTCGCTGGCGCGCCGGTGTGGGAAATGACATTAACCAAAGGCCGGCGCTCTACTATTAATCACCGACCGGAACCGGCATTTGTTGCCGATGGCCATCGCGAGCACGAAGGTCATAACGGCGCCCGCGCCCTCGGTATCATTGCAAACGACCACCTGGACGCTCCGGACGGTCGCATAGAAGCCGTACGCGCCGAGCTCGTGCCACAGGTCGGGGAATGGATTGCGCATCACGGCATCAACCTGCTGCTGACACTTGGCGGCTTACGCGACCACGCAGACCATAGTGCATCAGGTGATATTACCCGCCAGACCGCCGCCCACCTATGGGACACCGAAGGCTATGCGCTAGACATACTTGAAGTGCAGCACGCCGACGAAGGAGCATGGCAAGCCCATGCTCACCCTTACAGCCAGGCAGCCGTATTTAGTGCTGCACGGCAGCATGCCAGCCAGATGATGGTCAGCACGACGATACAGCCTGACTGGGAAGCCGTGCCCGGCAACATGTGGGTACGCCCGGATACACTGGCCGGGCTCGACCAATATCCCATCCGCCGTGACGCCACCTATACGCTGCTCCATGCGCCAGTACTCGTCGATGCCGCCCAAGCGCTGCGGCAATGAGAACAATACGATATACTAGAAGGAATAAGAGGCAACTATGAAACTGTACAACACCCTGACCCGCACAATAGACGACCTGCAGCCACTCAGCGAAGATGGCTTTCGCATGTACTCGTGTGGTCCAACCGTCTACGACCACGCCCACATTGGCAACCTGAGCGCCTATGTATTTGCTGATACCTTGCGCCGGGCCGTGTCGCTCACCGGCACTCCCGTAACGCACATCATGAACTATACCGATGTCGACGATAAAACCATCCGCCGCAGCCGCGAACAATACGCCGACGAAGACCCGCACACCGCCCTCCACATGCTGACCGACAAATTCATTACCATCTTCAATGAAGACATGTATAAAATCGGCAACGACATCAAGGCCATGACGTTCGTGCGCGCCACCGACCCGGTCACTATCGAAGGTATGAAGACGCTTATTACGCAGCTCCACAACAAAGGCATGGCGTATGTTACCGACGACGGCGTGTACTTTTCTATTGAGGCATATAAAAAATCAGGCAAAACATATGGCCAACTATTAGAGCTGACCGCCAGCAACACGTCCGATGCCCGCATCGACAACGACGAATACGATAAAGAATCCGTGCACGACTTTGCCCTCTGGAAAAAGCAAAAAAATGGTGAGCCGTCATGGCCATTCACGCTTGACGGGCACGACCTGGAAGGGCGACCCGGCTGGCATATAGAATGTTCGGTCATGAGCCGGCAAAAACTCGGCCAGCCGTTCGACATCCACACCGGCGGCGTAGACCTGATATTCCCGCATCACGAAAACGAGATCGCCCAGAGCACGGCCAGCGAAGACAATCCCGTCATGGCACAGTTTTTTGCCCATAACGAGCATATCCTGGTAGATGGCAAAAAAATGTCCAAATCTGCCAAGAATTTCTATACGTTAGAAGACGTAATTACAAAGGGCTACGAACCATTGGCCTTCCGCCTGAAGATTTTACAATCGCACTACCGCAACCAAGTGAACTTTACCTGGGAGAGCCTGGATGCTGCCCAGAATTTGCTACTGAACCTGCGTGCCTGGGCCGATTTGCGCCACCAACGTGCCGCCCATGCTACCGGTTTTGATGAGAGCTATCGGGACGGGCTGAAGACCATTATGGCTGCCATCGCAAACGACTTAGACACGCCGCGTGCCATAACCGTACTTGCCGCATGGGCCAACGAAGCCGAGACCAAAGGTGTTGATGCCAACAAGATTGAGCACTTGCTGAATGTTATCGACCGTATCTTTGGCCTGCAGTTGTCCGTCCGCCCGGACATCACCCACGAGCAAAAAGACCTTATTGCAGACCGCGTGCAAGCCCGCGAAGCGAAAGACTGGGCCAAGTCCGACGAACTGCGCGCCGCGCTGGTATCGCAGGGTATCCTGGTACGTGACACACCGAACGGACCGTTGTGGGCACGGATATAGCCAATGCCTGAAGAAACATTTCCTACCAGCCCAGGCGAACTACCCCCGACACTTGACGAAGTGTTAACTGCCAAGCTTGACGATTTTGAATCGAATGTCGAGGCCGTAGCGCTTGCCGTCAGCGAAAACCCAGGCTTGTACAGCCCGCATAACAACTACCCGCCTGGATTTAATGTAAACGGGGACGGCGAAACAATTAGCCTGATACGTGCCGACAGCTACGACCCGGCACTGCTCTCACGGTACGTCGGCTTAGTATCACGCGCCAACCACGTATACAAATCATTCGGCGGCATCCCTATCAATCAAATGAGCACATTGGGAGTTGTTAATACAGCCATCCTCCAAGAGGCCTATGCAGGCGAAACCGCCGAAGGGCCTATCCACGCCATGGTACAGGAGAGCATAGCAGATCCAACGAGCAGCGAGTTCGATTTCAGTACCTTCACCCTCCTACAGTTCACAAAGCAACTATACGGTACTCAAACGCATAGCGAGCTCCTCGCCCACGATTCTGATGACCCACTCCGCACACAGCTGGGCGATGTGCTACTTAACAGCGACAAAATTATGTCAGCGATATACTACGCCGAGGTTACTGACCCGCATGAAGATGAACCCCGGGCGGCCGAACCAGAAATGCAACAGACTATAGAGAAACAATGGCGTCGCGATTGGCTGCGTAGCGTCATTATGCACGCAACCGACATACACGACCCTGAGCTTGCAGATCATTACGCCTACGCTACTGCACAGACACACAGCCACCTTCTAAAACGCACCAGAGATATTGTTACTAAAATTCGAACTATCGGCCTTGAGGGCTTGGCAGCTATTAGCGGCTTCAGCGAAAACTATGCGCTCGCCGACTATAGCTACGACCAACTGGAACGTATGCGACTGTTAGCCATTGCCGATCCGGCAGAGATCGCCCGCCTGCAAGAGCATGATGTACATGTGGCGTTCATTAATAAGATGGGTGACGATAACAATGTCTTAGCAAGCGTGCCGCATGTGATAGACGACGAATCGAAGCGGCTACTGCCGTTTGAAACACAGAGCTGGACCGACATGTACCGCTTTATGCTCAAGCTTCATAAGCTAGGTATCGCGCCTTCTACAATCATTTTCGCTCACCACGGCGCAATTGCCCAAGCACCCCTCATCCGCAAACCCGCCGTTGGCGAGACAGACGAATTCATGAGCATTGCAACCATCCATGCTCGTGCCTATGTAGAAAAAGCAAACAGCGAGGACGGAAAAACAGATGGTTATTTTGCACACCCGATGCACGACATGCGCGGGTTCGTCCGCATGGTAGAGGACTTTATGCAGCCCAGTCGCGGCATCGACGACGACCCTGATGCAAAAGGCCAGAAAACATTCATTCTTGATTCGTGCTACTCGGCAACAGAGCTGCCGATAAAAGATATTAGCGCCAGTACCGGCGAAACGGTGAAGTTAGGCGATGCATCGATCGTCGGGCAGTTGGCCACCGATCTGCACCGTAATGATGTACAGTCGCACGTCGTACTATATGGCGCCAAGGATGGCATACAAACCAAGCCTACGCCGCGCGGTTTTCGCTACACAGTACGACCAGAGAGCTACTTTGGAGAACGTCAAGAAACTGGCGCGGCGCGCTACGAAATAAAGGATGGCATATTAACACATGGCGAAGTAAACGACGTTGTGTTGCGCAAGTTCGATAAACAAGAAGAGACCGGTAACAAGTTCAAATTTTAGCTAGGCTTTGGCGGGCTTGGGCTTGCTGTCGGTAGCTGGGTCATCTTCACCAGTGGAGTCTTCGTAGGTAGATTCTTTGATGATGCGCTTGGTACGCAAGTAGTCGAGCACGGCAATGCGGATACAGCCGACCACGGGGATGGCAACAAGCCCACCGAACAGGCCGCCAAAGTTGACGCCGATAATGACCGATGTAAACACCAGCAGTGGCGACATATTCGTGGTATTAGACTGAATGCGCGGCTGGATAATGTAGTTTTCGATCTGCTGATACAGAATGTAGTAAGCCAAGATAATAACGGCCGTCCATGGCGAGTTGAACAGGGCAACGGTGGTGACGATGATAGCGCCGATGGTGTGCCCGACCAGCGGGATTAACCCACAGATAAACACCACGACAATTAACGCCGCCGGATAGCTGATATGCAGCACCAGCAAGGCAGGCAAGAGCATCAAGGATGCAATCAGGGCAAGTACCACCTGACCGTTTACGTAACCCTTCACCACCCGGTACATATCGCCAGCTAGGCGATCGGCACGGTCCTGGTGCTCGTCGGGAATCATGTCCCGGAAAAAGCGTATCCAGCCCGGACCTTCAATGAGCATCATAAATGTCAGTACCAGTATAGTTAGTACCGAAAATACACTGCTGCCAATCTTACTGACGCTCGATAGCGCCGCCTCGCCGATATTACCCAAACGGCTTGATATTTGCTGCGTAGATTTGTCTATCTGGCCTTCCAAATGGTACTTGTTGACCAGCTTGCCGACAGCACTATCAGGCTGGCGCAAATCGTGCACGATATTCGGTACGGTCGTTACGAAGTTGCTGGTTTGTTTTATGAGCGGCGGTACGATACTGAACAAGAAGGCCGCCAACATGGCAATGACCACAAAGAATGACACGGCCGTCGCCACCACACGGCTGCCTTTGCGTTTGCCAGGAATGCGTTGTGCCAGCCAATGGACGGGGCCATTCAAAGCCAGCGCCAGGAAGAAGCCCGTAAAGACCAGTACCAGGGCATGCGCCGCCTGATGAATCATGCCCAGCACGATCATAGCCGCAATCACGACAGCCACGGTCCGCACGACGACGCGCGGCGGAATATTGAGGTTAATGGTCTCTGCCTTGTCGGTTTTGGAGCGGAACTTAAACATACCCGTATTATTACCTAGTGTGAACGCTTATGCAACGCTTGCTCGTATACGGACAGGAACTGCTTGCCAACATGTGGCAAATCAAACTGGCGGACGTATTGGCGCTGCCAGGCACGGTAATCGTTACGTAATTTTTGATTATTGATAAGGGTGAGCAGTTTTTCGGCAAAGGCAGCGGTATCGCGCGGCTCAAACAAGCTGTCCTGATGCGGCGCCAGAACGCTGGCGTATCCAGGATTATTCCCACCAAGCACCGCGCCACGGCTCGCCGCCATCGCTTCCAATAATACGATACCGAAACTCTCGCCACCGGTACTCGGATATACGGCGATATCGGCCGATGCGAGATAACGCGCTTTGTCTGCCTCTTCTATAAAACCGACAAAATCTACGATATCGTCGAGGCCGCACGTATGCGCAAACTGCTTCAGCATATGTTCCAATGGGCCTTTGCCGCAGATATACACCCGGGCGTGCGCCGGCCAGCGGCCGTCAGCCACAAGCTGTGCAATGGCCTTCAGTAAATGGTGGCAGCCTTTACGTTCAACAAGACGACCTAAGAATACGACGTTGGTGTGCTGTTCATAACGCGGTAGCGGTTCGGCGTCATAGAATTGGTCTAAACGGATTGGCAAGGGCACTACTTGGCTATCAATACGGAACGTCTGCTTGGCAAACGCTTGCGCCGGCACCGACGTGGCAGTCATCGCATCAAATCGCTTGAGCGTTTTGCGTACGTACAAGCCCAGAAGCCGGTTGGCGGCCGATACCATGCCGGAGTGTGGTGCAATGTGAAAGGTACCCACAACGGCCGTCTGCGGCTCTGCTGCGGCAATGACACGCCCAGCCATCGCCGGGCTATAGGGCACTTGTACATGCAGCACGTCGAAGTGTTCACCAGCCAGTAACCGGCGGATCGGTGCTTTGTCGGCGGGCAAGGGAATAGCCATACGGTTTTGGTTGAAACGGACATTCACATTCTGGCTCAGCGAATGGAGGTGTGGGAGATCGGTCCGCGCTGTTTCGCCAACCAAATAATGCACGTTGTGGCCGGCAGCGGTCATGTATTCGCCAATCATCAGCACGAATTGCTGCACGCCATCCGGCTTGTCGAGCGAATCGTCAAACACCAACCCGATGTTAAGCTTGCGCATGTTTTTCGGCAATGGCCTGTTTGTAGACTTCTTCGTATTGGTCGACGATGCGTTCGTAGCTGTACTGTGCCAGCTCGTTGGCGGCCCACTCACGCCATAATTTACGCAGGTCAGTTTCATACAACAAGAGCTCGATGCGGCGGGCAAATTCAGCGTTGTGCTTGGGGTTGACCAACGAGATTGCACCTAAGCCTTGCATAACTGATTCGTAACCAGGATTGTCGCCAGCGACGGTCACTAACCCCGACGCCATGGCTTCAAGGAGGACGATGCCAAAGCTCTCACCATAGATTGCTGGCGCGCAGAACAGGTCACTTTCACGCAGCAGCTTGATTTTTTCCTCATCACTGATAAAGCCCAAGAACTGCACATTGCGCAAGCCAAGATCGTCGGCCAGCATATGCAGCTTTTCACTATCAGGGCCGTGGCCTGCAATCACTAATGACACATCGTCGTGATGCTGTTGGACTTGCTCAAAGGCGTGCAACAAATATTTCACCCCTTTGCGGCCTTCCAGACGGCCGATATACAGTATGGTCTTGTGCTTTCGGCTATCGTGGTGGCTGCGCGGCGGTTTAAACTGGGTACCGATACCATTCGGAATAATCGCCACTGGTTCGTCGGTAAGGGAGCACACGTAATCGGCTGCAGCATCTGAAACCGCCGTAAAAGCGTCAATATATTTAAGTATCGGCTTGGTGTACGGGGTGATGACACGAGCCATGGTGCGGCTCATCATCGTCTCGGGGAGTTTGGCATGGAAGGTGGCGACATTGGCCGCAGTAGAACGGCTGAGTATCTGCATGCTCAGCATCGGCACCCATGGTTCGTGGAAATGCAAAACATCGAACTGTTCTGCTTCAAGCATCCGGTCGACCGTCTCGCCGATACTGGCCGATACCACGCCCGTAGTATGGAGCGGTGAATTGAAATCAATAGATGAGCCGATAAAAATCATGTGATCCGCGGGCTCTTCGTCATGGTCCTGAGGCCGTGGCGTAATGAAGTACACGTCATGGCCCCGACGTTTTAATTCAGACTGGACAGCAAGTACATGTTCTTTTACGCCGCCGCCCTTGGAGACGCTGTATGGGCAGACTAATCCGATTTTCATACCTGCCTATTGTACCACGCCTATTTGCCGAGCTGTGACAGGAGGCGCCTGATCTTGACCGGAATGAATACTGCCGATTCTTTTTTGGTGGCCACCACGCTGGGGGCATGCGTCTGGAGATCGAGCTCGGCACCTTTATAATCATTAAAGATAATCCGCAGATGCTGCTCCACTACCTGGTTGTTAAAATAGTAGTCGCCCTTGCTTGCTACGTGCCATACCGGCACATCGATTTGCCGTTTGCAGTTATCCAGGTGCAGGAACTCGCGGGTGGTAAACATGTGCGTCTTAATATCGTTTATACGCCACAGGTCAATCTCTGCTTCAAGCACTGCATTAAACGTGTCCAGACCGTCTGCGGCGGCCGCTTCAAACTTGTGCTTCGCGTTGTGCGTATGGGTGTAGGCGTATCGCAGCATGAATGGGCTGGTGCCAATTAAGCGGTATAGGCCAGTGATACCTGGCGTTAAAATGGTCCGTACTGCCGCCCGGTACATGAACATACGCGTCTTGGAGAACATAAAATCATCTTGGTGCGCAAACCCCACGCAGCTAATAACGACATCAACTTTCTTAGCCAGTTCCGGGTAGCGCTGCAACATACGGGTAGCGACCACAAAGCCGAACGAGATGCCCACAATTACAATCCGGCGGCGCTTGTAGCGCAGTTTTATGAATGACGCAAGATAGTCGGCGAGGTTGTCGAGGGTAGGCTTCTGGCCAATCTTATAAAAACTATCCATGCCGCCAAAGCCAGGCAAATCAGGCATCGTGACGGTGCCATAGGTGTTAAAGTTCTGTATTAACCCCCACCACCGCTCTAGTTTGGCATGATGCCCATAGACAATGAGCAGTTCGCGGTTGATAGTGGGCTTCGCGGCAGGCAAGCGCAGCATGCGTCCTACCAAGCCATTCATGTTGAGAGGTTGAATATATGCCGATACATCGGGATCGTTTTGTGTTTGTTTAGCCATATCTCTTTACAATGTACGCTACCAATGTTCTGCAAGGCAACACCGTTGTTTATAAAACGGAACAATTATGGAGAACAGCGCTAAGCTGGTACTATTACAGGAGTAAAAGTAAGGGTGATTATCTCGTGAAAAGCTTCAAAAAAATGTACAAAAAAGACGGTCAAGACCGCCTGCTTCCTAAGTTTAGCCTTTTTATTTTTGACCGCTCGCGCACGGCAGCGGTTATTTGGCTGTGTTTGACCGTATTTGGCATCGCCAGCTACACAACGCTCCTCAAGCGGGAGGGGTTCCCTAGCATCTCCATACCGTTCTCCGTCGTGTCGGGCACATACTTTGTAAATGACGCCGCTAAGGTCGACCAACAAGTCGCCAAGCCTATCAGTGATATCGCCTTGAAAGACAGCCGCGTCAAGAGCGTGCAATCTACCTCACAGGCTATGTTCTACACCGTATTCATCCAGTATAAGGATGGCACGGACGCGGACGCCGCGGGCAAAGACATCAAGCAGAAGGTCACTGCCGCCCAAGCAGTGCCACAAAAGGCAACGGTCGACTTCAGTACGCCACGGTTCGGCTTCACCGAGCGCGGTGACGACGCCGTCATTTCGGTGTACTCAACCCAAAAAGGCGCCGACCCCAAGCAGTTGGAAGCCGAAGGCAAAAAGCTCGTCGCTTCAGTAAAGGCTTTGTCGCTGAACGATGTTGATTCAGTCAGTATCATCGACCAGTATGCGAGCGGCACCGATCCGACCACCGGCAAGCCGGTAACAGCGCAAAGCAAATTTGACCGCTACGCCGTACGCAACGGTGACCAAAATGACTTCTACGACGCCGTATCAGTCGGTATCATGCAAAAGAGCGGCAGCGACGCCATTAAACTGGACGACAGGCTGCAGTCCGTTGTTGACCAATATAACAACAGCCAAAACGGCAGCCCCTACCAAGCCGCAATTAGCGCCACCTACGCCAACGACATCAAAGACCAGATTAGCGAGCTGCAAAAAGCGTTACTGGAAGGCCTGCTGGCCGTGCTGGTCATTGGTTCAATCGTGATCGCCATCCGGGCTTCACTGATTACCGTAATCGCCATGATAACGGTGCTGTCGATTGCCATTGGCCTGCTCTATGTGATTGGCTATACGCTCAACACCATCACTCTGTTCTCGCTCATTTTGTGCTTAGGGCTGATTGTGGACGACACCATCATTATGGTTGAAGCCATCGATGCCCAACGGCGACGCCGAAAAGACCCGCGCGAAACCATCCACGAAGCAACCCGTAAAGTAAGCCGTGCAATGATAGCGGCAACATCGACGGCGGCGCTGAGCTTTGCGCCACTGCTGTTTGTGGGCGGGGTACTGGGCAGCTTTATCCGCGCCATCCCAGTCACGATCATCTCGGCGCTGGCAACCAGCCTGCTGGTGGCGCTGATATTCATCCCGCTGTTTGCCAAATATATCCTGCTCGGTAAAAAGCAAATGGGGCCAAAGAACATGCACGAACCGGCCGCCAAGTACGAATCGCGCATTGCGCACGCCATCGTACGGCCGATGCTGTGGGCGCGCCATTCGCGCAAGCGCCTCTTCGGCGTGGGGCTGACCGCCGTATTCATCGGCCTGTTATTCATTGGCGCTGGCGGCTTCCTATTCCAAAAGGTCACCTTTAATATCTTCCCGCCCAGTAAAGATACCAACGGCCTGACCGTGCAGCTGACATACGCACCAGGCACCACCGTACAACAGGCCCAGCAAATCGCCGACCGGGCCGATACCATCACTGCCAGTACGCTGGGCGACAACATGAAAGACGGTGCCTATTACACGACCGCCGACGTACGGAGCGCAACCCTCACCGTACATCTCGTGTCATATAAAGACCGTAAACCCACGTCAGTGCAGCTGGTTGATGACCTGCGCGGCAAATTCGCCAGCTTCAACGGCGCTCAGGTAGAAATAAACCAGCTTGATATTGGGCCGCCAGCCTCTGCCTTTACGGTGACCATCGACGCCAGCAACCGCCCGGCAGCATTGCGCCTCGCCAACGATGTACAACAGTACTTGAATGGCCTCACCTTGACGCGCATTAGCGGTGAACAGGCACACATTACCAGTGCCTCACTATCAAATAGTGACGTGTACACCCGCAACGACGGCAAATCCTTTGTGTCGGTTACCGGTAAATTTGACGGCACCGACACCTCGGCACTGGTTGAGCTTGCCAAAACAGCCGTCAATAAAGAGTTTACCGCCAGCAAGGTCCAGAGCTACGGTTTATCGGCAGACGCCCTGCAATATGACCTCGGCCAGGAAGACGAAAACCAAGACTCGTTCAGCACACTGATTATGGCTTTCCCGGTCCTGCTGGGAGTCATCTATCTGCTGCTATGCGTCCAGTTCCGTTCGCTCTTGCAGCCGCTTCTTATCTTCATGGCTATCCCGTTCAGCCTGCTGGGCATCACCGGTGGCCTGTACCTCAGCAAAAACCCGTTCAGCTTCTTTGCAATGCTTGGATTCTTCGCCTTGATTGGCCTCAGCATCAAAAACACCATTCTGCTTACCGACTATGCTAATCAGTTGCGCCGCACCGGCTCCTCAGCGGTGGACGCTGCCGCTGGCGCACTCGCCGAACGGTTCCGGCCATTGGTCGCAACCAGCCTGACCGCTGTAGCTTCACTGATACCATTACTGATTTCCAGCCCGTTCTGGGAAGGGCTGACCGTGGTATTGATATGCGGCCTGGTAAGCAGTACGCTATTGGTCATCTTCGTGTTCCCATACTACTACCTGGGCGCTGAATTTATCCGCCTGCGCGTCAGCCGTAGCGCATGCTTGCTGTGGCTGGGCCTAAGTGCCGTCTTAGCATTCGCGTTCATGCGTGCTTCCATCATGCCACTTATCGCTATCGCATTAGGTGTTATCGTGTCATTCATTGTCACTAAGACTATCCGCAAAGCACAAAATAAACGGAAGAGCCTGTTCCGGTAATAACAGAGGACATAACCCATGAAAAAACGCGACAAAGTAAAACAAGGCAAACTTGAAAAAATCACCACCAAGCGCGCGCTCTACGAAAAGGCGCGCAGGCAAAAGCAGATAGCCATCAAACAGGCCAAAATCGAACGGCCCAAAAAGACCCCGGAAGCGTAGCTTCTGGTGTAGCGCGATACGCTGCGCGAAGAGCCTGGCGTCTAGATAGTCCGGCCAAAGGCCAGCTACGCCGCTGGCATGCTTGCGTATTTTGCATGATACCCAAAGGGGCCACGGTATGAGCGCCTATTACTTTACAGACACACGCGCAAAGGTAGCGTATACTGTGCTCACTACATAAGGGGGGCACTATGAAAATGACAACACAAGCATTCAAGGCAATAAAAAGGCTACTGCCAAGCATGGCGGTAGTAGGCTTACTGGCAGGAGTGGTGAGTTTTGCATTGCCAGCTGGCAGCGCATCAGCCTATGCCTGCCGCATACAGTACGCAGCATCAGCAGGTTCTGAAGCTAACTGGGCGTATAGTAGCACCTACTATGTGCCGCCGGCATCAGTCTCTGGCTGTAAGGACATTAACATCCGCAATGTGCAAAACCAGCAGACTGCCAGCGACCACTGTGCAACCTTTAAAGTACAGTTCTTCCCAACGACTGGCAAGCCATACTACGGCACAGCCAAGCAAGTATGTTCGAAGGGAAGCGATGGACCTATCGTACCAATCGCCACGAACGTGTTAGACGGCACGAAATACCGTATCTGGTACAGCTTAGAAAGTAACTTCCAGGCATACACCTACCAAATCGTAGACTAGTGTTCGTACGTTTTGCTGCGGCCGACGTTAGCCGGCCCAGCATACGCTTAATAGCGGTCAACAGGTTGACCGCTATTAAAATCCAGTGTCGTATAGTCTGCATTACTGCAATAGTCACTCACAAACTTCGCAACGCGGCGGGTATCGGCTTGTACGACCGATAAATCTTTGGCTTTTTGCGCATCGCCGCCGGGTAGCATGTCAAACCAGCACGCGCCGTACCATTCAGATGCGCTGTAGCTGTTATGCAATGCAACCCATTGCCGATTCTGGGAAATCTTGTTGCGGTGCCGGTAATCTATCACGCCAAAATCTATGCCATAACGGCCAACGGCCGGCGCGCCAGTCGCAACCGCAACCGTGTCACCGGCGTTCATTTTTATCCGGGGCGGGGCGTCGTTCGGTGAAACTCGGGTGTCATTTCGTTTAGGTTCGGGCAGACGATTAGCCAGTTCCTGCAGGCGCGGGCTGAGCGTGTAGAGATGGTCAAAATAAAATGCCACGCCGCAGTCGGTTTCGAAATGCACAGCGTACTGCAGCTCAGCTGGTTCACCCTCGTAATAGCGTGACATGCCATCTAATGTAGCATCGGCGGGCAGTTTAACCTCTGAGCTTTTCGACAAACTAAAAGTGCCATGCACTTTGTAACTCTTGCCCCGGTAGGTGCCCGGGAAACCAACACTGGTAGCGTCATCTACGTTTACCGGACTGTAATCAAATACGTAGGGCTCCTTGCAAGCCGGCGCCGTGCCCTGGCTGGTATACCATGCGTTCTTTGCATTATCGTAACTCCAGCGCACAGCCGCATTCTGTTTGTCTGCAGGCCGCGAAATAACCCTGTAACCCACCGCTCCGACAACGCCCGTAACCAGCAAAACAGCAACTAGTAACAGCGTGTGAAAACCAGCCTGGTTTAGCTGTGTGCGCCCATCGTCCATAAAATTATCATAGCAGACAATGAGAGGTCGTTACACAGTAGCAGTGGACACCGGCCTTTTGTGGCAAAAAATGTTATAATATATATACATGCATGAACGTAGCAGATCAGAAAACCTACCAGCGGTCGACGATACCGACTATTCCAGTAGCGTTCCTTATGACTGCACATCCGAAAACGGCGGCGATGTCTTTGATGACGGGGGCGCATACCTGACAAACGACGAGAGCGAAGGGCAAGAAGAACTTGTCGAAGCAACAGAGCGTCCTCAATCCGATACCCCAAGCCACCTGCAAAAGATAGAGCGTAACGAAAAGGCTTTTACCCCGGCAACATATGAACATAGTGCACGGCCAACGCGACTGCTAACGCAGCGGCAACAGGATGTGATGACACTGGCTGTAGGTGCTTTTGATGGGCTGATAGATTTGCGTGACCGGTTCCAGGATGAAGTAGCAGAGGGTTATCCGGCCGCTTGGGACGAGCTTACACAGGTGCTGGCGAACGCATTGCCGGCCGCCATGCACGGCCACGCCAGCGACGAGGGCAAGACGATACAAACCAGCTGGGAATTCGAGCAACCGTCAGCGCAGAATGATTACGGCCCGGTATATATCAGGACCACGGTAGCGTTGCCTGACGGAGCAGAAGGAAAGGCTATAGCTTCTGCACTAAAGGAACTGGCCACTCCCAGCTCGCGGCGGCTTGCGCGTCCAGCGCTCCCAACAATTTGGGGCGTAAAAAGCTACTACGACCGTGAACAGGGTAGGCAGCAGTATCCGCCCGAGCCACTTGCTTTGCATCTCCTCGAGTACGTCAGCGTAAACGCCACTCATATTCGCGCCAGCCGTAGGCCCGATATGAGGCACGAAACAGTTATTGGCAAAGAATATGACGGTGCCGCTTACGAAGTCGATCGTATTGCGCGGTTGCTAGCCGAGATGACCAGGCTGATTGCTTCACAGGATGACGATCTAGATATTGGGCCCGTAAGGAATTTAATGGAACTCTGTGATGATTATATAGAAGCAGACGAAGACATAAGCCCTGAAGCTATGATCGCATATATTGATCGCCATCTTCTTGAACGCCGCCGCCAACCAAAGCGGACACTTGATGCATTACTGAAACAGGTGCAAGGTTTAGCAGGCGGCATTGTACTGCAGGACTGCGACTTTAAAACTTTGTGGTGACGCGGCAAGGTTACAGTTGCTGTTTTCGTAGACATATATTATGACGTCCGCTTCTTAGCGGACGATTATGATATAGTTTATACATAACAGTTATCACATCCCGATGGAGATAGGTTAATGCCCCAAAAAAGAAAAAAGAATGGTATCGGCAGGACAGTAGGGCTTATTTTTCTGGCATTCGCCAGCTTAGCGCTCATTATAAAAGCGCTGATGCACGGCCATAACATCGCGCTGTTTAACTCGAAGGGGATGATCGCCTACGACGAGCGCAATCTGATAATCTTTACTGCGGTAGTGCTGCTGTCGGTAGCCCTTCCCACGCTTTTTGTCCTCTTTTTTACCGCCTGGAGATATCGGGAATCGAATAGCAAAGCAACGCATAATCCCAACGCAGTTCATAATAAACTTCTTGTTCCGGCCATATGGCTGATACCGACTGCTTGCATGCTTGTACTCGCCCTGGTTATGTGGCCCGCCACCCATCGGCTTGAACCACAGAAACAGATTGATGAGAGCGTTGAGCCCCTTACCATTCAAGTTGTGTCGACGCGCTGGAAATGGCTCTTTATATATCCAGAACAAAATATTGCGACGGTCAACTTCGTCCAGTTGCCCGTCAATACCCCTGTAGAATTTGAGCTGACGGCCGATGACGCGCCCATGAGTTCGTTCTGGATACCGAATCTGAGCGGCCAGCTATACACCATGACTGGCATGGTGAACCGTTTGAATCTTATGGCGACAGTCGCCGGCGACTATCCGGGTAGTTCGGCCGAAATAAATGGCGCCGGCTTTGCCGAGATGAAATTTACGGCCCGTGCAAGCTCAAGAGCTGATTTTGACCAATGGGTACAACAGACAAAACAATCCCCTAAGGTACTCGACGCCGCCGCATACAGTGCGCTTCTGAAGCCCAGCGAAAACAATCCACCGGCATTCTACGCTGCCACAGAAAGCGGCCTGTATGATACAGTAGTTATGAGATACATGGGGCCGTCTGACGGACACCCCAATCACAGTCACGGGCACCACGAATGAAAGAAATACTCCTCGGCAAATTGAATGGACACGCGCTGCCGCATGAATGGTTCACCATCGGCGGGACAGTGGCGTTCGTTTTACTCGCACTGTTTGCCGTTATAGTGCTTACCTGGACAAAGCGTTGGACATGGCTCTGGAAAGAGTGGCTGACATCGGTTGACCCAAAAAAGATCGGCATTATGTACTTCCTGGTTGCCGGGTTTATGCTGCTACGCGGTGGCCTAGACGCCATCATGATCTGGTTGCAGCAGGCGCTATCCTCCGGCGCTTCGCACGGATACTTGTCAGCTGACCACTTCCAGCAAATATTTACCGCCCACGGCAATATTATGGTCTTTTTCGTTGCTATGGGCTTTGTATTTGGACTTATAAATTACATTGTACCGCTGCAGATTGGCGCCCGTGACCTGGCGTCACCATTCCTGAACACCCTCGGTTTTTGGTTGTACATAGGCGGGGTTATCATGGTAAACATGTTCTTCGCCTTAGGGGGTGAGTATGCGGCAACTGGCTGGCTGGCAATTGCGCCGCTGTCAGAGACGCAATTTAGCCCCGGGGTCGGTGTGGATTACTGGATATGGAGTTTGCAGATCTCCGGTATCGGGACCACGCTGGGTGGCATAAACTTTGTTATGACCATCCTGAAGATGCGTGCCAAAGGAATGACGCTGTGGAAAATGCCGATGTTTACCTGGGGGTCATTATGCAGCATGCTCATGGTGATTACCGTCTTCCCATTGCTCACGGCAACGCTTTTCCTGCTGTTTTTAGACCGTTACTTCGGTATGCATTTCTTTACGACCGGATCTGGCGGCAACGCCATGATGTACACCAACCTCATCTGGATGTGGGGACACCCCGAGGTCTACATTTTAGTGCTGCCAGCCTTTGGCGTATTCTCTGAAGTTGTTTCGGCATTTAGCCGGAAGCGGCTTGCCAGCTATAAATCGCAAGTAGCGGGCCTGATCGGCGTCACGGTGTTTGCACTGTCGGTGTGGCTCCACCACTTCTTTACCATGGGCGCAGGCGCCGACGTAAATGCCTTCTTCGGCGTTATGACCATGGTAATCGCCATACCCACGTCCGTGCTGGTGTTTGGCTGGATCGCGACGATGTACAAAGGCCGCATCCGGTTTACAACGCCAATGCTGTGGTTCCTTGGGTTTATCGCCACGTTCTCGCTCGGTGGGCTGGCAGGGGTGATGCTCGCAGTACCGCCAGCCGATTTCCAACTGCACAACAGCCTGTTCCTGGTGGCGCATTTCCACACCATGGTCATAGGCGGGGTATTATTCGGCATCTTCTGCGGCATAAACTACTGGTTCCCGAAAATCGCCGGTTTCCGGCTGAACGAGCGTATCGGCCGCTACTCGTTCTGGTTCTGGATTGTTGGTTTCTTTGTGGCATTCGTGCCGCTGTACGTGCTGGGGCTCATGGGCGCTACCAGGAGGCTTGACCATTATGACGCCTCCACTGGCTGGCAGCCGTTGTTCATCATGTCGTTTATTGGCGGGCTTATTATTATGGTCGGCGTCGCCCTGCAAGTCGTACAGATCATCGCCAGCGTCATACAAAAACGCCAGCTGCGCGACACAACCGGCGATCCGTGGGACGGGCGGACACTTGAATGGGCAACGGCCAGCCCGCCGCCGTTTTACAACTTCGCCGTTATCCCGGAAGTTACGACGCGCGATGCGTACTTCGAAATCAAACAGAACGGCGGCCTGCCCAAGCCAAAATATGAGGACATCCGTATGCCCCGGAATACGGCGGCAGGCATATACGTAGCCGCGTTCGCGTTCATTGCAAGCTTTGCGTTTGTGTGGCACATTAACTGGCTGGCTATCGCCGGAATCGTAGGTGTAATCCTTTGCCTCATTATCCGCACCTTTAATGAAGATACTGAATATACGATTACCGCGGCCGAAGTTGAAAAACTGGAAGAGCGCCGACAGAAAAAGCACGCTGCCGCAAAGCCCCCTGAGGATGCCGAAGATATGGGCTTATGGGAATTTATAAAGATTGTCGTTACATGGGCTTTGGATGTTATCCGCAATAAGAGGTGGCGCACATGGTAAAAGAACACGAGACTGAGAACCACGAGGCACAGGCCGACGACAGGGTAGCGTTTGGTTTCTGGGTCTACCTGATGACCGACTTGCTGATGTTCGCGGTGCTGTTCGCGACATTTGCGGTGCTCCGCGGCAATACGTTTGGCGGACCGGCCCTGCGCGAACTTTTCAGCCTGCCGCTTGCCTTGACCGAGACGCTCATATTGCTGACAAGCAGCTTTACTGCCGGACTTGGTATGCTTGCTGTCCGCCGCGGCAGTAAAAACCAAGTGCTGACGTGGTTTGGCATTACATTCTTACTGGGTCTGGCTTTCTTGGGATTTGAGCTAAAGGAGTTCGCTGAATTTATCCATGAGGGCCATACATGGCAGAGTAGCGCTTCGCTGTCCTCATTCTTTACGCTCGTGGGCACGCACGGCCTACACATCACGTCCGGGCTGTTGTGGATGGGAACCACACTCGTATTCATATGGAAGCGCGGGCTGAACTCGCATCTGGTGCGAAAACTGACACTGCTCAGCCTTTTCTGGCATTTCCTTGATATCGTCTGGATCTTTATCTTTACCGTAGTGTACTTAATGGCATACGTATGAACAAAACACCCCATCCTACCAATACCAGTCCCAAACCCCATCACGGCACGCTAACGTCGTATGTGACCGGGTTTGTATTGTCTCTCGTTTTTACATTGATACCGTATTATCTGGTGGTCAACAAATCCCTTCGGGGTGATGCATTACTGGCAACGATTATTGGCTTCGCCATCGTGCAACTGGTTATACAGGTGGTATTTTTCCTGCACCTGGGCAGAGAGAAAAAGCCGCGCTGGAACCTACTCTTCCTGATCTCGACGGTTAGCCTTATCGTGTTAGTCGTCGGCGCTTCTATATGGATCATGCGCCACCTGCACTACAATATGATGCCCGGGGACGTAACCAATAAAGTCGCCAACGACGAAGCAGTCCACCAAGTGAGCGGACTACAAGCCGGAACCTGTCCCGGGGGCACGGGCACGATCTACAAAGTTGAGCTCAAAAACGATGTGGCAAGCCCTCGCCATACCAATGCCCACCTCTGCGATATCCTCATAATCATGAACCTGGACGACACAACGCGTGATATAGAGTTCGGCGTACACGCAAAGCACGAGACGTATGCCGGCGAATTTGGCGGAGCCCTGCGCCCCCATTACAGTAGAATGATAACGCTGACTGAGTTAGGCACCCATAAATTCCACGATCATTTAGAAGACAAAATGACCGGCGACTTTACGGTAACGCCGTAGGCTGCCGTACTGCATAGCACCGGACAAATCAATTACTGGCCTATACCCAGTATGGCCGAATAAGCGTCCTATGCCCTACATATAACCGAGGCTATATTCGTACGATGCGTGATTTATAGGTAACGATTGCCCGAAAAGGTTATAGTATATACCTATGTACGAATCGAGCAGCCCCGAAAACCTCCAACCCATTGACGATACCGGCTATGCCGATACTACCGCTTACAGCAACATACCCGAAAGCACTGGCGATGTCCTTGATGATGAAGACGCATATCTGACCAATGACGATAGCGAAGGTGCAGCAGACCTTGACCCTGCCGATGCGGAGTATCCCTCGCCTGAGGACCTACGCCACCTACAAGGGATAGAAGGCGAGGAGGTGGAAGTCTCTGGCGAGGAGAACGCCCCTATGTTTGCCGTGCGGATGCCGAACGCTACTGCGGAGCAAATCGATGCATTGCAGTCGCTTGCAGCGAGGTTCGGCTGGGAGCTTATGCCAGCCGAAATTTATGAGGCAACGGACGCTGAATCACCAACCACCACCGATGCCGCTATCGAAGCCACACCAGACCCTGAGGACCCTGAGCCGGTCGCTTATATGAAAAAGTATATCAATATTAAGGATACATTGGACAAGGTAGCCGACCTTGGCTATAACTTCGCTACTCCTCCGCGTGAGGCGTTTACCGCGGAGGAGCAAGACATATTCCGCAGGGCAGGCTATAAGAGTGTCGTGTATCTTACGAATACATTCGGCAGCGAGCAGGTGACAGTATATGCCTACGAGGATGTACCGGGCCTGCCCGCTTTTAAGGTTACTGCCTTACGGTCTGCCTTGGGAAAGCAAAAAAACCAGCCTATGGTTTTGCAAACCTTCACGTTTGGTGCATCCGGCGGGAGACACGTCTGGCAACAATACACCTCCAAATTATTTGGACGGATGGAGCTGCAGCCGCCAGCAGAAGGAAACGACGCGCCGATGGAGCATTACCATCTGGACCGCTTACGCTCGGTGCTATCCGACGGGAGCAAACCGCTTGAACGGGTACGTAACGGCACCTGGCAAAACAACGGCGAACAAACCGTTGGCTAACGCGTCTCTACTATTTCAACCCTAGCTGGCTCGCGCATTATTTTAGCAAAACGGTATTTATAATCATCATCCCGGAGCTTCATTACTTCGTCGGCGACCCAAGCCGGATCAAGCATAGTACTCACATCATGATCCGTACCTTCCCAAAACGCGGTGTCCATACCGGCTGGACCAGCAACGAGAACCTTGCCAACACGGCCATCCTCGGCCATAGCGTTACTAAAATGAGCAGCGCCCGCTTTTGCAAAATTATAGATTGGCTCTAGTTTACGAGGAGTCCACTGAGAAGTTGACGTAATGGTTATCAATTCATCGAGCTTACCTTGTTTCGCAAGTACTGCTTGTAACACATAGATTAAGCCACGACCACCGACATCGATCATCTCTTCTATTTGCTTTTCAGTCAGATCAGTGACACGTCCTTCCTGGAAATAGCCAGCGGCATACACGAGTGTATTAATCTCAGGCACTTTCATTACAAGCTCACCCAATCTTTGAGGCAAGTTTGGGGCCGATAGGTCAAAAGATTCATAGTGTAATGATGGTTCATCCAATTCGCGCCTGCCAGTTACATATACCTCATAACTTGAAGCCTGCATATCTTTTGCTAATTCCAACCCTAATCCAGAAGTTCCGCCAATAATGAGTGTATTCATGCCATAAGTATATCAAATAAAAAAGACCCCTGAAAAAGTCTTTCATAGTGCTCATGGTTATGGCTGGGGAGATGGTTCCTAGTCCAAACTACCGAGGAAGATGATGGCGAAATAATTCAAGACATTCGCGATATACGCAAGCTACTAGAAGACGAAGGCTAATGCGTGTAAGTGGCTATCATTATCGGAATGAAGAAAAGTCCGTAGTAGGCCGTTTGCCACAGGAGCAGATTTTTAGGTTTTGCCTTATCTGCTACAAAAGTTTGATAAGCAACAATAAATAGCATGCCGATTAGGCTGAATGTCGCGACACATCTTATTGATAGGGCCAAGCTATTTGAGGCGATGAGTATGCCTAGAACAGGAAGCAAAAATAGCGCCGAGCCAGCCGTGAGCCAACGGTGCCACTTCGTCTTCCATCCGCCGGCTTCGGGAATGATTGTCACGGTATGTTGAAGCAACTCAGAGCCAAGTGTCAATAGCCAAAACCAGTAGGTTAAATGAAAAGCTGGCACAAACCACCAGCGGAAGAAGATGAATAGCAATGGCAGTGATGTACCAAAGAGTGCGATGTAATACCAAATCGTTACTCTCTGCGCGGCAGCATGGCCGCTGAACGTGGCATGCCTGCCTTGCGGCCAGTGAATAACAAGAAATGATAATCCGAGGATTAATATGACGATAGACAAAAGACCGAGCGGCTTTGTGGCTGGCAGAGCTTCCATTACTGCTAATTTTAGCAGGCACAGAGCAAAAGTTTGGATGTTCTATCTCTCCTGCCCTAAGTCCAAACCAAAAAACTACCTCTTTTCAGGGGTAGTTTCAGTTCAAATACTATGGCTGGGGCGGAGGGATTCGAACCCCCGAATGACGGCACCAAAAACCGTTGCCTTACCGCTTGGCCACGCCCCAATGCGTTGCCGTAACGGTGTTATTCTACCGTAGATTAGCGTTTTAGGCAATCAGTTATAGGTATATACACGACCGGCACCATAGTACGGGGCTCTGTTTAAACAACGCGTAAACAGAGGGCAGCCATATACGGCACTTGGCTTATCATTGTATAATATATAGATGGCTGAGCAATTTGGTGATATACCAGACAATCCAGAACAATGGGGGTTTTCCGATGAACCCACTGTTGGTGGTAGCGCAGACGATAACATAGAAGACACCTTACATCTTGTGTCGCCGTATCATCCTGGTGAGGACGGCGTAGATGACTTCACCACCGACGAAGATACTGAGCCGCCCCTGGACCCACACAACCAAGCACTGCTGGCCATGCTGACCGACTACAACGCCGCACACTTGTCTGGCGGGCTGCCGGTGAGCGGCACACTACCGGATGGCACACGGATTGATAAACCATTCATGCCCGAAGCAGAAGTCGCAGAACTTGCAGCGCAAAACGCTGAAGACGGCACGGACTTGACCCGCGAGGAGCATGTCGCTATGCGGTTTGAAAAAGTTCGGTGGGACCACAACACCACGCTCGAGGAAAGTGGGCTGTTCTTTGGGGACAACATGGGCGCGGCCCAGTTGCTTATACACGACGGCCCGCGCTTTGCAGCAACATTGGCCGCCGTACCACAAGACCACAATGTACTGATGTATGGCATGATGGACGCCATTGGCGACTCCTTATTTGCACTGCAAAGGGCCTATGTGCCGTTTCATGGCGACGAGCGCAATGATAGTTTCTTTATCCACCCCACGCGCCTGGAAGAAACCATCGGCGACGACACCATCACAACCACTATCACCCACACGTTGCTCGTTGCTGAAGAGATCGCCGCCACGCTTGACACCTGGTATCCGGGCCATGAAGATGCAGCCGAGTTACGGCGCTTGCACCATGCTGAGCTGGTCAACTTATTACCAGAGTGTGTCGTAGCAAGCTATTGGGGGATCTTCCAACAACCCGATGACGAAGTAGACACTATGCCTTGGACGAGCTGGCAAACGCCAGACAAATGGCTCGGTGTACAGAACTTCGTTACCCACGCAGTAGACCGCAATACGAACAATCCGGAGGGCATTGCCTTCTTACGGAACATGATTACTACGTTTGCCGATAACATACAGCTTCGCATCCAGAGCGAGATGGGGGCAGTAGGCGATAGTACCACGCAGACTAACGCCGACCCCGATTTTATTTCTGACTATAAAAACATGTTAAGCATGCATGGAAGCTGGCTGCGGGCATACGCCGCCACGCTAGCATAAGCACATTGTTCCGTACAAAATTCGTAACATGCTTGACGATGGTGCTTATGCACCTATAAAATACTGGTTCACTATGGTAACACACGAATTTACGGGCGGGAACCTTGAACCATCATATGATGGCGTATTAGAAACTGGGCTTTCTGAGGCTGATTTTGCCGATGTCGAGCTGATGTTGGTGACATATGGCGAGAGCTATGCCACTGGCAGCGGTGGCGGGGATGACGAACTGCTCGTATCCGATCTGCGCCCAGGTGATAGTGAGGACGATTTAGAAGAGTTATTTTATGAGCAAGACTGTTCCTCCGACGCCAATTCGGAACCTGCGCCAGAGCGCCCTCCTACCGATCCCGCTGCCGATGTACACACTGGCGACGACACTGATAGACACCTGCCCACAGACGCCCCAGCAGACACGCCGCCACCGCCCCGTGACCCGCCGCATACAGTAGAAGGCGGCAACGACGTACCCCGTGAGCCATTGACCCCAGCTGATTATGCGGATGTCGAACCAAGTGAGCTAGAGACAGCACTTGTCAGCACTCGTTATCGTCTGGCCATTAAAGAGCTGTTTGTGCGGTTAAATCCCTTTGCATACCCGTCTGACGGGCAGAGCAGCGGTGGCGGATCACACTTTTTAGAGATAGAAAGCAACACACCAAATGGCTTATTTGAAGGGACGATAAGCCACAACGGTACCCTGATATTCAATCAGTTCGCCACGGGCAGCAACGGCGAGGTCATAGAAACTAACGGCCGATTCTACTACGATACTGCCCGGACCGTACGCTTTGACGGCAGCGACGACGCCGAAATCACCGCATTTGTACGAGAGGAGGCGGGACAAACTTCAGCGCATGACCTGAGCATACAGGTACACCAACGCACCGACGAACTGGCCGAATGGCATCAGTTAGAGGCCGAAACCGGTCTGATTCCACCCGACAGGCGCGCAGGTCTGGCAGAGTTCGAGGACTACATATTGCCTATACTGGAACAAGCAATACCAACGCCGCCATCATACGAGGATATCGTCGCTATAACTGATATGAAACTCCGCAACATCAAAAAACCCTCACACAACGAAGCAGTGCAGGCGGGCAACGAACTAACCGTAGCCGTGCAGAGCAGGCTGGTAGAACAAGAGTACGTTTCGGTATTGGCCGGCGGCACCGCTACCCATAGCTTTGATGTGCAGGCGGGGCCGACGGCGACGCAGCGTGCGGGCACCATCACCGTCCGCATTGCCCAAGAGATCGACGATAGCGGCAGCATAACACCGGTTTTGGAGTTGGACCGCTGGCATACGCTACCCGGACAAACCATGTTCCCCGCCATGGATGGGCCGGTACAATACCACCAATACATGCGTTTTGAGCTTGCCAACCAACCAGGCAAGCAGGGCGAATTACAACTCATTCGAGGCCAACGCCTCACCAATGGCCAAGCGGAGCAACGCCCAATTTTTGACTTCAACGACGGCAAACCGCAACCAGTCGACCGTGAAGTCGCGCGCATTTTACAGCGCTATATGCACTACCAAGCCGACGAACCCGTGCCGCCCGCCGGGGCCTAAAACAACAGGAGTACTCGCCATACTTGTATTATCATGAGATAATAAGGTATGGGCAAAGTGCAGGACAACACCGGCAGCAATTTTGAACCACGATACGTGGACTTTTTGCCGAGCCCCGCTGATGAGTCTGCAACACATTACGGCAGTGATATAAACGGCGAAGACGACCTGCTTATACCCGACAACGACTACGACGAATCACTCGAACCAGAAGACGACCCGCCTGAAACCGGCCTTGAGCCGTGGGAGCTGAGCATTACCGAACTCACCGACCGGTATGCACCTCCCCCCGGCGCTAGTCCGGGCAGCCACCGCGCTGAGCCACAAAAACTCCCCCGATACACCCCTACAGGCAGTCACCACGACAAGCCGGGGGTGTTTGTGTATATGGGGCTACTAGAGAAGCAGCGCGACAGCGTGTACTTTGAAGGCGAATCTGAACCAACACCGAGCGAAGCAGCCTTTATCGACGAATTTGAAGAAGCCGCCATAGCAGTGTGCGCGGCCATGGGCTACGACACCAGCGGCCGCCTGATGGACCGCGACAAAGGCCACTACCGGATGTTTGACGACCAGCACGACCTCAGCCGGGCAGCCAAAACATCGTGGGGCACGCCCGATGATGATATCGTGCATGGCTTTGTGCATCCGGCTGCCGGCGTACTAACCCTCCGCAGCCGTGACTGGATCGAAAACGCTTTCAGAATAGGTCATGAAATCTCCCATAGCATGCAAGAAGTAGCTGTTGATTTTTATGACGACCCGACGCCCGCCGAGACGGCCAGCAGTATTCATGACGTAGCCAATCTGCGCGCCCAGATCTTATACGGCTACAGCCGGATAAACCATAACGGCCATTCGCTAGCCAACGAGATGGCGGCTAATATCATATTGCGCCGGGCCGCCCGGGAAGTGGGCTTGCGAGACGTAGCCGCTATGTATCCGACTGCCGACATACTAGGCAGTGCAGCCATGCATAAGATGGCAATTATTAATGATACGCACCCGCGTGACGTTGAAGATGCATTCGTGGGCGGATCGTTGACCCGCAGTGTTAAAGGTATACAAATGGTCAGTAAAGCCCTAGGGTGGAAAGTAACGCGGAGCCTCTTCAATTTGAGCGGCCAAGAGCCGATAGGCGACGTCTACGGCCTATCCCGGCAGCTCGATTTGCCCCACGCCGTCAAGACCGCCGACCGGTTCTATGCCGGGCAGGGGTTCCACGTATACCATTGGCGTTAAACACAGTCCGAAAACCCCGAGTAAGCATGCCGCATCGGCCGCAACGCAACATATAAGCCTAGTAAGACTTCGGCGTTTGCCGTTATACTGGAGGGCATGCTTAAAACACCTACCATTACGGTGCTCGGGACCGGCTATGCCGGTTTGACCACCGCTGCCTTGCTGGCTGCCGCCGGTATGAAAACATACGTCGTGGACACTAATACCGACCGCCTCGCCAGTGTACGGCGCGGTAAATCATTCTTTTACGAAGAAGGGCTAGACCCGCTTATTGCCGCAGGCATACAGCAGGGCACACTGATACCGACATCATTCTACAAAGCATCGGTGCCGCAGAGCGACATTGTTATTTCGGCCGTGGGCACCCCCGATAACCCTGACGGCAGTTCTAACTTGGCATACGTTTTTGCTGCCGCCAAAGAAGCGGCCCAGCATATGCAGCCGCACGCGGTATACGTGCAAAAAAGCACCGTACCGGTGGGTACCGGCCAAAAAGTACGGGCTATATTTGATACAGCGGGCATTACGAACGCCTACGTATCCAACCCGGAATTCCTGCGCGAAAGTACCGCCCTGCAGGATAGCCTCTGGTTTGACCGGATCGTGGTCGGCGGCAGCGACCGTGCAGCCCTTGACCAGGTCGTAGGCGTCTACCGCACCATCGAAGCCGCCCGTGAAACCATTGCTCGCACGGCCGGCATTGCCGCGCCGGCTACACCGCCAGAGGGCACGTATACGTACGTAAACCTCGAAAGCGCCGAGCTTATCAAAGTCGTGTCCAATACCTTTCTGGCGCTCAAAATATCATTCGCCAACTCGGTAGCATTACTGGCCGACAAAGCTGGCGCAGACGTCACCGAAGTATTCGACGCCGTCGGTGCCGATAGGCGTATCGGCCGGGCATTCTTTAACGCCGGCCGTGGCTATGGCGGTGGCTGCATACCCAAAGATGTCAGCGGGCTGATCACGGCCGGTCTGGAACAAGGCGTCGACCTGCCTATTATGCGCGCCGTCCAAGAGGTGAACGATGCTATGCCGGGATACATCATAGAAAAAACGCAGCTCGCGTTGGGCGGCAGCCTGCAAGGCAAACGCATAAGCGTCTTAGGCCTGTCATTCAAAGCCGGAACCAGCGATTGCCGCCGGTCATCGGCAATTACCATCGCCAACACCCTAGCTGAGCGCGGCGCGCATGTGCATGCCTATGACCCCCAATCGAACGCCGAAGCAAAGCCGCTCTTGCATAAAGCCGTCCATATCGCCAAAGACACACACGCTGCGCTCGATGGCGCAGATGCGGTTATCGTAGCCACTGACTGGCCGGAATTTATCTCGTTGCCGGCGGCAGATTACGCGAAAGCCATGTATGGCACCGTTTTTATAGATGCCATGAACCGGTTCACTATTGCCGACATTATCGGCGCTGGCCTACAGTACGTGGGCGTCGGCCGCGGCGCTGCCGCGTAGGTTGTGGGTTATTTAACAGCTCCGCAGCAATAACGGCATACAATGGGGACATATAAAGGAGTACTCATGCTACAGTTACGCTCATTTTTCCGACCTTTCTTAGCCATCACTACTGCTGTCGTAGTGCTGGCCGCTACCTTAACGTCCGGCGTGGCAACGGCACAGGCGAACACCAGTGACGACGGCTCGTCCATATGGTGCGGGTTATGGGCCGGCAGCAACTTTGACATACCTGATTCATGCAAACCGCCAACGGGCGGCGGGTCTCCGTCTACCCATACGAACGGCGCATATGTTGCCCTTGGCGACTCAGTGGCTGCGGGCTATGGCCTGCCAGCAGGCACGTATACTTCGACCACTGATACGACGTGCGCCCGTTCAAGTCAGGGCTATCCTAACCTGGTAGCTGCATCGCTGCATATGCCGCTGACCAACGCAGCCTGCAGCGGGGCAACGGTCGGCGATTTATTCACCAAGCAAGCCGTCAAAGGGCCGAACATCACTGCGCAACTAGACACAGCGTTTGCCAATGGCACGCCAAGCCTTATGACACTGACCGCCGGTGCCAACGATGTGCACTGGAATGATTTTATCGCCAATATCTGTTACACCACCGACTGTACGGCTGACGCCTACACGACCGCTTTTAACGGTTACCAGTACCTGATGAAACTAAAGCTCGACACGGCACTCTCAATTATCTACGCCCGCAGCCATGGCACGCCGCCGCCAGTGTATATAACGGGCTACTACGACCCTGTTTCTGACGCCTGCGCCGCCCAGCAGACCGCTATTACACCGGCAGAAATCAGCTGGATCCACCAGCGGGTCGCATCGTTGAATCAAACCCTTCAGGAAAGTTCTAACAAATACTCGTTCGTGCATTTTGTGCCAATAGACTTTACTGGCCACGATATCTGTTCGCCCAACTCATGGCTGCAGCCGCCGAGCAGTGCTGGCCGTTTCCACCCGACCGCCACAGGCCAGGCAATGATTGCCAAAGCGGTCGTAACCGCCATCAAGCAAAACTAACAGGCAGCTATTAGTGTTCTTGTGTGATCGTGCGCTCATGCATTTATATAGTGCAATGCTATAATAAAAACAGTATGGCGAGCGTCTTCCGCATTCTCAAATTTATTACGGCAAAAAAACGCACGGCATCGGGTGAGGCAACGCCAGTCAGAGCATACTACATGCTGACCAAGCCGGGCATTGTGTATGGCAACTCGTTCACCGCTGGTGCTGGTTTTATCTTGGGGGCACAAGTTGCTGGTACATTGCCACTCAGCACTGGCATCGCTATGCTGGCGGGCATTGCGCTCGTGATGGCCAGCGGCTGCGTGTTTAACAATTATATGGACCGCGGCATCGATGCCAAGATGACCCGCACAAAAAAAAGAGCACTGGTGCATGGCGATATATCCGGCACGCACGCCCTGGTGTTCGCTACATGCCTCGGTATAGCTGGTAGCTTGTGCCTTGCGCTTACCAACTGGCTAACGGTCGCGGTCGCGTTGGCAGGCTTATATTTTTACGTTGTCGTGTACGGTTACTTTAAACGAGCGTCAGTCCATGGCACCGTCGTTGGCAGCATATCCGGCGCCGTACCACCCGTGGTAGGATACACCGCCGTAACGGGCCGATTGGACCTGGCTGCGGCCAGCCTATTCGCCATACTAGTGTGCTGGCAAATGCCGCATTTTTACGCCATTGCCATGTTTCGCAAAGACGACTATGCCGCGGCCAACATTCCTGTGCTGCCGGTAAAACAAGGCTTCGCCACGACCAAGCGGTACATCATGGCGTACATTGTATTATTTATAGGCGCTGTGCTGCTGCCGACGGCCTTCGGCTACACTGGTTACACATACGCCGGCATCATGGCCGCACTGGGCCTCTATTGGCTCGTGAAGGGCATTGCCGGCTTCCATACCGCAAATGCCGCCGCTGATGTACGCTGGGCGCGCACTATGTTCTTTACCTCACTCTTAGTATTGCCAGCCCTGCCAGTGGCTTTATTAGCGAATACAATACTACCGTAATGCTGCGGTCCTACACACTTACCAACCGGCGGCTATTTATACGGAAGATAACATCACTGTGCGTCGGCACGCTGCTGTTCATACCTTTGGTATATTACAAATGGGAAACACCGGCATACGTGTACGCCGGGGCATTGCTGCTGTTACACCTTGTGTTCCTGTGGCTTTATTTTAGCCGCACACCCTGGCGCCAGTTATTGCAGCATCGTGCCGGGTTTACCCTGCGTTCTGCCGCCGTTCTATTCTGCATCTACTTGTTGAGCTTGATAAAATTCGGTGGGTCGCCCGGGATCGTGGTCATGAAAGTACTGTTCGCCTTTGCCATACACGTGGGTATACTGCTCGGCTTGATGGCGGTCAAACGCGAACCAGAAGCCGCTGCCGCTAAAACACGCCCGGGTGTGATACAGTAATAACCAGAGTAAATACTCAATTCCATCGTTAAAATCTTAGTGATACATAAGGGGTACCGTTGTGGCGTCAAAAGTCCTAGTTGTTGAAGATGATGCATTCTTGTTGAAGGCATACCAGTTTAAGCTCGATAAAAGCGGCTTTGAAGTAAAGGTCGCCACCAACGGCGAAGACGCCCTTGAAATCTTAAAGACCTTCCCGGCTGAAGTTGTCCTGCTGGACCTTGTTATGCCCCGTAAGGACGGCTTTGCCACCCTGCAGGAAATCCGTGCCCAAGAGCAATTTAAAGACTTGCCGGTATTTGTGGTAAGTAACCTTGGCCAAAAAGAAGAAATTGACCGGGTCATGAGTTTGGGCGCGACTGACTGCCTGATCAAAAGCGACCTGTCGATGGAAGACCTCGTCAAGCGCATCGCCGCTATCTAAACAGCAGCAATCTAGCATGTCCAAATAAGTAGATGCGCTCACGCGCGGAACGGGTCGCCACAGACAGAGTAGCGTATCCAAATAAGGGAGACTAAAAGCGAAGTGCAGCCGGAATGGCGTCAGCCATCCCGCGTGTAACGGTCTCCCGTTTTGGATACGCTGCGTCCTGCTTATTCGCGGCGGAGGGCATCGATAGGGTTGATGCGGGCGGCGCGGCGTGCCGGCAAGTAAACTACAATCATACCCACAACCAGCATGAACACGAGCATCCCCAGCACGAGCCACCACGGCGTAGCAAACAGCTGGAAGTGGTCCGTAACCCCACGATGGCTCGCAAAGGCGTTCATCACCAAGTTGATAGCCTGGCCCAGCGCAATAGCCAGTATAATGCCCAACAACGCGCCTACGAACGATAACAGCATCGCCTCCAGTATAAATAACTTCCGCATGTCGCGATTGCGGCCGCCGAGCGTCACCATCAAGCCAATTTCCTTCGTGCGTTCCAATAAAGAAATAGTTAACGTGTTAAACATTCCCAACACCGCCACGATCATACCGATGCCACCGAAGCCGGCCAGGATAATGTTGAAGAAGGCGAATATTTGGTTTATTTGGTCGATCGTGTCAATCGGTGAGGTCGTCACAAAACCAAGGCTTTCGATCTGCTTGCGCAGTGGCGACACATGCTCGGTGGTGTCGACTTCAATCTTTACTTGCTTATAGGTGCTCACACCGGCGTCCGTCAGCAGTGCCCCTGGCACATAGACTTCATTGCCGCCTTGCGTATCAATGATACCGGCAACGGTAAAGGTGTCATCGATCTCTTTGAGGGCAGGGTCGCCAAGCGGAATGTGCATGGTGACTTTCTTGCCTAAGGCCGATTCAGCATCCGTAAAGCCGACTGACTTATAGGCGGTAATGTTCAGCAAAATACTTTTCCGGTCGCTATCGGTAAGTGCCCGGCCCTCCCGCAGCGGCAAGTTACTCATGTGCTGATAATTGATGTCCTCGCCGTAGACGATGGCATCAACTTCGCTGCCGTGCGACTTCAGGCTCGACGCAAACGAATACATCGCCCCGGCCCGCACAACATGCGGCAAGTTGCGCATCCGTTCAAAGCTCGACTGATCCAGCTTGATAATCTTAGAGTTTGACGACGTAACATCAATAGACTTAACTGACTGGTTACCAAGCACTTGGCTGGTTACCAGGCGCTGCAGGCCGATGCCAAAAGACAGCAAAAAGAATATAGCGCCAATGCCAATAACTACGCCAAAAACGGTCAGGAAGGCGCGCAGCTTTTTGTGCGTCAGGTTGCGCCAAGCCATATATATCAGGACGCTGCTGGGGATGACATTTGGGTTGTGAAAACGGTTCTTCATAGCTACGCCGCCGCCTTGCTGTAACGGTTCAAGCGCTGTTGCATCTGCAGGAACAGCGCGTCGGTCGCTTTCTTGATGGAATCGTGCTGCAGCACTTCTACCTGGCCGTCCTGGATATGAATCAAGTGGTCGGCCAGCGGCAGGAACTCCATGTTGTGCGTCACTAATATGATCGTGCGGTTGTTGTCCTTTTGGGCCTTCTGTAGCAAGGTCATAATTTTATCACCATTGACGCTGTCCAAACTACCGGTCGGCTCGTCGGCAATAATAAACAACGGGCTGCTCGCCAGCGCCCTGGCCATGGCAATACGCTGCTGTTCACCGCCAGAGAGGAGGGTGGGGTACTTTTTGGCATAGCCGCCCATTTCGACTTCCTCCAGCGCGAACTGGGCGACTTCAGCGGCCCGGGTACGCGAATAACCCAAGAAATACAGCGGCATAGAGACATTCTCCAGTACGTTCAGGCTTTGCACCCAGTAGTTCGACTGGTACACGATGCCCAAACGGGTGGCGCGGAAGAACGCCAGTTCATCAGGCGTTAGCTTATATACTTCACGATCGTCGAACAGAATAGTGCCAGTGGTAGGGCGTTGCAGCCCGGTTAAAATGTTCAGCAATGTAGACTTGCCGCTGCCCGACGGGCCATAAATGATATTGAAGCTGCTCTCGAGCAGTTCAAAATCTGCGCTTTTAATAGGGCTAACAATTTCATCACCCACCTTAAACTGCTGTGAGATACCAGTAGCCTTGATAATAACCCTGCTGCTACTCATGTCTAAAACCCAAACACTTTCTTTAAACTGCCCAATACAATCGTGAGTACGTTGTCGGAAGCACGGCCGATGATCGCCGATTGCGCGCCGCCCTTGCCAGCGTTGCCAGACTTGTCGCGGGATATAGGCTGTACGCTGTAAACCTTGCTGGTTGGCAGGTCGGATACGATAACAATATGCTCAAACGATAGGCCGCTGTCTTCGGCGGTACGGTTATTAAACACGGTTGCTGCCGAGCCTTCCGCAAAGGCGACCTGGCTGGTGGCGGCTTCATCGGTGTGCCAGCTGACCACTACTTGGCCGCGGGCTTCAGCGCCAGTACCGCGGATTGATGATTCAACCGTAATACTAGTGATCTTTGGTGGCCGCGTATCAAGAGCCGTGTGGAATGTCTGCCGGTCGGAGACCGCGAGGTTGCCGGAGTTGTCAGTCGAACTCGCCTGCAGGAAGTACTCACTGTCGTCTTCCAGATTATTAATCTGCATCGTGTGCTCGGTAGTCATTGCCGGATCAGAAGCTTCTGCGCCTGCTGAGCCGACCTTACCATAGGTGATACGCGACGTAGCCGGGACGTTCGTCTGCCAGCTGACCTGCTGGGTGCTGGTAGGCTCGCCGGCGACTGGCTGGAAACGGACATTACTGATGTGCGGTCGCTGCGGGGTCGTGAACGAGAAGATACTTCCTTCGTAGGCATTCCCTTCTGAATCGTAGGCAATAAGCTTGTAGAAATATTTAGCGCCGTCTTCGAGGCCATTAACGGTGACCGCATACGTCGATTCAACGGTCGCCGTGTTCAACGATTTGATCCCGCCAAAGCCTTCGCTTTTGCCGTACAGCAGCGATACTTTGGTGGCGTTTTTAGAGGTGAACTGCACCGTTGCATCAGAGAGCGTCACGCCTGCAGTGGTGATTTCTTTTAAGATCGGCGGCGGTGAAGTGGTGAAGGTATACTCTTGGCTGATGCCAGTATTGCCGTCTTCGTCCGTCCACTTGGTGATGTAATAGTATGTCGTGCCCGGGCTGAGGTTGTCCAGGTCAATGCTATGGGTATTATTTTGAGTGGAGTTGCCGACTTCTGACGGACTATAGTGGCCGCTGGTCGTGCCCAGTGCAATCTTAGAGTCACTGGCGCGGTCGGTAACCCAGGTGACCGTAGCGCGTTTAGTGGTTACGCCGCCTACCGCCGGTTCACCCACGAGCACGGCTGGCGTCGTGAACTTACCCGTCGGGAGCTGACTGACAGTGGTACTTATAGCACCGCAGTTATTTGTGCTGTCGCAGGCTTTTACGCGGTAGTAATACCGCTGCTGTGTGAGGCCGCTATCAATGTACGTTGTGCTGGAGCTCGACCCGACGGGGTTGAATGTAGTGTTGTCTGTTGAACGGTACACTTTGTAAGAGGCGATGCCTGCGCCGGCATTTGTCGGCACTTCCCACGTGAGGGCGAGCCGCCAGTTACTGGTCGTTTTAATGGATACGTCAACGATATCAAGGTTCAGCGGGATGCCAGGCGCCGTGGTGTTGGCAGTAAATACCGTGGCCGTATAGCTAGAATAGTTTATGCTGCTGGATTCATCGCGGGCCACCACATAGAAGGTGTTCGCGCCCGGTTGGGTCGCATAAGGTCCTGCGCCTAACGAGGTAACACCAGCCCCGGTAAACGTACACGACGCGTCTGAGGGCAGGGTATTAATGGTATAGCAGTACGTGAGGTTACTGACACTGCCTACGAATGTTGCCGGCGGAGACCAGCTGAACGAGAAGGCATTGCTCGTACTGCTCGTGGGGCTGGCACTGACGTTTTGCGGCTCTGAAGGCGCACCATTGGTGTTGATTTTCAAAGCGGCCGTCGCGTACGTGCCAGTGACGTTACCAGCTTGGTCCCACGTGCGGAAGTACACCGTATTCACCCCTTCCTGCAGGTTAGCAAAGTCCGGGTTCGTTTGGGTAGTATATGAGCCGTCATTAGTGAGTAGGTCGTTTGCATCGCCAGCGCCGGTGTGGCTGTCGCCATACCATGTGCCCGTGGCGCCGATACGATACTGTAAGCCAGCCAGCCCGGATGCCGCGTCACTTGGCGAGTTCCCGCCGGCCGTCGGCCAGGTAAGGGTGTTCGCTTTGATATTTACGAATCCGGACGGTGCCGTAATAAAGCCCGGATTCACTGGTGGCGTATTATCGAACCGGAAATGGAATGCCGCAGTCGTGGATGATACATTGCCAGCGTTATCGATGGGTTTCAGTATCAGGTAGTAGGGTAGGGTGTTGGTGGTCAGCGGCGTCGCCAGCGTCCCTGGCGTAGCAAGGTCAAAATTAGTATCAGTTACCAGATATTGGCAGAAACCGCCATCCTGGTTAGGGCTGTTACCCAGCAAGCCTTTGGTGGTTACCGGGTCAGCGGTGCTGTCGGTCCCCAAATAGGCACAATAGCCCTTTATACCGGAACCAGTGTCTGTGCCAGCGTTCCAGCTGAATGCCGGCGAACCGCCGTTCGTCCATGCATTTGAAGCAAGTGCAGCGCCGCCGGTTGCTTTCAATGCAGTGATACTCATCCCGGTCGCTACCGGCACATTGGTGTCTGATGTGGCCTGCAGTGTCAGGCTGTTCAGCGTCACCCGTTGGCTGCCGTTCCCAGCCAGCACTGCTTGCCACATAATGCCGTGGAAGGTTACGGGGAACGAATTAATATTCGCGTCCGTTACCGCAACAGGGTTCGATTCAGTCGTTGAGGCCGACAGCACCCACCCGGTACCATTCCAGTACTTCCAGTTAACACCTTCGTCATCCGATAACCGGTAGGTAATAGTACCGCCGTTTACTGTTTCGTTTGAACTAAAGTTGTCCCAATGCCAGACGCTGCTTTTGCGCACGCCCGCGCCCAACGCGATTGTCTGCGGTGTAGTAGCATACGGCTTTGTAGTGAACGAGCTACGGGCGGTATTGCTGATGCGGACTTCGTCCAGAGAACCAGCAAAGAACCCTTGCGCCCAGCCAGACTCCGACGAATACCCGCCGTACGTCGTACCGATAAGCAATGCCTGGCTCGTGTCTGGGATAGTTAATGTGGCCGCCGTTTGGGCGTCGAGCGAGCCGTCTATGTATACTTTCATGGTCGTGCCGTCGTAGGTGGCCGCAATGTGGTGCCAGTTCGTATCCTGCCCAGCGGTTGCCGATTGCAAAAAGCCGTTGTTGCCATATGACCACACCTGTGCGTCAACATTAGCGCTGTTGCCGAGCCCGGTGTATAGCTTACCTTTATATATAGCCATGCTCTGGACGGTTTCTATGGCGTTCGCGGCCCAGCTGGCATTGATGCCGCCGCCAGCGACTTTCGTCCAGGCCGTACCGTTATAGGTCCACACTTCGCCATCACCAGCGGTGTTGCCGAGCCCGGCATATATCTGGCCGTTATATACCGCTAGCGTCTTTAACTGCTCGTATTGGCCATCGTCCCAGCTACTATTCAAGCCGTCGCCGCCAATCTGGGTCCAAGCCGTGCCGTTATATTCCCATAGCTCGGCGTCAGCGGTACTGTTGCCAAGGCCAACATATAATTTGCCGTCATAGGGGAGCATTGATTCGACTTGCTCGTAGTTCGTGTTCCAGCTACTGCTCACACCGTCGCCGCCAATTTTAGCCCACGCAGTGCCGTTCCATCGCCACACTTCAGCGTCTGTGGTGCTGTTGCCGAGCCCGGCGTAGAGATTGCCATTGAAGACTGCCAGCGAGCTGACACGCTCATAGTTGGTCGTCCAGCCGCTGTTGAGGCTGTCGCCACCGACCTTCGTCCAAGCCGTGCCATTGTAGCGCCACACTTCAGCGTCGTTGGCGGAGTTGCCCAAGCCAGCGTAGAGATTGCCATTATAGGTAGCCAAACTATAGACTTCCTCGTAGCCAGCGGGCCAGCTGGTGTTCAGGCTGTCGCCGCCGACCTGTGACCACGTGGTGCCGTCCCATTTCCAGACCTCAGCGTCGTTGGCGGTGGTGCCGAGTCCAACATATAAATTACCGTTGTAACTTACCATACTCAGCACATCTTCGTATGTCGTGGGGAGCCAGCTGTTGTTCACACCCTGTCCGCCCACAATCTGCCAGGTGTTGCCATCAAAACGCCATACCAAGGCATTACCGGCCACTGTGTTGCCGGTACCGGCGTACATATAGTCGCCAGCAACGGTCATGGTTTCGATATTCTGCAGGTTGAAATAGCCCCAACTCTTATTGATATAGCCACCGCCGATACGCGCCCACGTCGTGCCGCTATATGTCCAGACTTCAGCGTTGTTACCGGTGGCTACTAATCCGGCATATAAGGTGCTGTTTGCGTACAGCAGCGAGTTAACCTGCGTGTGCGTATTCGTGAAACTGCCGTTCAGAGCATCGCCGCCAATTTTGGACCAGGTGCCGCCCGTTAGCTTCCATATTTCGTTATCACCGGCGGTCGCCCCGAGGCCGGCATACAGGCTGGTTCCATCATCGGTAAAGCTATATACGCCCTCGTACGATGTCGCGTCCCACGACGAATTGAGCGTGTCGCCGCCGACTTGCGTCCAGCCGGTACCGTTATATTCCCACACTTCGGCGTCGCCGGCGGTCGTGCCAAGCCCGGCGTATAGCTTACTATTAAACCAACGCATGCTGATGACCGTTTCATAGGTGGCGGCAGCCCAGCTGGTGTTCAACGCATCGCCGCCGACTTGCGTCCAGGTCGTCCCCGTTAAACGCCAAACGTCAGCATCACCAGCGGTGTTGCCAAAGCCCACATATAAGTTCGTGCCGTCATTGGCCATGCTATAGACCGCTTCATAACCGGTAGGGAAGGCGTTATAGGGGGCGCCAATGCCAAAACCGCCGACCCATGTCCATGTCGTGCCATTCCATTTATATATGCGAGCATCGTTTGCAGACAGCCCCAAGCCCACATACAGGTTTGCACCCATCACCGTCATACTATCGACTTCTTCGTAAGTGTTTACCGCCCAGCTGGCATTGATGCCGTCGCCGCCAATTTTCGTCCAGTCGTTACAGCCGGCGCTCGTATCACAGCTCCATACTTCAGCATCACCGGCACCAGAACCAAGCCCGGCGTACAGTATGGTGCCGCTTTTACTCATAGATACCACGTTTTCGTAGGTTTGGTCTGGCCAGCTTGAATTCTTGCCGTCACCGCCGACCTGTGACCACGTGGTGCCGTCCCACTTCCAGACCTCGGCGTCGCCGACGGCATTACCCAGCCCAGCATACACGTCAGTCCCGACCGACACTTGGGCATTCACGGCAAACTTGCCGTTCAAGTCCCAGCTGTTCTTGATATCTGACCCCGCCTGTTGGGTCCATGTCGTAGCACTGGCATTGGCAAGTTCATACGTAACCTTGCCGGTCTCTTTGCTGTAATAAAGTTTATAGGCGCCTTTATCGATGACACCCTGGCGGCTATCAGTGTTACCGGCGCTGAATGTACTGTTAAATTTAGTCCACGCCTCCAGGCTATTGTTCTGGGTCAGCGACAGCGACGGTGAATCTGGCACCCGCACATTCGTAAACGAGCTGTTCAGTGATAGAGCGTTATTCAGGTTGCCAGTCGTCCATGAAGACGTGCCGCCGACCGTCCCGTTATTGTTATTAGCCGAGCTGTCTGAAACCGACGTACCGGTTGACTCATCAAGATGGAATAACGCTTGCGTGTTGGCATCGGCAGTATAGTTCTGGGCCTTCAGGCGTACGCTGGTACCGCTGGCCTCAACGCCGCTGCTAATAGTGTAGGCACTGGGCGTGGCAAAGTTCCAACTGTCGGTTAGGTCGGAGAGTGCGCGGGCATTGTGGTATATGCCAGCCACGAATAGACCGACTCCCACCACGTACACTGCCGTGAATGCCGTGTGGACATGGGCATGATAACGGGTGGTGTGCCATTTTTTATACCAGCGTACCCGCTGAAACAAAAATGCATGCGGGCGGCGGGCGAGATAGTGGTGGGCAATTTTACCGTATCGTTTAGCACGCCGGGCAGACACGCGTAACAACCGTCTTGCCATACGCTTGGAACGCATGAACAGCCGGTGCTTTGCCTTGCGTGCACGATGGTATAACCCGTGGCTCACTGGCCAAAGTATCTGTGTGCATACCGAATATATAGCCAGCCATGCCAGGCAGGCAATTCGTAGTGCCTTGTGTACCCTCACAATTACGTTTGTCACCCCTCAAACTCTCACTAAGCTTTACCATTACTATACTGGTGCGCACCGGTCTGCGCAACAAAAGTGCTGTGTATAAATCGACAATTACGGCCGGTCGCGGCGCGAACGGATAAAACGGGCAGTTGCAACGCCAATCACGAGGCCGGCAGCCATCGTAAGCAACACCACAAACACCACGTATAAGCGCAATGTATTGGCAATGAAAGACAATCCCAGTAATGCAAAACCAACAATATAAATAGTGTACGTTGGCCACAAGCTGATCGCCCGGCGCCAGGCAGAAGCCGGCATAGCCACATCCTGTTCAATGCCCGTCATCACATTCAAGACGCGTACGTGGTACGTATCGTTGTCTTTGCCACCTTTATCAGATGCAGTGGAGGGATGTTGATTCTTGCTCGCCATAGTACGTTGTGTGTAGCTTTTATTGTACAGCTTTAGCGGCCACAATACTGCATAAATACACGATACCAGCACACATCACTGATAACTTTGTGGCGTGTTCGCACTTTTTACGCGTTACAATACATATATGCTCTATCGCATAAAATGGTTGCTAGGTTCCATATACCATTCACTCTATTTCCCCCCGATTATTATTGCCGCCGCTATTTTAGCCGCCACTGCCGTTACATGGCGGGCAGCCACCCAGACGCTGGCCCACGACAAGCAAAACGCCCTCAACGCCCACGTAAATAGCACCGAACGATCCGTTAGGGACACGTTAAATTCGTACGAGGAGATACTAGAGGGCGGCGTCGGGTTATTCCAGGGTTCAGATGACGTGACTGCCGCCGACTGGTCAAACTTCCTGACCGCTTTTAATATCAAAGAAAACTACCCCAGCGCCCAGACTATCGGCTTTATGAAAGTGGTAAACGCCGCCAACCTGGATGACTTCACGGCATACATGCACGCACAGCCCGGGTATGAAGATTACAATGTGCATCCGCTGGCCGCGGTACCGAATGCGCAAACGACGTATGCGCCGCTCACCTATGCCCAAGCGGTAGCTATCCAGACCCCTATCAACTTTGGATTAGACGGGTATTCTGACCCGGCACGCAAAGAGGCAATGTTCCAAGCGCAAGACAGCGGCGACACCGCCTTAACTGGCCGCCTGATACTCCGCCCATCCGGCGACAAGAAACAATACGTTGGCTTCAGCGTGTTCGTACCGTATTACGGGTATACCCCCATACCCACAACAACCGCCGCCCGCCGTGCTGCTATCAACGGATACGTATACGCATCCTTCCGCGCTGACCTGTTCTTTGGCCGTACCACTGCCGATGCAGACACCCGCACGTCAGCCTATCGGGTCCGGGTAAGCGACACTGACGATGCGGGCAAAGACAATTTATATCAGTCATCGCACTATGCTCAACTCATTAAGTCGGCCGGCGTGATTACTGATAGTCGGACCGTAAACCTTTACGGCCAAAATTGGACTATCGATTACGTATTCCGGCCAACCGGCCTGCTGAGCACTGTCCAGCTGCATCGCCCGTCAGGCATACTCGTGGCGGGTATTTTCACGGCTTTCCTTATAGCACTGGTCGTATTACTCCTGCTCAAAGCGCGCTCAAATGAGCTCACCCTGCAAAAAGAGCAGGCCGTAGAACTTGCCAAAGATGAATTGTTATCGCTGGCCTCGCACCAGCTGCGCACACCCGCCACCGGCGTCAAGCAATATCTGGGCATGATCATACAGGGCTTCGCCGGCAAGGTGCCACAAGAACAGATGATGCTCCTGGATAAAGCGTACTCGAGCAACGACCGGCAGCTGCATATCATTAACGAGATCCTGCACTTGGCTAAAATTGAATCAGGCCGTATTGTGCTGGCCCGCCAACACACCGATCTTAACAGTCTCATCGAAGATATAATTACCGAGCAACAGCCGGACATCATAGCCGCCAAGCACCAGCTCGAAGTCCAGCTGCCAAAACGGGCGCTCGTACTGAATGTCGACGGGCACACACTGCGTATGGCCATCGAAAACATCGTGTCCAATGCCCTTAAGTACACGCCGCGCGGCGGTGAAGTGCTCGTGCGGCTCTACAAAACCCATGATCATGTATTTATACGCATCAAAGATAGCGGCGTCGGCATTGCCCAGCAGGACCTCGATAAGCTATTCAAACAGTTCTCGCGTTTACCGAATGAAATGAGCTTGAGCGTGGGCGGCACCGGCATAGGCTTGTACTTGGCAAAGCATTTGGTTGAGTTGCACGGTGGCACTATTACTGTTAAGTCGTCGCCAGGCAAGGGCTCAACCTTCACAATCGTCCTGCCATTAGACGATGAACTCTAGTGTTGTGCAAACCATTATTAAATTTTTCACAGTCTTGCGGCAAACCTACGCTATACTAATACCATAAAGATAGGAACAGACATGGCGGATAAGCAGGCAGTAGCTACTATTTTGATCGTCGAAGACGAGCAAGCGTTAAATGAAGCGTACCAAATGATTCTTAAAAAGAGCGGCTATGACGTACACGCCGCTTATGACGGCCAGGAAGCACTCGAGATAACCGCAACTATTGAGCCGACACTCATCCTGCTGGACCTGCGCATGCCGCGCATGGACGGGATCGAGTTCTTACAGCGCTACAACCTCAAGGAAGAACACCCAGCCGTGAAGGTTATCGTGTTCAGTAACTACGACATGCAAAAAGAGATTGACGAAGCCTACAAATACGGCGCCGAGCGCTACATCCTCAAGGCGTGGGCCTCACCAAAAGAACTATTGCAGGTCGTCGAGAACACCTTACAGTCCGACTAGCCATATCATTGGCGCCCATTGACATACTGCGTATAATTATCGCATGTCTTTTGAATCACCCGAGCCGGACAGGGAAATGTACCATCTGGGCGACACCGATGAACCGCTGAGCATGCTCGATAACCCTGATGATGACGCGCTGCTCGTTTCAGATTTGCGCCCCGGTGAAGACAGCACAGACCCAGATGATGACACGGAGCAGCCGACAGATGTTGGCTATGAGCAGATCCATTTCATTGACGGCCAGGTTATAAGAGGGCCCCACCCCGACCAAGCGGTTCAAGAGCAACTATACAGACGCGTCGAAAGCGATAGAGCCGCACAGACTAGAGTCATAGAGTACCTTGCCAAAATACCGAGTCATAACGAGCACTATACTGTGGAAATTGCGCAGGTACATGACGAACTGGCAACCACATTCGGCCAACAGACGGGGGACGTGCCGGTCTACGTGCTCCCGCAAGAAGAAATAGATCGGCTACGTACGATTGGCGGCACGGACTACGGCCCAAAAAACATCGGAGGCATCTACATCGACGGCGTGATACTCATCAACGACCGTCCTAACGCGCTTTATAAAAGTAAGGCTATCATCCAGACATACCGCCATGAAGGCGGCCACGCCGCTGCAGGGCATGAGTTCACATACATTACGGTTCAAGCGCAGCAACCAGGCGGACTAGACTACGACATCACCCGGGTCAATCCTAGATCATTCTACGAAAGGCCAATCGTTCCGGGCGGTTTCGCCGTAACAGGCCACTTTTTCGAGGAAGGCGCCGCCGATATGTTCCGTGTCCATCAAAGCGTGGAAACCGGCACGGCAGAACGCTACCGTGAGGAAAAAATAATGGGGGACAGACGTATAAAGCCTACGCCTCTTATAGCATATGTGCCCGATAATACTAAAAGGCCTAACATAAGCGAGAATGGTGAAATCATGGCCATACCATGGCGATATGCCGGGAATGAAATTGTCGGCCCCCGGATTATGACCTTCGCTTCAGTCGGCGGCATTGCCGCCTATGGCTTCGACCTTCTCGACGAGCATTTGCCCGGCCTTTGCAACCAAATAATAGCCTGTCGGCAAAACCCCGAACTAAAACAGGTCGTAGATGAGCGGATCGCGTCCATCCACCCTGATCTGCCACGCAAACTCAAGTATTTGCAGAACAGTAAGGATACCCTGAAAGGCCTGCGAATGATCCAGCAGGCGCTCGGCATAACGGACCGGCCGGCCGGACGCCGGTAACAACTCCGCCTCGTCGAAGTCAGGCTGAGCCGCGCCATCCAGCGCATCTACATCATGACTACAGTGGAAGGGTTCAAGATTTTCAGCAGCCATTTACACATCATAGCCCGCGTCACGGAGGGTCTGGAGGGTTATAGGGCCCGTATCTTCCGGGGCATCATAAGGGATAGGTATACTAGTGTCTAACGCTTGTAACACCTTTTCGGTGGCGCCTCCGTCGGGAATTTGTACATCGTCTATGACGTCAAGGGCACATACCAAAGCTTCACGAGACGCCGGGAGCCGCACGCCCAGCAGCCGTTCTGCCTCCAGTATCGCGTTCGTCAAGTGCGGTAAATCAAACGCATAATCAGTCTCATCACATGCATACAACGGCAGATCAACCAGCCATACACGCGCCTCAGTTTCGCCCGGACGTATACCATACATATACTGATAGAGTCCGAATACGTCACTGACCGCCAAGCGATCCTCGTCCACTTCCGTAGACAACCACATCGCAAGACGAGCATGCAACGTATCCGCGATTGCGGCGGCTTGTTCAACCGGCAGTGTTTGGAGGTACGTATCAAGCTGTTGGCCATCAATTATCTCAGTAATCGTATAGTTATGCCCGTCATGCTGCAGTGTTTTAGCGGGCAAGACGTTAATATCATACTGAGCCATGCGCGAGGCTGCGGCATTAGCCGTTGCAAGCTCGTCATAATCGTCTCCATCGTTACACCGTACGAGCAAATTCGGATGGCCTTCTACGAAATATTTTTGCGTTGCATCGCCTGGCAGCCCGCTCGGTAACAGGGACGTATCGAGTAACTCGCCAATATCATCAGGCAACACCATATCCGGGCGCGGTGCGTACACTGGCGCAGCAGGCCGACGTTCATCGTTTACGAGCAAATCGTTACCATCAAACTCTGGCGGCCCCAGGTCAAACCCACTCAAATAACCCTCTTCACCTATATCACTGAAAAACCCGCCGTCTGGTCTGTACTCTGCTTCCATATATTTCCCGGCCTATCGGATATTCAGGTCGGCAAAATTATCTTCGCCGAGGGCGTGCTCTAGGGCAGCTTTGTTGACCGTATATGTCTGGGCGCTGTAGTTAAGTACTTTGGCGCGGCGCAGTTTACCGAGTTCAGTTGCAGTCGTCTCGCGAGTTAAGCCAACTAAGCTGGCGATAATACTCTGCGTCAGCTGGACTTCAACGCTATAGACGCCTTCTTTTACCTCTTTACCGTAGCGGAATAGCAGGTAATACAGCGTAAACATGATCTTTTCGCTGGCTCGCGACTGCTCCAGCGCAGTAACGCGCATCATCAAGCCGGTGTAGTTGGTGGCAAAATAATCCAGTAACAGGTCGGTAAAGGCTGTCTTACTGGCGATAATACGGCGCAGCTCATCCTTCGGCAGAGTAAGGACTTCGCAGTCGGTCAGCGCTTCGTAGTAATACAGGGTGCTTGAGGACTTATCAAATATCCATGGCGCCGGGAATATATCACCGCGCACATAAAAGGCTGCAACTTGCTCTTCGCCAGCGTTATTGAGCGTATACAGCTTAATGACGCCGCCCAACAGGACAAACGCGGCGCGCGGCACTTCACCTTGATATAACAAGATGCTGCGCTTCTTAAATGTGCGGGTTACAGAGAAAGGGCGAATTGCCTCAATAAAATCATCCATAGCGATCAGTCCTTCGGTAGTTTCACTTTATAGTATAGCATCGCAGGCTACCAGAGCCGCGAATATGAAATTTCTCACATATTAAATGCGTATTTGTTCACTGTACATCACGTTCATGCTTTGTACTATAGAAGTATCCGAGACGAGGAAACGAGGAACGAACCTTAACAACTAGACCTAACAGTCACAATCGACGGTAGTAATACGCAACATCCAAAGGAAACATCTAACGAGAGAGATATAACGAAGGAGAAACGTATGAAACGATTGAATAACCAAGAATTAGATGCACGCATCAACAATTTTATGAAACGCAAAATGCAGGAATATCCAGATTTGGAACCTGTAGACGCATTTATCGCGAACACCGGAGCTGCAAAGCCCGACCACACCGACACATTCCACAGTATTACAAACCGTTTTGGATTCCACTGGCACAACACGCCGCACACCGCCTAGCACGCCATCCTGCCGGGCATTTATATCAGCAAGCAAGGGTATAAGGGGTAAAACATATATGTCACGTTCGTACCATGCACAAAGGACCAGCACTAAGGCACGCGCAATAAAGGCGTACAAGCGTTTTCGCGCCGGTGTTGCAATGAATTACGAGTTCGATTTGTGAAAATCATTGTTTGCATACCACACACAAGCAACAAGAAGTTAGGGGACTAGCAAGGTTCGTGGTATACTGCAAATGCTAGATAGTTATGCTGCTGAAATGTAACCGTTCTAGAAAAGTATTAAAGTCTCGCTTGAGGAGCAGCTAACTGGCCATTCGCGCCAGCTTACCTCGGTGAAAGAAAGAGGAAATAAGCTAGCAATGGCAACTAAACTATTTGTAGGTTCACTAAGCTACGGCGTGAACGACGACATTCTAAAAGAGGCCTTTGAGGCCGCTGGCGAAGTCGTATCTGCCAAAGTAATCATGGATCGTGAAACCGGCCGCAGCAAGGGCTTCGGCTTTGTTGAAATGAAGACTGATGAAGGCGCCCAGGCTGCCATCAAGATGTTTGACGGCAAAGAAATCGACGGCCGCGCTGTCGCTGTTAACGAGGCTCGCCCACAGGAAAACCGTGAGCGCCGTCCGTTTAACAACGATCGTGGTGGTGACCGCGGCGGTAGCCGTGGTGGTAATGGTGGCGGTAACCGCTACTAAAAGACCTAACCGTTTTTTAAAAAGACGCTCGGATTTCCGAGCGTCTTTTTTTATGCCTTATGCAAAGAGACGAGGAATTATTCCTTAGTCTCTTTGCCGGCTTTATGACCGGCAGTTTTATGGTCCGCTGGGTGCTTGGGTGCGTCTGCGGCGTCACTGTCAGTCTTGTGAACGGGTGTGTCATCGACACTATGACTGGCAGCCGCACCAGCCAACGTAAACCGGTCACGAATCTGGAACAATACATACGTGCTCACCACCAAACCAATAAGCGTGCCCAGGAAGTGCCCAAAGCCACCACCGGCATCGTAACCGGTAAACAGCTGGAAGATCGCGGTAGCGGCCTGTAAGAGCTGCGCGTAGAACAAATATAACCAACCAGTGCGGCGCATATCCTTTAGATTGGCAGCGGCGATCAAAAGCAGTACGCCAGTGCCAGCCATAGAAAGCAATGCAAGGTAATAGAACAGGCCCAAGTGGTGCAGATAGACCGGACTGGTAGGATAGCCGTAAATATCAACCGCGCGGTCTACCGCATGGCCGAACTGCCACAGTACGACCGATGACCATAGCAGGCTCAGGCCACCGAGGACCGATAGCCACCATATGTTGCGCGCAATCCACCCGCGCACGTTGGGCGGTAGCTGTACTGGCGCCTTTTTATGCAGAAGTTCATCGAGTTTTGTTTCAAGCGTGTCGAGCTGGGCCATAAAAAATCTCCGTTAGTAGGTATAGCCCTAGCATACGGCGGTCTCCAGCTGGTTTCAAGCTTCTAAAACTCTTTACGGATATGGGAAAAGCTGTAATCCCAGTCGGCGTCTGACTTTTTGTGCGGGTTAAAGATATTTTCCGGGTCAAAAATAGCTTTCGTTTGCTTGAAGAGCACGAGAACCGGGCGTCCGAACTGCTGTTCCAGCCACGGGCCACGCACTAGGCCGTCGTTATGCTCACCAGACAATGACCCCTTATACTTCAGCACCAGTTCATCGACTTCTTTCATGGCCGGCAATAGCTTAGCCCGCTCGCTGGGCTTTTCAATCTGCATCAGCGGGATAATATGGAAGTTACCATCACCCATGTGTCCGGCCACCGTGGCCAGTAATTTGTATTTTTTGATGATCTTGCGAATACGAGGCAGGAACTCGGGCAGGTACGGCGGATTTACAATCAGGTCATCAATGAACGGCGCCGTGTGCTTGTCTTTAACCTTAGAGCGCAGCAGGTTAAAGCTGTGCCGGCGCATGATCCAGAACTTTTCGGACTTGCCTTCAGTGGCGTCTTCTTCAAAACCGTTAATTTCGTAGCGGGCACGCATATGGCCGAGCTCACGGTGGAGCGCCTTAATTTTCTGGCGCACTTCCTCTTCGGTATCGCCGTTAAACTCAACCATCAGGACCATTTTAGGGATACCCCGTAATAGTTGCAGCCCGTCAGGGATCAGGTTAAAGAGCAGGACAATAAAACGCTTCAAGCCCAGCATTTTTAAGAAATACGGCATAAATTTAATAGACAGCCACAGCGTGGCATCATCAAACGATTCGAATGTTGCCGGCTTATGGGTCATAACTGTATTGATAAGCTCACCGAGTTTATCAGTGTCCTTCATGAACATAACGAGCAGGCCGGAGTGCGGGCGGCGCGGTACCAGGCGGTATTTGATATCGGTAACCAGCCCCAACGTACCCTGTGAGCCAACGATCAGCTTGGTAAGGTCAAAGATGCCCGTCTCACGGTCCCACACGTACCACAGGTTGTAGCCCATAGAGTTCTTGCTGACCTGCGGTTCAGCTTTCTTGATGGTGTCGTAGTTCTTTTCGATCAGTTCAAAGAGTTGCTTATATAAGCGGCCTTCATAATCTTTTTGAGCCATCTTTTTGACCAATTCAACCCGTTTGAGCGGCTTGACGGTATACTCGTTGCCGTCAGCAAAAACGACCTTCAGCTCATTGACAAAGTCTTTGACTTTGCCATATTCGAGCGACTTCTCACCACCGGAGTTGTTGGCCACCATACCACCGACCGTACACAAGTCGCGGCTTGCCGGATATGAAGGCATCAGCACATTGTGCTTGAGGGTCTCGGCGTCAAAATCACGGTAAAATACGCCAGGCTGCGTGTGCGCCTCGGTGGCCGTAACTTTAATGATCTTGGTAAAGTGGGCATTCATGTCCACAATGATGCCGTCATTTATGGCACCGCCGGACATGTCCGTACCGGCAGACCGGGCAGTCAACGAAAGATAGGGTATGTTCTTTTTGTTGGCGGCGACCAGCTTTACAATTTTTTGTATGTCGGCGCTGTCCTCCGGCTTGACTACCAGCCGGGGCTTGATTTCAAACAACGAGGCGTCGTGGCTATAGGTAACCTTTGCCTCGTCTGAGTCGTCCATCTCACCCCGGAAGCCGGCAGCCTGCAGCTTCTTTTTGAATTCATCCATACTGTAAGCTTAAGCGTTACCACTCTATTCTGCAAGCGACACTGTGTGCCCTCAAGCCAGCTTACCCTCAAGATACGCCAGCCGCAGGCGATGCTCTTTGTGCTGCTCGGCGCAGGCTTCGTTGGCGGCATCAATGGCCTGGGCGACTGACGCCGACAGGTCGTCAATCTTTTTATCGAATCTCTGTACTGCAGCAGTCAGCGTTCGCTCAAGCTTAGCGGTGCGGCTTTCCACAGCGTCGAGCCGGTTCTCGACACGGTCCAGTCTATCCTCTACACGGCCTAACCTGTCCTCAACGCGATCCAGCCTGTCCTCAACGCGATCTAACCTATCCTCGACGCGATCCAGTCGGCTATCAATACCGTCAAACCGTTTATCCATATACTGTTTCAAGCCCGTCAGCTCGCCAGTTATAAAATGTTTTATGTCGGCCGACTCATCTTTCGTCATAGCTATACTCCTTTCCTAGCAGACGTTCGGCCCTATCATTACGCACGCTCGTCCGAATACGCAAGTGCTTTATATAAAAAATAGTTGTAAAAACTTTTACAGCCGCCGTCAAGGTAAACGGGTATGCTGGAGGTATAAATAAGGAGACAGCTATGACTGGGCTTGAACAAACTTTCTATATTATGGGTATCGTCTTTATGTCCGTTATGTTCCTATTGATGGTCGCACTGGTGGTGGCGGTTTTTGCCATCCGCGCCAAAATTCATCAGATTGAGCGGAATGTGACCGAAAAGATCACCGATAAGCTGCAAATGGTGACGAATGCATTCAACATTAGCAGGCATTTTGCAGGCATTGCCAAAAAACTAGTAGAGCATCGCCGCTAGTCGTACTACAATCAAGAGCAATGGGTATTAACCGGATTCTCCATACCATCGACCGTTGGCAGCAAAAGCACGGCTTCATTAGTTTTCCGTATGCTGTCATAAAAAAATATGGTGATGATAACGGTGGCTATCAAGCCGCACTCCTTACGTACTACGGCTTTTTATCGCTCTTCCCCTTGTTGCTCGTGGTCACCACACTTATACAGCTGCTATTCCACGGCAACGCGGCTATTAAACACGAAGTTGCTACGGCAGTGGGGCACTTTTTCCCATTACTAGGCACGCAGGTAGAGTCGAGTATCCACGGCATGAAAAGTGTCGGTATAGGGCTGGCAATCGGACTGCTCTTTACGTTCTACGGCGCGCGGGGCGCAGCCGATGCGCTACGCTTCGGGTTAGACAACATCTGGCAAGTGCCCAAAAAGGACCGGGCTGGGTTTCCCAAAAACCAGCTGCATAGCTTTATTATTATGCTGTATGCCGGCGCGGGTTTCTTGGCGACGCTGGCCGTATCGAGCTTTACCGCCAGCCTGGGCCATGCAACGTGGGTGAAGATAGTACTGAATATCGCCGGCTTTGGCGTATCGTTCGGTGTGCTGCTTGGCATCTTTAGCATTGCCATCGTACGCAAAGTGTCGGTCAAATTTATGATGGTCGGTGCAGCTGTTGGAGCCGCTGCCATACAGCTACTGCTGACATTCGGTGGGTTAATCTTAACCCACCAGCTCAAGAACCTGGGCGACCTCTATGGCACCTTCGCTATCGTGCTTGGCTTGCTGTTCTGGATATATCTGTTGGCGCAAATTTTGCTCTATGCCGCCGAGATCGATACGGTCCGTTATTTTAAGCTGTGGCCACGTTCTTTTAGTGGCGGCGACCGCCAAACGAAGGCCGATAAGCGGGCGTACACACTATACGCCAAGACGGAAACATACATCGAACCCGAAGACGTCCGCGTTAAAATCTAATATTCGGTCTCTGGCCGGACCGGTATTTCCGGTACCGGAACCTGTTCTTCAAATTTGTCCTCGAACGGTGCGCCAGGGAAGGTTGCCAGTACATGCAGGCCGACCGCGCCGGCGCGCAGCCTGAAGGTGTCGCCGGGCACGATACTGACTGGCCGCTCACCCCGAGAGGGCAGTGATATATGGCGCATGCCAGTCACCCAAATGCCGGTCACTTCGTGGTACCACAGGTCAATCTCGCCACTACCGGCAACCGCTACTTGTTCTTCGTAGTAGTGGCCGTCGCCAGCCTGCGGAGCAATACGCCAAGCAGGCGTTGCCATATCCGGCGCGACCGCTGTCAGGTTCGCGCGTACGTTGCCCGATCCATCAATATATTCCCACATAGTCACGCCCGGCTCCCAGCAACCTTCAAGCAGGCGCGGCTCAACCGGCACCGGCTCAGGCGAATCATGTAACAGCACCGCTGAACAGATGTCCGCCGGCCGGGGCTCCGGCAATATACCCTCCGTTTCAAAAAGCGGCGGGACACTAATAAATTGCTCGTTGCGGGCACTCATAGCAGGCTATTATACGATTATTTGGCAAAAAAACAAAAAGAGCATCTTACCTGGACAAACACACGACATCATTTTATACTGCGCCCATGAGATGTGAACGAGCAGTTATTGTCGTTGGCGGCGTTGGCAGCCGCGGCCTGGAATGGACCTACGCCAATGAAAAATGCCAGCTGCCGTTACCGGCCACGGTTATAAATCCGGATGGTACCCGCAAGCGGGCCACGCGGTCGGTCGTATCGTTTGTTGTCGACGACTGCTTGCGAGCCGGCATTAACGACTTTACGTTTATTGTTGGCGAGGGTGCCGTCAACACCCGGCGCGCCTACGAAGGCAATCCGCCGGTCGATGAGTACTTTGAATCACAGGGCAAAGCCCATTTGCTCAACACCATTAAGGGTATCGGCAACCGCGCGACATTCCGTTTTATAGAGCAGCGGTTTGGCGGTGACGAACCGTACGGCACGACCGTGCCGGTAGCCCTGGCGCGTGAGTCCATCGAGCAATCCGGCAGTACGCTGATCGTCATGGGCGACCAACTCTTCCATCGCCCTGACGGCTCATCTGAAGCTGCTAACCTCATTGATGCTACTGCGTCGCTCGGTGCATCTGCCGGCATGCTCGTAAAACCCGTTGACCCGAACGCCATCAACCACTACGGCATTGCCCATTTACGCGGCGACGGACTGCTTGATGCAATCATCGAAAAACCGCCAGTGGGGAGTATTCCCGAATGCGATGCCAACGCCAGCATGTACGTCGTAGACAGGCACATCATGCCATACGTTGATAAAAATATGGCCGCAGCAGGCGGCGGTGAACGCATGTTTACCGATGTTATTAACGACTTTGCGCCATCCCGGCCAGTGGCCGTCGTGACGGCCGGCGGCGAATACCTGGACTGCGGCAGCCCAGAAACCTACGAAGCCTCATTCTTATATATGCGCGAGCAAGCCCTCGCCCTGATGCAAGCCGGCCAGTAGCGCTGCTACAGCTTTTCGTAAAAAACTAATTTGTACTGGTCGGGGTCGCGGATGACAAATTCGCGGTTGCCCCACGGCCAGTCGCGCGGTTCAGTTGACGTGACAATACCGGCGTCCACGACATGCCGGTAGAAGGCATCCACTGACGTGACTGCTACATATATAAAAAGGCCGGTTCCTTTCGGCTCCGCCAGCGACTCTTTTCGAAAATACGGGCCGGGCACTGCGTTCTTATCGTGGAAGTGAATCTCTACATTCCCCGCGACCACAGCGCCATAATCTTGATCTGTTTCTTTTAAGGTAAAGCCTAATGTTTCGTAAAATGCAAGGCTGTCGGCGACATTGCTCACATATACCATTATAGAATCAATACCTCTGAGGTAGTTTGCCATAGCTGCAACTATAGCACATTCTATGGCTTGTCAATGTGATGCAATTCTCATGGATTACCCCTGGAACACAGCAGGAAACGGGTGTATGATATGAGCCGCACCTCTTGTATACTCATAAGCATGAGCACATCTAAAAACCATGTTGTAATTGTCGGTGGTGGCTTCGCCGGCACCAAGGCGGCGCTTGCCTTATCAAAAAACAAAGGCCAGTCGGTCACTCTCGTAAGTGACCACACGCACTTCCGCTACTATCCAGGGCTGTACCATACCGCCACCGGCGGTACACGGGCCGGAGCACGTATCCGTTTGGAAAATATATTAGACGGCACCGGCGTGAAGCTGGTGCGCGCCACCGTCACCCAGCTGGATCGCGAGCATAAGCAGGTCATAACCAGCGACAAGCAAAAGATCTCTTTTGACCAGCTGGTTATCGGCCTGGGCAACGTCACGAATTACTTTGGCATACCCGGGCTGAAGGAATATGCCTACGGCATTAAATCGACTGAGGAAGCAGAGCGCTTTAAAGTGCACCTGCACCAGCAGTTGCTTGATACTGGCGCGCCCGACCTCAACTACCTGATTGTCGGCGGCGGCCCGACTGGTATTGAGCTGGCTGGCGCACTGCCTGCCTACTTGCGTCATATATTAAAGAAACATGGCCTGCCGCAAAAGCGCCTGCACGTTACGCTCGTGGAAGGCGCGCCGCGCCTGTTGCCGCGTTCACCAAAAGACATCTCTACAGCAGTAACCAAACGGCTGCGCAAACTAGGCATTAAGCTCATTCTGGGCACGGCGGTGAAGGGTGCGACGCCTGACTCTTTGACGGCAGGCGACATGCAGCTGTCCAGCCACACTATCGTCTGGACGGCCGGCGTTGCTAACAACCCGTTCTTTAAAGAAAACAATTTCGTACTGAACGAACGGGGCAAGGTAGAGGTTGATGAGTACCTGCAGGCCGAGCCAGAGATTTTCGTATTGGGCGACAACGCCAACACGCCATTCAGCGGCATGGCCCAAACAGCACTGTACGATGGCGAATTCGTGGCCGAAAACCTCAACCGCATGGTTGAAGGCGACTTCCCGGAATCATACCAGCCTAAAAAACCGATCAGCGTTATACCAGTCGGCAAAAACTGGGCCAGTGTGGAATGGGGCAGCCACCACTTTAGCGGCTACGGCGGCTGGATACTGCGTTCTCTGGCAGACCTGGTAGGCTTCCACGACCTCGAAAGCTGGCCAAACGCCGGCGAACAATGGCTGCAGTCCATGGAAGAAGAAACGCTGAAGTGCCCGCACTGCGGCATCCCGGCCGGCACCAAACCCCGCAACTAACCATATAACAGCCACGTCATCTGTCGTATTACTGCGCGATAGCGTAAAATAAGAGGCCTATGGGATATAAAGAAGCGTTTGACGGATTGAACGGTGCCCAAAAGCAAGCCGTGACCACCACCGAAGGGCCGGTGCTGGTTATTGCTGGGCCGGGCACGGGCAAAACACAGTTGCTCACCACGCGCATCGCGCATATTCTAGCAACCACTGATACACTACCGCGCAATATCCTGTGTATGACCTTCACCGAAAGCGGCGCCCAGAACATGCGTGAACGCCTGACCCGATTTATTGGCCAGGACGCGTACGACGTCAATATCGGCACCTACCACGCCTTTGGCGGCGACCTCATCCGGCGTTTCCCGGAAGCATTTGCTGAAACACGCCTGCAGGAACCCGTGGACGAACTCGCTAAGCGCCAGATACTGCGCGCCATTGTTGAAGGCCTCAGTTACACGAACCCCATCAAGCAGGTCCGGCACCATATCGGCGACCTGATTGGCACTATCAGCGAAGTTAAGCGCGGCTTGCTGGACGCCAAAAGCTTGCGGACGCTGGCGCACGAAAACAGCGCCTTTATTGCCGCCGCCAGCAACGCTGTGCAGGCAGTATTTGCCGACATTGCCAAAATGCCCGGCACCGCTGCCAAATCAATTCCATTATTCGAACAACTACTGTTGGCACTGCAGCCGCATATTCCTGAGACGCCGGTCAACAGCCAGTTCGGTTCCATCGGCCAGATTGCCGTCACCGAGCTGGCCGAAGCGCTAGAGCAGGCAAGTGCCGTTAATAAATCCACGCCGCTCACCAAATGGAAAAGCGACTGGCTAGCCAAAGACGCCGACAACCGTTTTATTTTTAGCGGCGTGCTAGAAAACCGGCGCATCGAGGCCCTCGCCGGTGTGTTTGAAAGTTACCAGAACGCCCTGGCCGAACACGGCTGGTACGACTTCGACGACATGATTCTGCGCGCCATCCAAGCCCTGGAAGAACACGATGATCTGCGCTACACCCTCCAGGAACAATACTTATATATACTGCTCGACGAGTTCCAGGACACCAATGCCGCGCAGCTCAAACTCATTCAACTGCTCAGCGACAACCCGGTATCTGAAGGCCGGCCGAATGTGCTGGCCGTCGGCGACGACGACCAGGCAATTTACGCCTTCCAGGGCGCGCAGTATTCCAACATGCTCGACTTTTACCAGATGTACCGCGACGTTGCCGTCGTTAACTTGACAGAAAACTACCGCAGCAGCGCTGAAATTCTGCAGGCCGCCCGTGCTATCTCTACCCAAATTGAAGCCCGCCTGGAAACGCATTTTACCGACATGTCCAAAGCGCTCGTAGCAGCCAATAAAAAGCTGCCAACTGAGGCCGATATTGAACGCCGCGAGTTCCGCAGCGATGTCGCCCAGTACGACTGGATGGCCGGGCAAATTGACAAGCTCATAGCCAGTGGCACCAAACCGAGTGAAATTGCCGTGCTAGCGCCCAAGCACAAACAACTCGAGCCGCTCGTACCATATCTCGCTGAGCGCGGCGTGCCGATGCGCTACGAAAAACGCGAGAACATCCTGGAGGCAGCGCCCATCCGGCAGCTGGTCGCCATGAGCCGCCTCGCGCTAGCGTTGGCCGCTCACGACGACGGGCAGGCCGACGCCCTGTGGCCTGAAGTCCTCAGCTTTGACTTCTGGAACATTCCCACCAGCGCCTTGTGGCAGCTGTCATGGCAGGTGAATGATGCCCCGCGCGACCAGCACGTAACCTGGAGCAAATCACTCCTTGCCGCCGAGCACACGTACTTTACCCAACCGGCATTGTTGATGCTGACCCTGGCCGGCCGCGTTGCCACCGAAACATGCGAACAAATGCTCGATTACCTCATTGGCACAGAGACCGTCAGCACGCATGAAGAGCACAAGGGTGCATCGGTGCATTCGCCGTTCCGCGAGTTCTACACCGGGCCAGAAGTACAACGCACCAACCCCGAATTATTCTACGACACCATATCCCACCTGACCGTCCTGCGTGCCAAGCTGCGGGACTACGCCGCGTCGCAGCCAGAAGCCCTCTCACTCGGTGACCTCATTGCGTTTATTACGATGTACGAAGAAGCCGAAGAGCGCATGCTCAACACCAGCCCCTACAACCAGCAGGCAGACGCCGTCCAGCTCATGACCGTCTTCAAGGCAAAAGGGCTGGAGTTTGACCATGTATTCCTGCCCAGCTGCCAGGATGAGGTCTGGGGGTCATCATCGCGCGGCAACAGCAACAAACTTACGCTGCCAGCCAACCTGGCGCCTATCCGCCATGCCGGTGCCACAGACGATGAGCGGCTACGGATTCTATTCGTTGCCGTCACCCGGGCCAAGCGCGGGCTGCACCTGGCAAGCTTTGCCAAAACATACACCGGCAAGGGCACCAAACACCTGAAATACCTGGACGAGCAAGAGCAAGACGACGGCAGTTTTATGAGCCTGGTACTGCCGGAGCGCGTTGGCCGTGTACAGGCCAGCGACCACGAAGCGCCCACGTTAGCGTCGCTTGAGCTGAACTGGCGGCAGCGCCACACCGATGCCCGTGCCAGCACCGAACTGCGCGGGTTGCTGGCCGAACGGTTGGCCGACTACCAGCTCAGCCCGACCCATCTCACGCGCTTCATCGACATGGAATATGGCGGCCCGGAAACATTCTTTTTTGAAGCACTGCTGCGGTTCCCGCAAGCGCCGTCGGTTAACAGCCAGTTCGGCAATGCCATCCACGCCACCCTGGAATGGGTCCAACACCGCGTCAGCGAACTGGGCGGCGTTCCGCCAATAACAGCGGTGGCAGCGCACTTTAAACTCGAAATAGACAAATGCAAATTTGCACCTGCCCAGCGTGCACTAGAGCAGGAGCGCGGCGAAAAAGCCCTCGCCGCTTATCTAGCAAAACGCGCGTACACCTTCAAGCCAGGCGACAAAGCCGAGCACAACTTCCGTAACGAAGGCGTATTTGTGGGCGATGCGCACATGGCCGGTAAGGTCGATAAGATGGAGATTGACCACGAATCGAAGACCATTACCGTTATCGATTACAAAACCGGCCACAGCTACAGCAAATGGGCCAGCGACGGCAAGCTGCACAAGTACCAGCTGCAATTGTACTGTTACAAGCTGCTTATTGAAGGTTCGCACACCTATAAAGGTTATACCGTGGACACTGGCCGCCTGGAATTTGTAGAGCCAGACAACGAAGGCCGGGTAAACTATCTGGAGTTAACATTTAGCACAGCCGAAACTGCCCGGGTCAGCCAGCTGGTGCAGGCTTTGTGGCGGCACGTATGCCAGCTCGATTTCCCCGATACCAGCGAATATGACGCCAGCCTGAGCGGTATGAAAGCGTTTGAAGCCGTGCTGCTTGAAGACACGAACACTCTATAACGAATTGTGAACACATCGTTAAAAAAGTTTGTAAAAATTATTACAACCATAAGCACTTTTTCTGTTATAGTAGAGCGTTGATAACATAGGCAAAAGGGGAGTAATTACTCACATTACACTGAGTTCTCTCTGTTATTGTGTGCTTTCGGTTATTTATTTCAGCAAAAATTCCACTACTACTTCGCAAATGATGTATTGACAGTGTGGGGGAACTCCGTTTATGCTTGGCGCGTTACAAGCTTAACGGATGCATCCCCAAGTAACGGGAGGGTTATTAAAGTATGTCTCGGCTTCCACAAGTCGGCGGTGATGATCAGATATGGGGCGATTTACTCAACGACTTTTTAAGCGTTGAGCACCATGCGAACGGCACCCTTAAGGTGCGCACCGACGGCAGTTTCTATTCCAAACCGAGTACGGGTATCCCCGAAGCGGATCTTACCCCAAGTGTTCAAGCCGCACTGGCTAATGCTGGCGCAGCTGTTGCCGATGCAACGACTACGGCCCGCGGCCGTGTTCAGCTCAGTGGCGACCTTGCCGGTACCGCTACCGACCCCCGCGTTAAGAGCCGTACGGTTACCAAGACTGTTGGGCCCGCAGGCTCAGTGGCCGATTACATATGCGATGGCAGTGCCGATAACGCTGAACTGCAAGCCGCACTGGACACGGTTGCTGGCGGTGGCGGTGGCACTATTCAGATAAAAAACGGCACGTACAGCTTAGATGTAAAGTTGCGCATCTCATCAAATACCCGGCTTATTGGCGAAGACGACCAGGGGGTGATTTTTTCGTTATCAGCCAATGTAAACGATACACTCCTTGAGAACAACGACCTTACCAACGGCAACGACAATATCTGGATACAGAACATAACCATCCAGGCAAACGGTGGCAACCAGACAACGCCAGGTTACGGCATCCACCTGCGCGAGTGTTCTAATGTCGTCATAGACCATGTGCATATCAACGATACCCGCGGCCACGGCATGTTGCTGGACGGTGAGTCAGACACAAACCTCAACTCCAAGTACATTACTATCCGTAACTGTTCAGTCAGCAATACGGTATTGTCTACAGCGAACGGCGTATTCATCTATCGCTCAGCCTACGTGACCGTGAGCCAGAGCACCATTAACAATAACGGCCAATACGGGTTTTACATCCAAGCCAGCGATCACGTAATTTTAGATGCCACAACGTCAAGCAGCAACGGCAAAGAAGGCATCGTGTTCTGGGCAACCCAGAACAGCCAATGTAAAAACTGTACGGTCGCCTCTAACACGACGACTGGCTTGCGCCTGGACGGCGGCAGCCACCGCAACAGTGTCATGAACTGCCAATCTATCGGCAACGGTGCCTACGGCATGATGGGCGGCGTGAGCGTCGGCCCGCAAAACGAATACAATATGTTCGTCAATAACCTGGTTGAAGGCAACGGCGACGATGCGTTAGTGATAGACCACAGTAACTATGCAATTGTCATGGGTAATATCGTACGCCGGAACGGCACCCACGCCGGTGACCAAGGGTTGCCTATTGATACCTCAGTCCACTGCGCCATTATCGGCAATAAAATCGAAGAAAACTTTGCTGACGGCATCGAGGTTAAAAACGCATCACACTACTGTACTATTAGCGGCAACGTCGTCAAAAACAACAGTAACCCAGTCGTGGGCGGCCTGAGCAACGGGCGGGGCATTACTATCCGCGATGGCATCATAGGCTGTACGGTTACCGGTAATACCGTCTTCGACGATCAAGCAACGACCAGCCAGCGCTACGGCATCGAAATAACCGGTGTTGCGCCTGACTATAACACCGTCGTAGGCAACACGGTAAAAGGCAACACGCTGGGCCAGATCCGCTTAGCGGCAAGCATCGGCACAAACAATGCCGTATACGGAAATGCTGGTGGCGAACAAGCCCGCATAAACAACCAACCGTTAATCATCAACAACGCCACGACTAGCAACGCTATCGAGATCAACCAAACCGGCAATGTCGGCGCCTCTGAGACTACCAAAGGCGCTTTCCACCTTACCAACACCAGCAACCCCGGCGTAGGCATTGGTATGTACAGTAACTACGGCGCTGGTGCGGTGGCGGCACTTATGGAAGCGCGTAACGATAATGTAGCTTGGGATTACAACGTAGCGATTGCTGATTTTTCGAACTATACCACGCAAAATGCAATGCGCATCTCGCAATTTACACCAGTGGCTACCTCGCGAGCGGCCCTTGTCGTCGAATCAGACGTCGATAATTCCACTGCCAACGCCTACGGCCTCCTGGCACTGCGCCAAAGCAACGCCAGCTCCACCAACCGTGCCCTATGGATCGACCACGCCGGCACTGGCGAAGCCATGCAGCTGCGCGCCGCCCAGGGCAAGGGAATAGTCATAGACAACAACGGCAACGGCATATCTATAGACGTTGACCACGATGGCAACTCAGCATCGGCCATTATGGGGCTGCGGGTAACCGCCACCAACGCCGGGGGCGGGCCCGTGTACCCGGCCATCTTTAACGGTGGCAACGTCGGCATTGGCACATCGACGCCGACAGCAACCCTTGAAGTGAACGGCACCATCAAAGCCACCACCTTTTCAGGCAGTGTTAGCACTGCCGCTGGCCTTAAAACAGCTACCACTACCGTAGCCGTCGATACCGCCACCGCCCCAACTGCCGGGCAGGTACTTACCGCTACCAGCACGACCGCTGCCACATGGCAAACGCCGGCTGCGCTTGCCGGGCTGCAAAACTGGAGCGCTACAGACCAGGGCTTGCTTGGCTGGTCATACGACGTCGCCCAGGCGAACCTCACGCAAATCATCACTGCGGCCGGCGTATTGCAGTGTGCGCGCTTAAATGTTAACGCCTGCACGATTACTAATATCATCGTCGACGTCACCACCGCTGGCGCTGGCCTAGCGAACTGCGGGGTCGCACTCTACCAGGGCGGCACGCTGCTCCGGCAGTCGGCCGACATCAGCACATCGTTGCAAAGCACCAACAGCAAAATCATCCCGCTCACCTCGCCGGTGGCAGTTACAGCGGGATACATATACGTAGCCATTTGGGCCAATGGTACTACCTTGCCGACGCTGGCCCGCGCTATCCAACGCTCGAACGCGAATATCGGCCTGAACGCTACGAACTACCGTTTTGCCACAACGGGCAGTGCTATAACCACCACCGCACCCGCAACGCTGGGTACGCTGGCGGCGTCCAGCACGTCGTGGTGGTTCGGCGTCAACTAGGGTGTAGCTGCGCTCCTATTAAAAAAGACCCGGCAAATGCCGGGTCTTTTTGTTGGGGGCGGTACAGACTAGCTGTTGCCGCCGTAACCGTTGCCACCGTGTGTCCGTGCGTAACGGATACACTGGCGCTCGTTGTTGAAGCCCAAGCGGTACCATGCACGACGTTGGGTACAATCACCCTTTGTCTGTGGTGCTGCGGTGCTTACGTAGCGCAGACACTGGTCACGGTCGGAGAAGCCAAGCTTTTCCCAGTTAGCGGTCTGCTCAGCGACACGCTCCCAATGGCCGGTCCAGTAGCTGTGGTGGCGCCACTGATGGCGTTCCCACTTCCATGCCCAATGGTAGGTTGTAGTACTGCCATAGCACTGTGAGGTTGATGAAGGCTTAGCGACGTCGAAATAATCCGGCGCGGCGCTAACCGCATTAGTGGTAGCGATGATTGCAACCATAAGGATAGCAACAAAGCTGATTACGATCTTGTTTGAGCCCACTTTGCCCAAGAACGACTGGATTGAAGCCATAAAAAACTGCACCTATTTAATATTTATTGATATTATAACAAACTTTCGCTATTACTTCAAATGTATTTTTTACCGCTTGATATATGTTCCAAGAACAAGCCTGCTATACCCACGCCAAGCAGTAAAAAGGCATACATTGAAAGTGTCGCGATTAATTCGTCGTCACCCCGCACACTCAGTACGGGCATACAGACCAAGATCGTTAGCACCATCTTAAACGTGGTGTCACTTTTGATCCGTAGGACGAGTGCTAGTATAGCATAGCCAAGAATCAAATACTTGCCAATCTCGCCGTACCTGAAAATTAACCCTACTATAACCAATGTAACAACTACAATACCCGCCAGCAATGCGCGCAGCAGCTGCCCCCAACTACTATATTTCATTCGCCTAATGAGTATGTATTTACGCATGTTATAACTCTACCTTATATAGTTGTATGTTTTTTCCTTCTACGACATGCTTCAAGCCTGGCTGCGAAAGCAGGGGAGCATACTGGTGGTAATCGGATTCGTTCAACAGCAAAACGTACCCCACGTGGTGGGCGGCCAGCTGGCCGGCAAAATCAGTGCGGCCGGGGGCCTGCGCCAATACCGTCGCCATGGCACGCACACTGGCCGGGGTGGTGTATGCTTGCGCACCGCCAAATTCCGGGTCGGTGTTGGTGATGACCGTCGCATCAAAGAAGCGGCCCGTTGGGTTTGCGACAACATTGCCAGCAAACCCCAGCCGCATATACGCATGCCACGGCAAGCTAAGCACAACCGGGCGCTCGCCATTCATGCCGTCGCGTTGCATCATGGCGTTCACTATATACCAATCAACAGGATAGGCAGTGCTACGCAACTGGCCATCAAACCCCCAGAGCATCAGCGGCGTACATAAGAAGGGTAATACGGCCAATGCAATATATGCCGTCCACACGTAATGCCGTACGATGCGCACCTGCCGTACCAGCCCCAGAGCGCCATAGACGCCCATAGACGCCAGCCAAGCATAGGAAAGGGCTATCAGCGCTACAAACTTTTGCGGCTCGCGATAACCGGCAAAAAATGGCGCGTGGGCGGCCAGCCAATCGCTGAGAGGCGTACCTGCCGCCAACAGCCCCGCCAACACAATTGCCGCGAACGCTACGATCGTAACCGCCCGCTGCGCACGCCAGCCATGTACAACACCGCCAAGCACTACCAGCCACAGCAAACAGCAAGGCAGCCACCACCAACTAAACACGTCCTGTGGCACCACATACAGGCTTTGGGCATCGGCCCAAAAACCTTGCAGCCCGGCGACATTGCCCAGCAGGCCGAGGCCGTCGTGGCTGGTGGCAAACGCCGTCCTGTCGGCTATCGTAAAGCTATTAGCCAGCGCGGCCTGGCTGCCACCATGGGCAAGCGCAATAATCCAGTAACTACTTGCAACCAACACAATGCCAGCCATCGCCAGTGTATAGCGGGCAACATCGCGAAGCCATTGCCGGTCATGCCAACGCTGTACCATGGATACCACCGTAACGATGGCTGCCAGCAAAAGCGCAATACCCAGCGTGTGCAACGAAACAACACTTATGCCAACTGTTAGGCAAGCTAACTGCAGCATAGCCGTCCTGTCCGGCTTTGTTATAAACCGCCAGAGCGCACGCGCAAAAAATGGCAGTATCATGTAGCCCAGCAACACATAGTACTGCCCGGCCATAAAGCGCGAATACACGAAAGGATTAACCATATACAGCAACCCGCCAGCATAGCGTGCCAAGCGCCAATCACCGGGAGCGATACGGGGCTTCCAGTAGCCTAATAAGCGATGAGCGCCAACACCCGACCCAATAAGTATGGCCAGCAACACTATTTTCTGCACAAGCCATGCCGGTACAACAAGACTCAAGCCATGCAGCAGCACCTGCGGCACATAACTGGAGGTAATTGCGGTGGGCGAGGGCATAGTGGGCGTAAATACCATATCAAGCGCGAATATATACCCGGGCAATAACAACGGCCCCATCACCACCAGCGCAACCACTATATACGGAGCAGCCGGGAGCAAAACCCGAAGCTGGCGGCGTAACCATACGCCGAGGTGCTGCATGATAGCTACCATCGCCGTTTTCCTTTCCATGGGCGATGCACATACCAGGCGCTTGCAATGTACACGATGCATCCTACAAACGTCAGGCCGCTTACCACCAGGCCATTACTAAACCAACGCTGCGCGGTAAAGACGACACTCAGGTGCAGCGAATAGGAACCGTCACTGTTTGCAGTACAGTTGTCGGGCGCAGCTTTACAGACTGCCGCCGGGTCAACATACCAGGCATTCAGCGGTCCATTAACCTTGAAGTGCTGTGTGCCAGGTACGCCGCTCAAACGCCAATGGGCATCATAGGTCTCGTTCATCATTAAGAAGAACGGCGTCGTAGCGGTATCGACGGTTACTGATTTTTTCGTGGGCGAGTCGCTAAAGAAGGTTACTGACTTGGGTACTTCCATAGGAGCGCCCACTGGATTACTCACCACATGATACATGCCCGTAATAGCCGCTGTTTGTATCAGCTGGAAATTGTCATAGCGTATCGTTACGTTCTTCTTACCATAGGCATTTGGTGTTGCATACACACTAATCGAAACCGTTGTTGCGCCCAATGGCGTTTGCAGGGCAGTGGTGTATGATTGCCACGTGTTGTTTTTGGCGACGGTAATGTATTTGTCGACGACAGTCTTAGACGGGTCGTTGAATACTAAACGGTACCGTACTTGCTGCGTATTGTTGGCGTCATATGCAAAACCAAAGAAGTACGGCGTATTGCTCTGGACTGGCACGTCCGACTGGTGCGTACAGGCGATGTGGCGCGTGGCGCTCAGCCGCAAAGACTGTGTGCCGTCAACAGCGGTGCGGTCCAGGCCCATGCTAATGGCGGCGTTACTGTCGTAGTTATGGCAGTCCTCGACTTTTTTCTGCCAGGTGCCGGATTCAAACGACGGATCGCGGATAGCGTTTTTGTCGTCCAGGTTTGGAGCGGTATAGGTGAATGCCCCGGTACCCGTTTGCAGGGTGAGCTTTTGTGCCCGTGGCGCCGGTGCAGCCTGCGCCATAATAGTGGCAAGAGGTTCTAAGCGGACGTTGTCATAGTACGTAATAGCACCGACGGTTTGATCGACACCAGGATAGCCCATGATACTTACCGTTGCACTTGTCGCCTTCGCCGGCACGCTGATACGATGCCACAGCGTGTGCCAAGCCTGCCCGGTAACCGGCACCTGCTGCTGCACAACGGTATGCGCCGGGTCATTAAAGGTCACTTTATAGCCAATTTGCTGGCCAAACTCATTGCGGTAGTCAAGGCGCAAGCCATAGGTGCTGCCGCCGGTAACCGGCACATTACGCTGTTCCATACAACCAGTATGCCGCTGGGCAAACAGTGCTAATGCCTTACTGCCATCAGTCACATCACCGCCGTACACATCCATACTGATGAGCGGATTGGCGTCATAATTATTGCAGTCATGCAGCGCGCCCCAAGCGCCAGACTCAAACGACGGGTTGGCAATAGCATTGGCGCCCGCTACCTTATAGACCGCGACTGGCTCTGTCGTGCTGCCGATGGGGTGCTCGCCAGCCGATGTATCGAGCGGCGTCATGGTGTCACCGACCGACAAAAAAACTGCAGTGTTCGCGGCAAGCGGTGCAACGTCCAATTGCTTGCGGCTATCACCACTGTCAACGACGGCGCCATTGTAACGCAGTACACCGGTTGGATTTTGGAACAACGTAACGGCACCATTCGCGGCAGTATATGAAAGCTGCTGCGCCTTTTGGCCCAGCTGCAAATAGCTACCGGGTAGTATCGTTGTTTGCTGTTGCAGTGAACCGTTTTTATATAAATGATCGTAATCGGCAACATCAAACAATGTGTCGACGCTGCCCACGTGCAGCTGCTGCTTACGGTCGCCGGAAAGGGTGTCGGTACTAAACGCAGCCGCCATGCCGGTAATAAAATTGGCTT